>Ga0116230_10004216_pt1 | contig 14083 bp, 5 predicted proteins | sample S1TSphfallax_3_FD_88678 | JGI IMG/M metagenome (GOLD analysis project Ga0116230, IMG submission 88678) | Host-associated microbial communities from peat moss isolated from Minnesota, USA - S1T2_Fd - Sphagnum fallax MG | ecosystem: Host-associated > Plants > Peat moss > Unclassified | place: USA...
AAAAATAAATTTATTTTAGATCATTGTTGTGGGGTTTAAGATTTTTGTTTTTTTCTTTTTCATTTTATAATTTTAATAAATTGCCCAATTTTAAACACTTTTTAAATAATAAAAAAAAAAAAAAAAAAAAAAACAGGAGGAAACCAAAAAACAGTTATAATATGATAAAGTTATCCATAAAGTCCGGCAGGCGATTAGGGGGCGAGAACGGCCAGTTTAACTGATGAATAACATTAATGGACAAGACCTTTCTAGTTTACTTTCTTGTATTTTATTAGTGTATTAGTGGTGTCCTGATTGTTATGTTCTTGTGCTTTTAGTTGCCTTGTACTTCATGTTTTCATCCCTATTTTTATTTAATTTTTATACAGGGTTTTTCTTCTCTTTGGAGGCTACCTTATAATTCACTTAAAAGCTTACCCCCTTCTTTTCTGGGCAATCGCCAGGATACCTCACAAAATGTAAAAACCTGGTGAGCTTTACCAAAAGCATAACACTTATAGAGGTGAACATTATGCTCTTCGTAGAGGCCCCTGGCTTGTTTTTTTCCCTCCCTCCCGGTACCTTACAAGTATCCTATGGTATCACATGTGGGGGACATTCCCCAAATGTAGGGCCAGTCCTTGACATCACCTTATCTGAAACACTTGATGTTTGGGCTAGCCCCAGCTTAGTTAGGGCTGTACCCTACTTGTAAGAAATTCCTAGTGAATTTTGAAAGCATTTTATTACATTTGTGAATGTCCCTCTTTTGAAGGGTAAAAGTCCATGGGTGGGGGACATTCCCAAAATGCAAGGCTCTGGACTCAGGTCCTCGGCCCCTTGTTTTGAGAATGTCACCATAACATTTTACCCAATTTTACTCTACACAAATCACCTCTGAGATTCTCAACTTGAAATTAGTGTTCATAGTTCCCAAGTTTGTAATTTAAGCTCCAAGGGTTCAAGTTCAAGTGCTTGTGACCCAGACACAAACTAACATAGGTTCAAGTTTTTTTAAAGATTTATCAAATTGAACATTGTGTACTAAATGGGTACCCAATCTCCCGCCCATAAACATGAAATTGCATGTTATATATCCCTTGGTGCCCATAACACGCGTAACAAAACACGGGCATGTTATGGACACAAAACGTGTGTGAACTTCAACCAATTCTTTTGAAAATAGATTGATAGGGCCATGGGCAGACATGAAAAAAAAGGTTGCCCTAGGAAATTTTTACTGCTGGTATTAATTAATATTTTCTCATTTTTACCGTGATATAGTGTCGGTAAGTCCGTACTGCCAGCTAGAGGTAATTTGTAATAATATCTGGCAGGCACATGTAACCAAAAATGGCGGCCGCCGGCCGCCAGCCGCTGACAGATAGCTTGTCCCTTGAATGACTAACGTTCCCGACAGAATGAGACGACAATTTCATTACCTGCAGCCACTTTGCCAGACACGATCGCACCTAGACACCGTCCATATCCACAAATAATCATTGCACAATAAAATTACCTCAATATCTTTTAAAAGAAACTTTATGTAATAGTTCTTGGGTGCCCCAAAGTTTAGCGTCCCTTCCTCAAGGCCTTACTGGGGACGAAGGCTAAAGCACCTTTAGAAGCGATAAGACCACTGAATTCTAAGACTTCTACACATATACCCAAGCTTCCCAATATATTTTGACGAAGGGCCACTTTAGAAGAGGTTCCAAGGTCTAGGGTCCAATGAAATAGAGCAATCATATTGGATAAGAGACATAAAGTGGACCCCAAGATCTTTAGATGAGGGTCCAAGACCAAAAAGTGGCAAATTGAGCCTAAACCTACATGACACCATTCTGGAGGGAAAATCGATTAGTTGGAACCTCCCAAAAAAAAGACTTAAAAGGAGAGCTCATTATTTGAAGAACCAAGATGCAAGCTAGGGTCCAACTTAAGGATTCAATTTGCTTCAAATGAGTCCAAATTGGTTCCTAGGAATTTAGACCCAGGACCCCCAATCTAAAGCGGGCCTTATTCTCCTGCACAAGATGCGACCCTAGGCCCCAATGCACCTACTTTCTAACCAAGAAAATGTACCAAAGTCCTTTATGGAATATGTGGTTTGGGTCATTGGCAATTTGCTGTCAACGTCGTGCACGTGCTACGAGACAGTATACTAAATGATTGATACTGGAATCTACTATCTATAGTTTGGCTGGGTTTTGACCGACAGTTGTACTGTGTGAATATCCAGGCACATAATGACAGGTTCCATTTTGTTATTTTTATGGAATTTTGGTTTGTCGCTAGTGTGGATATCATCCATAGAAAGATGGGGAAAAAAGTGACGATCATCCATCCCTAGGAGGATTTAGCCAAATCTGGCTATAAAATCAGAAATAAAGTTTTAAAAATTTTACTCGTACATTTACCTTTCTGGCTACAGTATGAAAACCAAAGACACAAATCTGGCGATTTTCCGTTTTTCTTTTTTTCTCACTTCTGGCGACTGAAAATCTTCTTCAAAATCAGTTCTTTTTTTTAATTTTGAATTTCTCTTTTTTGGTGAAACTTCGCCAGTTCAAAGAAAACGCCATTCACAGGCACTGGCAAGCGACGTGCTTGGGAATCACCCGGCTTCCAAATATTAGGAGATTATACCTTATTGATACCTTGGTAATTCTCTTGGAATTTGAAATATAGTACTCTCTTGATACCAGAATAACCTCTCAATGTCTTGAGAGTTGCCTTCCATAGCCTAGGGTCAGTTTCCACATTGACAAAGCGAATAATTTTTTTTTTTCAAAAAATGAATCCATTTTTTAATTTTGAAATTACATATTTTTCCATAATTTACTATGATATTTTGATATGAATAGTGAAATTATTCAGAATGTATCTTCTGATAATTATGATGATTTTCAGCATGACAACTTCATATTTTCACAAAATTTCGTTTCACTATTTCAAGGATTATTTAATGAGGAAACTGACCTTAGGGTAAGGTATTGGAGATGGCAATCACAAGTGATTATGAAGTCTTTTTTAAGTGTCTACTGTCTACTGTCCCTACCATTAGGACTTGACACTTGTAGAAGCCAAGGATCTCAAGGCCTGAAGGCTTAGGACATGAGGACTTGAAGGGTTAGGACTTCACCCATGTAGAGCCTAAGACATTTAGGCTCAAGGGACTGATACATGGATTAAGGGCCTAAAACAGGAGGCCAAGCCTGAGGGCCTAGACATGATGGTTTAAAAGCCTATGACAAAAGGCCCTAGGGACATTAGGACATTGAAAGCATGTTCTGGGAGTTCGTTTTTCAAGCCCAAGTTGTCAGGCCCTTGGGCACAAAGTGTTATTTGAAGATAAAACGTGTTTTGGCTTAAGTATTTTGGTTTAGGCTTGGAAGTTTTTGGGCATTTTGGCCTAGGGTTGTGATCTTCCCTCAAACATGTCATGTCTAGCTCCTTTTGCCCAAACACTCCATTTGCAATGCAAAGCTTTGTTGGATTGTGAAACTCTTGTTATATCTATCTATTATTTCCTTTTGGGTTTCCAATTTAAATTTCAACTACCCTAAAAGATCCTTTAGCTTATTGTGATTTCAAAATAAGACTTTTTTGCCAAAGGAGATTGAAACCAAGGAACCTCTATCCCCAAACAATCCAAAAAGTGGGTAGTAAGTCTTTTGAATTAATAGAACAAAAGAAAGGGTGCATGAAAGAGGAAGGGAAATATGAAAATGTTTCAATTTTACAATTTTTTTTTCATTCTACTCTAGGTTTTTTTGTGTGTGTAGGTGTTTCATTATGAAGATCATATAATTGTGTCCAAGAAGAAAAGCAAAGATTCTAGGCCAATTGTTTTGAAGCATTGGTGAAATTTCCTTGCAAAGGACTTAAGCCAAATGTCATTGGCCATTGGTGAACAAACTTAGTCTTCAATGTTTTGCAAACACATTAAACCAAAGGTCTTGGGACAAATGTGAAATAGCCATAGGGCATGAAAGCAAGAACATGAGTTGAAGATCAATGTGTGTTGGCGTAATGTTAGACCTTAAACCAAAAATTCACTAATGATGTTACATAACCTTATAGGGACCATGTTTTAGTCATGAAATATTTGGCTTGTGGGTAGGAAACATTCTTATGACTAGACAAAAGGCAATTTGTACCTAGGTTTTTTCTATGATTCTTTACATTTTCTTTCTGTCCAAATTATTTCACAATGCATTTTAAATTCCATTCTTTAACACTTTCTCCTAATGTTTTGGGCCAAACAATATTTCTCATGAACTTTGTGGTCAAGGTTTTTTTTATGTAAACCCTGAAAGTTCATAAGATATATATTTTTAAATATGTTTTAATTGAATAGAAATTTTTGTGACATCCTTCCATTTTTTGTGAGGTAGTAATACATGGTTTTTATTATATATGAAGGCTTCAAGTGTCCATTGTTAAGGAGTTAATTTGATAGTTACGACAACCTTTCAAAATAAAATGCATAGTTATAATAGAGTTATCCGTAAATTCTTACCCAATCCAACCCTTATTTTGTATCACCATGTTGACCCCTTATTTGTCTTTTCAACCCACTTTGTTATTATTCATAAAGTCCTAAAAAAAACTTGACCAAACATCAAAACTCTACTCAGTTATTTTGATAAGCAAATGTGATTGTGCAATGTGTGTTAGTGGGCAAAGGAGGACCACCTACTTAAAAATTTGGCTCAAGCACCACAATCAAAACCAAATTCCTCTTAGCACATGTGGTATTTAGTCTTAGTTATTGCATCCAATGCAAATTAATTTATAAATTTAATGTTCATCTAACATTTTGACCGTAGTCGAACCTTGAATAAGCAATTTCATCCCTTATCTATGGCATTTTATGAATAATTCTAGTATGTTTAAAAATTTATGTTACGTATTTGATAACACTTATTGAAAACCTAATTCTCTATACACCTTTGAAAAAACCATTGTGCAATTGTACTCCATGGATGGTTAAAGATCAAGACAAGCAAGCTTACTTAGTACAATTCCTTCATAGGGTTTATACATTAAGTTATTGGAGTTCCCCGGGTTGGTCTCCATTCCATGAAAAAGTCACCACATAAGTTTAAACCTCTTTCCATGACCAAGAGCAAAGAAAAGGGAGAAAATGTGCAAAGAAGAACAGTGAGTGCAATTGCGGAAATAATACCAAGAAAAAATAAAAGTGTCACCAAATTGTGAGAAAACAAAAAAGAAGGGAAATGGGTTCAAGATGTTAAAATTTTGCATTGCTTGCATTAAAAAATAAAATTGTTGGGTATTGTGTGAACAAATTTTTTTTCCTCACCCTACTATCATCTAAATTTAAAATATGAACAAATTTAAGACATCATAAGTATAATTAAATATATTTTTTTAATTATATTTTGATACCTTATATTATTTAATTTTTAGTTTTAGTATTTGATAAGAAAAATAAACACGTGATGACTTGCATTTGTTGAAAAGAACTTTCTTATCACATATCAAATTCTTAATCAAAGTTGATTTGACCCCTCATAATGTTGTTTAAATGATTGTGAGTTAGTTTGTTAATGCAACCCCCAACCTTTCAAATGGCATTAAATTTTTTTTATATAGATTTTGGTTTTAGAATGAGAACCCATTTTATTGCAATGATTTTCAAGATATTTTCAATGATCTAAACAAGGCCTAATTTGGACAAGATTTAATCCCCTAAACAATTGTGTAAATCAAGCATTAAGCAAAATGCAAAGTTGTGAAAATTGTGAATCAACCTATGAATGATTGAAGGATGACACCTATCATTTTTCATTATGAGAACATATGTTCCTTCAAATGTTTCATACAATATTATTGCTTGTTATTTTTCATCTTCAACACACCTAACATTAACTAATTATAAAATTTCAAAATGTCAAGATTAACGGGAACATCACCTAATTCAAGATATTTGTAAACAAGTTCTTGCAAAATCCTAGTGTGACTATGGTTTGAAACATTTGATTTTTGATATATTATGTTCTTAAAAAGTGTAAGAAACTTATTATATGTGTGCGATTGTTTAACATGATTATTATGACATGTTTTTATTTTGTTAATATCTATGAATGTAAGTGCCCAAAAAAAGTAAAACACAACAAAAAAAATTACAACTCTTATAAAATGTGGTTTTCTTAGACAATGGGTCATAACTCAAACATGTGTAACATAAACGTTGTGGTTTGATCCATTACTATTTACAATATGAAATGTTTATTGTGACACATATTACATTAAAATTGCAATTTGATATTAAATTGTGACACATATTGCATAAATGTCATATTACACTTTTATGTAACATATGCACAATAAACAACACATATCATATATTGTAATCGATGAAACCACAAACTTTATCACACATGGGTTGTGAGCTCCCAACCTATTGTGTGAGAAAAATCACATTTTGTTGTAATGCAAGTTGCTAGGGCACCTGACAAGATTTGAATCACTTTCAATCACCTTGTTGTCATCAAATTGTCTCATGTGCAATTGCGACAACAACAAACTATTGCAAAGGGACCCAACCAACTATAACTTTGTTCATTATTGAGCAACCCATAATCTTGCCTCCTATATAAGTCATGCCTAATGAAACAAGATCTAATGTCTGATCCTTTTATGGGGATGGGCATGTTGGAGAGAGGTCCTTTCTCAAGTCCTACATCAAAACAACTTTTTGAGTCCAGATTTTCAATCAATTTGAATTTTTAACTTGAGAAGATGGAGTTGATACAAAGAGCATGGAGTTTTTGGCTGGCCAGAGCTGGATCATGACAAACTTTTGTGGTCCTAAGCAATACTTTTTTTTTTCCAATTTCCTGATGGAGCCAGCTTGGTGAGTATCCCTAAGCAGATTTTGACTTAACTACAAACATTATTTCAAGGAACTTTAAAACTGTAGCCAGTACACATAAATATGGTGTCCCCCTTCCCCAAAAAAAACCAGTTTTTGTTTTTGGTTTTCAGGCAATTTCTTTTCCCAAAAACAAGAGAATTTATGAGAGATTATTCTGTTTTCAGAAAAACCGTGTTGCCTTTTGATGATTTTTCACCCAAAAAAAACAGATTTGGTCCTAGCCTCTAGGGCTTTGTTAGAGAGTATTCAATTGAGTTTTGTGAACTTATTATGGCTATTCTTGCCCAAAGGGCAAAAGGGCTGTCAAATTATCTGTAGGGTAATGTGAAGTATCACCCATGGGCTTTATCCATCATAAATCATGAGGCAAGCATTATCATGGACTTAAGTATATGTAGATCTTGAAGAATAGGTGGGGAGGGTTCTTACACCTATTCCTTGAGTGTGGGACCGATATAATCCTATATCCCTCCCTCTGTGTATATCCCACCCACTCTCAAGGGGTGGGCATAAGAAACCTTCTCTTCTTCTAGGAAGTTATAATGGATATAAGGTGCCCTCCAAATACACTAGGAAATTTCTCTGCTTACTTTCCGAGATGAAACCTTCCCTCCTTTGTTCTTTTTTTCAATTGGCCATGTGCAGGTCACGTGATAGCAGCCTTTATCACGTCAACACTTCCTTCTGTGCATGGGGAACCAAAGGCCCTGCTTAATCAAATCGACTCATCCCAGTGTCTAAAGGTGTGTACCCATGTCATATTTGGGTTGTTGTAAATTGGCCACATAGCCTTACATTTTAACCACACAAGGATATGTTAAGATAGATCATTTCACGTGATCAGGACTGCCCCTTTTGTGCATGGGGAACCAAAGGTCCTGATTAATTGGGCTGAGTCATCCCATCCTCTAAAGGTATATATAACCCATCTCACATTTGGGTCGTTGTAAATTGGCCACATAGCCTCGCATTTAAACCACAGAAGGATATGTTAAAATAGCTATAGCTCTTGTCTCATTTTCTTGTTGCATAACTAACATATTGCCGAAGCATTGATTTTTATTTTTATTTTTTTCAAAAACGATCATTCCATACCTTTCTTACAACATGGAGTACAAAGTCATTGAAGGTCAGAGTCATGGTCGGTTGAGTACAAAAGTAAACCAGTTGCGGAATTATTAGTATTCCCCTAGTCATGACTGCAATCCACATTGCATGCCAGTGAAGGGGTGATGACATTCCTCTGATACTTCTACAAGAGAACTGGAAAGAGAGATCATGAGGAATGGCACCTAACTCCATTCTCCAGTAGTTTTTTCATGAGAAGTCGATTGTGCATTAGATTATGTAGGATGTTCAACATCCCAATCCAACTCCTGTGTCCAGCCTTGCATGGTTCTAACTTCTGCACTTGATCTGATTAAATCAAGATTGAAAAAAATTTGGAGCATGGTGATGGGAACTAGTATAGTACTAGTTACTAGTTCCTGTAGCTTCCAGGTTCTTTTCCTCCCGGGACAACTGAAAAACACAGCTGGATTCCGTGGCACACTGCAGTAGGGCAGAACGGCTGGTGAGCGAACACTTACGTGCTCAGGGCAGGCCAGATCCAAGGGGAGGGCTCCGTTGTTTTTTTTGTTCTAACAAAAATTGAACCCCTCCTCTTGGCGCATCTGACGCACTAAACAATGTCAAAAACGGCTTAGAAATGAGAAAGTTATGGCCCCCCAAAGTAGAGGGGTCAAAAACTAAACAAACAAACCACAGAACCCTACAAAGCCGAATTTCGAACACCCAAAAAATTCCTTGCATGTTGCTATTAGAGTTCAAATATGATTTGTAAAATTGAAGGTGGTGCTTCTATAGCACTTTAAATCATTTAAAATGAACAAGAAATAAGAAAGTTATGAGCTTTGAGAAGAGGGGAAATAAAAATTGCATTTTGTAAGTTGTAAAGCTTCTTCTTCTTCTTGCTATTTTTTCATTACTCCTTTTCATTTGCACTTCAAAGATGATTTCTAGAGACTGAGGTAGCTCTCCCATAACATTTTAAATCAGTCAAAACGAAACACAGATGCTCATGATCTAAATAAATGTTTGGTGATAAGGTAGTGATCAGTGATGAGCAGTTCTACCCTAGTCAACAAAATGGGATTTGTGATTTTACTGTCAATTGTAGAGGGATCTTGCCTTAAGGGAGAATCATGGGATCACCCATTCTAATAACAATGACCAATACAATAGTTCAACACGTAACTTCCTTTCTTTTCAGGTTCTTCAAATTTCAAGTTTGAGGTTACTCAAATTTGAATAACTTTAAATCAACATTTCTCGAACAGCTTTTACAAGACCATTTCAAATTAAAGCCCAATCTGAAATCTGTTGACACAAAATAAGATTTTGGTAGTGCGCCAAATGACTGCCAAACCCCAAATGATTTCAAAGCACAGTTTTACTTTATGTTTAGAATATCACTCTCCCTTGGAACCAAAGGTCCATTGTCTCTTGAGTGTCACTCCACCACTCACAGTCCATTGGCTTGAAGCCTTATAAAGGTGCAACATTTTCTAGATCCATCTTCAACATTTTGAATGTTTAAAATGAAGAAACAGAGTGACAATTTCGCTCACTGAATTGACCTTGTTTCTGCATTCAAACAGAATGCTTGGGCAAATCAAAGAATACAGGCTAAGTTGGTCGAATAGTCATTGGCATACATATCCACTGGCCACAAACCCAAAGGCTCAAATTCACTCCAGGAATCACAGTTAGGTTTTGTGATTATGCAGAATTGATATGGTGTTCTGTTGTCCTGTCCAAATGAGCTGCTTACACACTGATCATGCTCAGTCTACTACATTTATCTTGTTTGTCCTTGAACACTAGAGGACCTTTGGATAAAAAAGGCTTCTAAATGAAAAGGCATGCATGCTAAAAAATTGAATTGCAAAGATCCTTGAATTATAGAACCCCGCACATCACCAAAAAACCTGAACTAGACTATATGGAAGCTGAAACCTTCATAAATGTGACATATGACTCCCAAAGTTTGACAAAGGGTTGAACTTCAGATACTTCACTTATCAAGTTACCATACAGAGGTTGTCTAGGTTACAAAGAGTAGGAAGGCTAAATGAGACATCTTTTTAAAGCTGGACTATAACCTCTGTGTGATGTGCATGGATCTCTAGAGAGGAGGCATTATCTCTAGCTTCCAATATCAGAATGTAGACATTCCTTTCAACTGAACACTCCTCTACTAACCAAAGTTCTCATGTCTAGTCCAAAATGTTGATAATGTAAGTGCCAAAATTGTTTCCAGCATATTAGGGTTCATAGGAAGCTACCAGTTACATTGATTTCAAAAGCCAGATACAAATATGATGGATTTCCAAAAAATAACTCTCATGAGAATCAAGAAATCTCCATACTCAGGATTAAGGAAGCGACAACAAGGTTAAAACTTTGCCTTGAAGTCAAAGAAGGACCTCAAAATAAGGACTATCAGAACTGGGAAGGAGGAGCAACACATAAGGGAAGAACTAGAGCAAAGAGACAATAAAAACAAGAAGTATTAACAAAAGTGACAGTCTCACTTGTCCAGGGACCATTGACAATAATATGTATGATAGTGACTTATCAATCACAACATTTATCTATCACAACTTCCCCACTGGCTTCATCAGCTCCTTACAGTGCAAATAGGCCAGTGTAACCACTAACCTGTGTACTGGGTTTCTGTCACAAGTCCAGAAGCAACAGGAAGACTCAGCCGTGGTACTGCTTAGCAACTAGCAACATGACAACATATATAGAAGGGGCAAAAAACACAGAGAAAAGAATGAGGGAAAAAACAAAAAAGCATGAACAATAAGAAGGAAAAAATTACAATAACAGACACAGGAGAAAATAAACAAGGACCAATTGGGCTTTGAAAAGCTCCCCACCTTACAATGCTCTATACCAAATCAATCAGAAGACTCCAAATGCTGAAATTCCAAAAAGAAATCTCTTTATCGAGCAAACCTCTAGTCCTCTATAACAAAATCTTTATAGGGTATCCTTTATTCTTCAGAAAGACAATAAGACTGACCATCAAAATAAAGAAAAATTTAGAATTGCAAAGCCTCAAGAACCTGTAAAGCTGACCATTCATAATGCCTGACTTAGCAGTAATAGAGATATTGGAATGAATAGGAGGCACACATATCATGTCAATTACTGCATACTCCAGTTGAGAATGTTTATCAATAAGATCACAGGATTTACCTTAAGGACTTTGCTTAACTGCTAGATCCAATCAGTTACAAAAGAAGCCATTAGAAGTACAATTTAACTCACAAGACATTATTGCAGATATCCTGCTGCCAAAGATTCATAACAAAGCATGCAGTTTCAACAATTGCACTCACTGTTCCAATGCAAACTTCAAGAGTTGCTAGATAATCTTCAGGCCACTGCTTGAAAGGATTAAACCAAACATGACCTGAACCTGCCTGTACTTCCTCAACCCCAAAGAACAAGATGAAAATGAGAACATCATATTCAATACCAGATCAACCCTTTTCTCCAAGATCATACAAAAATTAATGACCCATCACAGCAGTAATCCAAACTTCCCAGAGCTTAAAAGTCACCAAAGGTACAAAAAGTGTGTGAAATCACACAAATATAAATTCTCTATTAGCCTGTGTACAACATGGACAGATATCATATATTCGTGCAGAGAGCACTGTATGCTACACAGAACTTAATAACGAAGAGTTTGACCATCACATATAAGCAGAGCATCCTCATATTCCCTAACAATACATTTGTCATTCCTATCACCAAGCTCTTTCTAGCACATGAGAAAAGGCTTACTACCTACTAGCTATCAAAAAACTCTTTCTGATGTACAAGACATAGCTTATGTAACTTCCTATGTATGCAGTTCTTCTAGACCCCAGCAAAATTACAAAATTGTACCTTTACAATAAGAAGTTCATTACATAGATTTTTTTCCTCTTTCCTGGGCATTATATTGTAACCACTAAACATTCAATCAGCAAGCAAAGAAGAAACAGAAGAAATAAGTCTACAATAAGGCCCGTGATTCTGTCCCAACTATTTTCCAAATCAAATGTTCAAATGCATTGAACTTCATCTCTCAGACAACCATACTGACCTGCAGCAAGGTCAGACGAAAACATCCATAGTCTCTTCACTCTTGGAAAACCATACTGAACCAAAAGCAGCCAAGACAGGTTCCTGAAAGTCTTTCAGATTGCAGCAAGATCCCTCTTCTCAAATGTCACATGAGAAAAGACCTGAAGGTGGCTATTGCAAAGCCAATCCAGCAAGAAAACTTATAATGATAATCCCTTGCAAGAAAGCTCAAGGGAACTGCAGAACTGCTGATGGATTGTGTGCCATACAGGTTCCCAGTTGAGACTCCTTTCTGTTCATCAACAGAGCACCGTGACCTACTGGACGCCACCAAAAGCCATGTTCCTCTGATGCAGGCAAAGATGGATCTCTCTTTTCAATGCCAGTAGCTGCAAGGTTTGGCACATCCAGCAAGCTTGGCCTGTGCAACTCCATAAACTGTGACCTCAGACCACTTTGATCTGACTTGTTCTGCAAAGGATCTTTGTCAGAGTCCTCATCCAGACCATTAGGTCTGACAGGATCTGTGTTGTGGGCAGCACCGGTGAAATCCATCGTGCCGGTTATGCCACTTGGCTGCTGGTTGGATGGCATTTCCACATCTGGTGTAACAATCTGAAATCCTGCTGTTTGCTCATCCCAATTCCACTCTGAGAAAACCTGCTTAGCTGCAAAATTTCCACAGTGAGCTGCCTCAAGGTGGTTGTTCAACACAGCCTCTTCAGCTGGTGAAATCGTAGAAACTTCATGAGCCACCGAAAGCTCCAAATGCTCCTCACCTTGAAAGTCTTCGCCACGCTCCAATGGTTCAGGCTGGCGGGAGAGAGACTTGACTTGATCAGTGCTGCTGAGTGAGGGTTTTGAGGAACCCAAGTCTAAGGGTGCTCTGTGAGGAAGCTCCTTGGTGCCGTTATGAGGAGGAGTCCTGAGTGGCACTCTCGACTGATGCATCTTGTCAACAGCTACTGAATCCGGAATTGAGATTCTTGCAGGAGTGCTATTCTTCATCACATTGAATTCAGCAGCCCTTTCCCTCACCAGCTTGCTGAAATGGGTATGCACAAGAACCACCTTATTCCCAACTCGAATCTTTTTTTTGCAAAGGGGATCAAGGTCCTTGAAAGAGATGCTCAGGGGCCTCAGGGATGCAAAAAAAGCGTGAGAGTCAGGAAAGTGGTACCGCAACTTCTTACAACCTGTGTAGAATTTAAGTGCATCTTTGACTCGCAGTGCCATTTCCATTCTGGTATAAGTGCCGCCCCAGAGCTTCTTCTTGAAATTGCACGGCCGAACCTCAACAGTATGTTTCTGGGAATCTGATCGACACCTAACACCGTTGATACGAGCTCTGGGATCTTCTTGAGATCGACGTGAGCCTCTGCAAGCCGTCTCTGAAGGACCCTCAGAACCAAAACCAGATGCTCGACAGGCTGTCTGTCGGGAGCGATTCTTGCCGATGGCGGATCCAGTGCCGCCGGGGGCATCGACGCTCTTCTCGCTAAAACTGTTGCCCACGCCCTTCTTCTCGAATATCCGGACACCTCGTGGGCTCTCGACGGATGTGTCTTCTTCATCAGAGGACGAGAGAATGCAGAGTTTGTCGATGGGGGAAGATGCCAATTTGCCGCTACCGGAGAAGTACGTCTTCTTGGAAATCTTCGAAATCTCTCGCGCACATGGCGACTCAGAATCCGTCGACTTATCCGGCATACTTGTATATCTGTTGAAACCCTAGTAGCCCTAGTACTTTAGCCAAACTTTCCTCCAGCAAAAAACGATGAGAGATAGACACAGTTTGCACCAGGCGGCAACGAAACGAAGAGAGAGAAAGACTGCTAAGCGCTTGTGCCTTCTTCACTGGCTATGAGTCCACAATGGAATGGAATCCGCTGAAGATCGTGCTGGAGAGAGAGCGAGAAGAAGACAAAACCTCGGATGGGTGATGTCGACTCTTCCCCCCTCAGCATGATAGATTCTGAAACTTTCGGACGCTTCTTTCAACCAAAAAAGACAAGCAGATCTTCCCCCCCCCCCCCCCCCCCC
>Ga0116230_10004217_pt1 | contig 14082 bp, 9 predicted proteins | sample S1TSphfallax_3_FD_88678 | JGI IMG/M metagenome (GOLD analysis project Ga0116230, IMG submission 88678) | Host-associated microbial communities from peat moss isolated from Minnesota, USA - S1T2_Fd - Sphagnum fallax MG | ecosystem: Host-associated > Plants > Peat moss > Unclassified | place: USA...
ACGGGTCCGAAGATTTCTTCGCGGGCGACCCGCATTTCGGGTTTGACGTGATCGATCACGCTGGGCCGGAGGAAGAATCCTCTGGCTGGGGCGTCGGTGCGACCATCCAAAGCGATGGCAGCTCCCTCGCTCTTTCCGATGGCGAGATAGCTCGCAACACGATCGCGGTGCTCGCCGGTAATGAGCGGGCCCATGTCAACTTCGCCGCCGGTGTCGGTGGGACCGACGCTCATGCCGGCACCCTTTTGTACCAGCCTTGAAACGAGTTCATCGCTGATGTTACCGACTGAAACTGTAACCGACCCGGCCATGCAGCGTTCCCCGGCACAGCCGAACGCGGAAGCCTGCAGGGCCGCCACCGCCTGATCCAGATCTGCATCGGGCATGATGATGAGATGGTTTTTCGCGCCACCGGCCGCCTGGACGCGCTTGCCGTTTTTCGTGCCGGTTTCGTAAACATATTTTGCGATTGCAGTAGACCCGACGAAAGAGACGGCCGCGACTTTGGGGTGACTCAGCAGGACATCCACGCAGGTTTTGTCGCCATGGACGATGTTGAACACGCCCGCGGGCACGCCGGCTTCGATCAGGAGTTCACCGAGCAGATTGGCGGTGAGGGGAACCTTTTCGCTGGGCTTGAGGACAAAAGTGTTCCCGCAGACCAGCGCGACCGGAAACATCCACAGCGGGACCATCGCGGGGAAATTGAACGGCGTGATGCCTACGCAGACACCCACAGGATGGCGGACGGTTTCACCATCCACGCCACGCGCCAGGTTCGTCAGGATCTCGCCCATCATCATGGAGGGAGCCCCGCAGGCGAATTCAACCACTTCGATGCCGCGTTGCACGCTGGCTTTGGCTTCGACCAGCGTCTTGCCGTGCTCGCGGATGACCGACATCGCCAGGCGGTCGAAGTTGCGTTGCAGCACCTCGCGGTAGCGGAACATCAATCTTGCCCGCTCGACGACCGGAATATCGCTCCAGGCCGGCAGGGCGGCGGCGGCGGTTTCGATCACTATTGCGGTTTGCGCGGCGTCGCAGAACGGTACCTGCGCGATTACTTCGCCAGTCGAGGGATTGAATACGGGTGATGTGGCGACGGCGTCGCTGGCGGACCATTTTCCGTCGCACAGAATCGGTACCCGGATGGGAGCATCAGTCATCGCTGTGAATGTACCGGCGAGCCAGGGTTGTTCATAGTGGCAACGGTTTTCTGCCACTGTTTCCTGGTTGAAGCGCGGCAGCTTTATCGTTATATTTTTGCTCGCGCCGCCGAGTCGTTCCACCTGTTGCGTTGGAGTCATTGTTCATGCTGTTCACAGCCTCAAAGGCCGCCGCTGCGCGGTATGGCATTCTTCTCTGCGCGGCCATTCCCGCGGTGGCTCATGCCGAGAACATTCGCATTGTCACCTACAATACCCAGGGTGACGTCAGCAGCCCCACACCGACGGGGGTGCTGCCTTACGTCGCGACGGTGATCGAGGGGATTGGGCAGCAGAAATACGTTGGGGACGGCATTCAGCAGTTGCCGGACATCATCGCATTGCAGGAAACCACCAGCAACGCGGTGACCGTCGCCCCGCTGGTGAACGATCTGAACAGCTACTACGGCAACACCAATTACAATTACAGCTCCTACCAGGCGACCACGTCCGATGGCACCACCGACGGCGGGGGGCCCAACGCGCTGATTTACAATCAGGCGACGATGTACCTGATGGCATCAGTCGGAGTGGGCACGCCCAACAGCGGAACCAACGGCGAATTCCGCCAGGTGGTGCGGTATGAATTTCAACCGCTGGTGGACAAGGGAACCAGCAACGGAATCTTTTATGTGTACGACAGCCATGCCAAGTCGGGATCGGCTTCGACATCGGACGATGGCAGCACCGACGGGGCGCTGCGAAATCTGGAAGCCCAGATCATTCGCAACGATGAGGCGACAAATCTGCCGGCCAATGCCGCGGTGCTATATGTCGGGGATTTGAACGAAGATGGAAGCACCGAGGCGGCTTATCAGACACTGACCGCTGCCAAGTCGCCCGGCGGGGTCAGCCAGGGGGCGGGGATCGATCCGGTCAATCCGACGAACAACTACAACCTGACCTGGGGAAGCGGAACGCTCAACCTGCTGACCGAAAAGGACACCGCCCTTGAATACCGCGACGATCTGCAGCTGATGACGGCGCCCGTTTACACCGATGCCGCCGGCACGCTGGATTATGTCAGCGGTTCGCTGCATGCGTTCGGCAACAATGGAACCACCACTTACGATAAAACCATCAATTCCAGCGCGAACACATCATTGAACGATATCGTCGGGAATGGCTCGCTCACTCCCAGCCAGGTGTTTGCCGCGGAGAACGCAAACCTCGGCAGCGACCATTTACCGGTCGTTGCCGACTACACCATCGCCACGCAGCCCAACGGCATCTGGAACGGCGGAACCGCCAACTGGAGCAACTCTGCCTACTGGAGCAATGGCGTCGTCCCCAACAGCAGCACCCTGGAAGTGAAGATCGACAATGGAAATCCGATCGCGTCAGTGGTGACGCTGGATATCAGCGTTTCGGTCAGCGATATCATCCTTGATGCCAACGATACGCTGAACATCCACGCCGGTCAGACGCTGACGCTCGCCGGGCCGGCGGCGACAATGTTCAATGGCACGGTGAGCAGTTCGGGAACGATTCAGGCGGCGAACATCAATGTCAGCAGTAGTGCGGCATTTATTCTCAGCTCCAGCGGCACGCTGGCGGAAACCGGAATATTCACAACTTCAGGTTCCACGGCGCTGAACGGCTCGCAGAATTGGTCGGCCGGTACGGTATTCAACAACAGCGGCGGATCGGCATCTTTTGGCACCGATGCCGGCAAGAATGGCTCGAACTTAACGGTCAATGTTCTGGCCGGCACCGTTGTTTTCGCGTCCACCCAGCACTTGGCGGGGTTGAATGTCAGCACCGGCGCAATCGCAAGCCTAACCGGGGGAGGGACCGGCAATCGTTCGGTTCTCATTACGCCTGATCTGACCGTTGCGGGTACTTTGAACTTGACCAGCGATGATCTGGATGTGCAGAACGGAAATTTGCAAACCATCACCGCACTGGTGAAGCAGGGCTACAGCAACGGCACATGGGCGGGAACTGGGATTATCAGCACCGCCGCCGCGGCCGACTCGACGCACCTGACAGCTCTTGGCGTTATCCAAAACGACCAGAGCGGGACCGCACTCTTCACTGCGTCGAATCCGTTCAATGAAATGGTCCCCGGCACCGGTGATGTGCTGGTCGCCTACACCTATTACGGCGACGCCAATCTCGACGGCACGGTCGATGGTTCAGATTACAGCCTGATCGACAACGGGTTTATCAATAATCTGACCGGCTGGTTCAACGGCGATTTCAACTATGACGGCGTGATCGACGGGTCAGATTACGCGCTAATCGACAACAGCTTCAATCAGCAGGGGGTCCAGCTGGATGCAGCGGTGAGCACTTCGCAGATTGCCAGCACAGAAGCCGTGCCCGAGCCGGCAACGATGTCGCTGCTCATGCTCGGCATCGGCGGTTTGTCGCGCCGGCGGCGGGTGATCGCTTCAAATCGGTAAACAAATCCGCAATACGAAATCTCAAAACCCCGTGTAGCCGGCGAGCTTGCTCGCCGTATTCTTCTGCCATGCCCCAAACGGCGAGCAAGCTCGCCTGCTTCACGCTTACGACATGGGACGCTGCCATGCGCCTCGGCTCACCGCAAGTCGCCTTTTAGTTCCTGCCTTGCCAACTGCAATCGCGTATCGAGATGGGCGGGCCATTGCGAGCTGGGGAGGCTCTGGATGCGTTCGTAGTAGCGGACGGCGGCGGCGTAGTTGCCGTTGGATTCGGCGGTGAAACCGGCGTTGAGCAAGACTTGGGGATCATCCTCGACCGCCTGGGTTGCCGCTGGCTCGACCATCATCACGGGCATGACATCCGGGGATCGGCTGGTGGAGTTGGGGCCGGTCACGATCGCATTGCCGGTGGCTTTGGGGGCTGCCGGTTTTTCGGCGGCGGGCGTTGCTGGGGAGGGTCGTGTGACTGGAGCGGCGTCGGCGGGCTTTTTATCCATCGGCTTGTCGATCGCCGTGTCGATCGCCTTGTCCATCACGGGCTGGGCGGAATCGGCGAGGATGGCGGCGTTCAATCGCGAATCAGCGGTGCCGACCGGGTCCATCGGCGGAAGCTGGATGGGCTTCGATGGCGCAGCAGTAGAAACGGTGGCGACCGGCGGGGTTGGCTGGTTCAGATGGACCGCCAGCATGCGGATGCCCTGCATTCCGATCAGAAAACCGACCGCAATCGCGGCGCTTCCGGCAAGACCGAGCTTGGCTTTCCGAGCCGCTCTCCGCACGCTGCTGAGCGGACGATCGCCGTTGGATTCATCGAAGTTGAATTGGATATGAAACGCGTTGGCCAGCTCACGCGGGGTGAGCAGGTCGTCCTTGGGAATATGGCGTTCGCTTCGTTCGGCAATGACCGGCCGGACGGAGAATAACTCATCCCCGGCTGGGATTTCATCGTGGTCCGACAGCGAGTGAATCCGCACGGTCGGTTCGTTCAGCAGCGCATCGCGGGCGGGACCGGCTGTCTCGGGAACCACGACGGATTGGGCCGATTGGGGCGGTTGGGCCTGTGCGGTGGCTTCGGGAACGACAAATTCTTCAACGCTCTTGAGCCACACGCAGTTGGGGCAAGGCAAGTGCGGGTCTTCGACATCGCAGCCACAGGCGGAGCAGCGGCAGGGCATCGCAACCGCAATCGGTTCGGCAATCGGTGCCGACACCGGCGTCTGCGGTTCATGTCTCGAAACCGCGCCGAGGTAAGTGGTCTGGTCGGTCTCTTCGCCCGCATATTGATCGATGGATGTCATGTTTTGCCCAATCTACAGCGTTTAGCACGCCGAATAACAAACGGTGCGGAAGTCGCACGCTAGGCAAAAGATCGGCAAACCAGAGTGGGGAACTGCAATAATATCGGACGTGGGCAGCGTCAGGCGACGAGATTTATTCGATGTTCGTATTTATTTCGCTCGGGAATTTCAGTGCTTCATCACCACAACCATCAGCAATATCACATTGATCAGCAGTGAAACCCCGCCGATGACCAGCAGGGCGACGCCGTAGCTGTTGTTCATCATCTCGGCCCAGGGGGAGAAGTGATGGCTGACAATGTCGACGGTTTTGCCGGTTTCTTCTATGTTGGCCAGTGATTCCAGATCGACCGCCCGTCGGGCGTGGGTGGGGGGATTACCGGCCCGTACATCGCGGAGATCTTCCAGCAGATCCTCGGTGCTGGCGTAACGCTCGTCGCGGTTCTTGGCCATCGCGACTTCGATGATTTCGCCCACGCCGCTGGTGAGGTGGGTGTTGATGTGGTCGGGGGGAACCAGCGCCTGCTTGAGATGCTTATGCATCACGGCAGTGGGGGTATCGCCTTCAAACGGCGGACGCCCGGTCACCAGGTGATACATCGTCGCACCCAGCGAGTAGATGTCGGCACGGAAGTCGATGTCGACATCGCCACGGATCTGCTCGGGGCTGATGTAGTAGGGGGTGCCGTACGCTTTGCCTGCTTCGCTCTCGGCGGCTAGCTTGTCATCGGTGGCTCGGGCCAAGCCGAGATCGGTCAGCTTGGCGACGCCCTGGGGGGTCAAGAGAATATTTTTCGGTTTCACATCGCGATGGATCAACCCGCGACGGTGGGCGTGGGCCAATGCATCGGCCATCTGGATGCAGATATCCAGTGCTTCGGCTTCGGTAAAATGCCGGCCCTGACCCACCGGCGGGGGCTGCATGATGTCGTACAGCGTCGGCCCTTCGACATATTCCATGGCGAAGTAATGAAGGGCATCGGGTGTGCTGCCGACATCGATCGCCTGAACGATATTGTTATGGGAGAGCCGGGCGGCCGCTCGGCCCTCTTTGTAGAAGCGGTCGACGAACTCGCTGCTTTCGCTCATTTTCTTGGGCAGAACTTTGACGGCCACGACGCGGTCCAGGGAGATCTGCCGGGCTTTGTACACCGTCGCCATCGCCCCTTTACCGAGCTTGCCCATGATGTGATAACCGGGCAGCTGGCTGCTCTTGCGTTCATCCATCTGCCCGCGGATGCGCTTGGCCTGGTTGATGGTGATGAACCCGTTTTCGACCAGCAGATCAGCAAGGCTGCGCTGGTTGGGGTCGGATGATTGTTTTTGCTGCTCGCGGCAGAAGTCAAGTTCGGTGCGCGTTGCCAAACCGAGGTCAATGACGACCTTGCCAACTTCCGTATCGAGGTTAGCGGCGATTCCGACAATACTTTCAGAGCTGGACATGTGAATTGCGATCCCTTGCTGCAAATACGGCTTCAAGGATGCCCCACACGGCTAAACAATTGCCGCGCAACTCCTTGGTAGTGCGCAGCGTCAATTCCCAAACGAACCTTACGACTCAAACGCTGGTCCGTCAACCGGTTGGGCGGTAAAATACACCGATCTGATGATAGGATCGGCTTTTGCGGTTGGCAGGTTTGGCTCAATTCTTCCCTAACCCGCTTGCAGAGCGGGGTGTAACCCCAGAGGGAGATTCGTGTGCCGGAGTTGGCGTTAACTTCGTTTTTTATCCAGCCAGGGTTTGTCGAGCCAGAGGTTTGCCGACGGGGTGTTGGCCTTGTCGGCGGCGGTGGGGCGGCGTCGGAGGAAGTAGGCGGCCAGCTCGCCCCGGCTGCCGACACCGAAGTGGCGGTAGATGGCGCTGACATGCTCGTGAACGGCTGAGCGGCTGCGGTAGGCCTGGCGGGCGATGTCCGGCTCGCTGTGGCCGTCAAGCAGGGCCTGGAGCACCCGTCTGCGGGTGTCGGACAAATCCGACGCGTTGCGATCGCGCCAAGTGGCCAGTTCTGTGCCAATGAACGGCGCGAGCTGATGATGCAGCAGCCGGACCAACCGCTCGTTGCGGGGCGAGGGGGCAGCATCGCCACGGTCGGTCACGAGTGACCAGGCGTTCCAGGATTGCAGGCGAGGCACCCAGACGGCGCTGAGCAGGGCCTCGCCCAGACGGGTGGGGCGCACATGCCGATCATACATTTCCGAAGACCACCAGTCGGCCGCGACGATGACGCGGCCCTGTCGCGCGGTCAGCCCGGTGAAGGTGTTGCGGTGAGCGGGGAGTCGATCGGCGAAGGCGGCCCAGAGCGGGGAGTAGCGAAGCGGGCGTTGTGACAACGCCTCGACCACCGTGCGCCGTTCACTGGCTGACTCCCAACCGATGTCGTTGGCCGACAGGACGCGGTTGGCGAATTTATCGGCGTGGTCAGCCATCTCGAAATACAGCCCGACGCGCGTGCCCGCCAGTGCGCAGGCGCGCTGCATCAGGTGCGCCTGCCACGCCGACGGGTCGGCCCATAGCTCGCGGCATCCGAACACGGTCTGCATGACCGTGCGCATGTCTCTTAAAGTGATGCGTTGTGACCGGCGTGACACATGGACTCCAGAACAGACTCCAGAACGATCCCAATCAAACTGGCGCGGCGCAATGCGGGTGAGCGGTTCTCGTTCGAAATGAGTTTACCGAAAATTGGGGGGAAAACCATCCAATTAGCCGGTTGGCGGCGGCGACGCCTGTGGTACGGTGGCGGGCCAGATGAAAACGCAGCAACGAGCGGAGGTCGCGAATGGGGAGGCGCGATCGCCGCCGCCTGTGTGGAAAGCGGTCGGCGCAACTGTGGAGGCCGGTGCCGTTGCCGGGATCACGGCGTCTGACCAGAGCCCAATGCCGGTGGTCTACGAAGCGCTGCGTCAACTTGCCCGGCAGCGGCTGGCGACCGAGCGACCGGGGCATACGCTGCAGGCAACCGCGCTAGTGCATGATGTTTACATCAAGCTGGCAGGCGAACCGCCGGAGCGCTGGAACGACACCGCTCATTTCTACCACGCCGCCGCTGAGGCGATGCAGCGGGCGTTGGTTGACCATGCCCGCAGTCGCGCCCGCCTCAAGCGCGGCGGGGTTCGCAAGCGCGTTCCCTTAACCGAAACGTTGTCCGTCGCATCGCTGACCGACGACACTGATCCGGATGCTGTACTGGCGCTGGATGCCGCGGTGAACAAGCTCCAAAGCGTGAGTCCCGAAGCGGCCGCCGTGGTACGGCTTCGCTTCTATGCCGGGCTCACGGTCGAGCAAACCGCCGAGGCGATGTCCATTTCACCCCGCACCGTCAAACGCAAATGGATGTATGCCCGTGCCTGGCTTTTTGCGGAACTGACAGAGTCCGGTGCGAACTAGGCCGGGAAAATTTTTTCACGGCTTGGCCCCATCCATTCAGGCCCAACGCTTTACAGGAGACGGACACAAATGAGATCGACTGCAATTTGATTCCGGCAACGGAAAGATTCCAGGAGACAAAAATGAAAACGTTCCAGCGCATCTTTATCGCCACGATAAGAACGGGCGGCGATTGGTCGGTGTTAACGTTAGTTCTTTTTGGCATTTTAACCAACCTGACTCTAGACAGGCTGCAGGCAGGCCAAGAGGCGGATGAGATGGCTGAGTTGAGACAGACCTTTGATCCTGCCGTTCAGGCTATAGCCGTGCAACGAACGCCCGACAGCCCCGAAAGGACGGAGCGATTAAAGTGCCTTAACGAGGAAATAGGCCAGGAAATCCAGAGACTGCATCGAAAATATGACTGAGGGTCGGGTCCGGAGCCAGGAACAAAGATGACCGACAACACCGAGAAAAAAGCCGAGGCGATCTTCGAAGCCACGATGGATCTGCCCACGCAGGATCGTCCAGCGGCGATCGCCGCCGCGTGCGGCGGGGACGCCGTGCTTGAAGCGCGCGTCGGTGCGCTGCACGCCGGCGCTCGTGCTGCCGAGGGATTTTTATCCGAACCGACGATGGATGCCGCACCGGTCACCGAGAAGCCCGGAACAATGATCGGCCGGTACAAGCTTCTGGAAAAGATCGGTGAAGGCGGCTTCGGCACCGTCTTCACCGCCGAGCAGCAAGAACCCGTTCGGCGATTGGTCGCGCTGAAGGTCATTAAGCTGGGGATGGACACCCGCGAGGTGGTTGCCAGGTTTGAAGCTGAACGCCAGGCGCTGGCGATGATGGATCATCCAAACATCGCCAAGGTGCTCGATGCCGGTGCCACAGAGACGGGCCGGCCTTACTTTGTGATGGAACTGGTGCGCGGGTCGCCGGTGACCGATTATGCCGACAAACATAAACTCTCAACCCGCGACCGCGTGGCAGTGGCGGCGCAAATCTGCCGGGCGGTGCAGCATGCGCACTCCAAAGGGGTCATTCACCGTGATCTGAAACCGACCAATGTGCTGGTCACCGTCAGCGATGACAAACCGGTTCCCAAGGTGATCGACTTCGGCATCGCCAAGGCGACGCTGTCGCCGTTGACCGACCACACCCTGTTCACCGCACATCGGCAACTGGTGGGCACGCCGCAGTACATGTCGCCCGAGCAGGCGGATTCCGACGGATCCGACATCGATACACGCTCGGATATCTACTCCCTCGGCGTGCTGCTGTACGAACTGCTGGTTGGCACCACACCGATGGACGCCAGGGCATTGCGTTCGGCGGCGTACGATGCGATGCGGAAGATGATTTGCGACACCGATGTCCCCCGCCCCGCCACCCGACTGAACACGCTCGGGGCCGAGTCGCGATCGGCGATTGCCGCCAGCCGATCGACCGATGTGAGAAAGCTTTCCGAGTCGGTCACGGGCGAACTGGACTGGATCGTCATGAAGGCGCTGGAGAAGGACCGGTCCCGCCGGTATGAAACAGCCGCGGCGTTGGCGGATGATCTCAACCGCTACCTGGGTGGCGAGGCGGTGTTGGCCGGACCGGTGTCCGGAACTTACCGATTGAAAAAAGCGATGAAGCGCTACAAGGCCGCGGTCGCGATTGGGTGCGCGATCGCCGCCTGCCTGCTGCTGGGGGTGGCCGGAACCACTTGGGGATTGGTTCGCGAGGCGAAGGAGAAGCAGAAGGCCGACGCCCGCCTGGTCGAAGCTGAAAAGGCGCGTGCTGACGCCAACACGCAACAGGCGGCGGCATTGGTTGCCCGCGACAACACCCAGGCGGTCGTCACCTTTCTTTCCCAGGACGTTCTCGGCGCAGCACTGCGACCGGCGCAGGCTGCGACCAACAGCCGCCAGTTGATGGCGACCATCATCAAGCCCGCGGAAATGGCCATCGGGGCGCGGTTCAAAGACCGACCGGAGATCGAGGCGGCCGTCCGGCAGGCGATGGGTGATTCGCTGCTGGCCATCGGTGATGCGCCCGAAGCGCTCCCGCAACTCAAGCGGGCACTGGAGATCCGCCGGTCCGTTCTGGTTCCTGACGCGCCGGACACACTGTCCACGCAGGCCAGCTATGCAGATGCATTGGCCGGTGTCGGCAGGCTTTCTGATGCCAGGGATCTGGCCGAAAGCGCATGGTACAAGCTGACCCGGGGGGTTGGTCCGGATGAACGGGTGACGCTCGGTGCCGAGGCAACTTATGCGAGAATCCTCTGCGCCGACAACAAGCCCGGCGCGGCAGTCCCGCTCTTGAAGCACGCCTGGGAAGGGTATGTCCGCGACCTGGGCATGCCCGATCCCCGGTCATTGTCGCTGGAATGCGACTACGCAACGGCTTTGATTGACAGCAATCAGCCCGCAGTGGCCGATCCGCTGGCGGCCGAGGCGTACTGGGAATCGCGGCGGACGCTGGGATTTGGGCATCCTTTCACATTCCGGGCGCTGAACCTGTGGTCCGACGCGGCAGACGCTGCCGGTTTGGCCACCGCAACCAGAGTCACTTGTGAATACCTGGAGCAATACGGGGGTCTGGGGTATAGCCCGGACCACGCCGAGCGGATGGCCAGCGTTTGGGAACGGCACGCCAGGGCCATGAATCACCTGGGCAAGTACAAAGAAGCCGCCGTTCTGTTTCGGCGCGTCGCCACGACGGCGACGGAAAAACCCGACCCCGACCGAATCGCCAGAGCCAATGCAATGGCCCTGGAGTGTGATCGTCTGGCCTCCCACCCACCCGCGACCGCCCCAACGCTTGCAGCCGAAGAGTTGTGGCCCGACGGCGCGCGGCAATCGCTGGTGATGATGGAGTCAGGCGCCGACGGCGCCAAACACAACAAGGATTGGGCGGCCGCCGCGGAATTATACCGCAAGGTGCTCACTTATCGCCGCAAGTCGGCCCACCCCGACCTCCGCGCGATCGCCGACGATCTGTGTGAGTTAAGCGTCGCACTCGAACAATTGGGCAACCTCAGCGACGCCGCCGACCAAATGCGTGACGCGAGCGAATTGCTCTCCAAGTTGAGCGGCCTGTCAGACCCAAGGGTGGCAGGCTGCGCCCAGCAAGCCGCGGAGTTCATGGACCGCGCCGGCCGAAAATCCGAAGCCGCAGCCATCCGTCACCAGTTCGGTGTGGCTCTGCCGTAGCGGTCAGCCTTGAACCCTTGGTGTGGATGCGGTAGAAACGGTTATCTGACGGTAGCCGTAGCTCAGTTGGTAGAGCGCCAGGTTGTGGTCCTGGACGTCGCGGGTTCGAGTCCCGTCGGTTACCCTTTTCACACCTGCTGTGCTTGCTGTTCTAAGCCCGCCGGTAATTGCATCCGATATTCCTCTGGCATGGGAGCGCGATCCAAAAACCGATCTTCCGCAGCGAAAAGGCATTCGCATCGGGAACTGAAGGCTTTGGCTGAGAAGCATGCCCGCGAGATGGACCAACTGCGCCAGGAATTGAACGCCCAGATTGCCGAACGCCACCGCGCCGAGGAACTGCTGCTCAAGAGCAGCCGCGAGTACCAGGCGGGATTTGAACTTGCCGCCGCTGGCCAGGTTCACACCGACGTTCACACTCAAAAATTCATCCGGGTCAACCGCAGGCTGTGCGAGATGACCGGATACACCCAGGAAGAGCTGCTTTCGCTGACCGCCAACGTGCTGGCGCATCCCGACGATCACAACGCGTTTGAAGTGCTTCGGCAGGGTTTGCTCTCGGGAAAGATCAACGAATATCAACACGAAGGCCGCTGCGTCTGCAAAGATGGACACATCATCTGGGTGCATATCACCGCAGCGCTGATCCGAACCGCCGACGGCAGACCGTGCCACACGATCGCGGTGGTTCAGGATGTGACTGACCGAAGACGTGCCGAGGAACAGCTTCGCCACGATGTGATGCACGATTCGCTGACGGGGCTTGCCAACCGCTCGCTGCTGATCAGCCGGCTGACTCACTGCCTGGCGAACTACAAATCGGATTTGACCCAGACGTTCGGGGTTTTGTACCTGGACCTGGACCGATTCAAATCGGTGAACGATACCCTCGGCCATCTGGTGGGCGACAAGCTTTTAGCTTTGGTCGCACAGCGCTTGCGCGACGCCGTCCGCGGCCGGGACATACTCGCGCGAACGCCAAGCCATGACGAGGTCGCCCGGCTGGGCGGGGACGAATTTGTGCTGCTGCTGGATCGCACCGGCGGTGGCAGCGACAGCGCGATGCTGGTTGCAGAACGCATCCGCCGCAAACTGTCTTTACCCTTTCAGATCGGCGATCTGGAGGTTCGGACCGGCGCGAGCGTGGGAATTGCGATCTCTCGCCCGGAGCACATGACTGCCGATCACCTGCTCCGTGACGCAGACCTCGCTTTGTATCAGGCAAAGGCGTCACGCGGTTCGATCGTCGTGTTCGATCCGACTTCTGCAAGTCTGTCGGCGGCATGAACCAGCGGGCAGGTACAGCATGCCAAAGCGCAGCCCGGTCGAGTCCTCGAAATGCGATGACGCAAGAGCTTTGCTCGCGCGCCAGAAGCGGGAACTCCGGAGGGTGAAACGGGAGCTTCACGAGGAAACCCGCGAGCGTCTCCGCGTCGAGCAAATGCTTCAGGAATGCAACCAGGAATATCAGACCGGTTTCGAACTGGCGGCCACCGGGCAGGTGCATACTGACGTGCGAACGATGAAGTTCATCCGGGTGAATCGCAGGCTTTGCGAGATGACCGGTTACTCCCGCGACGAACTGCTGTCGATGCGCGCCGACAGCCTGTCCCATCCGGAGGAGCGCGCCCATGCGGTGACGCTGCTGCGGCAGTTGCTCAGCGGCGAGATCAATCAGTACCACTTTGAAGGCCGCTGCGTTTGCAAAGACGGTCACATCATGTGGGTGACCATCACCTCGGCGCTGATTCGCAACCCTGATCGGCAGCCCAGCCATACCATTGCGGTCATCCAGGATGTGACCGCACGGAAAATGGCGGTGGAGAAACTGCGACATGACGCGCATCATGATTCGCTGACCGGGCTGGCCAACCGCCCGCAGCTGATGAACCGGCTGGAAGTGAGTTTTGCGAAATACCAGCAGGATTCCCGGCAGATTTTCGCGGTGCTCTACATGGACCTTGACCGGTTCAAGGCTGTCAATGACAGCCTTGGGCATCTGGTGGGGGACGCGCTGCTGGTGGCGGTTGCCGACAGGCTGCGCGAGGTGGTGCGGGGTGGTGACGTAATCGCGCGCGCCAGTTCCACCGGCGAGATCGTGCGCCTTGGAGGTGACGAGTTTGTCCTGTTGCTGGAATCGGCGGGCGGGTTGGAGCTTGCCGTTTGCGTGGCTGAACGCATTCAGCAAAGGCTTTGCGATCCCTACGAAATCCAGGGCCTTCGTATTCTGACACGGGCGAGCGTTGGGATTGCATCGCCCCGGCCAGAGCACCAGTCGGCGGATGAAGTGCTGCGCGATGCCGACAACGCGCTGTATCGCGCAAAGCAGCGTCGAGGCTCGCTGGTGGTTTTCGACCCCCTGGCGTTTCAGCGGTCTGATGCCGACGCCGCTTAGCTTTTTTTTCATTGCCGGCAGACCAACGTCGGCGGTGGTTCGCAGTGTGGGGCGCGGTAGACTCTGTGAATGCTTTGCAAACGCATCATTCCATGCCTTGATGTTGATCGCGGTCGCGTGGTGAAGGGCGTCAAATTCTTCGACCATGTCGATGCCGGGGATCCGGTGGAACAGGCCAGGCGATACCAGACCGACGGGGCGGA
>Ga0116230_10004218_pt1 | contig 14082 bp, 14 predicted proteins | sample S1TSphfallax_3_FD_88678 | JGI IMG/M metagenome (GOLD analysis project Ga0116230, IMG submission 88678) | Host-associated microbial communities from peat moss isolated from Minnesota, USA - S1T2_Fd - Sphagnum fallax MG | ecosystem: Host-associated > Plants > Peat moss > Unclassified | place...
AATATCTCTCGCTCGTTCCCGGCGGCAGCGAGCAGATGATCCCCCCGGGTGGCCACGTCACCATCACGCAAGGCTCCGTCAGCCTTGAGGATCTGCTCGGCAAGTTCATCTTCAGCGTCACCGATCTCGTCTCCTCCCTCCAGAAACCCGGGCAGAAGCCGGCCACGGGTGTGGGCGCTTCCCCATGACCGCCGAGGCCCGCCTGAATCTGGCACCCGTGCCGTCGGCGGATCGCTGGCCGCAGCCGGACGGCTCGCTGGTCGATTGCCGGGAGAAGCTGCGCCAGCTGCGGGAGAACCACGGCGAGCTCGATCAGGTGCTGAAGGATTGTTTCGATGATGCGATCCTGATGGGCGTGGACGCCGCCGCGATGCGTCATCTTCTCCATGGCATGGTGGACTCGCTGCGCGATCCCCGCAGCCGCGGCTCTGAGCCGTGATGACGGGCCGGCCGGGCGGCTTCGCGATCCTCGCCATCCTGAGCGGCCTCTCATTCGGGATCGTCGCCGCCAGCCTGCTTCCCGAGCGGGCGCACGCGCAATCCGCTGTTTCCGCACCGGGCGATTCCCAGGGGGGCAATGGCTCGGCGGCCGATTCCGCATCGGGGCAGATCCAGGATCAGCCCCTGCCCCCGCCGCCCGGCACCAACGAGAACAGCGTTCTGGGGACGAACACCCCGGGGGCGGCGGCTAATCCCGCGGCGCCGCCCGCGCCCGAAGCCCCCTCATCGGCCGCCGCGCCGTCCAGCCCGGCGCCATCCGAGTGGATTGCGCAACAGCAGGCGCAGCTGACCGTTCTCGACAAGATATACGGCAGTGCGACCAGCGTATCCGCCAAGGCGGGCGTGCCGTTCACCGTGCGCTTCCTGACCGTGACGGTTCTCGCCTGCTGGGTCCGGCCGCCCACATTGCCGCCGGACGCGGCCGCTTTCCTGCAAGTGACCGATTCCCATGCGGCCCCCGGCTCGCCGCCCGAATTTCGCGGCTGGATCTTCAAGGCCGAGCCCGCGCTGTCGGGAATGAACGATCCCGTGACCGACATTTCGGTAACAGGATGCGGCTAACGAACAGCTTCCGTTATGTTCACGCTTTAGTGTTGCAAGGGCGCGCGGCCAGCGGCCGTCGCACCGAGAGAATTGTTTCCCGGGAATGGCGTAAAAGCTTAGTGCTTGCCTCAGATGCTACGCCAAATGGCCTAACAATCCCGATTGTTGCTTTTTTATCACGGTGTGACGGAAACGCAGCGAAAAGGCTGGGAAACCTAGAAGAAGGTGGTAGATTTGGGATCACCGAACAGCAGGCAACGCCTCCGCGCGACCGCCCGGGCTGAATGGTATGCGTCGGTCAAAGAGGAGAAACAGAATGAAGCTCCGCAGCGCGCTCATCGCGGCGACTGTGTTGGCGGTCCCGGCTATCGCCCTACCCAGCCTAGCTAAGGCACAGCCGATCAGCGGACTGTACGTCGGCGCTGGTGCCGGCTACGACTACCAGTCAAACCAGAAGCTCGACTATGCTCCGGGTGGGCTCGGCGGTAGCCGCGCTTACTACAAGGGCAGCGTCTCCGGGTCCGGCAGCATCGGCTACGGTCTTGGAAACGGGCTCCGGTTCGAGCTCGAGGGCATCTACCTTCGCGCCCAGAACTATCAGCTGAAGCCGGGCTACTACGCTCCGAAGTACGCCTACCATGGCTACACGCAGAAGTACGGCGCGTTCGGAAATGTCCTGTATGACATCGATGTAGGCGTGCCCTACTTCTACCCCTACGTCGGTGCAGGCGTGGGCTATCTCTGGACTGATCTGCCGAGCGGCGCCATCACCGGCACTCCCGCGACCAACATCAGTTCGACGACCGGCAGCTTCGCCTATCAGGGCATCGCCGGCTTCTCGGTTCCGATCCCGCCGGCTCCGGGCCTCTCCCTGACGGCCGAGTACCACTACATCGGCACGACGAATAAGGAGAAGTTCTCGGGCACCTATGCTGGCAAGTCGGCCGACTACACGTTCGGGCCTGGCGTGAACCAGACTGTCCTGATCGGCCTTCGCTATGCCTTCAACACCCCGTCCCCGCCGCCGCCGCCGCCGGCCCCCGTCATGGCTCCGGCTCCGGCTCCGGCTCGCACCTACCTGGTCTTCTTCGACTGGGATAAGTACAACCTGACGCCGCGCGCCAAGGAGATCATTGCCGAGGCTGCGGATAACTCGACCCACGTGCAGTACACGCAGATCGAGGTTAACGGCTACACGGATACGTCCGGCACGCCGTCCTACAACCTCGGCCTGTCGATCCGCCGTGCGAAGAGCGTTCAGGCTCAGCTGATCGCCGATGGCGTTCCCGCCAGCGCGATCTCGATTGCCGGCTACGGCGAAACCCACCTCCTGGTCCCCACGGGCCCGGGCGTGCGCGAGCCTCAGAACCGTCGCGTCGAAATCATCATCAAGTAAGCTTGCCCTTCGGGGTTTGCTGAAAACGGCGAAGGGCGCCCCGCAGGGGGCGCCCTTTTTCGTGTCGGCTGCCTGTGATCAGCGGGAGATCTCCTCCAGGGAGAGGTTCCGGGTGCGGGGCCCGAGCAGGCCGATGGCCACGATCACCACCGCCATGCTGCCGGCGATCAGCGTGAACACGCCCGATACCCCGAAATCGCGCAGGGTGAAGGCGATCACGAAGGCCATGAACACCACGGAGAGCCGGCTCCAGGCGTAGACGAAGCCGACCGCCACGGCCCGGATGCGGGTCGGGTAGAGTTCGGCCTGATAGGTATGGAAGGCGAAGGACATCACGTTGTTCGCAACCGTCAGCAGGACGCCGAGGGCGATGATCTCGGCCGGGCTGCGCACGGCGGCGAAGATCAGCCCGAAGACGCCGACGCCGAGCGCACTCACCATGATCAGCGATTTCCGCTCCACCCGGTCGGCGAGGCCGAAGAAGAGCAAGGGTGCAAACGGCGCCGCGATGGCGATGATGAAGGTATATTGCAGGCTATGGGTGATGGTGATGCCGTGCTTGATGAGCAGCGTCGGCACCCAGTTGGCGAAGCCATAATAGCCGACCGATTCGAAGACGTTGAACAGGATCAGCATGATCGTGCGCGGCAGATAGCCCGGCTGGAAGATGTCGAGGAGACTGCCCCGGTCCACCGGCTCGGGCACGGTCGCCGCCTGCGGCAGGGGCGCGTCCGGGGCCGCAACGGCACCGGCTTCCAGGCTCGTGACGATGCGGTCCGCCTCCTCCAGCCGACCATGCTGTGCGAGCCAGCGCGGGGACTCGGGCAATCTCCGCCGGAGGAGCCAGACGACGACCGCGCCCGCCGCGCCGATCCCGACCAGCCAGCGCCAGCCGTCGATGCCGAGCGGCGTCCTCGGCACCAGCCACCACGCCAGGGCCGCCGCGACCGGCAGGATGCTGAACTGGATCGCGGCGTTCACCACGAAGGCACGCCCGCGCAGATGCTTTGGCATCAGCTCGGACAGATAGGTGTCGATGGTGACCAGCTCCACGCCGATGCCGACGCCCGCGAGGAGCCGCCAGAGGTTGATGCCGCCGGCGCTACCCTGAAACGCCATCACCAGCGTGCAGGCGCTGTACCAGATCAGCGAGGCGGTGAAGATCGATCGTCTGCCAAAACGATCAGCGACGAAGCCGAAGACGATCGTGCCGATGAACAGCCCGATGAAGAAGGCCGCGACGAAGCTCGCGATGCCGTTGTTGCCGAAGAAACCCGCCGTCGTGGCCGTGAAGATGTGGCTGCGGACGAGGCCCGGCGCGATGTAGCCGGTCAGGAAGAGGTCGTAGTACTCGAAGCAGCCGCCAAGCGAGAGAAACACCACCATCATCCAGATCCGGCGGGTCGTGGGCAGGCGATCGAGCCGGGCCGAGATCGCAGCGGCAGTCGTCATGGCGTTTTCTCCCTCGCGGGCCCGATTCGGGCCGGAGGGATGTCACCATGCAGACCGTGATTTCGCCAAACAGGGGCGCCCGCCACCTGACGCGCCCGCCCCCTGACGCGCGCGTGCAAGTCAATCCCGTGCCGGTGGCGGACGCGGCTTCTTGCGGCACGCGTCGGAGCAATAGCGGACCTCGTCCCAGACCTTCGCCCATTTGCGCCGCCAGACGAATGGGCGGCCGCAGGCGAGGCAGACTTTCGTCGGCAGATCGGCCTTCCGGCGCATCCGCGCCACGCTGCGAGGCCTAGACCGGCGCCGGCGCGGCGGGGTTGGGCGCGCCCGGCTTGGGCGAAGCGGGGCGTTCCACCCGAACGAGACGCCGGCTCGCACTGAACTCCGCCGGGAGAGAGAGAACGGCGCGCACCCCCGGGTGATTGTCCTCCAGCCGCAGCGTGCCGTTATGCAACTGCACCACAGCCTGCACGAGCGACAGGCCGAGCCCGGACCCCGGCGTGCTGCGGGCACTTTCGCCACGGTAGAAACGCTCGGTCACGCGGGCGCGGTCCTCCACCGGAATCCCCGGGCCGGAATCCGCCACCACGATCTCGATCCGGTCCCCGAGCCGCACGGCACCGAGCAGGATCGGCTTGCCTGCGGGCGAAAACTTCAAGGCATTCTCAAGAAGGTTCGCGACCGCCTGCTGCAGCAGATCGCGGTCCCCGAACATCGCGAGCGGCGGCTTGGCCAGCAGTTCGAGTTGCTGGTCCTGCTCCTCCGCCGCCGCGCCGTAAAGCTCGTGCAGATCGGCGAGCAGGGCGTACAGATCGAGCGAGGCGAAGGCCGAGCGGCGCGACCCAGCCTCGATCTCGGCGATGCGGAGCAGCCCCTGGAAGACGGAGACGATGCCGTCGAGATCCGAGGTTGCGCGCTCCACCGCCGCGTGCAGGTCGCTCGCGTCGCGCGCGTGCAGCGCCGCATCCTCCAGCCGCGCCCGGGCGCGGGTGATCGGAGTGCGCAGGTCATGCGCGATGGCGTTGGAAACCTGGCGCACGCCGTCCATCAGGCGGGCGATGCGGTCCAGCATGTCGTTGATTGTCTCGGCAAGCCGATCGAACTCGTCGCCGCGCCCCGAGATACGCACGCGATTCGAAAGGTCGCCGCGGGAAATGGCATCGGCGGTTGCCGAGACATCGGCCAGGCTGCGCTTGAACAGGCTCTGGATTGCCAGGGCGCCGGCGGAACCGAGCACCACCATGACCAGCAGCGCCCACAGCAAGCCGGCCGTCAGCAGCGAGCGCAGCTTGGCGCGGGAGCCGATGTCGCGGCCGATCAGCAGGTGGAATCCGCCCGGCAGGTCGTAGCGGTGGATACGGGCGAGCGCCTCGTGGTCGCCGCGCCGCACGACCAGTTCGAACCAGCTGTCGGAGGCGGAGACCTGCGTCGGCCAGTTATCGAGATTGCCTGCGATCGGATGAAAACCGCCATCCGTGAGGAGGTAGATGGCGTTTTCGTCGACGTTCTGGGACAGCCGATCCTGGATCGTGAGGATCAGCGCCGGTATGCCGCCCTCCTCGTAGCGCTCACCCAGACCCTGCGCATCCGCGTTGATTGCCGCCTCAACCTGCCGGTTGAGCAGCCCCGCCGTCGCCCACCACAGGAAGATCGCGAGCGCGAGAGCGCTGAGCCCGAAGATGATGGCGTAGAGAGCGGCGAAGCGAAGACCGGCCGAGCGCAGGAGGGGCGAGCGGCGCAGCCGGAACAGCAGGCGCCCCCGCTTGCTCTCCCGGGTCGGCGGCGTGCCCGCACCGGCTTCGATCCTGTCGGCCTTGTTCCGGCCGACCTTGGTCCGGCCAACCTTGGTCCAGCCAATCTTGGTCCAGCCAATCTTGGTCCAGATCGGGACGATGCGGTTCACGGTGCCACGGGATATGGGGGCTTGGCGGGTCTCACCCCTCGCCGTCCGGCCGCATGATGTAGCCGGCATTGCGGACCGTATGCAGCAACGGCTTCGGGAAAGGCTTGTCGACCTTCTGCCGCAGGCGGGACACGTGCACGTCGATCACGTTGGTCTGCGGGTCGAAGTGATAGTCCCACACGCCCTCCAGCAGCATCGTGCGCGTCACCACCTGCCCGGCATGACGCATCAGATACTCCAGCAGCCGGTATTCGCGCGGCTGCAGGTCGATCTTCTGCCCTGCCCGCTTCACGCTGCGGGACAGGAGGTCCATCTCCAGGTCCCCCACCGCCAGCCGCGTGACGGGCGAATCCGATTTGCCCCGCCGGGTCAGCGCCTCGACGCGGGCCAGCAGCTCGGCGAAGGCGAAGGGCTTGGTCAGGTAGTCGTCACCGCCGGCCTTGAGGCCCTTGACCCGGTCGTCCACCTGCCCGAGCGCCGACAGGAACAGCACCGGCACGGTGTTTTCCTGCGCCCGCAGCGTTTCCAGCAGCCGCAACCCGTCGACACCGCCCGGCAGCATGCGGTCGAGGATAATGGCGTCGAACTGCTCGCTCGCCGCCATGAACAGGCCATCCCGGCCGTTCGCCGCATGCTCGACGACATGGTTGGCCTCGCGGAGACCCTTGACCACGAAGCCGGCCACATCACGATCGTCCTCGACCAGCAGAATGCGCATCTACAAGCTCCCCAAACTCATCCGGATCGTCCCGGCCCTGAAACGCCGCCACCGGCGCCGTGACGGGCCGCCCCACTCGTCGCACTACGGGGCGCGTCACTCCGGCCTCGCAGCTCCATCCGATCTATTCCCGCTCCGTGGACGGACGCAGGCCGACTTCCACCACCTCGGACAGGTGTCGTCCGCGCCTTGTGACCGTCAGCCGCGCCGCGCGGCCGGGATGGATTTCGGCGACCGCGCGGATCAGGCCGAGGGCGGAGCTGACCGGTTCGCCATTGACGGCCAGGATGCGGTCGCCGCTGCGCAGCCCCGCGCGGGCGGCCGGGCCATCCGGCTCGACAGCGGTGACCTGCACGCCCGAGAGCGCGTCATCGGATACGGCAACGCCAAGCCAGCCGCGGTCGAGATGACCGTGCTCCGTCAGGGAGGTCACGATCCCCTCGGCAATCTGGCTCGGGATGGCGAAGCCGATGCCGACGGAGCCGCCGGTCGGCGAGATGATCGCCGTGTTCACGCCGACCACGCCGCCGCTCATGTCGAAGGCCGGGCCGCCCGAGTTGCCCGGATTGATCGGGGCATCGAGCTGCAGAAAATCGTCGAAGGGCCCGCTCATGATGTCGCGGCCACGGGCCGAGATAATTCCTGCGGTCACGGTGCCGCCGAGCCCGAAGGGGTTCCCGGCGACCAGGATCCAGTCGCCCACCTCCACCTGCCGGGAATCCCCCCAATGCACGTAGGGCAGCGGGCGGCCCGCCGACACCTTGATGACCGCGATGTCCGTCAGCTGGTCGATCCCGAGGATATGAGCCGGAAGCTGGGTTCCGTCCGCCAGGGAGACGGTGATGCGGCTGGCCCCGCCGACGACGTGGTCATTGGTCACGATGATGCCGCTCGGGTCGATGATGAAGCCCGAGCCCGCGCCGAAGACCTTCTCATGACCGCCTGAGGGCGCGCCGTCCGGAGGGACCTGATCCTGGTCGCCGCCGCCATCGTTCTCACTGTCGGCCGCCGCTTGCGCGGTCTCCGTCACGCCGATGTTCACGACGGCGGGCAGGACCTGGCGCACCAGCAGCCGGAAACTCGGAGGACCCGCCTGGGCGCCCGCTTGCGCCTGGGCGACCGGCGCACAGGCCGTCCCGCTCGCGAGAGCGGCCAGCAGGGCCGAGGCCGCGATCGCCGAACCGAGGCGCGAGCGCTCGGGCACCGGCAAGCCGCGCGGACCATGAACACAGGTTGTCATACTGCTACTTCTCACAGAAATCATGAACTGAGCCAGGGGTAGGGGCCGTTTGGCCGAGGGATGTCTGACCTTTAACCCGTTGTCATACGGAGCTTCATCTTGGCCATGCGGCGCGGGACCCTCGCCTCATGACAAGAAAACACGTCATTGTCTCATCAGAGCGCGATAGAGAGCGATTCGGCCGCAAGAAGGATTTCCGGCATGAGCAGCACCACGGTTTCCATCGAGGACTTCGAGCGAATCGACATCCGGGTCGGCACCATCATCAATGCGCAGCCGTTTCCGGAAGCGCGCAAGCCCGCGATAAAGCTCTGGATCGACTTCGGGGCAGGGATCGGGGTGCGCCAATCCTCGGCGCAGATCACCCTGCACTACCAGACGGACACATTGATCGGGCGACAGGTCTGCGCGGTCGTCAATTTCCCGCCGCGCCAGATCGGGCCATTCGTGAGTGAGGTCTTGACCTTGGGCCTGCCGGACCCGCAAGGCGGTGTCGTTCTGATCCGGCCCGACTTCAAGGTTCCCGAGGGGGGGAAGCTTTTCTGATGGCGCAGCATTATTACACCGTCACCTGGGACCAGCTGCATCGCGATGCCCGCGCGCTTGCCTGGCGACTGATCGATGCGGGGCCCTGGCGGGGCATCGTCGCCATCACCCGCGGCGGGCTGATCCCGGCAGCCATCATCGCCCGCGAACTCGAATGCCGGCTGATCGAGAGCATCTCGATCACGACCTATGATGAGGAGCGGATCGGCGAGTCCGTGATCACCAAGCCGCCCACCGCCGCGGGCGATGGTGAGGGCTTCCTGATCATCGACGATCTGGTCGATACCGGGACCACGGCGCGGGTCGTGCGCGGCATTCTCCCCAAGGCGCATTTCGCGACGGTCTATGCCAAGCCGGCCGGCAAGGAGGTCGTGGACACCTTCGTCACCGAGGTTTCCCAGAACACCTGGATTCTCTTCCCGTGGGACACCGATTCGAACCCGCAATTCGTGGCGCCGATCGCTCGCGGCCCCGGTCGCGGCGAGGAGTGACCGAACGAGAGCAAAAGCTTTCGGGCGTCAGCCGATCCCCATAGCGCGGCGCATGAAGAACCGCTTCGCGGGCGGCATCCGGTGGACCGCCGCGATACCGATGTCCCGCGCCCGCCGGATGAGCGGATTGTCCGTGCTGAACAGGCGGTCGAGCGCGTCCGTCGCGGCGAGCATCGCCAGATTGTCCGGCCGCCGGCGCCGCTGGTAGCGCGCCAGAAGCCCGGCTTCGCCCGGATCCTCGCCCGACGCAAGAGCCCCGAGGACCAGCTCCGCCAGCACCTCGGCGTCGCGCAGCCCCAGATTGAACCCTTGGCCGGCGATGGGATGAATGCCGTGGGCGGCGTCGCCGACCAGGGCGAGGCGGCGGTCCGTGTAGCGGGTGGCGAGCAAGGCCGAGAGCGGATAGTGCCACCGCCGGCCGAGGAGGCGGATCGGGCCCAGGTGATCACCCAGCCGCCTCGCCACTTCGCGGGTGAAGGCGGGCGCTTCCAGCTTGGCCAGCGCCGCCGCCACCGCCGCCGCCTCCGTGAAGACGATCGCCGAGACATGCGGAGCGCCACTCGCCGGACCGAGCGGAAGCTGCGCGAAGGGCCCGCCGGGCAGGAAGTGCTCCAGCGCCGTATTGTTGTGGGGTTCCTCGTGGGCGATCGCGCAGACGATGCCGCTCTGCCGGTAGGGGTAGCGGATCGCCGGGATGGCGGCCGCCCGGCGCAGCGGGCTCTCCCGCCCCTCGGCCGCGACCACCAGCCGCGTGTCGTAGCGCTCGCCTGTCGCCAGGGTCACGACGGCGCTATTCTCCCCGCGCTCGATCGTCGCCTCGGCGGGGGCCGCGAGAATGATGCCGCGCCCGTCATTGAGGCGGCGGTTGAGGGCGATGCGCAAGGCCCGCGCCTCGATCATCCAGCCGAAGGGCCCGGCCCCGAGTTCCCGGTGGTCGAAATGGAGAAAGAGCGGCGAGGCCGGGCGGCCGGGCTTGCCGTCCGAGATGCGGATCTGCTCGATCGCGCAGGGCTGGAACGGCAGCGCCTGCCAGAGCCCGGCGGTCTCCAGCAAGGGGCGTGACCCGGCGGCGATGGCATAGGCACGGCCGTCGAAATCCGGATGTTCCATGGGCAGGAGCGGGCTGCGATCGATGACCAGCACGCGCGCCCCGGCCTCCGCGAGCCGGCATGCCAGCGACCCCCCGACGGGACCGGCGCCCACGATGCACACATCCACGCTTGTCTCTGTCATAGGAGCCCCGCCTTTGCGCGGCTCTCTATAGGACGCCGAGCCTATGCTCCGGAAGGCGGCCGTTCCTAAACCTTACGTCACCGAAGCAGTTGCCCTGCCTTTAATTCGGGCAGGCAAAACGACGGTTGCGCCGCGTTGGCGGAAAGCCGCGGTCCGGTAACGCTAAAGCGGTATGGCATGGGATTTGAATATCTCACGCGGAGACAAGCGTCAGCCGGGCTGGCGTGACCAAGACGAATACTTAAAAACAGAGGACGGCGACATGAAGTTGGTCATGGCCATCATCAAGCCCTTCAAGCTCGACGATGTACGGGAAGCGCTAACGCCGCTTGGCGTCCAGGGATTGACCGTTTCGGAAGTGAAGGGCTTTGGCCGCCAGAAAGGGCAGACCGAGATTTATCGCGGCGCGGAATATCACGTGAACTTTCTGCCCAAGGTCAAGATCGAGGTCGCCGTCCCGTCGGACCTCGCGGAGCAGGTCGTGGAGGCCATCATGAAGGCGGCCCACACGGGCAAGATCGGCGACGGCAAGATATTCCTGATGGATGTGGAGCGGGTGGTGCGAATCCGCACGGGGGAAGTCGACGCCGAGGCTCTGTGACGTGCGCCCCATGATGACGGGTGAACGCCCGCGCGGGGCGGGCGGGCTTGCCTCCTCGCTGGCCCTCCTGGTCTGCGCCTCGCTGTTCCTCGCCTCGCCCGCGATGGCCGCCGATGCGCCGAAGATAGACACCGGCAACACGGCCTGGATGCTGAGCAGCACCGCCCTGGTCCTGCTGATGACCATCCCTGGCCTGGCGCTGTTCTATGCCGGGATGGTGCGCAAGAAGAACGTGCTGGCGACCCTCATGCAGTCCTTCGCGATCTGCTGCCTCGTGACCGTGACGTGGTTCGTCATCGGCTACAGCCTCGCCTTCACCGCCGGCAACGCCTACATCGGCGACCTGTCGCAATTCATGCTGCAGGGCTTCGGGAAGACCTGGGACAAGGACTTCCTGCTCGGGGGCACGGTGGACACCACCATTCCCGAGAGCGTCTACATGATGTTCCAGATGACCTTCGCGATCATCACGCCGGCGCTGATCTGTGGCGCCTTCGCGGACCGGATGAAGTTCAGCGCCATGTGCATCTTCATGGTGCTGTGGTCGATCACCGTCTACAGCCCGATCGCGCACTGGGTCTGGTCGACGACGGGCTGGGCCGGGGCGATGGGGGTGCTGGATTTCGCCGGCGGCACCGTCGTCCACATCAACGCGGGCATCGCCGGGCTCGTCTGCGCCCTGGTCCTCGGCAAGCGCGTTGGTTACGGGCGTGACAACATGCACCCCTACAATGTCGGCTACGCCATGATCGGCGCGAGCCTGCTATGGGTGGGCTGGTTCGGCTTCAATGCCGGTTCGGCGGTGGCCGCCAATGGCCGCGCGGGCATGGCGATGGCGGCCACGCAGATCGCGACGGCTGCTTCGGCGCTCGGCTGGATGTTCGCCGAGTGGATGACGAAGGGCAAGCCGAGCCTGCTCGGCATCGTATCGGGAGCGGTTGCGGGGCTGGTGGCGATCACCCCGGCCTCGGGCTTCGTCCTGCCGGGCCCGGCGCTCATCATCGGCATCGCCGCCGGTGTCGGCTGTTATGTGTGCTCGACCTCGGTCAAGAACTTCTTCGGCTATGACGACAGTCTGGATTGCTGGGGCGTGCATGGCGTGGGCGGCATCATCGGCGCGCTGCTGACGGGCGTGTTCGCCTTCGGTCCTCTCTATGGCGGAACCGGCGGCAGCGCCCACCAGTTGCTGATCCAGTGCTACGGTGTCGTCGCGACACTCATCTGGAGCGGCGGGATGTCGTTCGTGCTGCTCAAGATCATCGACATCACCATCGGCCTGCGGATCACCAAGGATGAGGAGGTCGAGGGCATGGACATCACCCTGCATGGCGAGCAGATCATCTGAGCCGCCGAACGCGCGCATGACATAAGCATATCTTTATGTCTGATTGCTCACTCGGCTGCGGCCCTCGCGGCGGCGCCCGCCGCGAGGGGGCATAGGGGCAGAGCCAGCACGAACAGCGCCATGAGCAGCAGCAGCTCCGGCCTGGGGGACAGATGCGTCAGCGCGGCGCTCGCCGCCGCCGCGCCGAAAATCAGCACCGGCGTCGCCAGCGGCAGCACCAGCAGCGGTAGCAGTACCCCGCCCCGCCGGGCGCCGATCACCAGCGCGGCCCCCACCGTGCCCAGCAGGGACAAGGTCAGCGTTCCGGGCAGAAGCCCGAGCAACAGCGGCCCCAGCGCGTCCGGCGGCATACGCAGCATGATCGCCACCGGCCCCGCCACGATCAGCAGCGGCAGACCCGTCGTCACCCAATGCGCCGCCGCCTTGGCCAGCGCCATCAGGGAGGGCGGCAGACCCGACAGCAGCAGCTGGTCGAGCGACCCGTCCTCGAAATCGGCTCCGAACAGGCGGTCCAGCGGCAGCAGCGCCGCGAGCAGGGCACAGACCCAGATCGTGCCCGGTGCAAGACGGCCGAGCATCACCGGCTCCGGTCCCACCGCCAGCGGGAACAGGCCCGCCGCCACAATGAAGAAGAGCAGCACGGCCACGGTATCGGCGCCATGGCGCAACGAAAGCCGCACCTCGCGCGCGAGGACCCGCATCATCCCGGCAATCACGAGAGGCTGAACTCCGTGGCACCCGGCAAGGGCAGATCGAGATGCGTCGCGGCGATCACCATGCCGCCCGCCGCCCGATGCGCCGCCGCCAGCCCGCCCAGCCGCGCGACCGAGGCTGTATCCAGCGCCGTCGTCGGCTCGTCCAGCAGCCAGAGCACCGCGCCCGACACCAGCAGCCGGGCGATCGCCACCCGGCGCCGCTGCCCGGCCGACAGCATCCGGGCCGGCAAATGGGCGAGGTCCTCCAGCCCGACCGCCGCCAGGGCGTCCTCGATCGCGACGGCACGCCCCTCCTTCCCGACCCGCGCCCATAAGGCGAGGTTCTCGACCGCCGTGAGCCCCAGCTTCAGCGCATCCTGATGGCCCAGATAGGCGAGCCGCAGACCATGGCTGGGCAGATCGGCCAGCGCGTCCTCGCCCGACCACAGCACGTCGCCCGCCGCCCTGGGCATCAGCCCCGCGATCAGCCGCAGCAAGGTCGTCTTGCCCGACCCGTTGCGCCCGATCAGCACCAGGGCGCCGCCCGGCTCCAGCCGAAACGAAAGATCCGCGAAAACGAGATGGTCCCCGCGGAAGGCAGCCACGCTCCTGACCTCAAGCACGCTTGACCCGTTTGTTGGAGCGTCTGCGCTCGGAATACTGAACGGCGCGATAAAGGCGCGAGCGAAAACAAAAAGCTAGTGCTGCGGAGCACGCGGGCCTGCTCGCACCTGCAGCACGCACGCGCGTCCGTTGCGCCTGTCGGCGTGGACCCGGCGGAACGGGTATGGTTTAAGCCGGTAGCGAATTCGTGGCGTCTCCCGGCCTGGAAGGCCCCGGCCGGGAGGGCTTCTCCTCAAGGGACATAGCAGCATGAAATTAAGCGGGCAGGACAGTCTGGGCACCAAGCGGGCGCTCGAGGTCGACGGGAAAAGCTACAGCTACTTCTCGCTCCCCGAGGCTCAGGCCAAGCTGGGCGACATCTCGCGCCTGCCCGTCAGCCTCAAGGTTCTGCTCGAAAACGTCCTCCGTTTCGAGGATGGCAGCACCTACAAAACCGATGATGCCAAGGCTCTGGCCGAGTGGCTGGTCAAGGCGACGTCGGCCCGGGAAGTTCCCTTCCGCCCCGCGCGCATCCTCATGCAGGATTTCACCGGGGTTCCCGCCGTGGTCGATCTCGCCGCGATGCGCGACGGCATCCTCCAGCTCGGCGGCAACCCGGACAAGGTCAACCCGCTCGTCCCCGTCGATCTCGTCATCGACCATTCCGTTCAGGTCGACATCAGCGGCACCGCCGACAGCCTTGAGAAGAACGTCGACATCGAGTTCGAGCGCAATGGCGAGCGCTACACCTTCCTGCGCTGGGGCCAGGGCTCCTTCAACAATTTCAGCGTCGTCCCGCCCGGCACCGGCATCTG
>Ga0116230_10004221_pt1 | contig 14079 bp, 11 predicted proteins | sample S1TSphfallax_3_FD_88678 | JGI IMG/M metagenome (GOLD analysis project Ga0116230, IMG submission 88678) | Host-associated microbial communities from peat moss isolated from Minnesota, USA - S1T2_Fd - Sphagnum fallax MG | ecosystem: Host-associated > Plants > Peat moss > Unclassified | place...
TAAACTCTTGAGAAGAGTTGTTGGCCACTCTCAAGACCTCTAGAACTTCTCATCATCCCCCCTGTTCCACCATCATATCTAGTTCTAAGATAGATACTTTGCCTCTTTGAATACATTGCGCAATGGATAGTCTTGTACTTTCCCTTGAAACAAAGATCTACCAACTTCACTCCCACAACTTCTCCTACCCACAAAACAGAAAACTTCCACTACTTATCTTCTCTACAACAAATCCTTCTGCAACTATTCCGCGAGATCTCCACCGAACACATCTCCCCTAGCAACTCCTTTGCCACACCATCATCCTGCGTCTAGCATACACACCAAAAAGAAGAAAACAACACCAATGCTTCAATGCTACCAAACACCAGCGCATCTCCATTCTGCAACTTTCTTTGTCTCCATGCCGTCGAAAGCAAAAACTCCTAGCCGCCAACAAAAAAGAAAAAAAACCTAAACTACTTTTTGTTCACACTCAAAAACCTAAAGCCAAAAATTTGTCACACCCTAACCTTGTGGGGGCAAAGCCCAATAAAGTTATCCAAAAAGTCATGTTTTGTTGCGCTTGAATTGCACCTTCATTTGATGTTTCATCCCTTCTTGGTTGGTGTTTGCAAAGTCATGAAATTTTCTTAAATAAGGGTATGAGATATTGAAACTTAGGATTAAATGCACAAAGATCTAGAACATTTATAGCTATAGTACACATAGCAAAAGTAATGATTAGTTGAAGGCATTCAAGAAAAAAATGGATAAGACAAACTCATTTTAACACCAAATTTGCTACTAAACTGAATTTCATACTGCATTGAAACACAATGTACTTTTTTCCTTGTTTTTTGAAATCTCATCCTTTATGTGACCAAATAAGGGGTTTTGGTGTCATCTTTTCTTAACTTTACTAAGGATAACTTTAATATGGATGAAATGCAACCAAATTGGGGTGACATTATTAATGATAGTTTCTACAAAGATTTAACTAATAATTATTTTATTATTCATCATTGCCATATATCATTGTAAGGTTCTTGCCTTCCTCTATTGGTGTAAATACCACGTATGTAACTAACTAAGACTAACTTCAACAAATACTCAGCATATAGAGTGATAACAAAAAAGAACAACAATGCCACCTTGAACTCATTTTCATTATTCTTCATATTTTCATTACTTCCTTCACATACTAGTTTATATTCTTTCCTATTAATCTCTATCAATCCTCTCATAGCCACTCAAATTTAGAAAATTAATCCCAAACACCTTCAAATGTTCAATAGAATAACCCCTTTTACTTCTTGATTCTTGCCTTAAATAGTACACATATGATCATAATTGTCTAATCATTTTGACAAATTGACTTGACATAACAAATAAACTTGTTGCAAAAATTGTTTTTATCAAGTTGATTTGTTATAACGTTGCAATTACAACAATCTATTGATTTGTTTAAGTAGTTGACTTGTCCTTTCTTTCCTTTCTCCTATTTTGCCTTCTAACTATTAGTATGTCAAAATCTTTTCATTAAATTATCCCCCTCTTACTATAGTAATGTCTTCACGCAACAACTACTTACTAATTACCATAGAGTTGAACTAATATAAGGAAATCATCAACCTTGTTGTCTGAGGATTTTGCACCATTTTTGCCTACATCAAGGGGTTCATCATGTGAATATTTTTCTCTTGCCACTCTTTTCAAAGGATGTGGCAGACATTGTTGAAAGTGTGTGAACTTATCGTATTTCTTATCCAAATTAATGTAATATTTTTGTTAAATTCCAAAATAAAGTCCAAACATAGGAAAGAAATATTTAAGTTTCAAAGTGTTATATAAGGATGAATAAGTTTCATCTAGACGCACATGTACATTTAGAAAATATATGATTATATATCCATGTTATGTTCTTATTAAAATTCAGAATTTTATTTTAAAATGTTACATTGGAGGAGGGGTCTTAGTAGTAGATGACTTCATGGATACATTTTCAAACCCTAAATGAACATATATTCAAAATGAATTTTAAATCAAACATATAAGTTTATTCATTTTTAATCCAATTACAACAAAACATATTCACAATATATATGAATAATTGTACCTAACACATCGGAACTTCAAAAATTTGCAACCTTGCCTTCTTTTAAATCATAATAATCATTTTGTCTTTGAAGAAGGTCTTCAAATTATGACATTTGAGTGATCAAAATCACATTCAAATCTGAAAAAAAGACTATAATGAATAACCAAATTAAAACACAAATTCAATTTATTTCACTACCAAGATTTTATAATCATCAATATATGGTCATGCACAAAATTTCAAAAAGAATGGGTTAGTGTAACATAGGATGAAGGACGTTAAAATTTCAACTAGATTCAACATCCTAGTTTTGAGTGCTTAGTGTCCATTAAATGTATGGTGAAACATTTTGGAATTACACAAAAACCATTGAGATGAAAATTCACAAGTTAAGAGAAATTATGCAATTACTTTCATTAAATTCCAATTTTTTTAATTCATGTAATAATTTTTCAAAGTTAAGGGGGTGCAAGATTTTACTACATTCAACATAGTCTTTGGTACATTTGATAATGACTGCATCCATATGTTCATAGCAACTATTCCAAATCAAATTAATTTAAAGATTATAAACATAAACTCAATCATGCTTTCAACAAAACTCATTTGAACACTAATTGTTTAGACATATGGCAAAGCTTCATTTGATTTTATCCTTTGTTCAATATATGTATAAGGACTTATGCTAATATAAGATGATTTATATGTAAAGATTGGACTTGGGGTTGAACATGATTAAGCCAAAAATTGCCACAATTAGCTCAATTTTCTAGCTTAAAATAAACAAACTTTTCAAAAAGAAGCCATATTTTATGTCCCTACTAGGGAAAAAAAGCATTTTGGATATGGAATAACTCTATAAATATGGGTATTTTTATGTTCAGTAAACAAAAAATACTAGAAGAATACCCTAGATGTATTGCATCAAAATTACAATATTTGCACATATAGTAACAATATAAAACCATAACCTTGATACTTGAATACTAGAAAACTTGATTATATAGCTTGAATATTTGAATATTTGGTTGTATAATCTAAATATTTGAATACTTGAATACCTAGTTATACAACCTAAATCTAAATACTAATAATACTCAAATACAATTGACCATTAGATACCTTTATTAACATAGTATTAACAATACTAGAAACATTACAAGTGATAATAAATTACCAATATTGTATTATATTATTATTAGATTGTAAAATTATTAATTCTACAAGAGTAATACTTGTAATACTACATGTGAAGAATAATACCCTTATTGCACAATGGACTTACATTACAACTGACCATAAATACATTGGAATTTTTTTCTTTCAAACCAAAATGCATTACCACATACCCAAGAACACTATAAACTTAAAGTATTTGCAACATGGCAATATTCACAAAAGTATTTTACATGTATTCTAAGTTATTCCAAATAGTATTTCAACAAAGTGGTGTTGCCAACCCTAAACTTCCAAGAGACCCATTTCAAGTTGTGATACAACATAAACAAGATCATGACTAGAAACAAATGAAGTTCATCATGATCAAATTTGATAAACTTTTACATTATCAAACTTGAAGGAAATAAGGTAATGCAAGGAGTAATCATAGCAGAAAATTTGACCATGTATGGAACTCACTAGCAAAAATATGTAAGATCCCTTTATATAACTCATGAAGATAGTTTGCCAATATTGTGACCCACAAATTCAACAAACATAGGAACAAAAAACATAGTGTGACAAACCAAAAAGTAAAGTTTTATTATATCAATTCAATCCCATGGTCCTACTTGGATATAACTATTTAATGCATATATTGAATTTGAAGGATATCAACAATCCTAATTAGCCAATCTCTCTAGATTTTACTCCTTTCAAGATATATAAATGACTTTGTCATTGGATCAACTAATTCCCAAAATCCATTTACATCACAAATAGACCTAATAACATACATTGAATTTGAAAATTTGATGTGATTAATCATTACACTTTTAGGTAGTGTTTCTAAATGCTGCTCCTTTCAAAGTATATGACCAATTCATTCATTGGATTAACCAATTCTTATAACCCATCTATGTCACAAACAACCCCACTTTTGAACAGGTAAAGTAAGACCAAATGTCCAAAAAGTCCAAGTATAGTACTTTGACATGTGATCAAACAACCCAAAAGTAGGGGAAAACCATTCATTACATACTCATGGTGGGGTTTACACATCATGGTGTTGCTTACAAAACAACTTCCTAGATAATCATTTCATATTGTAACACAATGGACATGGAACCCTAAAACACCAAACCCTAATCTTGTTACATTCAACTCAATTTCTTAACTAAAGACAATCAAAATTTTCAGATGTACCCATCTTCACAACATTGCCATATTGAATGACTAGTTATTAACCAAATTTCAAAGACCTTCAACCACTATTGTTATGATGTACCAACTATATAGTAAAAGTCAAGATGTCAAATCATGTTTACCATTTCAACAAATTGTCAAGGTGGGTTACACATTATTATGGCATTGCCTATCAACTTCCAAGACATCTAATTCATGCTTTAACACAATGGATAGACTTGATCATGACTAGACCACATCAAATTAAATTTGATCCCTATTTCCATATAATTGAATGGAATATTTAAGCTCATCCACACACTATTCTAAACAAGCATATGCATAAGCAACACAACTAAAGCACATACACATGATATCAATAGGATTATACAAAAAAGGATCAAAATTGGACTTGGGCAATGTATTAAGTAGGCTCACCTAGACATATTGCAACATATCAACGATGCTCCAGCCACATCTTCACCTCAGCATCCAATCCCAATGCCATTTTTTTCTTCTTATACTCTTCCCTCTCCATGCATTTAATGCCTTTGTTATTAAACCAAAGTGGGTGCAAGAATTACCCACATTTCTTACAAGATGCTAATTTTTGCAAGTGCATGCAAAGACTATTAAGATGGTATAAATGGCAACAGGACGTTGTTTCAATGTATTAGATGCCACAAATAGCACATGGCTCTAATTCCAAACTAGTTGGTTCTTTTGATGGGAAGGCTAGATGTACCTATTCTATTGTGAAAATGGATTTCAAGGTCCCTTCTCCATGGCTAGTATTGTATTTTGTGAGTCTCATCTAGTCTATTGCTTTTGTTGCAACCTTCTCCTCAACTTTTATGGTTGTAATCCTAATTTTTTCAAATTCCATCTTAACACCTCCAAGCTTCTCCTTCCCAACTTGCAATTGAACATGTAGAACTTTTGCCATGCTTTTGTTTGCTTGTAAGCTTTGAAATTTGGCAATCACCTCAATTTATGTTAATTTAGTCTTTTCATGAAATTCTTTGGTGGGTGCCATGGGATTTTCTGCAACGAGTATTTCGGTGGGATTTTTGATAGTGGATGGTAATGGATTTTTTAACTGCTCTGTCATAACTCCTATCAATCTTCACCCACTATCTTTCATTTTTCTTAGGTTATCTTGTAAAGCTACCAATTTTGACTCCAAAACAGTTGTCTTTCATGCATAAAAGCTTCCCAATTGTGACCATATTTTATAAATGTCATTTTTTTTTCAAGTTTTCAAACCTCCTAACACAATTGAATGGATGCACGATCTATTCATGATCAACATAATGGCAAAGTTGAAATCCCAAGGTCAAAATTCCCATAATTGAAATAGAAGCAACAAAGTTGAAACTTCATGGTCGGAATCCCCCCAGCCAAAATAGAGGTAGCAAAGTTGAAACATCAAGGTCGAAAATTCCCATAGCCAAAACAAAAGTAATAAACATGGGTTATTCTAACAACCTTGCCTACTTTGACAAACTAAAAAAAATGCACATTCTAGGTCTTGTTAGTTACATCCCAAACACACCTTCAATGCAATCAATAACTGCCAAAGCAACAAATGTGAGCTTATGTAATATTGCAAAAAATGAAGTAAAGAATGAACAAGATTTTGAATTTTGTGATGAAATAAAAATTTCAAAAGTTAAATATCACAAAAACAACTTATTGTTCATAAAATTAAATTTCAACTAACTCCAATTTTTTTGAACAACTTATGATTTGTTTTTTCAAGCATACATTCTGCAACTATCACTTTGGATTGCATGGCTACAAGATCTATTTGGGCAGTTGTCTTCTTCTCACTCAAGGCTAGTACATCCACACTAGTAGCTTACAGTTCAAGGTTTAGTAACTCCTTAAGGTTACACACATAAGCTATTTTTGCTTCTAGACTGGGTTTTATAGAAACATCCATTGTTCCTTCTTGGATCCACCTATCTCTCCATGCCCCCTTGCCAAAAAGCACTCCTCTTCCCTTGACATTGTTGACATTGACATAGAAATTTGCAATGCCTTTGTGTGGGGTGGGGGGCAAAAATCCTTTTGAACGAGCACGGTTAGTTTGCAATTTGTTGATGAAAGTTGTGTGGCTAGCTTAGTCCACTTCCAACTTTTTGCGTTCGATTAAAATTCCTTTCCGAAAAACTAAAAAAATTGCTATAGATGGCATTTTATGTTGGTGCACTATGGGCCATAAGTATTCAATTTGTGTTTTCATATAAGGATCAAAACCTCGCAAATACATGTAAGGGTTCTTGCCCTTGTGTGCACCCCATTGAACATCACAGTCTTAGTTGCAATGTGTTGATTATCGTCTTCATTGCATCTATAATTGATCCTAGTTCTTAGTAGGTCTAAAATGTTGCAGAAATATTCCTTTGTCACTAGAATTTTTGTTTCAAGTTTGTTAATATTTTGGTACAAGCAACTTCAACCTTGATACACTCCATGTCCATAGGTATAGTTATTACAAGCTACAAGTGAATATTCAACCAAGTTTAAGCATTGTGCAAAATTTTGGCAACCTATTGATGTTTCAAATTTTTTTTTGCAAATAATCAATGACAAATGGAACTCGTGTAAAGCATCTACCATCTTGTGGGATTATGCATGTATGATGAACACGCATCAGTGGAGATGTAACCAATCCATAGTCCATGACTAAATTAACCTCTTAGTGAATGCCATGTGTCGACCACTAGCCGACCTTTGAGTTCTATCTCATGGGCACCATGTCTAGTCTTTCAAATTTCTTTTTTCTAATAAATCACATCAGCTTTCGTGAGGGTTTAATATGCCTTGGATTTTGTTGAGTCAATAGTTAATGCTTTCTTGCTACATGCCAACCTTCAACATAAGTTCTAAAACCTGCTATTCCAAGTTCAGAGAAATGTGTCTCTTCCACATGAGGGCATAAAAATATAATTACTTGCTATCAAGGGTCATGTGCTACCACCACCCCCTACACAAACTTTATCAGCCAACTGTTATTATTTTCTCATTAAAAGTTTGGTTTATGTTCTTTCTTTTTATCTTAGTTAGTGGTCGTCACTAATAGGTGTCAAAATTGTGTAGGTTGATTTTTTTTGCCAAGGCCCCCCCTTTGAATTTTCCAAGATCCTTGTACTTGCCATTAATAAATGATAATCAAAACCTAATTTTCACAATAGTACCACCAACAAAATTAGTCCTTAACACGAACTTTCCTAATACAAAATGCACCCAATACCATACCAAAAATTGGACACTCAAACAAATCAAGGCCTTTCTACTAATGGATAAAACTCCAAATCTTGTAGTTTTTGACATTAGTGCCTTGGATATGGATATTGTGACACAGTGCAAATGAACAATTTAACTCAAACCTTGTTTCCTTTTATTGCTACTTGGAAATTCATCGAAAGATACTAAACTTTATTTATGCAATGTTACAAAGTTGTAAACATCTCCCAAAGTCTAGATTTTTATAAGGATTCTCTTCAATTATTGCATCCAATGGCCTCTTCAAAATTATTTAACTTTCTTTAGACTATTTGAATGAGATTGACTACACTAAAACATTTATAATCGGCAAAACAACTATGTTTCCTACTTGCATCATCTGTGGTATGTGTAACAAGTAATTGTGGTCACTTCACTACCCCTTGGGCTTGATGTGGTTTCATGCCATTTTTTGTTTGCATTCTTATTTACATGCCATGTGTCCAGATCATGCCCTTTGGCAACTATTATTCTTGAACTTGATTGCACTCCTACATAGACTTTCATATCAAGTGTGAAACACTCAATACATTTTCCAAGCTTCAATTGATATTTGGATTTACAAGAGGTTTTTAATTATGTAGTGAAATTAGTGGCTAGGTGGCTAGGCCTACCACCTAGCCAAAGCGGATTCAAAATGTTGCATTTGGGTGGAGTTGAAGTGGAATGTATGTGGAACTAGAGTTGAATTGAAGTGTCATGTAAAATGTTGGGAAGTTGGATGGGGTATGGGTGGAATCTATGTGAATTCATAGTGGATCCATATTAGTCTAATGCAAATGGTTCCAAATCAAACTAGGTGCCCAATACACTTGTAAAATGAAATTGGAATTATGTAATTCCATATGATGTAAATCATGGTTCCAATGCTTGACACCTTGTGGGGTGGACAATGGTGGTTGTCATTAAGAAGTTAGGCCATCTAGTTGGTATCATGATGTAAGATTTGGTGTTTCTTGTTATTTCATGGCCAATTCTCAATTGGTATGTCCCTTTAGTTGGTACTAATTTAGAATTATGGACATATGTTGTTTTAACATGGAGATTTTTGAAATGTCATGATCCAAGTTTGGAAGTCTAGTGAGCTTCTAATGGAATGTAGGTGGACATAGGGTGGTTAGAAATTGTAATGCATATGGAATTGAAGGGGGTACACATTGTAAATGATGTGTAAGTGGAACCAAAGTTGAAGGCACTTGGTCAATGTTGGATTTTAAATGGATCTTGGATGGAATGAAAGTGCACTTGAGTGGATCCAAAGTGTGATCCAAGTGGAACCAAAGTGAAACATATGTGGAATTTTAGTGAAATAAAAGTGGAAATTAGGTGAGGCTATAAGTGTAAGCAATATTTTCTTACTAAAATAGTTGTTGGTAACTAGGCATGGTAGTACACACATAATTGACATCTTTGTTCATTAATTGGCGTGTGTTTGTTGATTGATCATTTTATACTTGATATGTTGATAGGTCTAGTTGGGGCTAATCTAAAGTGATTTTCATTGGCTTCAATTTACATTAACATTGTTGAAATGTTTAGAATTTGTGTCATTTTGATGTAGGCTTGGGGGGGCTATAAGTGAACCTTCAATGCATCCAAAGTGGGATGTAGGTTGATCCAACGTGAAATATAAGTGGGTTGTAAGGTTCACCAAAGTAGAAAGTAGGTGGGTTTTCAACAAAGTTAATGTGTTTCATTTGATGGGCAATTGTCACCAAGAAGGCAAGGATGTTTAGTTGTTATGGTAATGTTGATGAATTAGTGGGTTTTTATGTTGGATGCTTTAAACACATCAATGGCTTGTGTATGTTTTTTTAAGGAAAATTGCCACCTACATCCAAAGGTGAGGTGGAGGATGGGAGGCATATAGACACCAACATAGGAAAGGGACAAGACCATAACACAAAGAAATCCTTAACCATATTTAGGATTGAATCTAATAGCAAGAGTGACCAAGTGACACTTGGAGACATGGAGGTACTTTCTACATATGTCACACATCCATGTGATAACTAGGAGTTAAATACCCAATTGGTGGGATATACCACTATTGATGTGGGGGTTATTGTGCTTGATATTCAACCTCAACCCAATCTACAATAAAGGAAGATTAGGCTGGCAACCAAAACCAAGTCAACATCAAGCTTTGGTGGTGCATGACATTATGGCCCCACTAGTTAAAAAATAAATTGCAAACAATTAATAATTTAAATCCAATAAGAGACATATTACCAATTTTTGGTGGGTATAAGTAGGTTCATTTCATCAGTGGTATTGTAATTAAATTGATAGTGGTTACATCCCACTTACAAGAAAGAAGCCACTACTATTCAATTCTAATGTGGAGAAGTGAAAAGATAGTTGGAGCAAGTATACATGGAGATAGTCATGCGTCAAGCCCCCCTATTGGCATTTCAACTCGTCGAGGAACCAACAAAGGGGTGTTCAAGCCAAGTTGGGATGTTTATGAAAAATTACCCAAGGGAAAGCCCTCAAGGCCAATACTAATGTGCCATGAGTTAATGATGTGAATAATTGGACCATCTTTTTTTCCAACTTAGTTAGGGCTAGGCTATGATGATGCATGTGGTGCTAGAATGTTGTGTTCATAACATAACTTGCAAGTGTGCCTTTTCTTGGGTATGCGGTTGAAGGCTCCATTGAAGGTTGGCACAAAATGCAGTGTCTTCCACCCCAAGTTTAAAAGGAGGGTGGTTGGAGAAGGCATTGTAGGTGTCAACCATGCATCCAAGGGGCTGATTATGTGACCTAGGTAGGCAAACGGTCATGGTGACCAAGGTTGATAAGTCCAATGTCAAGTTCATGGTTGAAGAACTTAAGTGAAACCCAAATGTCCAAACTTTGGATGAGGCATGTGTGTCTTTAATGGCCAACAAGAGCTACATTCTATGAGAATGCAAGGGGTTGCTAGAGAATTCTAACAATTAAGTCTATACCAATGGGCAACATTAATTAACATGGTATAGTTTGACATGTATAGTTTTACATCAAGTTGACTTATACAAAATTTTGACATCATGACCATGTTTCCATTTTCAAGTGCAGCACAAGTGGATTTATATTTGTGGGCTACATAGCCATGCTATCATCTTTTTTTTTTGTAATGTAAGTGAACTTTTGAAAGAAAATTTTCTAGAAAATTTCCCTCACATGTTTGGGTACAAGATGTATGACATTGGTTAAATAAAATGGACCTTCAACTTTTGACTAGTGGTGTAGTGGTATAAGGTATGGTGATGCATTCCACTTGAAAAATGCATGGGCAATATTATAGGCATACACCAAAAAATTGACCTGAATTTTTTTAACTACCTAAAAATCAAATCCTTTAAAAATTTCCACAAATGCCTATTCCACTAGGAAAAAAATGGTTGCACTAAATCCATTAATGAGACTTGCCCAAAACATTTGTGGCACTTGGCACATTCCACTTTTGTCGCAACCTTAGCTTTGGGCTCGCGACCAAGGCAAAGGGGTTGCAAGGGTGCGAGCCAAGAGGAAGCCTGGGAGTCACATCATAGACTCCCGGGAGTGTAGGAGAGTGTGAGGGAGTGAGTCCTCACACTCCCAAGGCAACTCCCACTTTGGGAGATGGAGTCCCGGTGGACTCCCAAAACTTCAGAGACCAATTTGAGGGGTCAAAACTCAATGGCTTGTAGTGTTCTTTATATCATTGAAAAGCTCTTGGAACTTAGATGTCTAAAATGGGCTCGCATTGCTCATTTGGACATCTGAAACACAAGTTATGGCCAAAAGAAGGGCCAAGAGTCAAACTGCCAATTTGACTCCCGACCAGAAAAAGTCAGGAATCGACCCGATTTACTTGGCTGCAGACAACGTGCCACATACCGTTGAAAAGCTCTCGACGAGAGCTACAATTTTTCTTTAGACCGCACTTCGATTCGAGGTTTGCTCGCAAAGTTATAGGGCTCCAAAGCCGCGGGAGTCCCGGTTGGCGGGATTTCGGGACTCCCATGCGGGAGTCCCGGGAGAGAAAGCCATTTGGATATGGGCCCCGTGGAGAGGTCCAGAGTATACTATAAGCGGGAAGGTGGTGGCTTCCCCCAAGTCCAGGCCGTGGTGAGTCTAGTGTGTCCGTGTTGCCCATGGTTCGTCCTAACACCAAAGGTGCTCCAACTATGCACTAACCACTTTGTGTGGGTTGTGTGCAGGCCCGTGTGAGTGAATAAGCTTGTCAACTTTTCTTAGTCCCATCCTAGAGCTCCAACACACCCCTCTACCCCTCAAAGTGTTGTGAGCTAGGGAGCGCGTCCCGACTCCTCCCTCTTCCGTTGTCTTTCACTTGGACTCACATTTGAGTTCTTCAAGGAGTTGGGAGTGCGTCCACATTTGGCATCCACATCGATTAAATTATTAGACAAGTTAGTCACAATGGACATCCTAGTTGGCATCAACGTCAATTAAATTATTAGACATTCTACTGACAATGGAGATGCCATTTGGCATCCTTGTCAATTAAATTCTTACACATTGTACAATCACAATGGACATGCCATGTGGGGATGGTATGAATGTTGGTAGATTATATGAGTGCTATTAGAAGAGAGAAGGAATGGTTAAAAGAAACGATATGAGTTGAAGAGGGAAAAACAAGGTTAGGACAATATAATAATTATGGGTGGACTTTGGAAAACTACTTAAACATGTTGGGAAATAAAATGGAGTGTAGTGAATGCAATTATTTTATGGGAAAGATTTAAATAATTACTAGAGAATGTTCAAGAATTAATATTAAAGAAACTACATGGGGGAAGTGAAGTCTAGTGTATTCAACATAGAACATTGACAATTGATGCTTCAAAATTAACCAAGTATAGGAGGTGGCTACCAATAATGGTATGCTTACTTACTTTAATACCAATCAAGAAAATCATAGCAACTTATCAAAATATTAGTTTCTTTGATAGAAGAAATTTTACAAGACTAAACATTGATGTTTTAATAGAAAAATGGATGCCTTGTGATTTATTATGGGCTCTTAGGTGCCCTAATTCTAAATATGTGTCAACATTGAGAGGCAATGAAGAATATTGTTGTGAATAAATAGTGTTAAAACAATTTTGGTCATAACTATTGATATCAAATCTACATGAAAAAAAATTAAGTTGAAAATAGTAAAAGAAATGGTTGTAAAGGAAATATAGGAAACTATGTTTAGAACCTATGACAAATAAAGGTAAAAAAGGAGAAGAAAAAAATAGATTGAGAGATCAGAGAAGATAGAATTGAAAGGAAACTAAATAAATAATTATTTTAACTCAACAAGTAGACAAATCCACTAAATGGAAAGTATTAAGAACTATCTTTAGTCCAACGAATATTTATCGAGTATTGGAACCCTTAAAGGAAGAACATATAGTGTTAGCAACTCAATCTATTGTTGAAGAAACTCTATTGTCGTCTACTAAGAAAACTAAACAATCTATTCAATCTGGTTTGTTGGCTACAGAAAGTGAAGAGCTATCGATTGGAACTAATATACCTAAATTGATTACACTAGAGTCAACTTTCAATGTGTTTGGAACTTTAGATTGGGTAACAAAAGAAGGATGGCCATTAATACCCAAGCAAAAAATTGATGACAACCTGGTAACGGAAGCCTATAACAGTAGTGGTGAAACAATAGAGCGTAACTTATTCAAGCTATTCACTCAAAACACTAATTTTGTTAAAACAAATATTCAACCAAACGTGCATATAACATTGACAATGTCAATTGGCATACCAACTATGAATGTACCTTCCTTCATGGTTGTCGCACCTATTAATGTTTTGAGAATCAAATTACCAAAGTATCACAATAATGAAAATCTAGTATTACACATTTGACAATTAACCAAAGAATGTGTAACTAATGGTGAGGAGTCAGATGCTCATAAGATATAATATTTTCCCAATTTTTTAAGAGGAAGAGCTACCAATTGGTTTGTTAAATATGAAACTACACGTTTAGCAACAACATGGAATCAAGTATAGTGAACATTCATTACACAATTTAGTGGTTCAAAATGAAGGGCAAGCTACTACAACTTTATGTTATGCCAAACAAAAGAAAAATGAGTTAGTGGAAGACTATTACGATTGATTCCTGCAACTATGTGCAGTTAAATTCCACAACAACCTAATGATATTTATTTATGTGAAGCATTTAGAGAAGGGTTTAGGGTTTAGGGTTTAGATAACCAAAATAAAAAATGGTTATCATTAGCATGTTATGAAAAACATTGGCAAAAGTAATAGAATTTGTAATTACTATGGAAGAATAATTACTAGTGAGGCATAAAAATATAACAAGATATTGTCAAGCTAATTCAGATAGTGAA
>Ga0116230_10004222_pt1 | contig 14078 bp, 13 predicted proteins | sample S1TSphfallax_3_FD_88678 | JGI IMG/M metagenome (GOLD analysis project Ga0116230, IMG submission 88678) | Host-associated microbial communities from peat moss isolated from Minnesota, USA - S1T2_Fd - Sphagnum fallax MG | ecosystem: Host-associated > Plants > Peat moss > Unclassified | place...
CGAGGTCATGCCGCAGGTCCATGATCAGGCGGATACGGGCGACGTCGATCTCCTGAAACCGCCAGTCGCCGGCCTCGCCTTCGGCGCGGACGAAGGCGGCGTCGATCCAGCGGCCGAGCTCCTGCTCGTCCAGATCGGTGATTTCAAGGCGCATGGCGGTCAGACTGATCATGCGGGGATCTCCTTGTCATGTCCGGGGTCATGTCCGCGGAGCGGCGGGCGGGGTCCAGTCGCGCAGGAAGGATTCGAGCCGTTCGTCGACGGGGCCGATGACGACGCGCAGTTTCACATAAAGGTCGCCGGCCGGCTGGTCGCCGTGGGCGGGCACGCCGCGGCCGCGCAGGCGCAGTTCGGTGCCCGTATCGCTGTAGGGTTTCAGCGTCATCACGACATCGCCGGCCGGTGTGGGGACGGTGACTTTGCCGCCGAGCACCGCGTCCTTCAGGTTGACGGCGAGGTCCTGGAAGATGTTGTTGCCTTCGCGGCGGTAGATTTTCTGCGCAGCGACGCGGATTTCGATGAGCGCGTCGCCCGCGGGGCCGTTGTTGCGGCCTGGCTGGCCGCGGCCGCGCAGGCGCAGCGTGTCGCCATCGCTGGTGCCTGGCGGGATTTTCACGTCGAGGATCTGGCCGTCGGGCAGCGTGAGGCGCTTGGTGGCGCCGTTCACGGCCTCGAGGAAGCCGGCTTCCAGGGTGTAGAGCTCGTCGCGGCCACGCGCCGGGCCGGTGCCGCGCATCTCGAAGATGCTGGCGAACAGGTCTTCCATGTTCTCGTCGGTCCGCCCGCCGCCATTGGCCCCGCCGTAAGCGTAGCGTTCGCCGCGGCCGGTTTCCGCGTATTGCCGGTAGCCGCGTGGCGGGGCGCGCTCGGCGCCGGTCGCATCGATCTCGCCACGGTCGAACCTGGCGCGTTTTTCCGGGTCGGAAAGCAGGTCGTGCGCCGCGGCGACACGCTTGAAGGTTTCCTCGGCGACCTTGTTGCCGGGGTTGAGGTCGGGGTGGTGCTTTTTGGCGAGCTTGCGATAGGCGGCGTGGATGTCATCGCCGCTGGCGCCGCGCGCCACGCCTAGAGTTTGGTAGGGATCGTCAGCCATCGTCCATCGCCTCGCGTGTCCGACCGAACATAAGAAGGGTTGAGCCTGATTGAGAAGGGGCGGTCTCTCAATTTCTGCGGCGATCGCGGGCGGCCATCATCTGCCGGATGCGGTCCAGGACGAATTTATGTTCGTAGGGCTTGGTGATGGCCGGGCCGTCATCGCACAGATCGCCGGCTTTTTCGGTCGCGCGCGTGACGGAGCCGGCGAGGATGACCTGGACGTCGAGCTCGTGCTTGCGGATATAGGCGAGGACATGGAAGCCCGTGTCGCCTTCGGCCAGTACGATATCGATCGGCAGTTCGTTCGCCTGGAGCAGCTGCTCGGCTTCCACCGCGGTCTGCGCCTCGGCGACCCGGTAGCCGCATTCGCGCAGGTATTCGGCGAGCGGATGGCGCACCAGCACGTCGGGTTCGACGATCAGGACCCGCGGCGGCTCGATGTCGGCGATGGTTTCACTCATGGCCGAGGCTCTCCATGGCGAGCGCCACCGCCTGGCAGAGGCGGTAGGGCTTCATGATGAAGCGGCCGAGATTGGCGGTGGCGGGGCCGGGATTGGCCGAGGTCAGCAGGGTTTTTATCTCCGGATAGTCGTTGCGGATGCGCCGCACGAGCTCGGCGCCGTTCATCGAGCCTGGCATCGTGATGTCCGAAAACACGAGGTCGGTATGGCCGCCCGCCAGCAGGTAGGCCCAGGCCTCGTCGGCGGTCGCGGCTTCGACCACGATGCAGCCGCTGGCGCGCAGTTCTTCGGCGAGCAGGGCCCGGATCACCGTCTCGTCCTCGACCAGGAGGACATGGGGCGCCAGTGTTTCCGTACAGTCAGCCGGCAGCTTGTTACAGACATCATGCATCTTGAAATCTATATTGGCGCAGTTTGCCGGAACCTCAACGTGCGCTCGCCGGCCGTTCATGTGCGTTTGGCGTTAGATATTGTTAATGCGTGATGAAGTTGTAACAATTATCGACGTTGTAGCGCGTTCCGAGACTGTCTCAGTGGCGCAGCGTGCTCGAGAGAAACTGCCGGAACCGGTCCGAACGCGGCTGCGTGAAAACCTCGGAAGGCGGGCCTTCCTCCTCGGTTTGTCCCTTGTGCAGGAACATCACCCGGCTCGCCACCTCGCGCGCAAAGCCCATCTCATGCGTCACCACCAGCATGGTGCGGCCCTCCTTCGCGAGGTCGCGCATCACCTTGAGAACCTCGCCGACCAGCTCCGGGTCCAGTGCCGAGGTCGGCTCGTCGAACAACAGCACGTCCGGCTCCATCGCGAGCGCCCGCGCGATGGCGACGCGCTGCTGCTGGCCGCCCGAGAGCTGCGCCGGATAGGCGTGGTGCTTGGCCGAAAGCCCGACCTTCTCGAGCATGGCCTCGCCCCGCGCGATCGCGGTTTTACGATCCAGCCCCAGCACATGGATCGGCGCCTCGATCACATTCTGCAGCACGGTCATGTGCGCCCAGAGGTTGAACTGCTGGAAGACCATGGCGAGGCGCGCGCGCAGCCGCTCGATCTGCTTGGGATTGGCAGCGCCGCGGGATTTTTTGCCGTCCCGCATCTCGATCAGCTCGCCCTTGATCCGCACCCGGCCCTGATCGGGCATCTCCAGCAGGTTGATGCAGCGCAAAAACGTGCTCTTGCCCGACCCCGACGCGCCGAGAATCGCGATCACGTCATGCTCATGCGCGGTCACCGAGACACCGCGCAGCACTTCCAGCGCGCCGAAACTCTTGTGGATATCCTCGACGACGAGGGCGGTGGCGGGCGGGATTGTGTCGGACATGTTTATTCCAGGCAGTTAAAAAGATAGATTAATAGGAAGGACTACTTTTTGTGAACAAAAAGTAGCAAAAAAACTTTATTAATCTGGGTCATTCGTGATGGCGGTATCGCGGCACAGGCCGCCGGTCCTAAAAAGTTTCTTGGCTGCGCCGGTCGCGGAGGCTTTCCAAATCCGGCCCGCCACGTCACAATGCGTGGTCCCTAATCGGACGCAGGAGAGAGCGGGCGCGTGCGTCCGCCGCCGAAGGCGCAACCGGCCCCCGGAATCGCTCAGGCAAAAGGGCTGCGTCCGCGCTCGGGACACTCTGGAAAGCCGGTGGCCGTTGGCCGCCGCACCGACGGGGTAAGGGCAGGGTCAAAACCCGCTCCAATCTCTCAGGTTCCAAAACAGAGGGGGGTCAGCTGGTTCGGTGTCCGCGGGGACGCCGGGCAATGACGAGCTGATCTGGTTTTGGGGGTATCTTGCTGAAAACACCGCTGGACGGGCTGCATTACCGGCTGGGCGCGCGCATGGTCGCGTTCGCCGGCTACGAGATGCCGTTGAACTATACGGGCATCATCGCCGAACACCTCGCCTGCCGCGAAGGGGCGGCGTTGTTCGACGTCTCGCATATGGGCCAGGCGGAGATCACGGACGCGGCGGCGTTCGAGGCGGTGGTGACCGGCGATATTCAGGGCCTGCAACCCGGGCGGCAGCGTTACACCCTATTGACCAACGAGGCCGGCGGCATCGTCGACGACCTGATGGTCGCCAATCTCGGCGGGCGGCTGCTGGCCGTGCTGAACGCATCGCGCAAGGCGGCGGATGTGGAGCATCTGGCGGCGCACGGCGTCGCGGCCGTGACAAGGTTTGACCGCGCGTTGCTTGCATTGCAGGGCCCGCGCGCGGCGGCCGTGCTGCCCGAGGCCGCGGCTCTGCGCTTCATGGACGCGGCGGAACTGGACATTGCCGGCATCGCCTGCGTGGTCACGCGTTCGGGCTATACCGGCGAGGACGGCTTTGAGATCGGCTGTGCTGCGGATGCCGCGGAGGCGCTGGCGGAGATGCTGCTGGCGCGGGGGGCGGCACCGGCGGGGCTCGGCGCGCGCGACACGCTGCGGCTCGAGGCCGGGCTTTGCCTGTACGGCAATGACATCGACGAAACGACCAACCCCATCGAGGCGGGCCTGCTCTGGGCGATCGGCAAACGGCGCCGGGGCGCATGGGATTTTCTGGGGGCGGGACCGATTCGCACCGCTTTTGAAGGCGGCCCGGCGCGGCGGCTGGTCGGCATCCGGCTCGAGGGCCGCGCCCCGGCGCGCGCGGGGGCGGAAATCCAGGACGCTGCGGGCAAAACCGTCGGCCGCGTCACCTCCGGGGTGTTCGCACCCAGCCTGAATGCGCCGGTAGCACTCGGCTACGTCCATCCCCGGGCGGCGGCCGAGGGCGCGGACGTCAACCTGATCGTGCGTGACAAACCGCTGCGCGGCGTCATCGCGCCGCTGCCCTTCATCCCCCACCGCTACGTCCGCTGAAAGGAACGCACATGCCGCTGACATTCTACACCAAGGATCATGAGTGGGTGGCGATCGGCGATGACGGGCTCGCCACCGTCGGCATTACCGACCACGCGCAGGCAGCCCTCGGCGACATCGTCTTCGTCGAGCTCCCCGAGGCCGGACGTCCGGTCGCCAGGGGCGATGCCTGCGCCGTCGTCGAGAGCGTGAAGGCCGCCTCCGACATCTACGCGCCGCTCACCGGCACCATCACCGAGCCCAATCATGAGCTCGCCGCCGAGCCCGCCCGCATCAACACGGATGCCGAAAACGCCTGGTTTTTCCGCATGCGCCTGAACGATCCGGGCGCCTTCGCGGAGCTGATGGACCGCGCCGCCTATGACGACTACCTGAGGACCCTTTGATGACATCTGATCTGGCCTTGCTGGCCGAACTCGAAGCGCCGGCTGCCTTCGTTGACCGCCATATCGGGCCGGACGGCGCCGAGGTCGAGGCCATGCTGGCGGCCGCCGGCGCGCCGGACCTGGACACGCTGATCGCCCAGACCGTGCCGGATGCGATCCGCGACATCCACCAGCTGGCGCTGCCGGCGGCGATCGACGAGGCGGCGGTGCTGGCGGATCTGCGGGCACTCGCGGGCCAGAACGTGGTGAAGAAATCGTTAATCGGCATGGGCTATCACGGCACGCTGACCCCGCCCGTGATCCTGCGCAACGTCCTGGAAAATCCCGGCTGGTACACGGCCTACACGCCCTATCAGGCCGAGATCGCGCAGGGCAGGCTCGAGGCCGTGCTGAATTTCCAGAGCCTGGTGTGCGACCTCACCGGCATGGAGGTCGCCAACGCCTCGCTGCTCGATGAGGCGACGGCGGCGGCCGAGGCAGTCTCGCTCGCGCACGCGCTGCATCGCGGGCAGTCGGTCGTGATCGCGGTCGCGACAGACGTGCACCCGCAGACGCGCGCGGTGATCGCAACGCGTGCCTGGCCGCTCGGCTGGCGCGTGGTGGATGTGCCGGCCGGCGATGCCGCCGCGATCCAGGCCGCCGGCGCCTTCGCGGTCGTGCTCAATTATCCCGGCAGCACCGGCGAGGTTCGGGACCTCGCCCCCGAGATCGAGGCGGCGCATGCCGGCGGCGGCCTCGCGGTCGTCTGCGCCGACCTGCTGGCGCTCGCGCTGATCACGCCGCCGGGCGATATGGGGGCGGACGTCGTCGTCGGGTCGGCCCAGCGCTTTGGCGTGCCGATGGGTTTTGGCGGGCCGCATGCGGGCTTTTTTGCCACGCGCGATGCGTTCAAGCGCCAGATGCCGGGCCGGCTGGTCGGCGTGTCGCTCGATGCCGCCGGGCAGCCGGCGCTGCGCCTCGCCCTGCAGACGCGCGAGCAGCATATCCGCCGGGAGAAGGCGACTTCGAACATCTGCACCGCCCAGGTGCTGCTCGCCGTGGTCGCGGGGTTCTATGCCGTCTGGCATGGGCCGGAGGGGCTCCGCCGCATCGCGCGCAGGATCAACCTGCAGGCGCGGCTCCTGGGTGCGGCCGCGATCGCGGGCGGCTACACGCTGCGCCACGGGACCATGTTCGACACGATCGCGATCGAGGCGGGCGGGCGCGCCGCAGAGCTGCTGCAGGCCGCGCTCGAGCAGGGCTATAATTTCCGGCGGATCGACGAGACGGGTGTTGGCATCGCGCTCGACGAGACCGTGACCAGCGCGGACCTGGGCGCGCTTGCCGCCCTGCTAGGCGGCGCGCTCGCGCAGGCGCTGCCCGCCTTGCCAGAGGACCGCCTGCGGCGCTCGGATTTCTGTAGCGCCCCGGTTTTCGGCGCGCATCGCAGCGAGCACGCCATGCTGCGTTACCTGAAGCGGCTCGAGGACAAGGACATCGCGCTCAACCGCTCGATGATCCCGCTCGGCTCCTGCACGATGAAACTGAACGCGACCGCGGAGATGGCGGCGATCACCTGGCCGGAATTCGCCGACATCCACCCGTTCGCGCCGGCCGACCAGACGGCGGGCTACGAGCGGCTGATCGAGCGGCTATGCGGCTACCTGAAGGCGGTGACCGGCTTTGCCGGCATCTCCCTGCAGCCCAATTCCGGCGCGCAGGGCGAATATGCCGGGCTGCTCGCGATCCGCGCCTGGCATGAGGCGCGCGGCGAGGGGGCGCGGAGGATCTGCCTGATCCCCGCCTCCGCGCACGGCACCAACCCGGCTTCCGCCGCAATGGCGGGCTACCAGGTCGTCGTGGTCGGCTGCGACCGCGACGGCAATGTCGACACCGCCGACCTTGCCGCGAAAATCGCGCGCCACGGCGCCAACCTGGCGGCGCTGATGATCACCTATCCAAGCACCCATGGCGTGTTCGAGCGCGGCATCCGCGACATCTGTGGCGCGGTGCACGCCGCCGGCGGCCAGGTGTACATGGATGGCGCGAATATGAACGCGCAGGTCGGCCTGACCTCGCCCGCCGCCATCGGCGCCGATGTCTGCCATCTCAACCTGCACAAAACCTTCTGCATCCCGCATGGCGGCGGCGGCCCCGGCGTCGGGCCGATCGGCGTTGCCGCCCACCTGCTGCCGCATCTGCCGAACCATCCGCTGCGCGCGGATGCGGGCCCCCCGACCGGTTTCGGCGCCATCTCGGCCGCTCCGTTCGGCTCGGCGCTGATCCTGCCCATCCCCTACGCCTATATCCGGATGATGGGCCCGGCCGGCATCACGCGGGCGACGAAAATCGCCATCCTCAACGCCAACTACATCGCCGCCCGCCTCAGTGCGGCCTACCCGATCCTGTATCGCGGGGCGCATGAACGGGTCGCGCATGAATGCATCGTCGACTGCCGCGGCTTTGCCGCGACCTCGGGCGTGCAGGTGGAGGACATCGCCAAGCGGCTGCAGGATTACGGGTTTCACGCGCCCACGATGTCCTGGCCCGTCGCCGGCACGCTGATGATCGAGCCGACCGAGAGCGAGGACCAGGCCGAGATCGACCGGTTTTGCGATGCGATGCTCGCGATCGCAAGCGAGATCGGCGAGATCGCGCGCGGGCGCTGGCCGCAAGGCGACAACCCGCTGAAGAACGCGCCGCATACGGCCGCCGAGGTGACAGCGGAGACATGGACGCACCCGTATACGCGCCAGCAGGCGGCCTATCCGCTGCCCTTCGTCGCCGCCCGGAAATACTGGCCGCCGGTCAAGCGCGTCGATAATGTGTATGGCGACCGTAACCTCATCTGCTCCTGCACCGGGGTGGAAGCCGTTCTGGTGGCCGCCTAGAGGCGATTTTTTCCGCGCCGATGCTCACGTACTGGCGTACGCTGCGCTCGGTGCTCAAAAATCACCTCTATGCGACTCACCATAACGGCTTCCACGGCCCGGTGTCCGCTTATGCAACGTTCGCCGCAGGCCGGCGGGCAGGGGCACAAATAAATTCATGAAGTTTCTCTCGAAAAACCCTTGCGCCCAGGGGGGTATGGCCGCATAAGCCCCCCCTCTTGGCCCAGGGGGGCATGGCGCGGTGCCGTGTTCTACAGGCTGTCTACTAGTTGAGGGGGTTCGAAATGAACGCACTTGCCCGACTGGGGATGGTCTCGGAGTCTCCGAGCGAAAACCAGACGACGACGGTCTCGGCGGCGCCGACCATGGACGGCATGGAACAGGCCAAGGACTATTTTGTTGAACGCGACGGTCAGAAATTCGCGGGCATGCATCTGCTCATCGATATCTGGGGCGCCTCCAACCTCGATAGCCCCGCGCTGATCGACGAGACGCTGTGCAACGGCGCGCTCGCCGCCGGTGCCACGATCCTGCACAGCCACTTCCACCACTTCACCCCGAACGGCGGGGTGAGCGGTGTCGTCGTGCTGGCGGAGAGCCACATCTCGATCCACACGTGGCCCGAACGCGGGTTTGCCGCACTGGACGTGTTCATGTGCGGTTGCTGTGATCCGTACAAGGTGATCCCGTTCCTGCAGGCGGCGTTCGGCCCGGTGACGGTCGAGGTCGATGAGCAGCGGCGCGGATTGGTCAAGTAAGAACGCGCTTCTTTTGGAACGAAAGCCCTCCGCCGGGCCATTTGGGCCAGGGGTGATGACGCCATCACCACCCCTGGCCCAAACTTCCAAAGCTTTTTTGCTGCTTTTGGTTCACAAAAACTAGTCTCTTCCTTTGTCTAAAGGATCCCTTCCATGACCGACACCTGGCTGAACGAGACGCTCTACCCCGATTGGGGCCAGCGCTTTCGCTTCGTGCGCCAACTGGCGCGCGTGAAAAGCCCGTTCCAGGACATCGCGATCTTCGAGACCGACAGCCATGGCCGGATGATGACGCTGGATGGCATCGTGCAGATCACCGAGCGCGACGAGTTCGCGTATCAGGAGATGCTGACGCATGTGCCGCTGCTGGCGCATGGCGAGGCCAAGCGCGTGCTGATCATCGGCGCCGGCGATGGCGGCGTGCTGAAGCACGTGCTGATGCACAAGGGCGTCGAGCACGCGGTGATGGCGGAGATCGACGGCGAGGTCATCCGGCTGTCCAAGGAATTCCTGCCCGGCATCGGCGGCGATGCATGGACCGACCCGCGCGCGAACGTTCTGGTGGGCGATGGGATCGACTATGTGAAGACGGCGCCCGACGCGTCGTTCGACGTGATCATCGTGGATTCGACCGACCCGATCGGCGTCGGCGAGGTGCTGTTCACCGATGAGTTCTACCGCCACGCGGCGCGCATTCTCACGGCGCGCGGCCTGATCGTGAACCAGTGCGGCGTGCCGTTCATGCAGGCTGACGAGTTGCGGGAAACCTCTGAGCGGCGGGCAAAGTTCTTCCCGCACGTGACCGCGTACGTGGCGGCGGTGCCGACCTATGTGGGCGGGTTCATGACGCTCGGCTGGGCGGCCAAGGATGCATCGCTCACGCGCCAGACGGTGGACGTGATCGCGGCGCGGGCCGAGGCGGCGGGGATGGCGGGGATGAGCGAATACTGGACGCCGGACATACATGTGTCGGCGTTTTATTTGCCGCCTTATATCGCCAGGCATTTGCCGAAGTAAGTGAAGCAAGAGCTTCGTTTTTGAAAAAAAGAAGCAAAAAACGCCTGCAATTCCGGGACGTCCCAAAGTTTTTTTTGCTACTTTTTGTTCACAAAAAGTAGTCCGTCCTACTCCTCAAAATCCTCAAACCCGTCTTCCTCGTCCGACACCCATGACGAGCAGTTCAGGCATTTGCCCGTGAAATCAGGCGCGGTGACGGCGTTTGCTTCCAGGCGGCTGCCGCACTGCACACAGCCTTCTTCCGGACGCAGTGAGGTGTGCACCAGGGTCGAAATCCACCGGAATCGTCGTTTTCCACTTTCCAGGTAGCTCATTTCCAACGCCCTTTCGTTATTTCGTCAGGCGCCCCTTGCCGTTCGGCGCTGCTCGGGATTTTGCCCCGATCTCGTCGCAAATCAACGATAGACTGTGACTTTCATGCCACATGTACGGGATTTCATCAAGCTGATAATTTTACTCAAGGCAGAATTGCGTTTTACGCGCGGCGGTCAGGCGCTTTGGAAAAACCCGCCGAATGTTTGCAGGACATGGTCGAGGTGGTCTGTCGACAGAGCGGGATAGACGCCGATCCAGAAGGTCGAACGCATCACGAGGTCGGCGTTCGGCGTTGCCGCCGGGGTGCGGAATGATCGGCCGCGCATGTAGGGCTGGTGGACCAGATTGCCACCGAACAGATAGCGCGTTGCGATGCCGGCACGGTTGAGATGCGCAACCAGCGCCGCGCGCTCCACCGGCGCGCCGGGGCGGATGGTCAGCGGCAGGCCGAACCAGCTGGGCTCGGCGCCGGGCAGGGCTTCGGGCAGGATCAGGAATTCTTCGAAACGCCGGAGCCTCTCGCGGAGTACGTCAAAATTCGCGCGGCGGGCGGCGATAAAGTCGTCCAGCCGGTCCAGCTGGGCGACGCCAATCGCGGCCTGCAGGTCCGTCATTTTGAGATTATAGCCGAGCTCGGAATAGATGTATTTGTGGTCGTAGCCGGCGGGCAGGTCGCCCAGCTGCCATTCGAAACGTTTTTTGCACGTATTGTCGTGGCCGGGCGGGCACCAGCAGTCACGGCCCCAGTCGCGCAACGATTCCAGGATCCGTTTGTAGCGGCTGTGCCGGGTGAATACCGCACCGCCCTCGCCGGTAGTGATGTGGTGCGCCGGATAGAAGCTGAGTGTCGCGATGTCGCCGAATGTGCCGACCGGCTGGCCGCCGTAGCGTGCGCCGAGCGCGTCGCAGCAATCCTCGATGACGCGCAGATCGTGCCGTTTTGCGATCGCCATGACGGTGGCGAGGTCGAACGGGTTGCCGAGCGTGTGCGCGAGCACGATGGCGCGGGTGCGTGGCGAGAGCGCGGCCTCGATCGCGGCTGGGTCGATGTTGTAGGTGGGCAGCGACACATCGACGAAGACCGGGACCAGGCCGTTCTGCAGGATGGGGTTGACGGTGGTGGGAAAGCCGGTGGCGCAGGTGATGACCTCGTCGCCGGGTTTGAGGGCTGCGTCACCCAGCGAGGGGCTGGTCAGCGCGGTGACGGCGAGCAGGTTGGCCGATGATCCGGAGTTGACGGTGAGCATGTAGCGCGCGCCGGTGGCGGCGCTGAGTTTCGCCTCGAAGGCGTCGTTGAAGCGGCCGGTGGTGAGCCAGAATTCCAGCGCTGCGTCGACCAGGCTGACCATTTCGGGCGCGCCGTAGACCTTGCCGGAGACGGGCACCGCGGGTCTGGCGGCATCGAAGGCGAGCGGCGGATGTGCCAGTGCGGCATACCGCGCGACGAGGTCGAGAATCTGGGCGCGCAGGGCTTCGGGCGTTTCGCTCATGCGCCACCGTAGTCGAGGATCTGCCGCCTGGTGAAGGCGGCCATATCGGCGCCGGCGGCAAAAGCCTTTTGCCAGGCGACGGTGGCAAAGAGCGCAGCATCGAGGTCCCAGCGCGGCCGCCAGCCGAGTTCGGCGCCGGCCTTGGCCGATGATAGCTTTAGCACCGGCGCTTCATGCGGCGCGCCCGGCTGCGGCTCGACGACGCAGGACGCGGGGTCGCCCCACAGCGTGCAGAGCGTTTGTGCGATGGTTCCGACACTGACCTCGCTTGCTGCCGCCGGCCCGAAATTCCAGGTCTCCATCGCAGGCGGGCTCATTGCCCACAGGGTTTCGGCCGCCAGCAGGTAGCCGCGGAGCGGGTCCAGCACGTGCTGCCAGGGACGGATGGCGTGTTCGTTGCGGATGATGAGCGGGCGGCGGGCGGCAACCGCGCGGAAAAAATCGGGCACCAGCCGGTCCGCCGCCCAGTCGCCGCCGCCGATCACGTTGCCGCTGCGCAATGTCGCGCGGCGCTGTTGCGGATTTTGTGGAAAAGCGGTGGCGACGAGCTCGGCGCAGGCCTTGCTGGCACTGTACGGATCCCGCCCCCCGAGCCGGCCGCCCTCATCATGCCGGCCGATAGCCTGCTCGGCATACACCTTGTCGCTGGTCACGATCAGCACCACGGGAACATGCGCACTGGCCGCCAGGACATTGGCCGTGCCCATGACGTTTGTCGCGAACGTGTCGACCGGCGCTTCGTAGGACAGGCGCACCAGAGGCTGTGCGGCCATATGCATTACGATGTCGGGTGCGAAGGCCGCGATGGCGGCCTGCACGGCGGCAAGGTCCCGCACGTCGCCCAGCCCATGCCGGCAATGGGACGCCACGCGCGCCGCGGCGAATAGCGACACATCATCCGCCGGCAGCGCAAAGCCGGCCACATGGGCGCCAAGCTCGTGCAGCCACAGCGTCAGCCAGCCGCCCTTGAAGCCGGTATGGCCGGTGAGAAAGACGCGCCTGCCGCGCCAGAAGCCGGGGGACGGTGAAGTCACGTGCTTCTTTTTTGAAAAACAGCCGCAAAAAATGCCTGGAACGCTCCTTCTGCGCCGCAAAGCCGCCAGCGCCCATGGCCCAGATTCACAAAGTTTTTTTGCTTCTTTTTGTTCGCAAAAAGAAGTCTTCTACCTGCCTGTCCTACCACGTCACCCACGGCGCGGCGCCGTCAGCGGCCAGATGGTCCAGCAGCATCCGGTCCCGCAACGTGTCCATCGGTTGCCAGAAACCCGTATGCCGGTACGCCATCAGTTCGCCGGATGCCGCCAGGCGCTCCATGGGGGTACGTTCCCACTGCGTATCGTCACCGTCGATCTCGGCCAGCGCGTGCGGCGAGAGCACGAAGAAGCCGCCGCTGATCAGGCCTGCCTCCTCGGCCGGTTTTTCCTCGAAGCGGTCGACCTTGTCGCCCTCGAGCTGCAATGCGCCGAAGCGGGCGAGGGGGCGGACGGCGGTGACGGTGGCAAGCCGGCCGTGGGCGCGGTGGAAGGCGATGGCAGCGCCAATGTCGATGTCCGCAACGGCGTCGCCATAGGTCATGCAGAACAGGTCTTCCTGGGCGAGATGGCGGGCGATGCGTTTCAGGCGGCCGCCTGTCTGGGTTTCGAGGCCGGTTTCGACGAGCGTGACGCGCCAGTCCTCGGCCTCGCTCTGATGGATGGTGACGCCGGAGCGCAGGTCCACCGTGATGTCGCTCGAATGGATGTTGTAGTTGCAGAAATACTCTTTGATGCGGGCGCCCTTGTAGCCGAGGCAGATGATGAAATCCTCGATGCCGTGGGCGGCGTAGATTTTCATGATGTGCCAGAGGATCGGGCGGCCGCCGATCTCGACCATCGGTTTTGGCTTTGTATCGGTTTCCTCGGAGAGGCGCGAGCCGCGGCCGCCGGCGAGGATGACAGCTTTGATCCCGCGCATCGGCAGGTTTGTCGTCGTCATGCCGGTGGGAGGGGAGGCGCGCGCAAAGGCAAAATCCTGTCTAAACCATTGTTAATTCTAGGCGCGGGCTTTCGCGCCGTCAATTTTGAGTGGTTTTCGAAACAGGGCCGCGCGCAGACGGGCGGCCTGGGGGATGGTGAAGGCGAGGGTGATGGCGGCGAGCTGGATGACGAGCCACCACCAGAGAAGCTCCCGTGCGAGCCAGACGGCGCCGACCAGGTCCGCGCCGGCGCGGCGGGGGAGATGGTGCGCGAGGGCGTCCGCCAGGTCCCGCGGCACGGCCTCCCATAGCAGGAGCACGATGACGACTTGCAAGCGCCTCGCCCATGGCTCGGCGCGCCGGCCGAGGCCGGGGAGCAGGAGGAGCAGGAAAATCGCCCGGTAGTAGACGTTCTGGGCGGCGAAGAAGCAGAGGGTGATGACGGCAGCACCCGCGACCAGAAAGATCGCCTCGTTGCGGGGGATGGCGCCGAGGCGTTCCTCGTAGCGGGGCTGCGCCCAGGCGGCAGCGAGGAGGACGACCACGGCGCCGCCGATGGTTTCGGCGGTGGCGGGCACGTGGCGGAGGGTCGCGGGGGGCAGCGTTCCCCAGTCCTGCAGGCCGCGGAACAGGTCGATCTCCCCGAACGTGGCGCGGAAGGGGGTGCTGCTGGGGAGGATGGCGATGGATGTGGAGACGTCATGCGCAGCGCCGATGACGAGCAGCAGGGCGATCACCAGGAGGGCGCCCGCGACCCAGACGAAGCGTTTGGCGGGCTCACGCAGGAGCAGGATGAAAAAGGCGGCGGGGTAGAATTTGGCGGCGGCCGCGAGGGCGAAGAGGACGTAGCCGGCGATGGGCCGGGTGCGGGCGCATAGCCAGACAGCGAGCACGGCCAGGCC
>Ga0116230_10004224_pt1 | contig 14075 bp, 8 predicted proteins | sample S1TSphfallax_3_FD_88678 | JGI IMG/M metagenome (GOLD analysis project Ga0116230, IMG submission 88678) | Host-associated microbial communities from peat moss isolated from Minnesota, USA - S1T2_Fd - Sphagnum fallax MG | ecosystem: Host-associated > Plants > Peat moss > Unclassified | place: USA...
CAGCAAAATAATTTTACACAAAATGCCAATGCCATTGTATGCATGCATTACAAATAATTAGGACACCAAACACACACACAAGTGCCATTTTACATATGCCAAGCTATAATAACATAAGCACCATCATAAAAATGCCATTGTTTCTCCTTGCTATAACAACTTGCCCATTCTTATAACTGAATCAAAATGAAACCACCTCACAATTCATAAACATTCAAGAGCTTTATACTTCAGAACCTTGACACATTTCGTTTCATCATCTTTAGTTATCATCTATTCACCATAATCCTCACTTATGTATTAGGAAGGACATATATGGTTGATTGCCATGCATCAAAGGCAACAAAAAGCTACAAACTTCAAACATTTGCACATTCCAAACGAAACACATCACAATTAACAAGTTTTTTAAAAACCTCATAAAGTGCATCATGGACATTTAAAACGTTTTCACACTCCATTTTGTTCACAAATTTAACATCCACCTGAGCCATAAAATTGGATTTTATTTCACATAATTTTTTTTTTGTGTCAAATTAGAAGGTTTCAAGCAACCAATGCAAGGATTAAATGGCCAATTTTTGTTCACAAATGTTAGTTTGTCCAAATTGGTAGTTTGAAAACACCTCCAAAAGTGCAATGAGGATTCCAATAATGGAAAATATTCTTTATGTTTCAATTTGGTTGGTTGGGATGCCAAAATTTTGTCATGATAGTATACATTAAAGAAAAACTCAAAATTACAATTGGTCTTTACAATTATTTTTCTGATTGTAAGCAACATTTATGACTAAAATCCTAGCAGTTGCATAAGTCAAGTTGTGTATGACCCATAGTTGCATGGAACATGACATCATTATTAACCTTGATTTTTTTTGAATGAGCCTATGGTGAACATATATGGTGTCATCCATTTATTAAATGATGTATGTATTGCCACCATGGTAGTTGTTTCTAACTATCTTGTGACAATTTTGGTAACCTATAGTAATGCACCATGTGTAAGGCATTTGGCAAATGATGTTCCTAGATCCCAATGGTCAATGAATTCTCACATGGATTTATAAAGGTTAATCAAGTGTTGCCACATGGCATGATTACAAAACTTTGAAATTACCAAATTTAAATTAAATAGGTAGGTTTTGTTAAATAGGTGCATAAGTTAGCCTAGCTAGATATGTAGGTAAGTGTATATGCATGCCTAGACTAGCTAGGTAGGTGAGTAGACATTTTTAAAAGTTCATCTTATTTTATTTTGCTTTTAGCTTTTAGGGTTAATCCTCTTTTATTGGGTCATCACAAATGGCACTTGTTTTTTAATGTTTTTATGTTTTTGTGCACCTCGCTAGATAGTTTACAACTTGAAAAGAAAGACAAAGGATACAAGATAAGCTTTTAGGAAGGAAAAACGTTATAACGCTACTATACCATATCCCATATAACAATATTCCATATCCTATTAATTAACCTACCTAACCTAGTTTAGCCTAAGCTCCTAATCACCATGTAATATATAATGTAACTTGATACCCATTAGATTAACCTATAATTACCTAGTAGTTTAATTAACCTAACCTAACCTACCTACCTATCAACCTATCTAACCTAGGTCTATTTACCTATTAACCTACTTAACCTACCTATCTAATTTAGCCTACCAACTTACCTACTTTGTTTACATACCAAGTAAGAAGTTAGGTAAAGTATGTAAGATATATAGGTAGGTAGGTAATTAGGTAGGCAAGTAGATATTTAATGTGCTTTTAAAAGAAAATAAAAATCTAATGTACTAGGTTCATTAGGTATATGTGTGAAAACACATTAAGGATGAGTCGTTAATTTTGTTCAAAAAATGTGATGTATAACAAATATTATAATATGCAATAAGTTAAAATCTTGATGGCATCATTTGGCTATCCTAAACACAAGCAAAAAACTTTAGAATTTGCACAACAAAATTTTGGAACTCGAAGTTCACTTTGAGTCAGAATTAACCTTGATCCAATGGTTAAATGAAGAATATTATATAAAATCAATGTACATAAAGTATATAACTTACGATTTTTCAATAGCCATAGGCTTCATGTTTGTGGTTCACGAAACATTACCAAACAATTTTTTTTTAAAAAATGCAATGTCCATTTATAAAATCTCCTCCTCTTTGATATGGTAGTAGTTTTTTCCTTAAACTTAAAGGAAGATATTATTATGCATTCATTGTTAAACAAATGCAAAAAAACACATTTTTTGAATGGAATTTCATCCAAAAACTTTAAATTTTTTAATTATCCTAGATGTAATTGATGTATATCAATATCATACACTATAAAAAATTCACCCAAGAATTCCAGCCACATTTTTAATTTTGAAGTATATATTCAAATTTTCAAACTTTATGATTAATGTTATTTTGTACTCCAAGTGTCCAAATTCTTCAATGTTTGTTGGATTTTTCAAAATAATTGATCAAGTTAAGCCTAAAGCTAATCAAATATACTTAAAACCAAAAAAAATCCAAGATGCGATGTCCATACGCTACCAAAAAAATTAATCGCAGAAAGATTATATTTGTGACTACATTTTTTGGGGGTTTAATAATGTGCTTTCACCCATACATAACCATGATATTCCCCTAGTTCTAAACCTTGATACACATTAGGGGATTTAGGTCTATGTCTTTGATTAATAAAAATTAGTTCTGGTTATGAAACTAAGGTGCAACTAATGTGATGTAAAATTTTGGTTGTGGAAAATAGTAAAATTCAATTTGTTAAAAGATTGAAAAAGTAACTAATCATAAACTAGTTACAAATTTGTCAAGAATAAAATGTAGTCACAAAAAAGGACCAAAAAGGTTGCATGTGACAATTAGTTGAATGTGGTCACAAATTTATTATCTATAAAAAATAAGGTTTCTTCTAGTGTATAGCCATAATGGTGAACTTGTTTGCCACCAAGTTAAAGCACACTTACAATTTTCTATGTCAACACGATAGTTTGATGGAATCCACCAAGCTTTCATGTTAATATTTACAAACATAAATGCATTTTGTGTTAGTATGTTGAAACATATCTTGGGCATCCACAAGCGAGCCAAAACTTTCAAGTTCTTCAACCTTATTGGACATCAACAACAAAGGCAATAACAATTGTTCATTGTATTTAGTAAATAAGGTGACATCGAATTTTCACAACCTGCATAAGTTGTCATTAAACACACACCTTAAACCTTGACATGTTATGGCCTTTTCTTTAATCAACTACATGTAGAAAATAAATGAAGTTTAAAAGGACCACCAACATTTGGTGAGTCATGTGATAAATGAATTCCTCCCATTCAACTTTTAAAAAATTGCTTCCTCTTTAGCTAGGTTGTCAAAAACAATTTAACATGAAAGTTTTTCATGAAGTTCCCACCATGTGGAGAGATAAAATGGAGGGGGTGGACCCAAGGAACCAATGTCCTTAACTTTGGTTCAAAACACAAACTTTTTCATAATGGGCCACAAAACTTTCACATCTTCATAAATGACCAAATTCCTTTAAAGAAACATGATTAAATGTAATGCTATAGTTTTTTGGCCATAACACAATGTGATGGCACTTTGAAAAGTCAAAATTTTGCAACAATTGATAAAATTCAGCTTGCAAACTTGCAATCATAAAAATCAATTCAAAAACACATTAGTCAAATCATCAACAAAACTACAAAATTTGCAAAGTTCATGTAACAACTAATTATAATTCAATGATCAAAGGATGAAATAGAAATCACAAATCTATGTTCACATGCATGTTCAATTTTCTAGTCTTCAAGTTTAAATATATGTAAGCTTTGTCCCATGTTTGCTTCCCCTTGCTAAATTTTTCTAGACAAATAATACATTTTTGGATGTTAGGTTTGTTGCAATTTTTATAAGTCCATACTTTAGTCCACGAGTCACTTTGTCATGTTCATAGTACCATATTGGCAAACCTAATTTGATGATGTATGTATAAAGCATGACCCATCAAATCATGGTTCCAACATGGCCAAGCCACCAAATGAAACAATTTATTTCAATTTAACTCTTGCACAAGCATGTAAATTGGACCCCTCATCCTTCACGTATGTTAGGGTATTTGCAAGCTAAAATGGACCAAAATTTCCATAAAAATACCTATTGTAATGTATTTTGATTGTGACAAAGATGTGACATTGTTGGATGCCTAAATCATATTTGAATTTTTTAAAATTGACCTTAGGTGACCATTTTCTGATGTTTATATTCACAAATCATGAATATATTTTTTAAAATGTTTCATTCTCGTGCTAAAATGGACTTTGGAAAATTGGTGCATTCTAGGGCCTTCAAAAGTCTCTTAAAGTACATTTCATGTTATGAAATGGCATGGAAACTTGCAATTATGGTTCAACAACATGTAATTAAATTTTTGGTAGAAAACAAATGTTGCTCATTCAGGATTTTTTATTTAATAAATCTATATGCATAGTTTTGTAGGACAATTTCACTTCTAATGATTTGGATGAAAGAATCCCCCGTCAATTGTATTTAATCATATATATTCCCAATTAGCAACTATACTTATTGAATGCGTGGAAATTGAGTCCTCTTTTTAGTAAATGTTTGCTCTAATGTTGTCACTTAGGATTTTGAACTTGGGAGGGGGCAAAAAAATTGATGTTGTAAATGATTTTATTTACACTCTAGTTTGCAAATGCTCATTAGAATCTTATGAGCAAAGGAAAACTTGTTAATAAACTCTTATAATTTAGAAGCCATATCTATGTGCCATTAGTGTCAATCACATTGAATAGCCCAATAGTAATTTATATGGCCTCTCATTTGTTTGCTAAAAAGTTAATAATAATAGTGAACACATCATGTGCACACCTTTTGAAATCCACAAGTCAAATGTGATGTGTACATGTGGTTAATAATATTTTGCCAATGTAAGTTACACTTAGGCAACCATAGGTTTCTTCTACGAATGCAAGCATAACCTCAAATCTACAAAAATGTTCTTACAAGAGAAGACCACCCTTGCGCATAACTTTTACACCAATCTTTGGAGCTAAATGAATTCAATAGTCCTCATGGGAAAATATATTTTAGTCATATATTTTAATCACATTTTCTAAGAAACCAATTTGTTTTAAAAAGATTGGTTTGTAAAAGAATATAATCTAAAAATGACACTTGGTGTTACATGTGTTCAACCCCATAAAGTTTCAAAATGTTGAAACAATGAATGCAAACCAAAAATTGAATCTAATAAAAATTCAAAAATTAGGGAAAAATAATGTAAACAAGTTTTAAAAGAAGAACCCAAAAGTTGAAATATTGGACAATGGATAAAAAAAAACTATTTGGGCAAAATGAAATCTAAAAAGTCAAATTTGGGAAAATGAAAAAGTTGGACAATAAACAAAAATGGAAAAAATTTAAAAAGACAAAATTGGATTGCTGAAAGATGAAATAAATGTCAAGAAAAAGGGAATCTAAGAATGTTATATATTGAATGATGTATGAATTAAAAACATAATGAATGATATGGAGACTATAAGAGATGGAGAATTTTTTAATTTGAAATCTAAGATGGTATGCATAAAGGGTGAAAAATATGAAAAATCTAACAAAGACATTGGATAAAATATTGGTTGAGAAAGATGAATCCATTTGACAAGAATGAGGGAGAATGTAGCTAAGGTAGGTAGGCCAACAAGTGAACATTTAAATTTTTTAAAGAAAGTTACCCTATGACTTTTAGCCTTGGAGGTTCAAAGTTTCTAGATATCCCTTCACTTGGTGTCCCTATAGCTTTTTTTAGACCTTGATTTGACTTGAAACAAGTAAGATAAAATCTCCCAAAATAGGGGGTTGAACACATAACCTTCCATGTGCAATTGAAATGCATTCTATAATTGTTTCATACACAAACAATATCTTTTATATTACTAAATGATGTAGGCTTTATCCCAAAGAAATTAATTTACAACACAATCATTTATGCATAGGCATGATTTACCATTTAGAAAGTGAATATTGGGGATTGTCAAGAACAATTACCCATGTTACCAAACACATAAGGCAAATGAATAGGGGAAATATTTTTGCATAGGGTAGTTTTGAAGCCCATTGATGAACACATAAACAACATTTCTAAATTTTCTTTTAAATTCTTGGACAATTTGAGAACCCCGACCACAAGTTTTAAAAACTAGTCATTTGGTTTTAATTGTATCATTGAATAATTACCGGTTGGGTGATATTTGCAAACAAACCATTTTTTGAATTATTTGGGTGTTTGGTGATGGGTGCATTTACCCTAATGAATTATGTGTGAAAATATATTTAAAATGAAATTTCACTTACTAAAGAAAAATCAAGGCTTGTCACCAAAAAATATATAAATTATTAAAAATGGGTAGTACTATTAACAACGTTGAAACTTGTATTAAAGATTGAACTGCATTACATTTGTTGCAAGTTTTGTTTAGTGTTTTTCCTTTTTTTCTTCCTTTGGCCACCTAATGTAAGCATGACTAACATTTATTTTTCTTTAAGGTTTTTGAATGTTTGAATGGGTGGTAATTATTTAGAGAATTTGTGTGGATTTATGGAAATATTACAAATGCTAAAAAGCGTGAATTCATTTTCATTAATAGTTGTAAAAACATCGAACTTTAGAAAGAACATTTTGTTGAGAATTTTACAAATTGAAAAAAAAAAATGGCTACATTACTTGTAATTATGGAACTAATTTGCAATGCATTACATTCCATGAAAATATTTTAGACACTTTTTTTTAGGCCTTGACCTTGTTCATATTTGGTTAGTTTTTCACAAGTAAAGTCAACACAACTAGAATGCACACACATAAGTAAACTAATTTACCCCCAAGATTGACCTAGACTATGATTGATTGACCCACAACTTGCAAGTAACAAGATTGACCCACAACCTACAAGTAACAAGATTGACCCAACAAGTTGCAAGATCATTGACACACAAGCATTAAATCTTTGATCGATAGTGCATATCAAGTAAAAACAAACCCAAACAAACATGACAATGGATATCCAACAAACACACACATGTCATTAGGAGACTCATCCCAAAGAAAGATACCAAAGAAATAATAATGTAATTAGATGAACAAACCCAACAATCTACAACACGACACACACATTAGACAAAATGCTTGTGAATATAATTGATGGACAAAGTTTGTTACTTCTAGTGGTAGACTTGCCTTTGAACTTTTGACCAATTCCAAGTGTTGTTCTTAGCAATAATTTGATCTAACTAGCATGAAATGCCAATTTAAATTCTCTTAATCAACATCATCTTGAATAGAATATAGTGGATAAGAAATCCCATGGCATCCATGAAATGAACTATTGAAAACACTAAAAGGAATTTTGTCCTTTATAACTAAGAAATTAATGATTATATGTACATGACTTTAGTCATAAACTATTGTTTTGAATCCTATGTATAAAAAATCATAGTTATATATTAGTAGGAAATGTAACTAATAAACAATGACGTGGTAACAAGATGGAGGGTTTCGTCTATATGGCATGCATGATTGATGACAATGTGATGTGAACATTCAATTGTCATTATAGTGATTACAAAATGACTATAAATCATTTGATACAAACATAGACAAACCTACCCCACCACCTACCTATCTATAAAATAAACATGTGAAATAATAAACTTGAAAAAAATTGGACATCTTTTGATGGTGTAGTTCATTAGTAAGGATTTGGTTTATCATTGTGAAAATGAAGGGTTCAATTCCAAATACTTGCAACCTATGTCCATTCCTAAAGGGCTAGGGTAAGTAGGTTAGATTAAGGTAATTAGGTAGATTATGTAGGTCAAGTTAGGTAGGCGAAACTACCACCTACCAACCTACCTACCTATTAAATATTATAATTATTATAATAATCCAAAAAATGATTTTAATTTAGGAATAAATTTGACTAATCAAGTGGTCCACTATTTATTAACCATATTATAGTCATTCATTACATGACGCCTCAATAATATATATGACTTGTCCTATATAACTTGAAAATTGTCGTTTATGGTTATAGGATGAAAAATGTTGTGTCCAACAATCAATGACTTCTTGTCCTAAACAACTCGTTTGTCACAATTAAAGGGCCTTAGTCGTGCATATAATGTCCAACATGACTACAAAATCAATCATATATGGAATCATAATTTTTAAATTTTTTTTTAGTGAAACCTTACAATTGGTCAATTCTTGAATGGACGATTTAATTATAGCTACAATATGCACATTTTTTATTATAAAAATTGTAAACATAAAGAAAGAATTTATTTTAAGGATTCACATTGATTCTAACATATTTGAAACTATTAACAAATAAGACATATGTTATTGCTTCATCAAATGCATTGGCAACAAACCAATAAGTTGCAAACCCATGAGCTATTATTGCAACCTGACAAGTAATTGTTGTTGCTTCAAAAGCATAAGTGGTGCAACTAATATTGTTGTTGTTACAAACATGTAAGCTAATAACAATCATTTTTTAGTTGGCTACATCATTGAGTGCTTCAAATTGCACGAATGTGGTAGCTCATACAAAATCCTTTAGAGTTTTTAGAGTTGGTTTTGAAGATGTTAAAATTTTTTCAACATTAAGTAATGCACTTGTTTTTGTTGCTCCAAACACATAAGCAACACAACAACAATTGTTGCAAACATTGCTACAAATAACTCGTGTGTGTAATATAATTGCTGTTGCAAAGTTCAACCAAGAGGAATATAAGCATAGAAATAAGCAAACAAAAAAAAGAAAGAGGGAGAGATCGAAGAAAAGAGAAGGAGATATAAAAAGATACAAAGCAAAGTCTTGGATTATAACAAAAAAATGAGTAAAGGGATTGAAGTATAAACTCCAGACTATACATTTTATAATACGGATGTGAGACAATGTTTGCATGGCTAAATTCATGTGATGTGTCGTGTAATTAATACCTTCCAAATGGGGGGTAAACTTGTTTTGAATTTGATGAATATCACCTTGCACACCCCTTGGAAAACATTGACACCATCCACCTTCAAAGACATTAGTTTTGTGGTAGCACCTATGTTTGAAACATCCCCATGTTTTTCTAGAGCACCCATAAGAATTTAAATTATATTATTTAAGCCTTTTCCTTCAATAACTTGCTCTCTAAAATTGAGTAAAAAAAAACAACACCAATCTTGAACAACATAGCAATTTATGGAAACCCATGATTGGTTGTCAATTGTGATGACTTCATCACAACATAGTGCAAGGTACTTAAAACTTACAATTACTTTTTTTAGCTTCTTATTATATTTTTTGTGCATGCATTCAACCATTAGCCAACCAACATAATCATTTGAATGATGTTTAAGCAACATGTGGACATTTAAAAAACAAAATAATGGCTTTAAAACTTCAAAGTCCAACATAGATCGTCCTTGTTATAGTAAATGAAGGATAGTGGCAAATTATCCCCATTAAATTGCTTTATTATTCCCCATTCCCTTTTCAACCCTCCTTGAATGACTTGTCCAACAATTGTGATGTGGCTTCTTTGAAAGTAGGCAACCTCATTCTTTACAAGGTTGCATTTCTTATTAATGTATCATTCCCCTTATTTCTTGCCCAAATGTGGCATGTCATGGACAACTTTCATGTTTTTTTACATGTTTTTCAAGAGTGTTAATGTCCTTCAACCCCAAGATCACATCCTTGCCATGCGCAAAAAAACAAACCATGCAATTCACTGGATTAATTTTTCCAAATTTGTTTGTCAACATCTTCACCCATGGCATTTGAATAGCCCATGCTTCTTTACATTTATGTGAAACATCATAATTTTTCTTTGGCTTCTTAGGTGGGCATGCATTTTCATTTGGAACAACATAAATCTTTGACAAGTTTGGTGTGGCAATGAAGGTGGGTAGTCCACTAGTGTTGATCAATTGCACAACAAATGTACTATGCATCATGTTAAAATTGGAATCCACCTTGCTTCCATCAAATTTGTTTTAGTTGATGGTAGTGAATGTAGTTGAGTAGGGATCACCAAAAGAGAACAATCATCAAGATTTCTATTCAATTTGAAAAATTGTGACAACACATTGTCTTTTGTGCTTTAAAGTTTGTGCCATCTCACTAACTATAGACCCTCTCAAGAGAAAACATAGATTTTTTTCAAACCCACAAGTTGAATCTTTCTCTTTTAGCCTTATCGAACTTAAAAGGTGTGTTGCATGGTAGTAATCACCAATTTGGTGTAGAAAAACAATAAGACAATGCCAAATAAATACAAAAAAAGCTGAAATAATATGACCCAATTCAAAGAGGCTCAAATCCCTATAGAAAGTAGGCACACACAAACTCATCACTTAGAAAACAATAGATTTATCATGTAGAAAGATTGAAACTAGTGAGTAGTGAACACACATAGAATCATCATTCCATTATCTAAACCTTAAAGGTGCATCATGATTCACATTTGCAACAAAATTCACAAATACAAAAACATTATAAAATTCAAATTGGTCAACAAAGCTCCAAGTGTTGGACATACCTTCTTGAATTTCTACCTTGCCTTTAGATCCATGTATGGATGAGGGCAACTTGCAATAACATTCATGATCTTGAATTTGCTCGAACATTGCAAGTGAGGTGATGAAAAATCCTCACCCCACTACCATTCACAAAGATTGTTCTCAACTTTTCATAACTCAAAATTATGAGCTAAACTTTTCACTATATAAAACTCGTAATTTCATAGTACATACAACTTACAACTTTGAACTCAAGCCCTAATTTGTTGCAACATACAAGTTACTACTCACCCCACTCATTGTTGGGAGTGGTGATGGTGTTTATTTAATGAGCATTGGGAGTGACAACACAACCATGGAATCCATTGTGGTGTCTTGGTGAATCTACCCAGTCATTGATTTTTTTGGGTGATTAACTTAGTTCTAATGGACATGAACATCGTGATCTGGTGATCAACAATACAATGTTATAATTGTGGGAGGTGATAGGGCCTACCTGAACATGTGCAAGTTGGCAATCCAAACACCAACAGTGATGCAATATGGTGACATTTTCATATTATTTAAAAACTTTTTCCTTTACTAATTTTGCACGCCCTATTTTTGCTTCACAATTTGGCTATTGCCAATAAAAAAAAAGCCTAGTAATGACCAGTGTTGGGTGGTTATTTGATTTTGTTAGTAACTGGTCGCTTAAATCTTTCAGAATCAAAGAACCACCAGTTCTAAGTTTTTTCAAGGCAAAAACAATCAAAGAACCACATGGTTCATTTAAGATCTGACAAAAAACAAACGACTTTATGGGCAGTTATTTGATGAGTTCAAGCGTTTTGGGAACTGTAGTTATATATGAAAATTGGGTATTTGATTTTTGGGAACAGTGATTGTGAACCTGATACCCAACACGGGTTTTGTTGCAGTTTCTAACACCCGCCCAACACTGCTGTGGACAACATCCTTTGTGTGCTAACTATAAGCATCACCTCTTCAATATCTACCGTTTGGAGATTGAATATAATATGCTAGTTCATGTAAAACATAGATGCATTGTTTCTGTTCATTTTCCAAATTCTATGCACTGTTCAGTTGCCACTTCTGGCACAATAGAGTTATCCATACAGTTACACGATTAGGGGGCGAGAACAGCCAGTTTGGGCATAATAGGGCATGCAACCCATGACTGGGAATGAAAATTTTACAAAACGAAATAACTCGGACCCAAACTAGTTTTTCCACCAATTTTGGTGGGAAACTGAGTTTCATCCCCTCTTTCCTTTTTCCTGAGCGCCTCCACTGCTGCTACATATATTTTCACTGCTCCTACCTGTACAACTACATAGTATAATCACTCTTGAACCTTGTGCATTAGATGCCGAGTTTCAGCATTTCATACTGAGATTTGATAAAAATTTCCTTACTTTGCGGACACTGCTGAGAAAGGGGATAGAGGGTGAAAGCAGGCCCAAAGACAGGGTGAAGATAGGGTGACTTTCCAAATAACTCTAATACTTACATTTTTCTCAACATGGGCCACATAAGTCGCAAATTGACATTAGTCCTACCTAAGAATATGATTATTAATGAAAACATTTGAAAGCCTAATGTGGCTATCTTCACCATAACCATCCCCAGAAGGTGGCAGCTTAAGCTTTGTCATGGAGTGCTTGAGGGGAATGAAGCTTATTTCCAATGTCATTTCTTTTGTTGAAGATAAAATCCATTTTAATCAAAATTTGACAATAAACCACCCCCAAAAAAACAGTACTCAAAATTTAAAATAGCTATAGGCTATGCATTTTTAAGGCTGCATGGCATGCATTTACAAATTAGGGACCTTGAGGTTTCCAGTAGTTGTTAATTGCATATTAGCCTTGTAACATGTTTCACTCATATGGGGGGTGGTACCCCACCATTGTATGCTTATGAAATTGAGCGCCACCTATTATTGTAACATCACATGATAAGTCTATTGTTACTTAACTCCAAATAAGACAAGTCACACAATACTAAGAAAAAAGATTTTAATTTCGAATGAGGTCTTAATTTGAGATCTTAAGTGAAAAAAATTATTTAAATTATTAAAAAATCATTCAAAATTTAAAAGATAAAATTTATTGACCCATTTACCCTACATAGGACGAATCTTTCATCCTAGAGTCAAAACATGTTATTTCTACCCATAGTTATGTATAGCTTGTGTAGACAACTTTAATTTGTTGCAAAATTATGTCTCTTGAGCTTGAAGGAGTAATCATCAGTACTCCCAAATTGTCAAGAATCACAATACACTTGCTTGCTTGCTTGGTCGTATCAAAGTGTACCCTATCTTAGTTTCGTGACCCCTTATGAAGGCAAAGAGACAAGCTTGACTGGGTCAGTAGGGCTTAGAAGAAACGTTAGAGAATGTTGAGACTCCCCAAAATGGCTCAAAATGGCCCCTGCACAAAAAAACCAACTCCCTCAAGTTGTGTTGGAACTTGAAACTCCACTCTTGTCTCTCCATTTACAGTCTGAACCTATTTGATCCCCATGATGGCTATACTTAAGGCTAAAAAATCAATAACTTAATATTACATTTTGCCAACCATGTTAGAGCTCGTCATGTTAGAGCTCATTGTTTCACCAGCTCCTCTGATTAATATGGATCATGTGACGCAGTGATCCACAAGTGCACCCGCAGTTTCTTTTAAGGATTTTGTGATGTAGTCAAAGTGGCAATCATCCAGAAAATAAACCCTACACTTCATCATGTCCTTCTCTGTATACAAAAAATATTGCACCAATTCACATATTTCTGCATTGGGCTACTGCCCATGTCCAGATGAATGAACGAACAAGGATGGATTCCTAGCTCCTTCTATTTCAAAGTGGCATTTTCCAAAGTGTCATCATCCATGCTCTGATGTGCAATGATGATGACTGGAGTAGATAGAGTATTATTTGTATTATACTGAATAATATTGAGACATTCTTCAGCAGAAAAAGTAGGTTTTCAGATTTGACTAGATCCCCTCAGACACCTTCTTCAATAGGTTCTACTTCTGCACTACTACTCTAGTCAACCCAATTGCTCAATTCTGTGTGCAGTGACAAAAATGTTAATATTTCAGCCTTTCCAAGTCTCCCCTGCCATACACACAATCTGGATCTTGCAATGCCACAGAACTAGCCTAATGGTGGATTTTTGGCCTTGCCTACCAAGGCAAGGATATTGTATTTAGATTCATTATAGAGTACAGTAGCTTAAAGGATTTTGGCCCCTAGGTAATAATAGGTCTATTTTTATATGAGGATTTTGGAAAGACATTTTGGCTTGTGTTGAAACTTGAGATTAGTTGTAGAATTATTATATCTTGAAGGATTTTGGTTTCTTTTGGAGGATTTATATGAAGATTATATTTTTGCATGGTGAAATATTTGAGTTTCTGTAAATTTTCTTTTGCCTTAAGATACTTTTTAATGTAAATGACAAGGCC
>Ga0116230_10004225_pt1 | contig 14074 bp, 8 predicted proteins | sample S1TSphfallax_3_FD_88678 | JGI IMG/M metagenome (GOLD analysis project Ga0116230, IMG submission 88678) | Host-associated microbial communities from peat moss isolated from Minnesota, USA - S1T2_Fd - Sphagnum fallax MG | ecosystem: Host-associated > Plants > Peat moss > Unclassified | place: USA...
GCAAATGTCATTTTGTCCCAGGACTCCCAAGTGGGAGTTTTGAAATTCCCAAAATTGGGACTCCTGCAACTTTGGAGGCTCATAACTTTGCATGCAAACCTCCGATTGAGGTGAGCTCTAAAGAAAAGTTGTAGCCCTCATCCAACAATATGTGGCAGGCCACCTTCATGTAAGGAAATCAGGGCGATTCCCGACTTTTAGTGATAGGGAGTTAAATTGCCAATTTGACCCTTGACCTTTCTTTTGGCCACAACTTATGTTTTAATCACTTAAATGAGCCATGCGAGCCCATTTCAGACATCTATGTTCCAAAAGTCTTCTAATGATATAAGGAACTTCACAATCCAATGGGTTTTGACCCTTGTAATTGCTTTTTGAAAATTTGGAAATCCATTGGGACTTTAATTCCCAAAATGAGAGTTCATTTGAGAATGTGAAGGTTCATTCCCTCACACTCTCCTACATTTTCGAGAGCATGAGATGTGAGTCCCATGCTTCCTTTTTGGTCAACATCCTTACAAGCCCTTGCCTTGGTCGAAAGCCCAAGGCTAGGGTTGTGACACATGTACATGTGATTTCAAGGTATGAATATATTTTGTAAACATTAGATAATATAAAAGGATTGCATTAAAATAAAATCATAATTTTACAATACAAATCAAAATATTTATAGTTTTCAAAAAAACATAAATTATATATTAACCTATTTAGACCTATTTTCACATGTTAATGTACCCATGTTAAAAAATTGCATTGTTTAAATAAAAGGATGTTCCCACCCATTATGAAGGGGAGCATGTGTAAAAATTATGCAAAGGGAGGTTTCTTAAAACATGTGGGAAAGTTATTTGTTGTTGGTCCTCCAAGTTTCTGTTGCAACCTTAGCCTTGGGCTCGTGACTAAAGTAAGGGTTTGCAAGGTTGCGGGCCAAGAGGGAAGCCGGGAGTCGCACAACATACTTTTGGGAATGTGAAAAGGTGTGAGGGAATGAACCCTCACACCCCAAGGGAATTTCACTTTGGGAGTTGGAGTTCTGATGAACTTCCAAATCTTCAAAGGGCGATTGCAAGGGTCAAAACTCAATGGTTTGAGGATTTTTTTATATCAATGGAAAGCTTTTGGAACTTAGATATCTAGAATGGGCTTGCATCGCCCATTTGGACATCTAAAACATAATATATGGTCAAAAGAAGGGTCGAGGGTCAAATTGGTAGTTTGACTCCCAACCACTAAAAGTCGGGAATGGACCCGATTTCCATGTGACATACCGTTGGAAAGCTCTCAATGAGGGCTACAACTTTGCTTTTGACCTCATCTCAATTCGAGGTTTGCACGCAAAGTTATGGCGCCCCAAAGTCGCGGGAGTTCCAACCTTGGCGATTTTGGGACTCCCACTTGGGAGTCCTGGGACAAAAAGCCATTTGGATGTGGGTCTTGTGGAGAGGTGCATAATATACTATAAGAAAAAAGGTGGTGGCTTCCCCCAAGTCTAGGCCGTGGTGAGTCTTGTGTGTTCGTGTTGCTCGTGGTTTGTCATAGCACCAAAGGTGCTCCAATTATGCACTAATCACCTTGTGTTGGTTTTGTGTAGGTCTGTGTGAGTGAGTGAAGCTTGTCAACTCTTTTTAGTCCCATCCCGGAGCTCTAGCACACCCCTTTACCCTTCCAAAGTGCTGCGAGCGAGAGAACGTGCCTCGACTCCTTACTCTTCCATTATTTTCTATTTGAGATTCACATTTGGTCCCTCAAAGAGTTGAGAGTGCCTAAGTTTCTTTGTTTGAGGAGTAATGTCTTCACTTGGTGTTACTTTGCTGATTCAAAGTCTCCAAATCATTACTAAAGTAACTATATGTGTTATAATAAAGTTCAAAAAATTGCAAGTTTTTAAACATACCCCATTGTGGGGGATACCCCATAGTCCCAATAAAAGACAATGATAAGGCATGGTTTTGGGTTTGTGTGCAATTTAAAGGTAGGATACCTTACGAAGGGTAGGGGGACCAACAATTTCAGTTTTAAGGCCGCTTTACACTAGGAGTTAGGGCCCAACTTTGAGCATTTTTGGGTTGCAAATTGGCCTCCCAAATTTGATGGTATCCTTTTTTCAGCCTTGGGGCCAATACAAGGCCATAAAGTTCAGCATTTCTTAGTAACTTGGGGCAGATTGAAAAGTTTTTTTTCTATTGCAGCCTTGACTCCTAGTGTAAAAGCCCTTGAGGCTGATTTCAACTTTTGGTCCCATGTCTGAAGTGGCCCTAAAGTTGTGTGAGATTTTGGATACCAGCGGCCCTGAAGCAGCAGCAGCAGCATAGTGGCCCTAGAGACGGACCGGCCCCAAACAGGTGCAATAGGGTTTGCGCGGCCCCCAAAAACCCTAATTCCAGCACTAGAGGAACGCGGAGAGCTGTCCCAGCAGCAGCAGAGGAGATGGTAGACCGCGATGGCGGCATCTGTGCCAGTTCAAGCTCTCAGATGAAAGCGTTTTCCTGTGCAGAAACGAAATTCTGAAATTGGGTCCAACTCCTCTTGTGATTCTCATCGTCAGGACACGTCTTACATTACATTCTGATCTTCTTCTGTTTCACAGTTTCATGTTTCAGATGCAGCACTCAGTGGTGGATTGATTTCTTTGGGTTTTGTTGCGAGTTTGACGCAGTTGGTGGCAGCAGTAAGTAGTCTGGACGAGAAGCGGTGAAAGAAGAGAAGAGTGAAAGAAACAGTGGGTGTGGTGTAGTTGTTTTGTGAAGATCAGTGAAAGAAAGAGGTGATCATGGACGGGGTTCTTCGGCGTTGTCTTGTGTCTCTTTTGTTTCTGTAGAAAGGGTGCAGCTGGGGAACGGAAAAGGGTGTGACAAGCGAAGAAGGGATGTCGTACAGAGCACCCGGCGGGGTGGCTATGGCGGCCCCAGGCTTGGAGTCCATGAGCAACGGCGGGAGTAGTAGACGCAGCAGGGCCGGGGGGGATGCCAGGTTTGCCCCCAATGGGTTCCAGTACAATGGGAGGGTGGCAATCGCCTTGGTTCCCTGCGTGATTTTGTTACTAGGGGTAGGAGGAAAACCTGTTCTAGCCACTCTCACGGTGGGTCTCATGGTGTCTTACATTCTAGATTCCTTGCACTTGAAGCAAGGGGCTATGTTTGGGATATGGGGTGCACTCTTTGCCACGGGCTTTGCCATGATTTTGTCAGGATCCACTTTCTCATCATCAGCTTCCATTACTTTACACATCTTGGCCTTCTTTGTTTCCTTTCAACTCATGTTCCTCATCGGAGTATGGGCATCATTACAGTTCCGTTGGTTGCAGCTGGAGAATCCTTCTGTTGTCCTAGCTCTTGAGCGACTACTCTTTGCTTGCATTCCCTTCACAGCTTGTACCATCCAGACATGGGGAGTGGTAGCTGCCGTTGGCATGGAAAATGCTGCTTACTATATGATGGTATTCTTGTTCGAGTTGTACTGGCTGTTTGCATTACCTCACCCATCTTCTTTCCGGACAAAGAATGAAAGAGCTTATGGAGGTGAATTTGCTGATGATGTCTTGATTGCCGGGCAGCTTGAGGCGAGCTTCCATACTATGGCTCTCATGTTTTTACCTCTTCTATTTCACGTGGGCTCACATTATGCACATCTGTTTTCGTCACTAAATGCCATCTGTGACCTCCTCCTCCTATTCTTCGTCCCGCTGCTCTTCCAGCTGTATGCATCCACACGGGGTGGGCTTAATTGGCTTTACAAGAATCAGCATCACCTGCAGCAAGTGAGACTTGTGAATGGTGCAATTGCACTACTGGTTGTCATACTCTGCTTGGAAGTGAGAGTGGTGTTTTTATCATTTGGCCAGTATATACAAATTCCACCCCCTTGGAATTACCTGCTTGTCACAATTGCAGCTGTCAGTGGGGCAGCGGCTATTGGAGCCTATATAGCTGGGTTGATAGGAGATGCAGCAAGCTCTACAATCTTAGTTTCTCTTATGGTGGCAGCTGCATTCTCCGCATCTATTGTGCTCGGAATGCCCCTCAAGGTATGGCTACTGATTTGTGCATGGTGGTGGTTCCATCTGCTTCTTGCATTAAAAAAGAGATGACTGACTGGCACTCACATTTGACACTCTAAATTTGTGGGCAGCAAATGCAATGCCGACATGTCATGTTGTTGCCTTCTGTGAGGTTGTAAGCAGAGATAGGGTTAGGAGATTGCAAGCAGTCATATGCAACGTATTTTGAAGATGTAACTAGTAGATGTAACATAGTGTGTTCCCTAACATGTGTGATTTGTCTGCACAGTTTCTGCCGGCTCCAATCATATCTGCATTCTGCTTATCGCAGTTCTTTCTCAAGAAGAATACAATCTTCTATGCTGTCTTTGTCATAACAGCAATTGTCCCAGTAACCTGGTTTGTGGTTCACAACTTTTGGTCATTAAACATCTGGCTAGGGGGAGTGCCCTTAAAGTCCTTGTGTAGATACATTATTGCAGCTGCGGTCCTGGCAATGAGCATTCCTGGTCTAGCCCTTCTTCCAGAGAAAGTGCGGTACCTTACGGAGTTTGGGCTCATAGGTCATGCAATCATCATTTGCCACCTCGAGAATCGAGTGTATAACTTTGCAGGCATTTACAATTTCTCTTTTGATGAAGCCGTGGTCTACCCAAGTTACCTGGTGGTTGTCACCACTGTTGTTGGCTTGGTGCTGGTTCGGCGTTTGGGAGCAGACAAGAGGATCGGCCCGTTGGCTTCTTGGGTGCTCATATGCCTCTATCTGTCAAAACTTTCAATGTTTTTCCTCAGTTCTCACTATGTTGTGTGGGCAGCTACCTTGCTACTTCTGGCAATCACACCACCACTTGTGCTCTACAAGTAAATTCCTAACAACCTTACTGAGATTAATACCTTTCTGCTGGTCTTTATTATAACACCTACTACTTCCTGCACCTCCTTTTCTGTCACATGTTGTCCTTTTAAAATTTTAAAAGAAGATTAGAGTTTTCATGTCTCAGCAGATTAGTCCCCACAGTTGCTAATGCATCTTTCTGCTCTCAGGGACAGAGGATCAAGGATGAAGCCATGGCAAGGAGTAGCCCATGCAGCTGTAGTCTGCACTTCAGTGTGGTTGTGTCGCTTCACTATATTTGAAGCTTTGCAATGGTGGACTGGGTTAGTCCCATCAGACGGTCTTCTCTTGGGAAGCCTGGTACTGTCTATGGGCCTTGCAAGTGCTCCTATTGTCACACAACACTTCTCACATCTGCAGGTACTTTTTCCCTCTGCTCTAGGGGTACAAGGTATGGGATTCCATTGTAACAATTCTTGTGAGCTTGCTTGTTTGCAGTCTTACTGTAGCAAAATCTGAATTTTAACTGAAACTTTCTGTTAGAATTGCTCAGGTGCCTCTGGCTCCAAATCTTAGATTCATAAGGAAGATGCTGCTTTTTGATTGTGCTCTGACATGTTTTGCATTGTGATTGTACAGTCAGCCAAAAGAACATTGGTTCTTGTGATAGCAGTTGGGGTCTTGCTCATCTTCATGCAGCCTCCAGTTCCTGAAACCTGGACCTTTTGGTGGGACAAAGCTCACATGCCTGAGAGAGCAGTTGACAATGTGGCAATCTATGGAGCTCTTGCAAGCAAACCAGCCTGGCCCACATGGCTGCTTCTTATCACCCTTGTTGCCTCACTGGCGGCACTGACATCAGCACTCCCAATTCAGAACTCAGTGGAGTTGCGGCTGTTTTATGCAATTGGGATGGGAGTCAGTGTTGGGGTCTATATCTGTGCCCAGTTTTTTTCCCAGGGTGCTCTCTTGCATGCATTGCTTGTAGGAGCCATGGTATGTGCCTCAGTGTTTATGGTTTTTACTCACTTGCCATCGGCATCAAGCCCCCATTTCCTACCTTGGGTGTTTTTCCTCTTGGTTCCTCTTTGTCTGGTGATTTATGTAGCTGAGGGGCAAGTCCGATTCCAAGCAAGTGACCAGGCAGGGGAGGAAGAAAGATTTGTTGTGTTATTGGCATTGGAGGGGTCGCGGGTCTCCTTGTTGGGGTTGTATGCAGCCATCTTCCTGGCAATAGCACTTGAGATCAAACTGAAGTTGGCATCACTCATCAGGGACAAAATCTTTGAGAAGACAAGTGGCAGGGTTGCACGGGGTGCACATGTCCCAAAACATCACCTTATTCAGCAGCACAAACCTTCCATACCCAACACATTTACTGTAAAGAAGCTGGCAGCAGAGGGTGCATGGATGCCCGCCATTGGCAATGTGGCAACCCTGCTTTGCTTTAGCATTTGCCTGGTACTGAACATTGAGTTGACAGGTGGTTCTGACCGTTCGATATTCTTCCTTGCACCAATTCTACTTTTGTTAAACCAGGATACTAACTTGTCAACAGGTTTTGGTGATCGTCAGCGATATTTCCCTTTGACCACTGCTATCTCCATTTATTTGATCCTGTCTGGAGCCTTCCGATTGGGGACAGAGGTCTGGCATGGTTATGCAAACTCTGACTGGGGTTTGCAGACAGGTGGGCCTGGTTTGTTTTACCTAGTGAAAAATGCAGTGCTGCTACTATTGACAATTCCCAATCATTTTCTGTTCAACCGTTTCATGTGGGACTACATGAAGCAATCAGACTATATTTTGATGTTGACCACACCGCTGAATCTGCCAGCAGCCATTATCACAGATATAGTCAGCATAAGAGCACTAGCTTTGTTAGGAATTGTGTATGCAATAGGTCAGAGCCTGGTTTCTCGACACATTCGGATCTCTGGAATGAAATTTATCTGAGTCTTAAAAGCACCAAGCAAGTTCTGATGCAATTTCTGGCTGTGAGTTTCTGGTGGCTCCTAATGGATGGACATGGTGGAAAAAATTGGGTTTGCCTTTCAACATTGTCAGTTGTAGGGTGGATTTTCAAATCCTCAACAAACTGAGAGCATTAGATGATCCATAGCCGAAGTCTTGTAAATTGTCCGTTCCACAGGTATGTTTGGCACGAGCATTCTTTGCTTTGTTCCAGGAAGGAGATGACTCAGGTGGCTTAACTATTATGGATTGCTTTCAGTCGCAGAAAGTCTTTGGTGGCTCAAAGATCCTTACATTCTTGGTTCAAAGTGGAGTTGATCAAAAGACAGCTTTGTCCATTCTTAAAGTTGCTGTTGAGTATTTTCATTGTGAGAACATAACTAACATGATGATGGAGCCATTGGGTTTCCATAACTGTTGCACTGCATCATAATCAAGCTCTCTTCTAAAACTCTATTTGATGTTTGTAGACACTGGTGTTGGGAGGGCACATCTTTTTTCATAGTAAAGCCAGATAAGGTCTTACCTTATCTGGCTTTACAACATACCAACATACCATTACCCTATCCTTGTCTAGGAGAAGTATTTTTGTTTATACCATTATCTGGTATCCTTACTTTTGTGGTATGTTTGCAAAAGTGAAATGTAAATAGGGCATGGCATGTTTGTCTTGAAACTTGTTTAAGATTAGCATGAAGCTCTCTAGAAAGATCAAAACACAAGGTTGACAATGGGACTTCAATATTGGGGATGGTAAGGAGTAGCTACAAATGGATCATGAAGGGAAAAGACCCAAAGTCTATGTAAGCTTGTGCTCGCCATTTTGTAAATTAGAGATTTCCTTCCCAAACAACATTTGTTTGTTGTTACTCTCCACTTTCCAAAAGGCTATAGCTCAATTAGGAGGCAATTGATCCAAGCATTGGTATACCCTTAGGTTTATTGAATGATATTGGTGGTGAACTCTTGATTATGTAGTATTGAAAGTTTGCTAACCTAGTCCACATTCTCGTGTGAGTTTGCTGAGGTATGAGAGCTTCAAGATAACTATAACAAAGTGACACTCTTGACATGCATTTCTTGATCATTTCAATTGCATAAACAAATAATGAGGGTTGTCATGACCTTAGTGTTGGGCTTGCAATCAAGGTTAGGACAAGACAAGAGATTCAAGTTGGGAAGCAAATGCATAGCAAGATTCCAAAACATTCAAACAATAATTTGAAGGGTCAAATCAAGCCAAAGTGAGGGGCTTGATATGGCATGTAAAATCTTTGCCAAAATTATGTCTATTGATTGTAAAGCTTTAGATTCTCAAAATTGATGTCTTGAAGAAGCTATGAGTTCTTGAATTTCAAGAATCATAATTTGGCAAAACCAAAATTTTCAATTTTAGTACTCCCCACATTTTTGTCACTTCATCAATATAGGTGCAATAAATATTTACAATGTAAATTATAAGGAAGAAGGCAATGCCTCCAAAATCTGGATTATAGTTTGTGTAAACTTGTGATTACTCCATAACCCAATATTAGTTTCAAATGCATTAATCACACTCTTGTTTGGTTTGAGCAATTTGTTTTGATTAAGAGAAGACCTTGTCCTAATCCATTCAAAAAGCTCACACTTTTTTTTCCCTTGTTAAAAGCTAAGGAATGTGTCGCAAGTTTTTGCATTATGTTATTAAACCCAAATTGGGGAGATTTCACCAATACCATTTAACAAACCTAAGGGTGCATCAAAAGTGATTATTGTAATTTTGACCAAAATAAAATCATGGACTCACACACATTTAACCATGAGCTAGATTTCTAGTAGAGGTATTAGCCTCCTTATGATTTTTGGGGACTCACAATTCCTAAGAAACACATTTTATTTGAACACATGTGACAACATATGATTTAATAGCCCTTGTTAAGAGCTTTACAACATTAAACTCTTCATTGGGCATCATTTGCTCCTCCAAATTGTACATGAAATGATCAAGAATCATTTTATCAAATTTTTTTTTAATAAATAAAACTTTCATAACTATTGGGAAACACCTTTTTTTGGGGGGAATACAAGCCAAGTATGTTGTGAATCTCATTGAAACCTTTCAAATGGTACCATGATAATTCAATTTAGACACATTTTTATCTTTCAAATCTCACTCTTCAAATTCAAGAGTTTACAAAAGAAAAAAAATCCTTGTGTAAAGTGGAAATGCAACTCAAGAGGTTTTTGAGTGCAACTTAAGAAACCTTTTCATCCCCACACAAACTTCCAACTTAGTTCCAAAATGGGTTTTCCTTTGCTTCACATCATGGCTTAGGTTTACTTTCAACTTGATTGCTTTAGTGCAATCTCAATCTTGGTCATGCACAAAAGACTAGGGTCACAAAACATGTTTTTGGATAACCTTCATCAATGTACCAAAAGCCATGCTACATGGATAAACATATGAAGGGATGAATTTCTTGTCTTATTGTCTTAAGGTTTAGCCTTAATTTTTTTCCAAGGTTGCCAACCCACTAAAATACTTGTGGAGTTAGTTGCCATCTTTTCCCTCTTCTTTAGACTTTTTCAAGGTGATTTAACCCTTGAAATTTTTACCCAAATACCCAACAGACCTATTTTTTCTTCATCTATGCACTACTAATTAGAAGTCATTAATTAAAGACACACCTCCAATTTTCATTCCTAATTCATTCTAATGATAGTTTGAGCCTTGATTTCATTTCATAAACACTTATCACAAAACTAAAACATCAACTCCTTTTGGTGGCACTTTTAAGATAAAACTTTTATCATTTTGTTTCCATTTTCCACTCCTTCCTTGTTTTGGTGGTTTATTATAATATAGTTTGGTATTTTCCATTTCTTCCTATGTTTTGGTGGGACTAAAAAAAATTAGTTTACTAGATATTTTTGTTCATAGAATTTTGCATACACTAAGAGAAAATCATAATGAACAATCTTCTTTATGAAAACTTTCAATTTGTTTTAAAGTTATGATGTTTATATTAAATGATAAATAAATATTCAATAGTACATTATGTTATGATAATAATATTGATGATCATGATCTTTTTAAGTTGTAAAATGTTCTCTCATTACAAATGTAATTGGGTTAAGTGTTTTTTTTATAAAAAATTTACAAAAATGAAATGAAAATTTAAAATTCATGAAAAATGAAAAATTACAAAAAATAAAAATAAAAACCAACATAGTTATAAAACTCTTGTTGGTAAATTTTGGTGATAAAGGTCCGGTTGTACTTTCTTTGTGGTTTTTTATCACATCATTTGTCACCTCACAAAGGCACACACGGTATGATTGATCTCAGTTGGGTACCTATCCAGCTGAAATGACATCTCATGTGGGCTCGGCATCTCATTTGCGTACCTCAGCAAAAAAAATTAAAATCTCAATTTCAGAGAGAATTCTCTAGAACAAGAAGTTTCTAGGGTGTTTCTAGAAATCACGGGGACGGGCGGGTTTCTAGAAACCCGCCCCTTTATTTACCTTGGTCTCTCCTCGCTCACTTCTACTGGACTACAGAGAGAGATTCGAGAACCTGCCCGCTCGATCCTCCTCCCAAGATTGCGAAAAAATCTTTGAATTCCGGCTCCGATTTCGAGCTCCTTACGACTTGCATTGCAATCGATCATCGGCAGGTACTTTGTTACTAACACTTTTCTCTTTTTTTTGGGATGTTTCTAGAGCTTTTTGATACACAGGGAGATGCTTATTAGAGTAGTCTTTGTTTTTTCGGTCAAAACGTTCCAAAACGGTCTTTAAATCCCAAAACACTTGGAAAATAGTTGCGACTTGTAGTATCTGATGCGATTTCTTCCTTCTGAGATCATACGGCAGTTTGATAGTTTTGATGTTGCTTTTGCGGATTGCTAATTTCTTGTCCTATTGTAATCCGCACATTACCAATATTACATGCTTTACTAGTGCTGCTTGAAAGCAGAATTGCGGCGATTTTGTAAGCGGATCGTTGAGTGTACAAGTGCTCTCTCTGTGCGATCGCTGAAAACAGGACCTTAATCGCCGATCATTGCTTTCACGTCTTCAGTAACTGTTTGTTGCGACTTCGTTTCGCTTCAAATTGCTTCCAAGTCTCATTTGCACCTTGTCTTGCAGCCTACACTGGTCATCTATCTTCCGCGCCAAAGCCTGCAGTTACTGTAGAATTTCGAGAAATGGAACATCCGCTGTTCCATCTCCTCAGCTTCCCAGACGAGCTACAGCGATCGTTGAACCCACCGGCACAGAAGTATGTGCGTGAAAGTAAGGCGAGGGCCAGCACTGCTATGGACGTCAAGGAGCATCCCCAGTCCTACGTATTCGTCGCGGACATGCCAGGCCTCAAGTCCGCAGATATCAAGGTACACCGATGCCCCACAAGTTTGTGCCATATATTGAAGTGCTGCATTCACACTTGACTCCGTGCGGGGAAACAGAGAGGACTTCGATGTGCTTATCCTATAACCGTATTTAGAGAACTATGTGCATCTTTGAATGAGCCCTAATCGCTGTATGCCGTTGGCCGGCCCCCATTCAGGTGCAGTTGGAAAATGACAATGTGCTCACAATTACCGGAAAGCGAAAACGTGAAGAGCATGGTCCCGATGTGAAGTACATCCGGATGGAACGCAGCGCTGGTAACTTCATGCGCAAATTCACTCTTCCTGCGAATGCTGACAAGGAGGCGATTTCAGCTGCTTGCCATGACGGTGTGCTCACTGTTACGGTACCCAAGATCCCACCCCCAGAGCCCCCCAGGCCCAGGACTATCGAGGTAACCGTGGGCTAACTGACCAAATTCTTAGGTACCCTAAAAAATATGTATCTTCTACCTGAATATCTAGATCTACCGAATGCGTGACAAACTCCAAATGATAGCAAGTGGAATTTGTTTGTACCCATTTTGTATTGAAATATTTGAATCTGGGTATCTCAGAGGCGAGAAGTCTTGGATGGAATATATGTATATCTTGGGAGTTTTGGAGTAAGAAATCTTTTAGAAACTAGTGGAAGTTTTGCATTAAGAGCTCTGGCAGAGCTTAACTGCTTGGTTGGTTTCCGTCATATGTAACGATTTAGTTTTAAAAGCATGAACAATCTCAATTACACTGTTGTTGTTGGTTGCAAAATCTCAGTAACAGTTTAGTGACAGTTAAATCGGAGTAGTGACAGTTGAGTGGCAATCTAGGGATTAGGGTTTAGAACCAAACTTTTAGATACTCAATGTTATCTCCAGTTCTATTACAAATAACAGTCCCAAATTTTGCTACAAATCATTTTGTGTTTTGCTACATCTTCTTGTACTACAACTCTGAATTTGACTATTTTCCACTGTCTCAGCACCTCAGCTTCTTCCTTCTTTGTCAACAAGGAGAAAAGAGTTGCCTTGTTAGCTAGAAAGACAGCAGCTTTATGCTTTGAGAAACTTGAGAAACTCTAGATGCAGGGGAACTCTATATGCAGATGGTTTTAAGTCCTTTCTCTCGAAAAAAGAACTAGAAAATTCTTCCAAAGCCTGAGGATCCTGGAGGACAAAAGACTCCAAAACTTGTCATCACAACTTCTTCAGACCAGCCCCTTCCCCACAAAAGAACAGCAAAAAGCTTGAAATCACTTGTGCCACCTGACCAACACCAATGTGCATACCTCTACAACTCTTTCTTCTTTTAGAAAGCTTCTAAAGCTGCTAAAAGCTCCAAAACATTAGTCATCACAACTAAATAAACAGCTTCAAAGAAACTGGTTAGTGGCAAAAAATTGTTTTGATCTAACCTTCTCCTAAGTGAGCTTTCAGCTGCTACTACTTCAGGAATGTATTTAGAGTTGTCAAACTCTATGAAATTTATGAAAACTGCAAATCTTATCCATACATGAAATTCCCTCAATTGAAGTATGTTTACTCTTTACTGCCCCTAAAAATCAATGTCAATAAAATGCTCTATACATGCTGTTACACTGATTAAAGGTTCCAACCCAACATTTCTTAGTGCTACCAAATCCTCTTGTGTGTATCAACACTTGAGTAACAGTGCAATAAACTCAGTCTTGGTTCTGGATACCTCTAAGGTAGCTTCTTCGCTCCCGTTGATAACGTGAGCTCTCTTTGATTACAGCAACAAGCATGTGAAGTAGAACTGGAACAAAGAAAGGCTGCAGAACCCATCCACAAGTTACGATACGATTCTGCATAAAATTGTTTCAACTCCCTCATCATCACAATTCCTGACAACCAGTCTTCAAATTACACTGGAATCCACAAAACAGATTCAATCAACAAATCCAAGAAGCTCCTACCTAAGACTGCTATTTGTTCATGCAGGAGCTTATTTTGAGGAAAAACATATATATTCCTTTCATCTGCAGTTATAGATTCAGCATTTATGGGTGTACCGTGTAAATGGCCAGCTGATGCTCAGCAGGGAAGTAAAGGAGTGACATAATAGAAGGCTGAAAAAAGGCGGCTTCCGCCAATCCCCTTGCTTTCCTTGCTGCATCTGTTCCAGTATAGTATGTAGAAAACCCAGTTGAGTATATATGCAAAGACAGAGACCCCCCAAGGTAATAATAACAAACAAAGAAGCCACTTAAACAAAAACCTAAAAGAGCTTTAAGAAGAAACAAGAGCAAAGGTTAGACAAAAAAATTTACCAGCTGTTGCATGATAGGCACCAGAAATTGCATGCTCCCTTGCAGCCTTTGCTGCTGTCAATGAGCTCGTCACCTGGCATAGTAACAGTTCTTCTGTTCAAAATTCCCCAAGTTCTTCAAAGAGAAGCACAAACAAAATCACACCTGGTATATATATAAGTGTTTGCGTTTGAAGTACCTGATCACCAATTTCATCCATAATAACCATGTTTGGCAAAGAGCTAACCTGCAATGCAATTCCATCACACAATCAGTCTAATCCAATAGTGAGCTACTTTTACACAAAGCAATGGAAGGTGCAAAATTGGACAGTTTGAAGCAGTGTGCACCAATTTGAGCTATTCTTGGAAGTTTTATGTAATCTTAGTTGCTTTACATTGGGATCCAGCAGCAGTGACAAAGACCCTTCTATGTCCATCTATTTTGGATGTGAACTCTTAACTGAGATATTTGTTTTGACCAGAACATTGTCACTTGCGTAACCAACAGAACTTGCCACACATTCACATGAAGTGACTCCACTGATCCTAAACCTAACATCATCAAGTCCTGCATCATGTTGAATACAAGTCAAAGGGACAACAGGCAAGCCAGGAAAATTA
>Ga0116230_10004226_pt1 | contig 14074 bp, 8 predicted proteins | sample S1TSphfallax_3_FD_88678 | JGI IMG/M metagenome (GOLD analysis project Ga0116230, IMG submission 88678) | Host-associated microbial communities from peat moss isolated from Minnesota, USA - S1T2_Fd - Sphagnum fallax MG | ecosystem: Host-associated > Plants > Peat moss > Unclassified | place: USA...
TCAATTTCTTTCCTTGACTTTGAACATCCACTACTTCCTCAATTACTTCTATACATGCACATCCTCCTCGCATGTTTGGAGGTACTATAATTGTATATGCTTCAAACTTTTGTGCTTCTCCACTAAATATTGCCCCTTGCTCCTCCAAGTCTAAGGTATTTACTTTATATTGTGGACCTACGCTAAGGTTTGATATGCAAAGTCTAGAAAAGCCTACTTGTATGCCCTAATTTTTTTCAAGTACGACTCTTCATCATCATGGTGCTTAACAAAATGTTTTTTGGGTTTTCTACTACCATGTCTTGTACTAAACTTCACCATTTATCCACTTTTGTTTCATGCAACTCTAATGCCTTTTGCTTCATCCAAAGTATAGTATAATTCATCTTTAATTCACCATATTCCTAAAGTTTGTTTTCTTTAATAAGAGAGGTCCAATGTCTTCTTTTTTTCCATAGTTGCTTATAATGTACATGTATCATTTTGGACTACATTGAGCTCTCATATGTTGCATATATTTCATTATTAAGTCCTCAATTGGGCTTCATTCATGTCTTGTATTGCTTGCTCCAACTTCAACTAATGGATTTGTTTATCCTAATTCAATATGGTTGAATTTAATCTTGTGTTGTTTCTTGTTAGAATCAAACATTGTGTTGTGGTTCTATCACTTGTTTCTTCAAAATCCAATATTGTCATCCTCTTAATTTAAATTTTGTTACAATATATCTTTCTCCACCTTGATCTTCTCCAATGCCTCTACTTGCAACTCCATATTTGCTCTCTTATGATGTTCATTGAAGAAATCCATATGCATTTTGTTGATTTGATTCTTTTTGTCTACAAGTTCTTACTTCTTAAAGTTTTTTTTTTGAACTACTAATTGTTGTTTAAGTTGACTCACCTCTTGAGTTTGATGTTGCATCTACAACTTATCCTCCTCCACATACTTCTACTACAATTTCAAACTTTACACTTCCAACGACACCATGTGCATATGTTGGTTGTATTGCACCATTTGCTAAAACATTATAGTAACTTTTTGATGTGTTCCACCTTTCTACCCAAATTGTCTCCCATCTATGGAGTGTGAGGTCTTGGAATATTTTCCATGGAACCATCTCCAAATGATTGACCAAAGATTTTGTAAATTGTAAATTATGGTTTACTTTCATAAAAGCTTTTAGAAGATCTTAATCTATTTTCTAATACAAATGTTGTTGCAAGTTTAGGATTCATTTGAACTTGTGGCCTTATTTAATCATGTGGTTTAGGATACAACAATTTTTTTCATGAATTGGAGATCTTGAAGGTTCACGTTTAACATGCATTTTTGCATTTTGTGTTGCATGTGCTTGTTGTGGTGGTGATTTTGCTTTCTCTCCTCATTCTTCTAGTGGTGGTGGTGGTTGCCCTCTAATGAAATGAATAGTTTGTGGTGGGGGCTATTGTAGCTCCTTTCATGGTTGTTTTTTTTTCTTGAAGATCGTGCCACCATGTTCATCATCATCATATTGAATTTCAAGTTTGAGTGTAGTTATGTTTCCTTTCTCCATGTGGTTTTGTTTTAAGAGACAAATTAACTAACTTTAATAGTTTTTCATTCCTTTGAAGTTTATCCTTCAACTTAGCTATGGATTGAAATGTTGTTGAGCGCATTTGTGGTCTAGATGTAGATCTTAGCTATGGTTTTTCTTGGCATCCACCTTGCCTTTTCCTTGCAACATCTTGGCCTAAAACTTAGTCCATATATGCAATATCTTCACCAATTGCATGATTTTCACCCAATCTACTTGCTTTCCTTTATTTGCCTACATCATTGTAATAACATTTCTATGGTTAAAGAGCAAATTTTCACTCTTTGGTACATTATCTAAATTAATGTAAGAAATATAATATCATAAGGTGACTTGATTTTGGCCACACTTCACTACTCATTATTGACATAGGCATGGAGCATTACGATGTTTTTCAACATTTTTTTGTTTTAATTTGGTTTACCTACTTTTCCTCCTTCAATCATTTAGTTGAAATCTTAAACATTTCTCCAAGAATGTGTTTGTCTATAACTATTACCTTCTTTCAATTCTAGAATTTTTATTTTATTTTATTGTTTTCCTTCTTGATGCTAAGGAATTCCACTAGCAATTTGTGACATTGTGGTTTTCACTTTACCCTAAACATTCCTACCAATCCTATTGGATTAGCCCATTCTCTTTCATGCATTCTTATATCATTTTATGTTATAATGTCCTTTTTTACTTTTAGATAGTAATTATGTTCTAAAGGGATAAACATGTATTTATATGCTTCTTCTAAAAGTATTAACAATACTTGTTGTGCCCTACCACCAAAAGTAGCCATGGACTTAATGCCTGGTTTAACTTTGTGAAATTGAAATTTGGAAATTTATGGAACTTTAGTACTTGAAGGTTGTGAACTTTGTGGTCTTTCTAGTTGTTGCTAGTGTTGTTGTTGTGATTCATCTTCTTGCTCTGAGTTGGAATTGATCATAGGTTGCACCAATTGTGCTCTTGCACCTTGCTTCTATAGTTGATGAAGACAAACCTTGCCTTAATGTGTTGTTCTTGTCGCTTGTCAAAATACTTCTTTAGCTTCTTGCTTCAAAGTGTATTAGGTGAAGATGACAATGTTGACAATTTGCATTTTGGAGATCATGTTTGCAATGCCACTTATGTACACAAGTTGTCAAACTTTCTCTTGTTGCTATCATGCTTGTATTTTCTTTTCTTTCACATGTAAGGCATAATATGTAGCATTGAAAAAAAGGAAAATCGAGAAAGACATCAATACAAGAATATCTAATGTCACTTCTTTATTGTGAAACAAAAATTAAACCTAACACAAGTTCCTAATGACTAAAAGAATTTTAATCCACTTTCAAGGTTATTGGATCCTCATTGTTATTATCTGAACCTTCAAAAAAACCTCTTTTATACATAAATATTCTGAAGCACAACAAAAAAAAAACCCAAAATGACAAGTCATTGAGTTTGAACCCAAAACCTTTTTTAATGCACAAGGTCCCATTCAAGGTCTTTTCATTGAGTCACCATCCCTAGGGGCTCTTATATACTTTTTCTCACCATCCTCCAAATATATATTAAATTATTAACACAGACAATGTTTGCATAACCTTAAGAGCATTAATGATCTGATAATATTTCATGTTGCAATCAATTAGGTTACATCAGGTCTAACACAAACACAACTAAATCATTTAACACACCAAATTCATCCTAACTTTTCAACCATAAATGAAAGGAACTAAAGTAGTGCCTAAAAGTAGGTTCATGATGATCTACTAGCCCATTGTAACTTGTAAACTTAATTCATCCTAAAGCATTTCACCACAACATTATTTACACAAAATATAATCATAGCAAAAACTTTATGTCACTATAAGCACAATAGCAACTTTCTTTGCCTCAAAAGGGAAAATACCCATACCAAGGAAAATTCAGAAATGATAAACTGCCAAATCTTTTCCATAAACCTCCTCAATTTCATATCTGAAGTGACACCTAAATCAGTAACAAGCTTTTTTTAACATTGACCATTGATTTAGTCCATTAAACATGCTACGATTGGTCATAAATTGGAGTTCCTCATTTCTCTAAACCCAAAATCAACTCAACCTGGGCTTTTATCACATTAGCTTTCAACAATATATTCCACTATTCTATTCAAGGGACTTCTCTTCAATAAGTGGCCTCACACTACAAAAAATTGCATGATTCCCTTCATGGACCCCATTCTATAGGGGAATCTGTGTAATTGCGCATCTTCACCCTGATCTGGATTTCAAGTACTAGTTTGGTGAAACTATGTGGTGCCTGGGGATTCCAAAAGAAGGGACGAGATGCCATACAGGTTGAACCTGAACCAAGTAAAAGTGGTGAAGAGCTTCTAGTATACACATTCACCAGTGGCACAATCCCTGGGCTTCCGCCTGCTGCAGGAATATGAATGCGGGATAACCTTAACTCTTATGAACAGGGTAAAAGCACCCCATAGACAAACATCATTAATATACCAGTGTCAGATATTCACATTGGACATCTAAGCCCAATCCTTTGGAAAGGATAAACTTGCAAGTTTGTATATGCCTGATTTTTGTTCTAAATGGAGGATTCCCACTCACTAGATGGCTAGACAATTTCACAACCCGTAATAGGAACATATGGAAGTCACTCAGAACTTGAAGTTCAAGTTTACAAAAACATTGGGAACTTAGAAACTTTGCAAATAGCAATGGGAACATGTAGGGAAAGCATCAGAAGCTTTCAAAACATCAATGGAAACACCACTGTGAATACCATTGGAAACTTTAGGGACAACACAGAGCAGAAAATTGGATAACCCAGAAGACTTAACCTCCATCTCCCCTTCTGCAAGGATACTTGGAATAAGAGCCTACCTTTTCTAGACATGAAGAAGAAAAAACAGGATGTAACAATAACCCTGGATATGACATCATGACATTGGAGTTGGGTCTGACATGTCCAAGAGTGCTCAGTCTGGTTGATGGGCAAACACAGGAGTAAGATTTTGAGGGTAGGACCATCAATTCATTTCTATTGAAATTCCCAAAATGGGCTTCTTAGGTTGACTCATAACTCCCTATAAATCACTACAAAATGCACAGCTCTACCCTTTAATCATCTTTATGATCAGGTACCTCATTGCCAGTGACAGTAGCAGCCTCAACCTTCAAATTGTCCAGAAGTCCAGCAGTTTCATCTGCAGCCTCTTCATCTTTCTCTGACTTCACAGAAACCTTCTCTTGGTCTGCTTCAAACGCATCCTTGAACTTTTGTGCACCTATGACAAACCAAGATCAAATAATATGTCACAAAGTGCCACTTTCCAAACAAACCCCCACCTACAACCCCATATGAAACAGCACATTCACTGGGTCACAAAATCAATTGCAAACATTATGGCAAATGAAATCTACTAATATAAGAACTATATGCAATCATATAAGCGTACCTTGTGCATAAAACCCATAGTGACTAAGGATTCCTGTTGTTGCTGCCCAAGTTGTGCTCACTAAGAACATCAGAACTTCTCTACTTGGACAACAACTGATTGGAAAAGATTCACAAGCTATAAACATAGAAAAAAAAAAAAGAAGGAAAAGGCCATAGCTCACTATAGTCATGGTTCAAAATGAAATTACAAACTCTCAATTGGAATAATACACTTACTTTCAATGCTTCCAAACCGCATGCAGAAAAGCTCCTCCTTGAGAGTACCATCTGAGTAGTCCGGGGCATGCCACACCCATGACTTGTCACTGCCTGCATGCTCTTGCAAGGTGGTGGATGCTAGCACTGCAAAACACAAATAACTCTCAAACCATCAGCTGCACTAGAAAACTATTTTCCCAGACCAAAAACAGGTGTATAGACAGAAAGGCAACTTCAAAGAGAAATTTGGTAATGGACTCTATCAGCTAAAAGCCTTATTCGAGCTCAAACATCAAATGGCCTGTATAACAAATGAAGAACCACGACCCCATTTTTCAGAGTGAAATGGTTGACAATTCTCAGGTTGCAAGCAAGATCCTTCACTAAAACCAGACATATGCACCCCAGAGATGATCTCGATAATCAGCCTCACACCTTAGGGAATCTTTTCAAATCACAAGGCAAACCTAACAAACCCTACATGCCTGGTCTCCAAAAAACTTCAGGTTAAAACCAACATCTGTATTGCATTAGCTGCATTGTCTTTGATTGCTCTTGCGGTGACAGATATTCTGGGAAATCAATAGTTGGTCCCAAAAAAATGAACTGTGAAGTAGCATCGATCCTTCGAGACCAGGAGAACTCACCCATGTGATTGGCACAAATCTTCAGGGTCCTGCTTTGCCTCATGAGCAAGCGGACCTTCTTGGTCTGCTTGTGTTCTAGCAGTTTCACCTGCCCAACTCCCCGTTCTTTCCATTGCGTGCCTTCCTTATCAAATCTGTACAGCTTTGCCTTGCTGCAAACATAATGGCATCCAACTTCAGAAGCGCAGCCCACACAATTCTATTGCTGATCCAAATGGAGCTTCCATGATATAACAAAAAGCTTTGATTACTTTCAGGCTTAAAGCTTGTAAGAAAAGTCAGCAGGGGTTGCGGTTGGCTCACATGTCAAGAAGCACGTCTTCATTCTCTTCACCGGTACTGATGACAACTTCTTCCAGTTTCACGATCGGAGCAATCTGCGCTCCAGTGTCCTCCTCATCGCCATGTTTCCCGGGCTCTTCTGCTGTCTCTTCAGCGGCAGTTGGAGCAACGGATGGAGTCGCCTTCTCTTCCACGCCACTCACATCCTTCTCCTCAACAACCGCTGCCATTTCCGGACCACTTCTCTGAAAAAAAATTCCCAAAAATCAGCCGCAGCAGGAGTTCAACATAAAACAGCACAAGATCGGAGAGAAGATGGAAGGGAAGAACCGAGGACACAGAGAGACAGAGAGACAGAGGGCGAAGCGAAGCAGAGCAACAACGGAAGAGCACCATAAGAGCCGCGCTCTTCCATACCCAGAAAAGCTTGCCCTAACCATGCTGCCAAAAACCTAACCACGGTTCCTACAACTAACTCTGGTTCGGTTTAGTATTTTAGTATTCTTTTTAATAACCGCTGGGTAAGTTATCCACAAAAAATTGGGTAAAAATAATAATACTCTCGATCATGCATAAGGGTAGGTTATCAAATAACCGGTTGAGAATCACTGGTTAACTCAATGCCAGTTAGGTCTACAGAAGGTAGAAGGTTTTTTAAGAAATTAAAATTAAAATTAATGTTTATTTATTTTCTATTTTATTTTATTTTGGATATTATTGTTTAAAGATTGACAACCTTAGTAAGTACCTGGATGGTAATTGGGCCATCTACGTAAGTTATTAGATTTTTGCAATTTTTACACCATTCAATTATCAATTTTTTCAATTGGTCGGTTATTAATAATTGGGTTGATACCCTTAGTGATAATCATGTTTTTTTTTCATTAACTCGTTAACACATATGTTGGAACTAGTGTTTTTATTAACCCAAATTGGAGCTTGGGATTAACCCTTGGTTCTAATCATTTTTTAATTAGATAAAAAAATGGCTCTCTCATAAGAGGTTTTGTTCTAAAAATAATGCTTTATGTTGAAAAAGTTTCCCTCTATATAATTTTTTTTTCTTTTTCTTTTTCTTTTAATTTGTTAATATGAGGCGTAGGTGAAATATAAGCCTAAGGGTGTTTGGCAAGACTCCAATGAAATATCATAATGTCTTTTTTGTTTTGTTTCCATGATGTTTCATTTACAAGTTTGAGGACATTACAACTTTCAAGTAATGTGTCATGTTTTTGTTACATTTTGGGTTTAAAGTTTTTAACAAAGGCCATTTTGTTGTTGTGGCTAATGGGTTTACTTAGAATGAATAAATAAAATTATATATATAATTACATCATGTGATTACCATATGGAAAAGTTTTATGCACATGGTCTTTTAAAAATTTGAAAAATAATAATTTAAGTCATGGAGTGGTCAAATTGCATCTTGTTACCAATGGGGGTCTTGTCCAATAAATGATAAAACATCAAATGGCAATAAATGTTGAAATCATTTGGGGGTCACCAAATGAAAAATGTAATTTATACACATACACACATGTAATCACATACCTTACACTATGTACATTATTGAATTTTTAAAAAAATAAAATTTTGAATCATTTCATTTGAACAAAATGTTAATAAAATATGAATTTTCAAAGTTTATGTTTTTGTAATGTTTAAAGAGAAGTATTTTCATAAATAAAATGTAATGTAACATATTATCACAACAAGTGGGGTGGCTTGATGGTAAGGGTGTTTATTTCCATTTCGAAGGTAAAGGGATCAAACCTCATGGGTGGTGTTGTGTGTAGTCAACAATGGTATGTTGATTGAATATTCTTCTATCAAATTCTTAAAATAAGTGTCTAGGTTGATTACGTGGCGTACCTACCTACATAGGTTAGGTTTTTAACCTAATATAAGTAGTGACATGTGTCAATAAATAATAAGGTTTAAAAATCATGAAATTGTTAAGAATATTATATATTAAATAATTAAAATTTAATTGATTTCCATATTGGTTAGTTAATTAATTAGCAAGTGAATGGTTTGGTAAATTTGTATTTAACTTGATAATAACCTTGTTCACTAAGTATTAGTGAAACAAGTCATTATATGTAACAACTGGTCCTCGTTCACTAGGGGGTTAAACAATTTCACTCAAAATTTAGTGAAACCCAAAGTGAACTAGGACACATTTCCTAATAATGATTGCATTTTTTTTTCAAGTTATTTATTTATTTATTTCTATTTTTTTAATGTTTGTTATTATGTTTGTGTGTTCTATTGTGATGGACATGATATGAATGTTTGGATTATGATACCAACTTATTAAATGATGAAGTGGTCCCAAACTTTATTAGTTATGAAAACAATTAGGGAAATTATGGATGAAGTAATTTTAGATACTCTAAAAAGACCAATGCATGTGTAATTAATGAATTTATTTTTGGTATGGTAGAATATGAAACAGGTGTAAGTGATCCATTGGAAAAACCAATTCATGTTGCAATAAATGAATCAACCCCTAATATAATAGAAGATCAAGTGGGTGCAAATGCTTTAGTGAAATAACTAATTCATGTTGTAATTAACAAATGAGTCACCTTTTGATCTAGTGGAAGAACTAGTGCATGTTGCAAAAAATGAATAGAACCTTCTTATGATCATAGAAGAATAAATGCAACACATTGTAAGGTTTTCCTTCCTCCAAGTGACCAATTGAACTATACTTATGTTAATTCATTGGCCCACCTTCCCTTTCCATGTAAGAAGGTAGGTGAGGTTTTTTTTCGCCCAAATTTAAGTTATAATACCCTAATGTTTTAAATGATTTTTATAAATTTGAACCTTGTAATATCTTGATAGACCCATGTCTTGAACATTGGTATGATCATAATACCTTCATGTTTCGCTTTTCAACCTTCACCCTTAATGGAAATATTTTCATTGTGTTGACCTTGTTATTTTGTTGGGTTTTTAATATGTTTATTATTTCAAAGCTAGATGGGCCACATGGGAATTTGCCAAGGAGGGGTGACATGAGCTAAGGTTGTAAAAATAATTATTTACAAGGTTGGGGCCTATGGTGCATATCTCATGCAATTGAATACCTACTAGTTATACATTTGGGCAATAAGCATGATCTTGCCATAAGAGGCTAAAGCCCATTGCTCTTTTACAAGGCACAAGAGGCTAAAACACCAAGACCATGCATCCATGAATGCATGTGTTTTGAACAACTCCTTTGCTAGGCTTTGTCCCAACGAACAAAAGGTAATTAATCAAGCGAAGAGACAAACCGCATGTAAGTGGGATCAGTTCAAAAGTGATGCATATGCATTTTAAAGGTGTTGGAACCTACATTGGTTAGGTTCTCTTTTTCAAACTTGTTCATTCTCCTTGGTGTTCTTGCATGGGGTGTGGGGTCAATCCCCTCAAAATGATGGTCAAGGTGAAGAAAGATCAGGATCTTGTAAGATTTATTCAAGGGACTAGGATTGTGTATGGAAAGGGTTGTAAGGGTGCTTGGGTTATTTGAAATTGGAAGAAGTTTCCAACAAGCTTGCGTGGTAAAATGATATCAAATATTCATTCAATATTACGAATCAAAATTGATTCAGGGTTGATAAGTTCCAACACATCCAATGTCCATTTAATTCTTGCATAATATTTGAGATATGTGTTCCCTTGTATTAATAGGTGTGTATGTTTTCACTTTAGGCTCTAAGCCACCACTAGGGAAGGTTTTATAACCAATGTACCAACATGTGGTTTTGGCAATTTACTAGTTGTAAAGATAGTTGTAAACATAATTTTTCATCTTTAGGATTTCTATAATACTCACATTGGAATATTGCATGTGTTTTAAATTATTTATCTCCTTCTAATATTTGAAGGATAATTGCAAATAAATCTTCCATCCTTAGGGTTTATTCAATACTCACATCAGAGTATTGCATGTATTATAGATTATTTTTTATCTCCTTGCAATACCTTAAGGATAGTCGCAAACATAATTTTCCATTCATAGCTTTTCTACGATATCCACATTGGAGTATTGCATATATTATAAAATTATAAAAGTTTGGTTATCATTCATGGCACACCTCTATTACACCAACAATTGAGTTTAATGAAATGTTTATTCCTTCAAAAATTGCCCCCAACATTAGGAATGGACACAAAATTCATGTGATTCAATGTTTGCTAGTAAACATGTTTATGATGAAAGATGTTGCCACCTTGGATGCCAAGGTTGTCAACATCACTTTCACACCTCAAGGACATACCTACATTTGTGAACTTTTGGTTCATGAATCAATTGTCAACAACTTACCATGCACCTACTTTGTCACAAAATCGATGTCTTCCCAAGTTGTATTTGTCCATGTTTTATTTCCAACATAACAACTTCAAAACATAGTTATTTTGTTTGTTCCAAACACATATATTACATCTATAATGTGTGTTTGAATTTAGTAGGAGACAATTGAACACACCAATCATCATTGAATCAAAACAATGTCAACAACATTTCAAAATTGATCCTTTTGAACCTTTTGTGCTACATGATTGCATATTTGGGAATATAATTTTCAATCTTGGTTTGGAATTTGTAACTTTTGTTGGAACAAGTTACAATGTTCCAACAAAAGTCCACATTAGCAAATGGATCACAATTGCTGGAAAAACAAAACAATGGTTTTAAAAATTTGCTCTTTGAATTTTTATTGTGATTTTTCATGTATATTGCATGTTTATTTAGTCATTCTTAAAAAATTCTTTTGGTTGAACATATTTCATCCATGAATGCAAGATATATAATGAACATTTGAATGACATCCAAATGGATGGATGTCATTCATCCATTTAAAAATTATATTTGTCTACACTACGCAAAAACATGGCAAATATGACTACACCCATGACTATGTTTGTAGTCATAAATACCATTCATAACTACATGACTATATAGTCCATATGGACACATTGTTTATCCACTAGTCGTATTTTTGTCCTAGTCATAAGTCCCATGGAATATATCATATATTTATAAATTGAAATATATTATAGATGGCCATTTGGTAGGTAAGTAGGATCCTATGACTAGAAAATGGTCACTAATCATATTTGTTGACCACAATGAACCAACACTCACCAGCGTACCATCCACTAGATGCCTGTTATGACTTAGTTGTGGATGATCCTCAATTGAATTACTACTTGGTTTCATCTTGGTAACCCATTCAATAAGAAGTAGGTCTAACATATATATAGGTAGGTGAAAAATAGGGGATTACCAGGTAAGTAGATAGTATATACATAGTAGGTAGGGGCTGCTTTTACTACCTACCTAGTTGGTAGGTAATAGATAAGGCAACCAAGGTTAGCTAAGTAACTAGAACCCAATAGAAAATTGTTTCCTCATCACATATCATCCATCCTTGATGGTGCACTTGTGAGTGTTGATTCACTATGATCATATTTGTCCTAGTCATAAAAGTCAAGTTTTGGCATAGTGTTACACAATATGCATGTACTATACAAATCATGTATAATATTTACTTTGAAAATCATGAATGTCATCCAATATATGGATGACTTTCATTTACAGTATTAATCTACTTTGACCTATTGTTGGGGGCGCATTCAATGAAAACACACTCGAAACAGCAAACCCCATTCACATTTCACTCATGTTCTCAACTATGGATTCACACGACAAGCGAAACTAACTGAAAGAAAGCACATCCAAATATTGAAAGCTGTTGTGGCATAGGTATTAACCAGTGTGGGGCCGGGTATTTGATTCTTGTTATATCCATTGGTTTCGGGTATTTGAAAACTTCCAAATCAAAGAACTACTTGAGTCCGGGTATTGGGGAAAGAAAAATTCAGAGTCAAAGATCTGCCAGTTCTGGGTATTTCAAAAAAAGCTTCAAAGAACCCACATGCTTTCACAAAAGACCCCATCAAAGACTTGGTAGCTTTTGGGCGGTTATTTGAGTTCTTTTTGAGAACCATGGTTATATGTAATAACAGGGTATTTGATTTTTTGCTAACCATAGTTATCAGCTTGATACCCAGAATTTGTGATTTCGATGAAGTGGCTATCATCCATAAAAATGATTTAGCCAGATTTGGCTACATAGTAGATATGAAAGTAGAAAAAAGAAAATCAAAACCCTTCTATATTCTTGGCTGCTTACTGGAACTTATAAAAAATAAAATCTGGCGATTTGGAAAGTTTCTTTTTCCAAAATCTGGCAAATTTGGGCTAATTTTTCCATGGAAAATCCTTTGTATGGGTATTCAGGTGACATACCCATGTCCTGCAACCTGATGTCGTGTGCATTAGAGTTATTTGTAAAGTAAGGAAAGAAAATAAACTTACATCCCCATGTCCTGCATCCCGATGTCTTGTGAATTTGAGTTATCCATAAAGTAAGGAAAGCAAGTAAACTTACATCCCCATGTCCTGCATCCCGATGTCATGTGCATTAGAGTGATCCGTAAAGTAAGGAAAGCAAATAAACGTACATACCCATGTCCTGCATCCTGATGTCCTGTATATTTAAAGTTATTTGTAGAGTAAGGAAAAACAAATAATCTTACATCCCCATGTCCTGCATCCCCATGTCGGGTACATTAGAGTTATCCGGAAGGCAAGGCAAAACACAGCAGCACCAGAACCCTAAGTTTTGGTCGTTTATTCACCATCTGTTTGTTGGGTGATAGGCGATCTGCTGCTTTGTTACTATCATTAGGAATCAATCAAATCGGGATTCAGCTGTTGCTTCCCACATCAAGGAATCAATCAATCCTTCATATACACCTAGAATGTCTGGTTTGGAAAACTTTTAGGTCACAAGTGAAGAAGAAAGACATGGCCTTGATGATGGAGGCTAACTCACTCGATGTGATTTCAGGTTTGGTTTCGCAGGAGGGATCCATCCCCGTCGTCTGAGTGATTTTGATGGGTTGCAGGCCTGGTGGTGGAAGCAGAGCTGGGAATATCATAAGGGTGCACAGACGGAGTTTTGGAACGCATTTTTTTTCTCTTGCCCAGCAGCTATCAGATTGGTTCAAGTCTGGGTACTTAATATATGGGAGTTGATGGTTTGTTACTTACTTACTTACTTACTTACTTCCCATGCTTTCCGAGCACCAATCTCCTTTTTGGGGTCATTGATCTTCAAGGCCGTGTGTGCCGTAGAGTTTTTGTTTCACATTTTTATTATTTTGTTTCCTTGGAAATCACCTACTTGGGAGAGAGTAGGGTTTGTGAGCGCACTTGGGCATGTGCCAATGTGGAATTCAGCAGCACAATCAGAGCTTCCTAATTAGTAGGTGGTGTTTTAAATTAGAGGCAATTGTGATGCCTTAAGTCTTCCAAAAGCATACTGACAGGTCTTGATCTTTGCAGATTCATCATGCAGGGGATGTTGTGGAGCCCATGCCACTTGAGACACTGCTTACACAAGTGGAAAAAAGAGGAAATTTGTTTGAACGGTTGTTGGCAAAACATGGACCCTCTTCCAAACAAACAGGTGAGACAAGAATTGAGAGGAGAAAAAAGAGGTGAACTTGTCATGGGTTGAGAGCTTCCTGTGGCTTAGTAAAGGGTTCTTCTGTGCTCAGAGTTGCTTTTGAAGATGGTGTTCAACCATTTGTTTGATCCTAAGTGTGCAAGTTTTACACCACTGGCAGGTGTTTCCAGACCTCCCTACTTGGATGACAAAGAATGGAGAGACAGCAGGGGTCATAACATTGAGGCAAGGACTGGAGGGAACTCTTTGCATGCATACTATTTCTTTGTATCACTTGTCTCCTCTAATTTATAGACCATCAGGATTTAAAAAAAGTTTTGGCATGGTTTTTTGTGGCCACAACATTGTATTCTCAGTACAAGAGGTGAAGTTGATTCAACAGAGTGTGTAA
>Ga0116230_10004227_pt1 | contig 14073 bp, 11 predicted proteins | sample S1TSphfallax_3_FD_88678 | JGI IMG/M metagenome (GOLD analysis project Ga0116230, IMG submission 88678) | Host-associated microbial communities from peat moss isolated from Minnesota, USA - S1T2_Fd - Sphagnum fallax MG | ecosystem: Host-associated > Plants > Peat moss > Unclassified | place...
CGGCTTGGGTGAACGGCGCGAACAGAGCGGGCAACCGATCGGGCGGGATCCCGATGCCGTTGTCCCAGACCATGAACTTCAAGCGCGCGGTCCGATCGTCGCAACGGTCCGCTGTGAGCGACAAGCCGATGTCCCCGCGGGAAGTGAATTTGACTGCGTTGCTCAGCAGATTGAGCAGTATTTGCCGCAAACGCGTCGGGTCGCCGATACAGCACGCGGGCGCGGCCGGATCGACATCGACGATGAAATTGATGCCCTTTTCCGCCGCGCGCAGCGCGACCGAATCGACCGCCTCGTCTATGACGGCGCGAATATCGAGTTCGATTGATTCCAGATCGAGCCGTCCCGCCTCGATCTTGGAGACGTCGAGTATATCGTCGATCAGACCGAGCAGCGATTGTCCGGAGGACCGAGCGATCTCGGCAAACTCATGCTGCTCCGACGTGAGCCCGCTATCGAGCAGCAGTCCGGTCATCCCGATGACGCCATTCAGCGGCGTGCGGATCTCATGGCTCATGTTGGCCAGGAACTCGCTCTTGGCGCGATTGGCGGCGTCCGCCTTGAAATTGAGAGCCTCGAGCACATCCGCTCGTTCCGCGATCTGGCGGTTCGTCTGCTCGAGCTGCGATGCCATGCGCCGCCGTTCCATGAACATGATCGAGGCCGGGAACAGGGCCAACATATGGAAGCCAAAGTAAACCTGGAGCGGCAGGTCACGCTGTGTGACGACTGAGCCGGTCCAATTCGCAAACATGCCGAGTCCATTGGTCGTGCAGTAAACCAGGATCAAGAGCACGCCGACCACTGCCATGGCGGAACCTGCAAAGCCGAGCAAGGAGTCGACCAAGAGCAGCAGCGGAAACAATAAGTAGCCGGTCCATATGCGGCTGACCGAGAACATCGCGACGGCGGCGACGAAGGTTGCCACCAGGATCCCGAGGGTCCGCGGCAGTGACGCGGCACACAACAGACCGCGCATCTGCGGTGATCCGATCGACAAGGTCAGGGGTAGGGTGGCGGCAATGCCGATGAGGTCGGCGGTGGCCCAGCCGTTGAATGTATCCAGCCAGGGGGCATCGACGACGCCACCGTAGACGGTGGCGACGATGAGACCGGAGATTCCCGGCCCCAGAAGTAGCGCCGCAAGAAGCCGGATGAAGATCCGCGGTGTGCGCAGCCACTGCTCCAAGCTCTCGAACCGCGGCAGGATCAAGGCACAGGTGACGACTTCATCGGCCGAACAGACCCTTTCGAACACCTTCATCCACACCGGGCCATTGCCGAGTCCGTCGGCGATTCCCGTGCCCAGTTCGATTCCGAGCAGCATCCACACCCATGTAGAACGCGGCCGCATCAGCAGCAAGGCGATGTTGACGCCGTTGAGTGGCCAGATGATGCTCCAGGCGTCCTTGAACGCAAACATCCTCAACGCAGCCACGCCCACGAGATAAACGGCAGCGTAGCCCAAGACCGTTTTGGACGCCCGCCAGGCCGCGCCGTTCATGGGGGACGGCCGGGTAGGGGTCGCATTCATAGATTAATCATAGGACACGGCGAGACGGCGCTTTCGCGCGGATTCACGGTTTAGTTCAAGTACAAGGCGACAGTCCTCACAGAAGGGGGCTTTGGGCGCTGAACTCCGCGGGTCGCAGGATCGAGTGGACGGCTTCAGCTTGTTCGAGTCCCTAGCTTGTCTCGAGTCCGCGACGAGTGAGTTACAATGCAAATGGTCGTTACACCAGGGGGTCGATATGAAAACAACGCGTATGCTGATTTGTTGTGTGGGCGTGAGCGCCTGCTTGGCCGGAATTGCCCGGGCCGATGATGCGCCGGGCGACCTGTCCGCCTACAAGCAGAAGATGCATGATTGCGTCACGCAGATGAAGACGGACCATCCGGATATGAATCACGCGGCGCGCCGCAAAGCCTGCCACAAGCAGCTTGGACCTGCGCCGAAGGCTGCCGCGGCGGCAGCGCCTGCGAAGAGCCCGTGACATCCGGCTGATGGCGCCCGGACCGCTACCCCAGCACGCTAGGGGCCCAAGGCATGTTGTGCCGCCAGACTGCCGGCAAACTCGAGGGATTCCAATGGCTGTGACTCATCATAGGCGAGTCGCTCGGCGCACGGAAGCGGCTGATCGGACAGCAGCGAGAAGATGCAGGCGTTGGTCGCTTCCACCGCATCGAATGGAGTTCCGTGACGCGAGCCTCTCACCACGGCCATGGCGGCGCCCAATCTCAGCGCCAATGCGTTTGCCTGCGCCAATGGCAACAAATCGAACTCGGCAGCGATGATGAGCACGCGGCTCCTGAGCTGCTCGAGCCTCTTGGTCGCGCTCCACTGCACCAATGCGGCGACCATGCCGATGTAGCTGGCGGCCGGCACGGCACCGACGACCGCAGCAGCCCGCTCGCGAAGCGAGTACTGCCATGGCTGTGGAAACATTCTGGCAGCACAGAGCCGGGCCAACAGTCTCATACCGAATACATGTATCAACAGCACCGGAATGCGCGCCTCGAGCCACTTGTTCAAAGTATCGAGCCGATAGCTCGCCAGACTATTGACCAACCCTAGGCGCGGCACGGAATCCGGCCGCTGCAAAGCCATTTCCAGAGCGACGGCGCCCCCGAGCGAATAGCCGACGATGTTGGGTCTTGCGATCTCCAGCCGGTCGAGCAGCGCCCAAAGCGACGTGGCGAATTGTGCAATGCTGCAACCGTCGCGAAGCGGTCTGCTGTGCCCGCAACCAGGGAGATCCGGCACGATCACGCGATACCGTGCTTCGAGTGCGCGAACCTGGAGAGCCCAGTCTGCTCCGCTCGATCCAAGACCGTGTATGAGCAGCAATGGATTCCCGCATCCCCGTTCCAGGTAATGCAACGGCCGGTCTCGATGATGGAAAATGGTCATTAGTAGAATAGGCTTCTTTGTCGGGGGCTTAGGTTCAACAATAGCCGCGCGATGCGTTGAGGTCGGTGCGGTCCCGTACCCTGATTGCGCCCGCCCGCCCGCCCGCGCCCGCGCCTGCGCCTGCGCCTAGCAAAGTGTCCCAACGCACCGACCTGACTCCATCGCGAGAGCAGGCTGATATTGCAGTTTCAACCCGGAGGTAACAAATCATGTCGAGCCGTCAAGGATCTTCCGCATCCCCGAGTTCCACCCGCGCGACTGAATCGCCCGTGCATCCGACGACATCGTCGAGTCCGGTCGAAACACGCGGCGATCCGCTGTGCAGCGAAAACATCGACGCGCAAATCCGCTGGTTCTTCGAGAATGTCCTCGAGGCAGAGCGTTTGGCTCCTTGAAAGATCTGAGAATGAAGATCTGATAATCTAGAGCGAACCGCTGTAGAGACGCTCCGTTGAAATGGTTTTTCAGATGACGCCCGAGGGCCGCCAAGCGTGGCCTTGCGCCCACGTCTTGAAGGTATCCATCTCCTGCCAAGAGCACTACCACCCGACACGCGGATCGGATCACTGCAGCAATTCCTTCACCCTGGGTAAGGGAATTTCTCAACTGACGGCAAAGGAATTTCACTTATCGGCAAAGGTCCAACGATCAAGTCCGTTGCTATAATCGAGGATACGGAGACCGCATGATCCAAACCGCCTATGTAAGTCGCGCCGCCGAGACCATGACGCAGGAAGCCCTGCTGTCTCTTCTCCAGCAATGCCTCACCAACAATGAGGCGCGCGACATCACGGGGATGTTGCTGTTTGGCAATGATACGTTCCTGCAGGTACTCGAGGGGGAAGAAGCGGTCTTGGACACCGTGGTCGATAGGATTCAGAAAGATCCGCGCCACTCCAAGGTTCATTTCTTGTACCGCAAACCGATCGAGCGGCGTCAGTACGAGGACTGGAGCATGGGTTTCAGGCGCGTTTCGGCGCAAGGCCTGAATGCCCTAAACGGCCTGTCCGAGTTCGGTGCCAAGGACTTCAACGTCGACTACCTGATCGAGCATGACGCCGTCGTCGATACCCTGACTGAGCACTTCCGGACGCCGCATTGGGATCCGCTGGTACGCGAACTCGACGCCAAGGATAAAGTCATCGAGTACCTGAAAAAGGCGCTATCCCACGTGCGTGGCTGCATCGATATCGCGAGTTTCGTCTTGGAAAACGTCACCGAGGCGAGTCGCAGCGGCCGGCTCGATGAGGAACATCTGCGACTGTGCGAGTCGGCGCTCGATACGCTCCGGCAGGTCTAGGCAATCGTCGCGGCCGGCTCATCGGCCCGCTTGAAAAACGCCATGGTCTTTTGCAGCAGCTCGGCCTGCGAGTTCATCTGCGCGGCCGTGGCCGCCAATTCCTCGGAACTCGCGGCGTTTTGTTGGGTGGTATTGCTCATCTGCGTCATGGCAGTGTTGATTTGACCGGCACCGGTGGTTTGTTCGGCGGATGCCGCCGCGATCCCCTCGATCAAGTCCGAGGTTTTCTTGATGCTTGCCACGATCGTATCGAGCAAGCGCCCGGCCTTTTCGGCGATTTCGACACTCGAGGTCGCGACGGTGCCGATCTCCTGGGCGGCGATCTGGCTGCGCTCCGCCAATTTGCGCACTTCGGCCGCTACCACGGCAAACCCCTTGCCGTGCTCGCCGGCACGTGCTGCCTCGATCGCGGCATTCAAAGCCAGCAAATTGGTCTGATACGCAATGTCGTCGATGATGCCGATCTTATGCGTTATTTGCTTCATCGCCAGAGCCGTGGCGTGCACCGCCGCACGTCCTTCGGTGGCTTCCGCGGACCCACAGTTGGCCATTGTTTTCGTATCCTTCGCATTCTCGCTGGTTTGGGTGATCGACGCCGTTATTTGTTCCATGGACGCGCTGGTTTCTTCAATACCGGCGGCCTGTTCACTGGAGGCCTGCGACACGGACTGCGAGGTGATGCTGACCTGCCCGGACGCATCGGCCAATGCCGAGGCGCCCCCATTGACTTCCCCCACGACCTGCGACAGCTTGTCTATCGTTTGATTGACATGCTCCTTGATCTCGGCGAATGCGCCTTCGTACTCGCCACTGATTCTCGATGTCAGATCCCCCCCGGATAGAGCGCGCATCACCACGATGACATCGCCGATGCTGGTCCCCGTGGTCGTGACCAGGTCGTTCAATCCGGCGCCCAAGTCCTTCTGGAACCCGGACAGACCGTTCAAGTCGATGCGCTCCGAGAAGTTGCCCCGGTTTGCCGCTGCGATGACCCGATGTTGACCCTCGACGACGAGCTTGAGGTGGTCGCTCATATCCTTGACGGCGCAGACCAGACTGGCAGCGCTCGCGCCGGTGCCATCGATGGCGACCGCCAGATTGCCGCTCGCGAGTTCACGGGAAGCCGCCGACAAATCGGTGGGATCGGCCCCCAAGGCGTCGATCTCCCTGCGCAGTGCAATGGCCATCCAAATCAGCAGCGCAGCCTCGATGACGACGAAGGCAGCATGCACAATGACGATGCCGAAGCCGCCCGTGGCTGCGAACACCCAGACCGGTTGCCCCGCTCTTTGCAGGGCATCGACGCCGAGGTGCAGTACTGCGATCACGGCCGTCGCGACCACGAGGGGGACCCAACTGCGGTAGAACAGTAGAAAAGCGAGCAGCACGAAAACTGAAAAGTGCACTTCGATCATGCCGTGAGACTGGTGAATCAACAGCGAGGCGAAGATCATCAGCGCTGCCGCGATCACGCAGCGCGTCACGAGTGCGCCGCCAAATGCGAATACCAACCACGAGCTTAACCCCCACGCGGGAACCCCAATCGTCAGTGCCTCAGCCCACGTGTGATACCAGGGCGCCAGTGCAAACGAAACCAGCAAGAGCGCGGTCATGGCGCTGACCAGCAGGCGATCGGCATCCTTGTAAAGCTTCGTACAATAGGCGTTTCGATGACTCATGAGCTAAATCCTCTCGTATTGACGTATGCGGCTCTGGGTGCCTTCAGAGACCGTGGCCGCCGCACCAAGCCACCCGCGGCAGCCGTAACTCGAAGAACCAAAATGCGAACAGCGTGCCGAGCACCCAGACGGCTGCGACGCACCACGCCAGCGCGTCTCGACCCAGGACTTTGCGCGCCCCGCGCAGATTGACGTTGCCGCGCAAGAAGGCGCGCATCAGAACTTGAACAGACCCTGGAACGCGACCGACTCCTGCTGGTCTGTACCCCGTATTGCGCCGGTTGCCGGATTGATCGACGACACGAACGCATCTGACTGATTCGACTTGTCCGCTCTCGCCTCGACGCGCGCCTCGAAGTGCTTGCTCGGCGCATAGCCCAAGGTGAAAGTCACTTCGGTCCAGGTCTGGCCGACCGGTGTCACAGCAACATCGTTGTGTCGACCATCCACCGCGCCGCTTTGCGGCTGATCCACGCCCGTACGGTAGCCTTGCGCGTCGTCGAACCATTCGGTACGCCATGAACCGCGCCAGTGCTCCGATAGCTGATAATTGACGTAGCCCGCCACGCCGTCCCAGCGCGCCGTCTGGCCATTCTGCGCCGCACCCGATTGCTGACCGGCGTCGGTATTGACGATAAACGTGAGGGCATCGGATGGACTCCAGGTCACCACGACATCCACCAAGTCACGCCATGTGTCGATGTCGCGCGCAATGAGTACGATGGGCTCTTTTCCTGTGTACACGTTGACCAGAACGCTGAACTGTTTGTTCGGCGTCCAGCCAAGACCCAATTCGATGGTTTTATCGTCGTTGATGTCGGTTATTTGATCCCAGCCATTGTTCACGCCCACCGTCACGCTCCACTGGCCGTCGAGAGCGTAGATGGCGCGCAATCCCGTATGCGTAAAGGGTTCGGCGTAACCGAACAGGATCGAGCGAGAAAAATTCGTGTCCAGGGTCTCGGCGATCACCTCCGCGCCCGCAAGGGTCACGAACTTGCCTGCCATGACGGTGAGGTCATCGTGCACGTATTGGACGAAGCCTTGAGTGACATCGACGTTCGAGTGCCCCGTAATCGGATAAGACTTGATGACATTCGCATCGGCGCCGGCCGTCACATTGAGCAAAGCGCCGAAGCCCTGTTTGGGCTGCAGGGCGACGGTCATCGCGGCTTGATGGACATCGAAGCTGTTCTGCTGGAAATCGAAGACCCGGCTAGGAGCCCCCCCCTTGAACTCGCCGGTGGTCGAGAAGTATTCGTAGCTGCCATCGATGTAGCCCGTGACCGCTAGACCTGATGCGTCGGCACCGTCGGCCGGCCGCGCAGCCTCACCCTGTGGAGCAACCTCCCCCGGAGGAGCTTCGTCGGCTCGACTCGCGGTTCCGAATATGAGCCCCATCAGAATCGCGAGCCTTGGAATACGCATGAGATGCTCTAAAAGCGCGTGAAGGACGCTTCTTTGGGCATTTCATCACCGAGAATCGCCAGCAGCGGTTCTCCACTCAAGACAGCGCCGGGCGTGCTGCGCGCTGCAGCGGCCAGGCGCACCTTGCCGCCGGCCGGCCTTTTCGCCATCGACGATTTGCCCGGCCGTTTGCTGCTGTCGCTGGCCGCCGGCGCATCGGTCAACTTGAAAAACGAGATGGTCTTTTGCAATTGCGCGGCTTGCGAGCTCATTTGCGCGGCGGTGGCCGCCAACTGCTCGGAGCTCGCCGCGTTGAGTTGGGTCGCCTGGCTCATCTGCGTCACGGCTGCGTTGATTTGGCCGACACCGCTGGTTTGTTCAGCGGATGCCGCGGCGATCTCCTCGACCAAATCTGAAGTTTTCTTGATGTTGGGCACGATGGCATCGAGCAGGCGCCCGGCCTTGTCGGCGAGTTCCACACTCGAGGTCGCGACGGTGCCGATCTCCTGGGCGGCGATCTGGCTGCGCTCCGCCAATTTACGGACTTCGGCCGCCACCACGGCAAACCCCTTGCCGTGCTCGCCGGCACGCGCGGCTTCGATTGCGGCATTCAACGCCAACAAATTCGTCTGATAGGCAATGTCGTCGATGATGCCGATCTTCAGCGCTATCTGCTTCATCGCCAGAGCCGTGGCACGCACCGCCGTACCGCCCTCGATGGCTTCGAGCGATGCACCGTTAGCGATGGAATTGGTTACCTTGGCGTTGTCGCTGGTTTGCGTGATCGAGGCGGTCATCTGCTCCATGGACGCACTGGTCTCCTGGATACTGGCGGCCTGTTCACTGGAGGCCTGCGACAAGGACTGCGAGGTGGTGCTCACCTGCTCGGACGCATCGGCCAATGCCGAGGCGCCCCCATTGACGTCCCCCACGACCTGCGACAGCTTGTCTATCGTTTGATTGACATGCTCCTTGATCTCGGCGAATGCGCCTTCGTACTCGCCGCTGATTCTCGATGTCAGATCGCCCCCCGACAGAGCCCGCATCACCACGATGACATCGCCGATGCTCGCGCCCGTGGTCGTGACCAGGTCGTTCAATCCGGCGCCCAAGTCCCTCTGGAAGCCCGCAAGCCCGTCCAAGTCGATTCTTTCCGCAAAATCTCCCTGGTTCGCCGCTGCGATCACCCGCCGTTGACCATCGACGACCACTTTAAGCTTGTTGGTCATGACTTTGACCGCGAACAGCATGCTGGTCTCGTCACCGCTTTTCAGTACGATATCGGCGTCCAGGGAGCCCGCGGCAATGTCGTGCATGACATTGGCCGCGTAGGCCGGTTCCCCGCCGAGCTGGCGCGTCAGTTGGCGAACAATCACATAGCCGATGCCGCTCACGAGCACCATGGTCACCAGCACCAAGATGACGCCGCTGAGCAATGCTTGGGACTTGAGGTGCGCCGCATCGTCGGCGCCCTGCTTGCCCAGCGTTTCGTTGTAGAGGCGGTGCGCATGGATGCTGCCGCTGGTCTTGAGGATCTCCGTCTGCCGACTTCCCAGGTACTCGGCGGCCTCCGCCTTCTTGCCGGCACGAGATAACTCGAGGGCGTGATCGACGAGATGGTAATAGGCGGCGAAGGCATCGCGATCGGCCTGCAGCAGCGCCTTGTCCTTGTCATCGGACAGCAACAGCTCATAGTCCTTGACGGCCTTGTCGATGCCGGCTCGCCCCTCCGTAATGAACTGCTCTTCCAGCGCCATGGCTGCCAGATCGTTCCTGGCAAGGTGTTTCCAAATATTGACGCGAAGCGTGGCGAGATTCGCTTCCATCTCATCCAGGACCAGAAGACTTGGAACGGTGTTGACGGTTCCATAACTCGCCGCGTCGTAGACCTTGCCGATGTCGCGCATCATCAAGAGAGCCACCATGACGATCGCGATGACCGCAACGATGGGCAACAGCGCAATTTTCTTTCCGACGGTCATTGAGGTTTCCTTGCCAGCGCTCGAATGGTGACGGGCGGGCGCCCGCAAAAATATTCGCGTCGCAATTGCAACGTTGCTGACTTAGCGGCAGCGCTGACGTCGATCGTAGCTACGGCACACGGGATTCCGGTGGAACCCTCGACCAGGTCTCGCAATGAGATCCAGCCGCGGCGGGCAAAGACCCAGGGGCGGCAATTGGGCGGGTTGAGCCGGCCACGAGCCCGGGGCGGGCGGGGGGCTTGAGGCTGGGTTCCCCTAACGCCAGGCGTGCGCGGTGAGCGTGTCCTCAACGGCGGTCAGATGCTCGCGCGCAGCGGCGAAGTTTCCCGCGCGGCAATCTTTCTCGGCGGTATGCAATTCGGCCGCCAACCAGCGCACCAGCCCGGCTGAATATTCGGATCCATCGGCGGCGAACACGCGTGCCTGACCCGGCTTGTCCGCTCTCATGGGACCCACGAGCCGCTCTGCATCGCGCATCGAGGCGAGCAACGCCGGATCGCAGTCAGCCCAGGCGCTGGTACCGCAGCCCAGCAAACCCAGCCCCAATGCCAACGCGAGCGCTCGAAACGATTTAGCCATGGACGCGATCCTCTTTTGCCGACGATAAAGTGTGACACAGCCTTCGGCTCTTTGCAGTCGCAGGCCCGGCCTTCGCGCGGCGATGCGACGCCGTTTGGCTCCGCGATTGCGATATGTCAGAGGATGTGTGACGGCGTGCGAGATGTCGCAGGTGAGGCATGACATAGTGCAACGCTCTCTCGCGCGGTGATCACCACCGGCGCATGAAGAGATTCAGCAGAACTCTTATTTTTTCCGGTTCACTTAAGTTTCTGGCCCTGCGCCGATAGTTCCTCGTCGGATTTGACTTTGCGGGAGCGTTGGCTCGCCCAGCGAACGACTTGCCATGCAATCGGACTACAACCACTTCGGGAGCTTGCGGAATGACGTTTGAAATCGAAAAGCGCGACGACTGCGATCACGTGCGCGGTGAAATGACCATTTACAACGCTGCCGCGCTCAAAAACGGCTTGTTTCCCGCCAACGCGGCAGGCCCGCGATGCATCGATCTGGCTGAAGTCTCCGACTTCGACACCGCGGGGCTGCAACTGCTGCTGATGGCCGAACGCGAGTGCGTCGCGCGCGGCGAAGCATTTTCCGTGCGCAATCCAAGCCCGGCCGTGCGCCAGGCCTTGGATCTGGTGCGGCCCGCGGGTCTCGGCAATCCAGCAACAGAAGAGTGCAACGTATGAGCCACGATCCCGCATTGGATACCTTCTTCGCGGAATGCGCCGAATTATTGAGCAGCATGGAGTCTGTGCTGCTGCGCTGCGAGCAGGGCGATACCGACCCCGAGGCGATCAACGAACTATTTCGCGCCGCGCATACGATCAAAGGGTCGGCGGGTCTGTTCGGTCTCGATGCCATCGTCGCCTTCACGCATGTGGTCGAAAGCGTATTGGATCGCGCCCGTGCGGAGAACACTCCCATCAATCGCGACCTGGCCGCGGCGCTGCTCGAATGCCGTGACCATATTCAGACGCTGGTCAATCTGACGGCCAGCGGCGAAACGACCGATGATGCAGCCATACTCGAAGCGGGCGCAGGCGTGCACGAACGCATGCTCGCCGCCTCCGGTTTTTCATTCGCCGCGACCGTGGCCCCGGCAACCCCTGCCGCGGCTCCTCCGGCGCAGATCGTCAGCGACACGCATGACGGCCCGCCCATCGAGGCCAATGCATGGCACATCTCGGTGCGATTCGCGCCAGGCATCCTCAAGAATGGGATGGACCCTCTATCGTTCTGCCGCTACCTCACGACCTTCGGCACCATCGTGGGAATTCAGATCGTGGACGACGCTTTTCCCTCCCTGTCGGACTTCGATGCGGAGGATTGTTATCTGGGTCTCGAGATCGGCTTCGAGTCGGATACCGACAAGAGTCGCATCGAGTCCGCCTTTGACTTCGTGCGCGACGATTGCCGCTTGACGATCCTGCCGCCGCGCGCGCGCATAGCCGACTTCATCGCATTGATTCGCGAGCTCCCTGAGGCCGACGACCGCCTGGGTGAGTTGCTGGTCAAGTGCGGAACCCTGACCGCACGCGAACTGGAGAGCTGCCTGCAACTGCAGGCTGCACTTTCGTCCGACGCGGGTGGAGCGCCAAGGCTCGGCGAAATGCTGGTGGAGAACCAGCTCGTTCAGCCCGCCGTCGTGACGGCTGCCGTTCAGCAGCAGAGCGAGACGCGCGCCGCCCGGGATGCGAAGGTCTCCGAGAGCCGAACCATCCGCGTCGACGGCGACAAACTCGACCGGCTCATCGATTTGATCGGCGAACTCGTGATCGCCGGCGCCGCCACCGGCTCGACCGCGCGCCAGGCTGGGTTGCCGGCGCTCAACGAATCGGCGCTGCAGCTGGCGGGCATCGTCGAGGAAGTCAGGGATCAAGCGCTCAAACTACGCATGGTCCAGATCGGCGGGACCTTCACCCGCTTCCAACGCGTCGTGCGCGACGTCGCGCGCGAAACCGGCAAGGACATCGTGCTGGAGACCAAAGGCGAGGAAACCGAGCTCGACCGGCAATTGGTCGAGGGCATGGCGGACCCGCTGACTCACCTGGTGCGAAATGCCATCGACCACGGCATCGAGAAGCCGGATGTACGCCAGGCGCGCGGTAAACGCTCCACCGGTGTCGTGAGCCTGAACGCGCACCATGAAGCAGGCGCCGTGGTCATCGAGATCGCCGACGACGGCGGCGGCTTGAACCGAGAACGCATCCGCGACAAGGCCATCGAGCGCGGACTCATCGACGCGACGCGGTCTCTGACGGACGCCGAAATCTATGGGCTCATCTTCGAACCCGGGTTCTCCACCGCGGAGAAGGTGACGAATCTGTCCGGACGCGGCGTGGGCATGGACGTCGTGAAACGCAACATCACCGCGCTTCGCGGCACGGTGGAGGTGCAGAGCAAACCGGGCTTAGGAACGCTGGTCCGCATCCGCCTGCCGTTGACGCTGGCGATCATCGACGGTTTCCAGGTCGGCGTGGGTCGATCCTCGTTCGTGATACCGCTCAATCTCGTCGAAGAGTGCGTCGAGATCGATCACAGTGCCGGCGCCGGCGACAGCGCCGGTCACATCGTTCTACACGGCTCGATTCTTCCGCTCATCCGTCTTCGCGAGTTGTTCGCCATCGAGGCCACCGGCGGTCGGCGCGAGAGCGTCGTGGTTGTGCGCTGCGCGGGCAAGCGGGTCGGAATCGTCGTCGACGAGTTGGTGGGCGAATTGCAGGCCGTGATCAAACCCCTGTCCAAACTGTTCAGTCAGCTGCAGGGGATCGGCGGTTCCACCATCTTGGGTACGGGCCGGGTGGCGTTGATCCTCGACATCCAAGGCTTGGTGGAGCGCGGACAGGCGCCGTATGCGAGCGGCACCGCTGCGCGACCGGCTCTGGCGCAATCACCAGCTCAAGTTTCTAGTCAAGTAGTCGTCTGAAGGAGCCTCTTATGTTCACGAATATGAAAATCGGCGTGCGCCTGAGCCTCGCGTTCGGCATGTTGGTAGCGCTGCTGTGCGTGACCTACTACGTCGGCATCACCCGGCTCTCCGGCATCAACCAGATGATGTCGGACAACAACAACACGAACTTTCCGGAAACCACGCTTCCGCTGCAGATGGCGGCGAATGAGCTGAGTGGACGCATGCAACTGCGGAATATGATCCTGGCTACGGACAAGGATGCCTTGACCCAAGCTCAGCGTCGATTCACCGAGGAGCGCGCCGCGTACGAGGCAAATCTCGAGAAGCTCGCTCGCATGTTCAGCGAATCGACTACGACGACGGACGTGGAGAAGCAATTTGCCCCCAAGCTGAAGCAGGCCGCACTGCCCTTATATGCGCTGCAAGACACTATCGCTGCGCTTGCGCTGAACGGGAAGCGCGCGGACGCGACCGCCGCCATTTCTGGTGCCGGCAATGTGAAGGCCTCCCATGACCTGGAAGAGATGCTCCAGGGTGTCGTCGATTACGAGACGAAAATGTTCATGGACACAAGCATCGACTCCGCCAAGTCATACAAGGCGGCCTTCGAGTTGATGACGAGCGTCGTCGCCGCCGCGCTACTGGTCGCAGTCATGGCCGCGTTCCTGGTCACCCGCTCGATCACGCGGCCGATCAACGTCGCCGTGGGCGTCGCCAATCGGCTTTCGGCGGGTGACTTGACGGTGCAGATCGAGTCGCGGTCGAAGGACGAAGTGGGGCTGCTGCTCACGGCCATGAGTACCATGGTGGCGAAGTTGTCACAGATCATCGGCGACGTGCGCTCGGCCACCGACAATCTATCGTCGGCGAGTGAACAAGTTTCGGCAACCGCGCAGTCCCTGTCGCAAGGCGCCGCCGAACAGTCCTCGAGCGTCGAGGAGACATCCGCCTCGGTCGAACAGATGACCGCGTCGATCGCGCAAAATACCGAGAACGCCAAGGTCACGAATCAAATCTCGACCAAGGCATCGGTAGAGGCCGCCGAAGGCGGCGAAGCAGTCGATCAGACGGTCACTGCGATGAAGCAAATCGCGAAGAAAATATCCATCATCGACGATATCGCGTATCAGACCAACCTGCTGGCGTTGAACGCAGCCATCGAAGCGGCGCGAGCCGGTGAACACGGCAAGGGGTTTGCGGTGGTCGCCGCCGAGGTGCGCAAGCTCGCGGAACGTTCACAGGTGGCGGCACAGGAAATCGGCGAAGTCGCCAGCTCCTCGGTCGAGCTTGCCGAGAAAGCCGGCTCGTTGCTGGGCCAC
>Ga0116230_10004229_pt1 | contig 14071 bp, 7 predicted proteins | sample S1TSphfallax_3_FD_88678 | JGI IMG/M metagenome (GOLD analysis project Ga0116230, IMG submission 88678) | Host-associated microbial communities from peat moss isolated from Minnesota, USA - S1T2_Fd - Sphagnum fallax MG | ecosystem: Host-associated > Plants > Peat moss > Unclassified | place: USA...
AACCCATGTAGTTAGTGGAGTCAAAAGTCAACCTAGCTTAGCCTAACTAAGTTAACTACCTATGCTAGGTGGCTTAGATTAAAACAAACATTGGACTCCTAGCCCACCAAGCTTAGATTAGGCTACCTAACTTAAACCAAGTGGCCTAGGTATCATAAGTTGCGAGAGTGAAGACTTTAACCCCTCTTTTTCACTTTGGGGTTCAAGTCTTCATCCATTGCACTACCACATTTTTTTATACTAATTATATTCAACACAAAGTTATAAAACTCAAAAAAAAATTGTGTTGAATTAACCTTCGCCATCGTAGGTTGACCTAGGTCAACCTAGCTAATACCTACCAACTTAACCTAAACTTAGACCTCCTCAAGTTGACTTTAAATGAATTAATTTGTCAACCTATATTACTTACTAACCTTGTTTAGGTTAATTTATGCATTCTTAAGCTAAATAAATAAATAAACTTAAAATAATTATGTCACATTTAGTCACATCCAATTACATCATAATCATATCTAATCACACAAACTTGATAAAATATTTTATGATGAGGTTACTTAAGTTGACTTGGCAAAAAAACTAAAGCTAGGAACCTACACAAGCCTACCTAGGTTAACTTATTAATAAGGTAACCTATTTTAAATATATTTAAATATACTAGATTTTTTTTTATGACTAATTAAGTACTTAACAAGGTAGCATATATTACGGAATAGGTTTTTATTAAATAGCCTACATACACAGGTTAACTTAATAGGTATGTTAACCTAAGTTAGTGTGTTAAATAGTTAAAAAGTCAACTTGGAGGTAAGTGTCATTTTTTTCAAAATGATTATTAATATTGTAATCATAATTATAAGTTAACAATAGATTGTTTAGTATACATACACATGCATGTGAATTCACGATTTCAAAAACCTCATGGCACATAAAAATTTATGGCATGCCATGACAAATATTGGTGCCATAAATTCATGACACAAAAACTTATGGTGTCACAAAAAATCATGGATTGCCATGAAAATTTGTGACACCTTATTGTCATCACGAATGTCACATGGAAAACCAATTCATTATTAGTCACGAAGGACAACAATATTTTCAACTAATTAGTAAATGAGATTAATTTATTAAATGAATGACATGAATCATGATGTCGACAAATAGGACCACATCATCTTGTTGGCATATAACATACCATGCCATCATCATGGGAGATTGAGTGGGTTATTAGTCATAAAGGCGAATGGTTCTTGCAATTAATTAATTAATGAACAAAAATTGAAAAATAATATGATAATTTAACAAAAAAACCAACAAGTTATCATATGATTATAGTTGCAAAACCATGGTGCCATGTGACATGTTAATGTATTTTGCCACTACTTAATGATTGTTATGGCCAAGTGGTTATAAATGTAATTGAAAAAAACAATAGTCATTTTTGTGTCTAGTTCAAAGGACAAAATTTGTTGTTGTGATGGTAAAGTTATTAGATTTGCATCTTGATGCAAAATGCTATATTGAAGGATTAGACATCATTTTTAACATAGTGATTTACCAATAAATGTTCCATTTTATCCAAAGTAGTGTATGAATCATCATGTTGACTAATAATCAAATATTTTATTACCACGAATGCCACATCATCGTGTTGTGAAACTAGAAGTCATTATTTTAATCGCAAAAGTCAAGGTATTTTTAATTAAGTAATTTTAATTTATTTAAAGCACATTATTACAATTTCAAAAATAATAATATATATATCCAAAAAAACCCACTAGTTGTCATACTAACTATATTTGCAAAACCATTACATCACATGACATTTTAATGGCCTTTGTAATTACATAATGATTTTTGTGAATAAGTAGTTATTATTGTAGTTGAAAAGGACAATAGTCGTTTCTTTAACAAATCAAAAAACCAATAATGTGTTGTTGTGATCCTTTTAGATTGTTATATGTAATGGGGGTAGCTCAAATGTAAGGACAATTTTTTTGAGATCAATTTTGATATACACAACTAACATTTTGAGACGGACGTCGACGTGATGCCCAAGACAAAATGGGTGCATCACATCAACTGTAATGACTATGGGAAACCTATGAAAATCACATGGTGATGGTTAAAAGTAATTGGGTGACAACTCAATCCAAGAATGTAATACTACATCAACCTTAAACCACCATATTTAAAATGGTTTGAAGTTATCAAAACCAACACTTATTTTCATGACCCACATGCATGTATTATATTAAAATAGTGGTTTCATCCTTTATAATACCTACACATGGATTTCAATGAAAATGACCTAATTCATAGTCCCAAAATGTAAAACTCTTGTCCCTTGAAATTAGGCTTTGGGAGGGTAGTAATACCCCAATATACTAACACCTATTTTGTGACCTATATGTAAGTAATGTTTAAGAACATTAAACTTTAACAATGCAAATGTGAAATTATAATAGAAGATGATGTTGAACCTAGAATAAAAAGGTTTATCAAAAATCAAAATTGTTTTACATATATCCAAATTTCATAAAAAATGATGTCTTCAAATGCAAATCTTAATACATAATAGGTGGATGGAAATTTTCCAATCTATAAAATTATGTTAAAAATGTTCCACTACATACAATCCTACCCACTTCCAAATTCCTATTAAGGGAAAAACCCATTTTAGAATTTTAATCCACATTACCCATTCCATGCCCTTGATGATAAATTACTTTTGCCTTCGCTAATTTTTCACATGTTAATGGGTATAGATGTGGCAATGTTTTAATTGAAAACAAACCACAATTGCAAAAAACTTATCTTTAATTGTTCCACAATTAAGATGGGCACTTTGAAAAAACCTAAACCAAATAAAGGAAGAGAAGCATAAATAGGTGGGTACGACCGTATGTATCATCCATGGATCATTTTGGATTCATGGAAATTGATGACCATGCATATTTCTTGTATCCAAATTATTTTATTACATTATAAAAATGTAATCACACAAAACATTACATTCTTCAACCATTTATTGTGTTAAAATGTGATGGATATTTTGGAACCCATATTAAATTTATGTACACTAACAACATTCCACCTCCATGAAGAGGAACTTACATGCATACACCTCACATTCCACAAAAACATATTGAGACATTGATGCACCCCCAAACTCCTTGAAAGACTTAAATGCGAATCCAAATGTGAAAATGATAGAAAAAGGATTTAGGATACGTTCCTTAGCTCGCAACACTTCGAGGGTAAAAAGGGCATGTTGGAGCTTCGGGATGGAGACTATGATGAGTGACAAATGAGTCAATTATTCACACAAACTTGCACAAACCAAACAACAAGTTGGTTAATGCATAGTTATATCACTTTTGGTGCACAAACAAGCCATAATCATACATGGATTCACGAGACTCATCATGACATGGACTTGGGGGAAACCATCACCTTCCTTTTTATAGTATTCTTTATGACTAACCATGGAAGCTACACCCAAATGTCATTTTGTCTTGGGACTCCCAAGTTGGGAGTCCTAAAATTCCCAAAATTGGGGCTTTTGGCATTTTGGAACCCTATAAACCTCTTGTGCAAACCTCCAAGTGAATCAAGGCAATTTTCGATTTTTAATGGTCAAAAATCAAAATGGCACTTTGACCTTCGAACTTTCTTTCAACCATAACTTGTGTTTTAAGTACTCAAATGGGTCATGCAAGCTAATTTAGACATATATGTTTTAAAAACTTTCCAGTGGTATAAGGAACTTTTCAATTTAATGACTTTTGAAATCGCTCTTTAAAAATTTAGGACTCCTTAGGGACTTTAATTCCCAAAGTGGGAGTCCACTTGAGAGTGTGTGGGCTCATCTCCTCACATTCTCTCGCACTTCGGGAATGTAAATATGATTATCGGGTTGCGTTATCAATCCGCACCTTTCATGCCCTTGCTTTGGTCACAAGCCCAAAGTTAGGGTTGTGACACATATAATTTACATATGGGATTTTCTTTTTAATTCCCCTCCTTAGCATATAGAAAGAAACCTAAAAAATCATTTTATCAAAACTGTAAATTAAATAAAAAGAAAATGAAATGAAAAAATTGAACATATTATAACCAAAGTGATGAAAAACCCATGATTGAAAAAAGGCCTATAAGATTCTAGAAATATGCAAAAAAAGACAAGTATTACACTTTATTTAACCAGCTACACAAGTTCATATGATCATTTTGAGAGGCATCAAAATACAAAAGGAACTTATCATGTGTCAAAAGGAAAATGACCAACTATGTAGAATTTCATGATTGATAAAAAGATGTGAAAAGAAGTGTGTTCAATTAATAAAAATATGTGCAACACAATACATCATACCATTTCCATAGCATGAAAGGTCTCTTTGAAAAACTAAAGGAAAGAATTATAAAAAGCTCTACCATTTTGTTGTCATAAATGTTTGAGTTGTTTGAGCTTATTTTTAGGCTTGAACCTTAATTTCATTTCATCAATGCCTTCTAGCTTTCCAAATATGCACCACCAAAAAAGCTTGGTTTTTGGCAACAAGGAAATCAAAAAATCCACACAACAACAAAAAAAAAAAGCTATTTTTTTTTTCTTCTTCTTCTTTTCCTTCTTCTTTGAAAAACAAAAGGCGATGATGACAATGAGTTACAAAGTTGTTGTCACCATCTGTAGTTGAGGATTACATGATTTTTTTATATAAAAAAATGCCTAAGAATGAGACTTACATAAAAAATTGTTGAAGCTTGGAGAAGGGGTGATGATGATGGAGGAGGGGCGATGATGGCAAAAAAGGCGTGATGGTGGCTCCCTAGCACCCCTTAACACCAAAAACACACCAATGAGCTCCATGACAAAATGAATTAGAAAAAAAAAAGTAACTCAAAGAACTTGTTGCATGGAAAAAAAGAAAAGAAAAGGGAAGATGAGGAACAAGAAGAACACAAAGGAGGGAAAAAAACATGAAAAAAAATAAATCTAGGTTTTTCTTCAAAATCCACCAAAACCCCAATGGGGGCTGAGTTGGGTTTCATCCAAATGAAAACCCAAAACAGGTTTTCTCCAACTAATGCATTAGTGGGTGCTGGGTCACACTGCCCACAAGATACCACCTATATGTCCTGAGACATGTAGTTTCTTGTTGAAAGTAGAAACAAGGTTCAAGCTACAAAAGACCTAGTAGCATGCCTAGTCCAATAGGTATCTTTTACTAAGATTTAAAGTGTTTTTCAATATCATACCATCTTTGAGTGATGTTTGAGTATGTTTCCTTCAAAGTTGCAATCAAAATTGTGGAGTGGATGTTGAAGTTGCATGCAAATTATGAGGTACATCATGTTTATTGAATGTGCATAATGTGTGTTTGTGTTTATTATAAGAAAGTTCCATAATCAATATAAAAGTCAAATTGATTCATTCAATGGATTCTCAGAGGGGCATTTACTATAAAGCCACAATGAGAATCATTTCAATGTGAGAGCCATTTCAATATACTTATTCCTTCAACCAAAATTGGTAATCTTTTTTGTGATTTTCCAACTACGCAACACACAATGTTCTCAATGTGGCTGAAATTTAACATGTCCATGTCTTCATATCTTCTTTGATATATTTGCATATGAAGGACAAGGCTTGTGGAACCTTGTCCAAAAATTGATTATGGTCAAGTATATACAAACTCATTGTTAGAAATAATGCTTTTGATTTGCCTATCATTACTTTTGTGTTGATTAAAAATCCTATGACAAAATGAACATCTTTGAAGGTTTTATTTTCATAAACTGACTACAAGAAATGTGTCCAATGGAAGTTCTTTTTTTTTTTTAAATCCTTCATTATTGTCCAGTGCAATAGTAGTTAAGGTATGAGCTTTTTCACTGTTCAAATACATCTCTCACTGAGAAATCATTCAAATGTACCTCACACAATAAGTAAAAAGTGTTGAAAATAATTAAAAAATTAAGAAAAAAATTAAGGAAATGTATATAGTAACAAGACATTGTGATCATGCAAAATTCAAAATAAACTTATTTGAACATTCACAATCTTGTGCAATTTTATCACACTAATCTGGAACCAAATTCCACTTGGATCTCTTGCAATTCTAGAACACTAATTTGTAGCCAATCAATTCCAATTGATCTTGTGCAATTCTATCACACTAATCTGAAACCAAATTCCACTTGATCTTGTGCAATTCTATTGTACTAATCTGTAACACAATTCATCTTGATCTTGTGCAATTTTATCACAAACCAAATTCTACTTTATCTCTCAAGTAGTTCTACAACACTAATTTGTAACCAAATCCCTGTTTCCACCCAAAAAATTGCTAATAAAGCTTTAAAAGCAAGATCTGATCTTCTTCCCAAAAGTTTGCTAAGAAGGGTTTCAAAAGCAATCTCATCTTCTTCCAAAAAATTTGCTTATAAAGCTTTCGAAAGTGATCTAATCTTCTTCTGCAAAAAAATTGCTAGTATAGCTTTCCCAAAGCAATCTAATCTTCTTCCCCAAAAATTGCCTAATAAAGCTTTCCAAAGTGCAATGTGAAACCCTTCCAAGAAATTCACCAATAAATCTTTCAAAAGAAATCTGATCTTCTTCCCCCAAAACAAAATAAAAATTGTGTGATTTTTTCACAATCTACAAGAATTTTCTTACATTGTTTGCAAGAAGCTCCCAGCAACAGGATGCAGGAAGGAGAAGAAGAAGACGAAGAAGAAGATCATCGACGCAGTATACAGGAGGAGGAGGAGGAGCCGGAGCACAGTTACATAGAATTTTCATACATTGTTTGCAAGAAGCTCAGAGCAACCCGATGCAGGAAGAAGAAGAAGATCTTCGATGCCGTATGCAGGAGGAGGAGGAGGAGGAGGAGCTGGAGCACATGTGATATGAGCACTAGTAGCTAGCTAGCAAGTAAGCAAGCAAAGCAAAGCTATCTGGCCATATAACTGCTGCCTATAGATGAGACCGTTGCAAAGGACTGAAACCCTTGCGAAGTGGAGAAGAGGTTGGACGATCCACCCACGGCGTCATTGATTCTTCTTCTCTCTAGAGTCACAGGAATCGGTCTGTCAGGCAACACAGGCACTTCATGCTGCGGATTCTCGAGGATCCGGAGAGCTTGAGTGATGGTAGGCCTGTAGGCAATCTGCGGATGCGCGCACAGCAGAGCAACGGTCACAAACCTCTCCATGTCTCCCAAGTAGTTTATAGAAGAAGCTTCATCATCAGACATATTTGGGTTGTTGCTTTTGTTCATCGTCATCATCATCCTCGGGTCTAGAACTTCGATCCAGTTTCCTGATTTTACAAGAGAATTCGCCCAGTCTGTGATCAAAGTGAAGCCGGAGTTCTCATCCGCCGCCTGCGTTGTTGTTGCCGTAGTGGTGGGCTTCGTGGTGGTCGTCATCGTCGTGGTGGGTGTGGGTTTAGGCGGCCCAGGGAGCAAAGCTTTTCGGCCGCTTATAAGCTCCAGCAAGACGACACCAAAGCTGTACACATCGCTGCGTTCCGTCAGTTGGCCGTAGAGTGCGTATTCGGGAGCAATGTAGCCGAAGGTGCCGGCAGCTCGGGTGGTCAAATGGGTGATTCCATCGGGCGTAAACTTGGCGAGTCCGAAATCCGACACTCTTGCGTTGAAGTCCGAGTCCAACAAGATGTTGCTGGATTTGATGTCGCGGTGGAGGATCTGAGGTTGCGCTCTGTAGTGCAAGTAGTCTATTCCTCTGGCCATGTCGATTGCAATCTTTTGTCTTGTGGGCCAATCCAGTATTTTAGTATTGCTGCTGCTCGCGGAAAGTTGTTCCAGGAGCTGCTCAGGAGATGCAGCAGTTGTCGGCGATCTGAAAAGAAAATCGTGCAAACTCCCGTTTTGCATGAAGTCGCAGACGATGATCCGTTGATGGATGTTTTCCGGTACACCCATGACATATTGGCCAGTACTACTGCTGCTCGACGCGATGCAGCAGCCGCGAAGAGTGACCAGATTCTTGTGTCGCGCGTTGCTAAGAGCTTCGACCTCGCGTATAAAGTCGGCATCGCCGTTGGGTGAGCAGTTCTTGAACCTTTTGACAGCGATTTCCGTGCCGTCTTCCAGCACTCCTCGATAGACGTTAGCGAAAGCGCCTGACCCCGCGATTGTATCGGTTGCGAAGTTGTGGGTGGCTGCTTTCATCTCGTCTAGACTGTACCACACCATCGCGAAGTCGGCGCTTACGGAAGAACACTCCACCATCTGCGTCGTGTGCTTCACATACGCGATCTGCTTCGCGATCTCTCTTTGTCTGTAAAGCAAGAAGAGGATTACGGCTGCACCTATGCTCACGACAACCACAGCTGCTGCTCCGATGATCACATGCACTACCTTGGAGCTTCGCTTCCCTTGCACTTGGTCAGGAAGGATGTTCCAGAGACAGACAACTGCGGTCGGATCTAGAGGTCCTCCTGGCTGCACAAAAGCTCCGACGTAGAGAATCGTATAGTTGTAGCACCCGGCACTAGTACTGCTAATACTACTCCCATTTGCTTGCTTCCCAAGAGCCGTGGCCATCGTGAGCATCTGGGAGATACAAGCGGGGCAGAGAGTGGAGCGCAAGTTGCCCGAGCCGAGAACTCCGCTACAAGAGTTATTGACTGCCGCCGAGACGTTGATCGTAATCAATCTATTGAAATCGTCGAGAGTCTGTATGTGCTCGCAATGGTCAGTGCCTCGAGCTATGTAAGAAGCAGAGATGCCACACATGCTGCTTAAGGTGGTGGTATTCGTCATGAAGCCTTGCTTTGCGAGCTGCGCGTCATAAGCTTGCAAACACGCTGGTGCCGTCTCTGCCGGCACCAGGAAGAAGTTCGTATTTTTCAGGTACTCGGACATCACCACTGCCAACCCGTCGTTCAACGCCAAGCATCTCGTCGCGTTGTCGAGAGCTTCATCTGCTGCCTGCTGAGCAATGTATGGAAACTTGTCCAGTGCCGTGAAGTTCAAAGGGCAAGTCTGCCCGTCATCTATCGTCCCGGTTTCTGGAGAAGGACTTATAGCTGCGAAAGACGTCGTCAACGCCCTCGAGTATTCTGTAACATTTGTATTTCCCTGCAACGCAGCAGCAGGAGCTACTTGCAGCAACCTCGAGGTCGAAGCAGTTCCTGCTCCTGCTCCTCCGGATCGAACTGCTGCACATGCTACCAGATTCACCAACAACATCCAGCTACAAAAATTAACTCCTAATCGAATGAGTCTCCATGACCAACAGTGGAAAAAACTCCCCTGCAACATCGATCGACCTGGAATCTCTCTATCTAGGATTTTCTTCCTGTCCTGATCTGCTCTTCCTCCTCCTCTTCCTCCTCAAGCTCAAGAATCCAGCTACAACAGCAGCTTGCTGCTTTTCAATGCGCTTGCAAACTTTGATCAAGCGGTTGTGTCTCTGCATGTTTGTCCATAATCCCTCCAGTAGCTCAGTTGCTTTTGGAATCGAAACTGGGAACATTGAAAACGTTCTATGAAGCGGTTGATGCTGCTGGTGAAAGCAACTTCTACTCTAGTGTTGCTGCAGCTGGTACTACTTTCGCTAGTGCTGCGGCTTTCTGATCTCACCACTCTAGTAGTCATCATAGAACCACCTCAAAGATCACCAAAAATGTTTGAGCAATATTCAGTACTAAAAACCTCCCCTGCAAAACCCCAAAAGAAAGAAAAAAAATTCCAAACCTAATCCCAAAGTAACAACTACTACAACATCTTCAGCAGTCAAAGATGACACACAACAAGGTTGAACCAATCTCAAATCTGCAGATCAAGAAAGCAGGAAAGTTAGGAAAGAGAGACACCCAAGAAAGAAAACGTGGGGGGTCGAAAAAAAAAGAAAGCTCAAAGCAGAAGTAACAGTGATTCAGTTCGAGTTGTTGGCAAGTGTTCTTCTGACCCTGAGCTCAAGGAATGATTAGCACTGCCATCGAAGCTCAAAAACCTTGGAATAATTAGTCAAGAAGCTTTTTGATCTGTTCTTGAGAGCTTGTCTGTGGAATTTTTTAAGGTAACTCTTGTTTTTGTTTCTTCTTCCCTTTGATCATCAAGCTTGATTATGCATCAAACTTTTGTTTTCACTGCTACGGTACAAGCAAAGTTTCAGTCAAAGTAAGGCTCCTGCCACACCATCTCTCCTTGAAAAGAGTCTTTGGGAAGTTGGGTTGGTGTCCCCACAAGGAGGTCATCAGTCAGTCAGTAAGTCAGTCAGCATTTTACAACTGAAAAGTGGGTCCTGCACAAAGTGTGGATTCAGCAAATTTTATAATAGGAAACAAATGTTCAGGTCTGCAGAAAGTGTGCAATTTCATGAACAGTCTTTTTGTTTGATTGGTCATCAAAAAGAGGAAAGATTGACGCGATAGATAATGCATGGGTCCTTGAGAGAGAGAGAGAGAGAGAGGGAGAGAGATAACCCCAAGTTGTGGATGGGTTTAGGGTTTAGGCCACAGCCACCAATGTTGTCCAGTTCTTCCTTCTTTCTCTTGAAGGAAAGAACAAACAAAGAACCTTCGGTCTTGATTTTTTGATATTTTAAAAGAAGTTTGGTAAGTTTTTCCAGGTGTGGGTTTGAGCTCGGTTGTTCAATTTTTTTTACAAATGTGCAGATTTGATTTTTGATGAGATTTCTTTTTTACAAACTCAAGTACCTGGGGCCCAGTTCAAAAACAACTGCATGCATGCATGCTGACACCTCCACAAGGGTGAAAATTTTATAGGCCATGTATGGGGAGTTGCAACAAGTCAACAGTGAAAACTGGGAAGGCGTGCATCTTCATAGCACATTAAAAATGATCACTTTACCTTTAAAGTTCAGCCTACCTTTCTTTTTAAAAAAAACTTAACATGCTAATTGCATAAGCCTAAACCTTGCTTTTAAAGGTTTATTTTCAAAGTTTTGGTATCGATTTTGATCCTAGCAAAAGATTAGTTGATCATGCCTTGTTTGACTCCATTAAACAAAACACCCCGCACAAGGGGGAAAAAAAAAGAACAAAGAGAGAACCCAAGTCCAAACCAAAAGTACAAAATCCAAAGTGGATCGTCGCAAGGCATAATAACAAATCATGTTCCAAAGCCCCCACCAATCACAAGTAGCATATCAAAAAAGAAAGGGATGAGAAACTTGAAAAACTAGTAAGCCTAGAAAAACCCTCAATTGTGATGATGACACGTCTTAAAATAGAGGCGGCCTAAGCTTTCTATAGCTATTGACACCTTCTACCTATATGAAACACACAAAACAACCAAAGGAAGGTCGACAGTACATTTTGCTAATTAGCACATTGATGAAAAAATTGTCCACTTATTGGTGCAAACAATCACAAATCTTTATAACAAGAAAAAAACACATCCATTGAATGTTGACCACAATAAGGTCCTTTTATTTGAGTTATCATTTTTGTAGTCACCCCACGAAATGAAACAACACATAAAACCCATTCTACTTGGGTAGGATCAACAATGATAACATTGACCAAAATGTGGATGCCATTAGTTGATAACACAATGTCAACCCATTGTCAAATAGATTGAAGGGAAGGTGATAAAAGGACATGAATTTACTCACATGAAGCATAAAACCCCCCATCATTTGTGATGGAAATGAAAGAATCCCAAATAACATCATAGGATGTAATTTGTTCCCCACCATGGGAACAATGAAGAAGGTGGGTCCCCCAATATGAGATCTAAACACCGGTCACAAATGCAATGAATCAACCCAAAAGTTAAAAGATGGTGGAGGCCCAACTTGGTGCACAATGCAAAGGAGAAAACATATAAAGCCAAATAAAAAGATGGAATGACTAGGTAAACAAAATCCCATGCACATGTACCCCCAAACCCATGTAGATTCTCAAGCATGTGCAATGCAAATCATAAGACATCTCAAAGATGATGCTAAAAAAATGATCTTGCAATCTATTTAAATTTTTTCATAAAATCAATGTATTCCTTTTCTTACAAATTGCACAAAAGGGGAACACAATCCACCACATCTAGGGGAAAGACCTCCCATGCCAACATTGAAAAGGCCTAAAAGAGGATCAAAGCAAAATTACCAATGCCTAATGCTTGTAACTTTTAATAATGAGGGTGATGTTCCAATAGGAATCTAAGAACAATGATAGGAGCAAATAACGCCTAACTCTTCAAATAGGTCATCGATGCAATGAGCTTTATTGAAATGAAATTAATCCTTCCATGAAAAATGGGGAGAAAAGCTTGTCCATGCACCAAGGAAGCCTATGGGCAATCCAAAGAGCTTGGGTTTAGGAGTTTCCTAAAAACTTGCATGAGGGTTAAGTTGAAAAGATCATAAGGGGGGAAGGAATGGAATAGATTGGAAGGTTTAAAGGCAAAACACCAAAAGAAAATCCCATACTTGTCACTTGGGCATCCTTCTTTAGAAGCATTCTATATGGAATATCTTCATCTAAAGTGTCATGCAAAAAGGAAAAAATAAAAGAAGATCTAAATGGGATGCCCAAAACCTTCATATTGTCCAAAAAACAACAAAATTGACAAGAAGAAAGAATCCAAAAAACAAACCAAAAGGCAACCAAATCATGCATTTGCAAGGTTGAACCAAAAGCCCCACAAAAGCCAAATGAAAAACAAAATGTTCAAAAATAAGAGGAACAATAGAAGCATGGCCAATGATGTGAATGACATCAAGGGAAAGGAAAATACAAGAGGGAAAAACCTTCATAGAACATCATAACACACAAAAGTGGGCCAATGAACAAAGAAGCCCAACAAGTAGATCACCCTGGTGCATCCCCACCAAAAAATGGATGACAAACAACTATCCCAAAAAGAAATGTTGGCTGAAAAAAAAAGAACCTATTAGGCATAAAAGGACCAAACAAAAAGGAAAACATAAAAAAATTAACCTCTTGTTATGTAAAGTTCCTAAAATATGGTTTTCTGAAAGATGGTGTTAAAAACATTTGGGACATCCACCTAGAACACCACCCAATCAAGATGGATGTCTAATGCAATTCAAACACCATGCACCCACCCTTAATTGCCATGTCACCAAACTAATGAAGCAATAGGTGAACCAATAAAACATTATAAAATTATAAACATAAGGTTGTGTTCACTAATTGATATAGGACCTCACCCATCATAATCAATCAAATGCCTTTAAAAGGTTTGGTGACACGCCCCCAAGTTCCTTGTTAGACCCAAAAAAGGGTCCAACCATGTTAAAAAGCGGAAGTAGTTGGAACTTGGTGCCGCTCTTAGCTTCCAGCACTAAAGGGAGTGAGAGGGGTGTGCTGAAAGCTCCAGGATAAACTAGGAAGAGGGACAACTATTTTGTTACTCGGTCCTGCATCAATACCCACCACATGAGGGTTAGTTCACCTTCGGAAACACCCTTGGTGTTGGAACAAGTCACGGGCAACACGGACTCACTTGATTCACCACGGCCTGGACTCAGGGGAAGCCACCACCTTCCCCCATATAGTATTCTCTGCGTTACTCCGTCGCACCCGCATCTAAATGGCTTTTATTCCCGGGACTCCCAAGGAGGAGTCCCGAAACTGTCCCAATTTGGACTCCCAGGACTTTGGGAACTCATAACTCCCGGCTCAGACTTTGGATTAGGATGAGGTCTAAAGAAAAGTTGTAGCTCTTCTCAAGAGCTTTCCAACGGTGTGTTGCACTCCATCTTCACACCCCGGGATTGGGTCGATTCTTGACTTTTTGTGGTCGGGAGTCAAATTGCCAGTTTGACTCCCGGCCCTTCTTTTGACCATAACTTGTGCTACAAATGTTCAAATGGCTCATGCGAGGTCATTTTCGACATTTTCACTTCAAGGCCTTTCCAACGATATAAAGAACATTTCAACACAAGGTGTTTTGACCTCTGCAATCGAGCTCTGAAGTTGCGGGAGTCCCAAAGGACTCCAAGTTCCCACTTTTGGGAGTGTGAGTCTCATCCTCACACTTGCCTCAAAGTGGGGTTGCGACATTTGGCTAAAGCCAAAACCTAGCAATGTCAAAAGCGT
>Ga0116230_10004231_pt1 | contig 14069 bp, 9 predicted proteins | sample S1TSphfallax_3_FD_88678 | JGI IMG/M metagenome (GOLD analysis project Ga0116230, IMG submission 88678) | Host-associated microbial communities from peat moss isolated from Minnesota, USA - S1T2_Fd - Sphagnum fallax MG | ecosystem: Host-associated > Plants > Peat moss > Unclassified | place: USA...
ACGTGGCCCTGTATCGCATGGTGCTTCGGTCGGTACTGCTCGCTACCCCCTTTCTGGTTCTTGTGTCTTGGCGAGACCATCGCTCGCCACATCTCTCGCCGTATCTTGTGGCTCTTCGATCGCCCGGCCCCTTCGATCACTCGGCCCCCTCGATCGCTCGGCCCCTTCGATCGCTCGGCCCCCTCGATCGCTCAACCCTCGTGATCGTCTGGCCTTTAGTTCACCGCCTTACGGCGCGTCGGGATGGCTAGGGGTGTAGCGGCCAGGGGATTCTCGTTGCACTGGCGCGATGGGGATCCGCTGGAGCGAAGCGGTGCGCCTTGGCCGGGTCGGCTCGACCTCTGGCGCACGACCGAGTGATCGAGCGACGGCTTTGGCGCGGTGCCTGCTGCGACGCGAGTAAGTGCCTGCTCGCCGTAGCCCTGCACGCACTCCGGGTCAGGACCGTCGAGTGGCAGCCCAGTGAAGAATTTCGCCGCCATACATCCACCACGGCAGGAGTCGTAGGCACCACACGAAGCACATGCGCCGCCACCCGACGGGCTCCTTAACCGGGCGAACAGCTCGGACGTGCGCCACACCTCGGCAAAGCCCCCGGGCGAGCGCACGTTGCCGGCAAGAAACTCGTCATGGATGGCAAAGGGGCAGGCAAAGACGTCGCCGACGGGATCGATGAGACACACGACTCGGCCGGCGCCGCACAGATTCAGCCCCGGGAGGGCGTCGCCATACGCTGCAAGATGGAAGAATGAGTCACCGGTGAGAACGCGCTCGCCATGCACGACGAGCCAGTCGTAGAGCTCGCGCTGCTGGCTGGCCGTCGGGTGCAACTCGTTCCACACGTCCGCACCTCGCCCACTTGGCCGAAGCCGAGTGAGGCGCAGCTGTGCCTCGTAGCGCCGGGCGAGTGCTTCGAACGCATCGAGCTGGCTGATGTTTTGGCGCGTCACGACCACGGAGATCTTGAATCCGGAGAATCCTGCTGCGAACAAGTTCTCCATCGCTGTGATCGCAGTGGCATACGACCCATGGCCCCGCACCTGGTCGTTCACGTCAGCAGTGGCACCGTCGAGGGAGATCTGGACGTCGACGTAGTCACTCGCTGCCAGTCTCTGGGCGACTTCAGGCGTGATCCGAGAGCCATTCGTGGAAAATTTCACGCCGACCTGGTGCGCCGTCGCGTAGTCAACGATCTCCCAGAAGTCCGCTCGCACCGTCGGTTCGCCACCGCCGATGTTCACATAGAAGACCTGCATCGCCTGCAGTTCATCGATGACGGCCTTGCACTCGGCGGTCGTCAACTCCCTCGGGTCGCGTCTTCCCGAACTCGAGAGGCAGTGGACACACGCGAGGTTGCAGGCGTAGGTCAGTTCCCAGGTCAGGCAGATCGGCGCATCGAGGCCCAGCTCAAACTGGTCGATGAGGCGAAGCGGATGAGTTCCAGAAACAGGCGAGGGCTCGCCGATTCGGCCGTCGCCCAGCTCGAGGGTCGTCACGCCGAAGCCTGCGCGAGCACGATCGTCCCCGACTCTGCCAGGACCTGAAGTGCTCGCTCATAAGGTCCAAGTTCTTCGTCTGCGATGCCGGCAGCCACGCACGCTCCACGCGCACTCTCGTGAGCATCGAGGGAGGTAATGACCGCAGCAATCGTGGTGTTTTTGCAAAACGAGAGACGTCTCGTCCCGAAGTGGTAGAGCATCGCTCCGAAACGCTCCGGGCGGACCGCCACCTGCGGGTTCAGACGCCAGCAGGCATCGAGGTCGAAGGGCCTCACCTCAGTAGACGCCGCACATGCCATCGATCGAGACGTCCTCGACGAGAAGGTCTTCGATAACGACAGAGTCGCTCGACGCACTTGCTGCAGCCTCTTCGAGGACAACCGAGGACTTCGTGGTTTCGAGATGCGAGTCGACCTGGTGCGTCGTGGGCTCGGTAATGATGGTCACGGTGACCTACCTTCTCTCAGGGTTGAGGGCTGCTTCTTGGCATCATTCGGGACTTATGGTGCTGGTTCAACCTTACTTATGACACTTCGTGTCGCTTCTCCACAGTCAAAGTCACACGGTGTCAAATGTCAAGACCGCGGGCGCTCGATTTCTTTATCGCTTTCGGCGAACCAGGATGAGGCGACAATTGGCACTTGGTCACGGCCACAGGGCCCCGCGGGCTCGGAGCCACAGGGCCCCGCGGGCTCGGAGCCTCACGCGCGAAGGGACAGAGCTTGCACGAGCACTTGACTACCCGGCCACAACCGATCGAAACGGAGACTCAGGCGATGTCAGACGATCTTCCGAGACTCGGTCGTCCTCGCGCCACGAGCAGACGCGCCATCGAGCTCATTGCGATCGAGATGTTCGCAACGACGGGGTTCGACGAGACGACCGTCGACCAGATTTCCGCTGCTGCGGGGGTCAGTCGGCGCACGTTCTTCCGGTACTTCGACTCCAAGGCGGCAGTCCTGTGGAGCTCGTTCGATCTCGAGATCGACGCAATCCGTTCACAGCTTGCGGGCATGCCGGACGAACTACCGATCATGGACGCCATTCGTCTTGCCGTAGCGACCGCAAACCACTACCACCCTGACGACGTCGCGGAGCTACGCACACGGATGAACCTCATCGGTACGGTTCCAGCGTTACAGGCAAGCTCGGCGATTCACTATGCCCGGTGGGAAGAGGTCATCGCCGATTTCGTGGCAGAGCGACTCGACCGACCGGCCAACAGCCTGTACCCGCTCGCAGTATCGCGAGCCACACTGGCGGTGTGTCGCGCGGCCTTCGACCGCTGGGTGGCGCGCGCAGATGCTGACCTGCACGTCTATCTCGACCTCGCTATCGGAGCGCTCGCCGTCGGCTTCGACCCGGCACGGCTCGCCATCGAACCTCGGCCGCGTGCCCAGGCCAAGAAGCGCAGCTGAAGACTCACCCACTCACAGGCCCCGTCGGCATCGAGACGACGATGCCGTTCTGCAGAAGGACGGCGCTCTCGGAAACACTCTCGGTGTCGTCCTCGAACACCATGGCGTCAGGGGACGATATCCACCAGAGTCGCCAACCTCGCGCACGCTTCCTCGAGTACCGCCTCACCCTTGCAAAACGTCCAACGCACAAGCGGTCGACCCGCCTCGACGTCGTCGTAGAAGACCGCACTGGGGATGGCAACGACGCCGCATCGCTCTGGCAGCACCCGACAGAAGTGCGTTCCCTCGGCAAAACCCAGCTCTCGCACATCGGTGGTGATGAAATAAGCGCCTGCAGGCGCCATCACGGTCATGCCGAGCTCAGCGAGACGCCCAGCAAGCAGATCGCGGCGCCGGGCGAGATCCGGGACAAGCTGGTCCGTGAGACGTTCACCCGCATCCAGAGCTCGGGCGATGGCATGTTGAAACGGCGCCCCGTTGACGTAGGTCAAAAACTGCTTGACCGTGCGGATGGCCGTGATCAGTGGCGCCGGTGCGCACGCCCAGCCGATCTTCCACCCCGTATAGGCAAACGTCTTTCCCGCGGACGACACGGTGATCGTCCGCTCAGCCATCCCTGGCATCGACGCCAGCGGCACGTGCTCGCCGTCGTAGACAAGATGCTCGTACACCTCGTCGGTCACAGCTATCAGATCGTGTTCGACGCAGACCTCGGCAATGTCGGCGAGCTCGGAGCGCGAGAAGACCTTGCCGGTCGGGTTGTGCGGGCTGTTCAACAGGAGAAGGCGTGTCCGAGGGGTGATCGCCTCGTGCAGCTCGTCGACGTCAAAGGTCCAGTCCGGGCGCAGGTGTTGCGTCAAAGGTCGGGGTTGACCAGAAGGTCGAAGTTGACCTGAAGGTCGGAGTTGCACGGTACGGCGCGTCGCTCCGGCCATGGCGGTGCACGCTGCATAGGAGTCGTAGAACGGCTCGAACATCACGACCTCGTCACCGGTCTCGCATAGAGCAAGCAGACACGACGCGATCGCCTCGGTGGCTCCGGCCGTGACCAGGATCTCGGTCTCGGGATCGAACTCGATGCCATATCGACGGCGCTGATGGTCGGCAATGGCATGGCGCAGCTCGGGAATGCCCTTGCCGGGCGGATACTGGTTATGCCCCGCCCGCATGGCGTCGATCGCCCATTCGAGAATCTCTGGGGGCCCGTCGGTGTCAGGGAAACCCTGACCAAGGTTGATCGACCCAGTGGCCAGTGCCAGAGCAGACATCTCCGCGAAGATCGTCGTCGTGTAGCCCTGCAAGCGCGACGTGAGATACGGCGTGCGCTGCTGCGAGGGTGAGCTCGTCACGTGGTCAGCCGTGGACGGCTGCGCGCGCCCGGATCAGCTCGGCAACCGACCATGCTTGGAAGGGACAGCCAGTTGCAAGGTGCGGTGCCGAACCATCGGCGGTCTCGGAGACCGAACCGATTCCCCACTCGGTGACGTGGCCCTCGAGGGGCGTCAGGTCGAACGGAGCCTCGCCGGCGCGTCTCAGCGCGTCGGTATACGGCCCGACCAGCCAGGGCCACACTGTCCCTTGGTGGTAGGCGCCGTCCCGTTCGGCCGGGCCGCCGCGATGATACGGGTGGTAGCTCTCGTCACGAGGATCCAGTGAACGCAGGCCCAGCGGCGTCACGAGCGGCGCGCACGCTCGCACGACGTCGAGGCACGCTTTGGGATCATCGGCAAGCGGACCGTGGGGCAACGACGCCGCTAGAAGCTGGTTCGGCCGAAGTGTGGTGTCGTCACCACCCGGGCCGTCGAGAACGTCGGCGAGTCCCACGAACCCATCGGGCCCCGATTGTCGAAACCGCGCAAAGCTCCGTAGTGCGCGCTCGCGCAAGCGCTGGGTCGGCCCGGGGTCGCTACCGAGCATCTCGTGCAGCTCCATGACGACACCAAGGGCGTTGATCCATAGCGCGTTGACCTCGACGGGCTTTCCCGCTCGAGCCGTCACAGGATGTCCAGCGATGCGAGCATCCATCCACGTCAGAGCCTCACCTTCGGCACCGGCGCCGAGCAGGCCGGAGTTCGGGTCGACGGCGATCGAGTACCGGGTTCCCGTCGCATAGTGCGCAACGATCGAATCGAGCTTGAACAGCAACGTCGACGCCAGATCGAGGTCGTGTTCGCGAGTGACGTGCCGCCCCACCGCATGGATATACCAGAGCGTGCCGTCCACCGAGTTGTACGCGGTCCCGCCGACATCTGACGTATTGGCCAGCATGCCCTCTGAAAGCTGGTCGCCTGCGGCGATGAGCAGGTCTCGTCCGAGAGCGCCTCGCCCCGTCTCGAGGAACAGTCCCTCGTAGGAGACCATGGTGTCGCGTGACCAGTCACCAAACCATGGATAGCCAGCGACGACCGTCGGCGCGCCGCGGCGGTCCACGACGAACTGATCGGCGGCGATGGCAAGCAGCCGACCCACCTTGTCGGTCGCACTGAGTCCCACTCGGCGAGCGCGTGCCCGAGCCTCGCGCACGATCACCTCGACCGGTGGTGGAGGGTCAGCCAGATCGCCCGCCCACGCCGCGACTTCCAGGACCTCCCCCGGAGTGAGATCGGCGCCAAACGACCCCGCATGCCACAGATCTTCGAGTGGATTCAGCCCCCGTGCTTCCTCCTCTCGTGCAAGGACACGCCGGTACCAGGCACCACCGGGAACATACGCTGGACCGCGCACGCGGTAGTGGTCCTCGAAGACGAAGCCATCGGCAACGAGGTCGACCTTTGGAGCCGGCCCCGCAAGGCGCTCTCCATGGACGTCACGCCACGTGCACAGTGCGCCGATCTCGATCCTCACAGGCGCCGACGACGAAAGCAGGCGGAACCAGACGCCGACTGCGGGGCGACCTTGAGTCATCGCCACGCCGGTTTCGACGACGACATCGTCGACCTGAAACTGCCATGTCGGCACGCCGTCAGCGATCGAGAATCCACTGATCAGCTCGTAGCCGCTCGGGCTGACCACGCCGCCATCCCACTCGAAGGTACCGAGCGGCACGCGCCGATCACCGATCACGAGCACCGGCTCGAGTGCGGCCAGTCCAAGGAAGCGACCAATTGGCGGGTCGGTTGCCACCACGAGCAGTCCGTGGTAGCGACGGGTACGCAACATTGCTGCGCTGCCCATCGCAAAGCCACCACAGCCGTCGGCGACAAGCCATTCGCGCGTCGCGGCGTCGGTGAGTGAGGTGCTAGCTCTCGGGCCGAAGCGGACCTTGGTCATCTGTGCACCTCGCACGCTCGTGCCACACCCACCGAATCGACCGATTTTCCTGCAGCCAACAGCCCTGCGATGATGCAACCACCATGGCCCACGACACAACTGAATCGCGCCGGCTCGAGTCCGATCCTGCTGCGTGGAGGCGATGGGGACCTTACCTGAGTGAGCGGGCCTGGGGAACCGTCCGCGAGGACTACAGCGAGCATGGGCAAGCCTGGGAAGCCTTTCCCCACGACCACGCCCGGTCTCGGACCTACCGATGGAGCGAAGACGGTCTGGCGGGCATCTGTGATCTGCGCCAGTTCCTCTGCTTCTCACTGGCGTTCTGGAACGGTAAGGACCCGATCCTCAAAGAGCGAATCTTTGGGCTCACCGGGAACGAAGGCAACCATGGCGAGGACGCTAAGGAGTACTGGTCGTATCTTGACTGCACACCCACGCACTCATTCATGGTGTGGCGCTATCTCTATCCCCAGTCCGCGTTCCCCTACGACGATCTGCTCCAAGAGAACCGCCGGCGCTCGAAGCTCGAGCCGGAGTACGAGCTCGTAGACACCGGCATCTTCGACGCTGGCTATTGGGAGATCACCGCCACTTATGCCAAGGCGGATGCGGACGATCTGTGCATAGCAATCTCACTGCACAACGCTGGACCAGAGACTGCGACGCTCGACGTGCTTCCCACGCTGTGGTTCCGCAACACCTGGTCGTGGGGACGGGACCCCCGAAAGCCGATGGTGGTCGGCGATCAAGCTCGCATGGACACGAACCACTTCCTGCTCGGCAAGCATTCGCTTGTCGCTGAGCCCAGCGCTGTCAGCCAGGGCGTGCTGCTCGACACGCTGTGCTGCGACAACGAGACAAATGCCGAACGGCTGTTTGGGGTGGCCAGCTCCACCGGCTATCCCAAAGATGGCATTGGCGACCATGTGCTCCACGGCACGGACACCGTCAACCCCGACCGGACGGGGACCAAGGGAGCGCTGCACTACCGGGTCACCGTTGAAGCTGGCGCCACAGCCGAGATCCGCCTTCGCCTCTCCCCCGACGGCCGTCCTGTCGATGACTCGTGGCACTCCACGATGGCGGATCGCCGACGCGAAGCCGATGAGTTCTACGCAGCCTTGACGCCCGAAGACGCCTCGACCGACGAGGCAGCAGTTCTTCGCCAAGCCTTCTCGGGGATGCTCTGGTCAAAGCAGTTCTACCACTACAACGTGACGGAGTGGCTGGACGGTGATCCTTCCCAGCCGACTCCGCCGGCTGCTCGCCTGGAAGGTCGCAACCACGATTGGTGGCACCTCAACAACCGCGACGTCATCTCCATGCCGGACAAGTGGGAGTACCCGTGGTACGCGGCATGGGACCTCGCGTTTCACTGCGTAACGCTCGCCCATGTCGATGCAGGTTTTGCCAAGAACCAGCTGCTCTTGATGGGCCGGGAGTGGTACATGCATCCCAACGGCCAGATGCCCGCCTACGAGTGGGCCTTCGGCGACGTCAACCCACCGGTGCACGCGTGGGCGGCACTTCGGGTCTTCGAGATCGATGGCTCGAAGGACTTCGACTTTCTCGAGCGAGCCCTCCACAAGCTGCTACTGAACTTCAACTGGTGGGTCAACCGCAAAGACGCCGAAGGGAACAACATCTTCGAAGGCGGCTTCCTCGGTCTCGACAACATCGGTCCCATCGACCGTTCGGCGCAGTTGCCCGTCGCTGGAACGCTCGAGCAGTCGGACGGCACCGCGTGGATGGCGACCTACTGCTTGAACATGCTCGAGATCTCGCTCGTGCTTGCCAAGAAGATGCCCGTCTATGAGGATCTCGCGACGAAATTCTTCGAGCATTTCGCGTACATCGCTGGAGCCATGTACGAGCGTGGACTGTGGAACGAGGCTGACGGCTTTTACTACGACGTCTACCAGGTGCAAGGCGGCGACAGGGTGCCACTTCGCGTGCGATCGATTGTCGGGCTGATCCCGCTCTACGCCACGATGGTGCTCCAGCACGACACCATCGCGTCGATGCCGGAGTTTTCCTCCCGAGTGGACTGGTTCGTCGCCCACCAGCCACGCTTTGCCGAGGCGGTTGCTCACCTCAAGGACAAAGGCGCCGACGAAACCCGATTGCTCGCCGTCGTCAGTCCGGACCGCCTTGAACGGATTCTCACGAAGATGCTCGACGAAGGTGAGTTCCTCTCCCCCTACGGACTGCGGGCGCTGGCCGCAAGCCACCGCGAGCACCCCTTCGTCCTCGAGCTCGGCGGGATGTCCTCCACGGTGGACTACGAGCCAGCTGAATCCACATCGGGGCTGTTCGGCGGCAACTCGAACTGGCGGGGACCGATCTGGTTCCCGGTGAACTACCTCGTCATCGAGTCGCTGAAGCGATATGCGACCTACACCGGAGATGACGTCACGGTGGAGCTGCCCACGGGCTCGAGCAACCGGGTCACGCTCGCCGAAGTCGCAGACAATCTGTCGCGCCGCCTCATCGGATTGTTTGTCGACGGTCCCGAGGGGCGTCGTCCGGTGTTCGGCGAGTACGAGCGCCTGCAGAGCGACCCGATCTTCCACCGACTCATTCCGTTCCACGAGTACTTCCACGGAGACACCGGCGCTGGGCTGGGCGCATCACACCAGACGGGATGGACCGGGCTCGTCGCTCATCTCATCGTGAGTCGTGCCTCGAACGATGAGCCGCCGGTCACGATGCCTCCGGTCTGAGCGCACCTCGTCATTCAGGAGTCGAAGCCGACCCCAAGGGCGTCGAGCACACGGAGCCAGGCGTTGCGATGTCCCTCATGCTCGTCGGCTGCGACGAGCGAACGCTTCGTCGCCGCCACCACGACTGATCGCAGGGGCTCGGGAGGAAACGGCATGGGCTTTTTTCGAACCATCTCGAGCTCAGTCCGCTCGGTCGAAGCTCCACCGAGAAGGTCCAACAGCACGTCGGCGGCAAAGCGAGATGCGCCCACCCCGAGACCCGTAAAGCCCGCTGCATAGGCCAGGCGGCCAGCGAAGGCCGTGTCGTAGAAGGCACAAAAACGCGAGCAGGTGTCAATGGCCCCGCCCCATGCGTGGCTGATCGACACACCCGAAAGATGAGGGAACGTCGTCGTGATGTGCTGAGCGAGGCGGACCCAGGTGTTCGGGCGTCTCTCGTACCTCGATCCCATTCCATTGCCGTAGTAGTAGACGGCGTCGTAACCACCAAAGAGCAAGCGATTGTCGGGTGTCAGCCGGTAGTAGTGGAACTGGTTCCCGAGATCGGAGAGTCCCTCGCGCCCGGACCAGCCGAGTGCCGAGAGCTCTCCGGCATCGAGCTGCTCCGTGACGAGCACGTAGTCGTAGACCGGCAGCACATACCGCCGGATCTTCCTCAGCAGCGGAGGATAGGCGCTCGTCGCCAGCACCACCCGCTCTGCGATAGCGCGAGCACCGACCCCTGCATCTGCGACCTCACAGACCAGCGGCGAGCCGGTGGTACGACCACCAGACGCGATATGGGTGACGGGACTGTGCTCGAAAATCTCACCACCACGTGCCTCCACGGCACGAGCGAGGCCGAGCGCAAGGCGTGCCGGATCCACCAGTGCGGTCGTGCCGGAGCGAGCCAAGCCTCCGAGGTAGGTCGGCGAGTCCACCCGACGCCGTAGCGCACTCGCCTCCAAGAGCTCGACCCGGTGCCCGTGCTCTCGAGCTGTGGCCGCCATGTCGGCGAGCCCCGCCACTTGATACGGCTCGGTGGCTACGTCAATCGATCCGTTGCGCTCGAGGCCACACTCGATCTGCTCAGCGTCAACGGTCGCCAGCAAGCCAGCAAAGCTCTCGGACCCTAATCGCTCGAGCGTCGTGATCTCCCTCGGAAAGTGAGCGATGCCATTCTCAAGTCCGTGGGTGACGCTGGCCTCGATGAAGCCCCCATTGCGCCCAGTAGCGCCGCTCGCGATCGTCTCGGCTTCGAGCACAATGACCCGACGACCGGGCTCGCGCTCCAAGGCACGCAGCGCCGTCCATAACCCGACGAATCCGGCGCCGACGACAACGAGATCTGCTGGGCGCACTCCGCCTAGTGGTGGGCGCGCATCTTGAGGAGGCAGTGCATCGAGCCAGTACGGCCTGATCAGGGCGTTATCAAAATTCATCGGAGCACTCCATGATCGTGCCCGGGTCTGCGACATCCGGGCGTTCTCGATCTGGACACCGTTCCTCGACGATGACTGCATGTCATGATTCATATCTTCCCAAAGAACTGCCGAATTCGCATGAGTTTGGCATGTTTGCGACGGAATTCGCATTGACCTCACGTTGCAAGGGTTCAATTAGTCGAACGTTAACAAAACAGCAATGGAATTCGTCTCGTCCATGGGGCAAGCTACCGCCAACCCAGATCGCTGGGGTGCATTGGTCGACTTGGCAATGCACGCAGGTGCACGAAGCGGAACTCGTCTGCTGCCTCGTCGGCAGGTCAAACCTCACTGGGGTGGTGTTCATGGATATCGCAATGCCATCAGGACTCGGGCCATCGGGACTCGGGCCATCGGGACTCGGGCAGCCGGCAGCCACGCACGTCGATGGATCCGAAGAGGCGGTGGTGGAGAAGGGACTGCGTGGTGGTGCTCTCGGGCTCGTGTCGAGCATCGTCATCGGGGTCGCCTCGACAGCCCCGGCCTACAGCCTCGCAGCGACGATCGGTTTCGTCGTCGCTGTCGTCGGGCTTCAGACGCCGATCGTCGCGATCTTGGCGTTCGTCCCGATCTTCTTCGTCTCGCTCGGCTACCAAGAGCTCAATCGCGCCGATCCTGATTGCGGCACGACGTTCACGTGGGCGACGCGTGCGTTCGGGCCAAAGACAGGATGGGCGAACGGCTTCGCGATCGTGGCTGCCGATGTGCTCGTCATGGCAAGCCTTGCGCAGATCGCGGGGCAGTACCTGTTTTTGTTGTTCAACGACAAGACCATCGGCGAGAACGCCTCAAGTGGCTGGGTCCTGTTCGTCGGCATCATGTGGATCGTGGCGATGACCTACATCTGCTACCGAGGGATTGAGGTTTCTGCCAACTTCCAAAAGGCGTTGCTGAGCATCGAGTTGACGATGTTGACCGTGCTCTCGGTGATCGCGCTGGTGAAAGTGGCCGACGGCCACGCGCCGAAGGGCCACCTGTCGGTCGCCGGCTCATGGTTCAACCCCTTCTCGGCGCCGTCTTTCTCGAACTTCGCCGGCGGGCTGCTGCTCATGCTGTTCATCTACTGGGGCTGGGACACTGCGGTGTCCTGCAACGAAGAGACCAAAGACTCACGCAAGACCCCTGGTCGAGCCGCCGTCATCTCCACCTTCGTGCTCCTCGCCATCTATGCCCTCGTCATCGTGGCGGTCCAGGCCTACGCGGGACTCGGCACGACGGGCATCGGCCTCGGCAACCCGGCGAACATCAACGACGTGCTGTCCGGGCTCGGGCACTCGGTGTTTGGCACGTCCACACTGGGCAATGTGGGCTCACACCTCTTGCTCTTGATGGTGTTGAGCTCCGCGGCCGCCTCGACCCAGACGACGATCTTGCCGACGGCGCGAACCACCCTCTCGATGGGAACCTACGGCGCTATCCCCAAGTCATTCTCCAAGATGCACGGCAAGCACCTCACCCCGACGATCTCCACGCTCGCCATGGGCGGGATCTCGATCGTGCTCTACGTCATCTTCAACTATCTCTCCGCAGGTGCGGTGATCGGCGACTCGGTCACGGCGATCGGCATCGGTATCGCCTTCTACTACGGCTTCACCGGATTTGCATGCGCCTGGTACTACCGATCGACGCTGAGGGAAAGCAAGCGTCATCTGTGGGTCCGAGGAATCCTCCCCGTGACCGGAGGGGTGATCCTGTTCGCAATCCTTGCGTGGAGTCTGCGACTCGACTGGAGCCCGGGCTACGGCTACACGCACTGGGACATGACGTTTCCGCCCCATTGGCACGTCGGTGGCGTCTTCATCATCGTGTTCCTCACGGTATTGGTGGGCGTGATCGGCTTGATCATCTCGTCTCGCACACAGCGGGCATTCTTTTCGGGGGAGACGCTCAACAGCTCGACTCCGACGCTTGTCCCCGAGACGACGACCGGGCCAGAGCTCGTGATGGGGCTACACGCCCCGTCCGACTGAGCCCCGTCAGACTGAGCTCCGTCGCCCTGAGCGCACCCGCCGAACAACCCGGCGTGAGGGAACAACGGCGAGACCCACGACACCGAGGATCGCGAAGATCAGTCCGATGGTCATTCCACCCGGCCAATAGTGAAGGACGATGGTGTGTACGCCCGCAGGGACGAAGACTCGCACAAGCGCGCCGGAGGTTGACGTGGTGAGCGCGTCACCGCTGCCCGTGCTCGCAGACCATCCCTTCTCAGCGTCGATCGTCAGCGTCAGCCACGCGGACCGAGCCGTACGCACCGTGACCGTGGCGCTCGCATCTCCTGTGTAGACAAGCGACGTGAGCACAGTGCTGGTGCTGGTGCTGGTGCTGGCATCGCCAAAGTACGCGCCAGCAACGCCCGGGACTTTGTAGAGAACCTCGGAGCCGATCGGGCCGACCCGCACGAGCCCCGTCGGAGCCTTGTCGGTCAGGCACCGATCGAGCCCAGCCGCGAGCGACGGCGAGTGCACGAGCAGCGGGGCGATGGTCGCTGCAGCAGGTTCGCCGGCCGGACTCGGCATCGGGGCCTCGGCGACCGGGGTTCCGGGTGTATTGGCTGCAGCCGCCGTGAGGTAGCGCACCAGGGCGCCCTTTCGCCGGTAGGGATACGCGCGCAACAAGGTGGGCTGTTCGGCCCACCACTCGAGGTCGTCGACGATCCCGGTGGTCGCGCTCGAGACCGCCGCAGCCTGTGCAGTTGAAGTTGACGACCCGGCTGGAGCACGTGCAGCAAGTGCTCCGGCCACGCACCGGCTCGGGTTGGAGACCAGTCGAAGTGCGCCATGCGCTGGCTCGAGGAGGTAGGAGACGCCGAATGCTCGCGCCTCGCGCAGCGACTCGATGGCAGGCGCGAACTGCGTGACGTCGCCGTCGAGCTCGTAGGCAGCGAGATCAGGTGCAGGTGCAAGAGTGGCCCAGAGCTGCTCCAGCGCACGTGGCGTGGCGGCGTCGTAGCCGGCGAGCTCGCGCACTGCATACGCTGCGTTCAACTCGGGGTAGATGCCGAGACGCGGCGGCTGGTAGGGCGCGTGATCGCCCCCGAGGGCAACGAGACCGGACGTGGTCGACGACGCAAGAGCATCGATGGCGGCGTTGTGCGGGAGGAAGGTCGATGACCACGTCGAGATGGTCGACGACGCAAGGATCAGCGTCACCGCCTCGGCGACCACGACGAGCAGACCGGGTCGCAGCCGCGTGACTCGACCGGCGAGCTTCGAGCTTCGAAGGACAAGAAACAGCCCGAGCACCACCAGGCCGGCGACGGCGAGCCAGACGCCGTCGAGGCGCTCGCGCCGGTCAAGCGCATCGAGGCCCCCACCCGTCAGGCCCACCACGAGCAGAACCATGGTCGCACCGACGCTTAGGCCGTAGACCACAAGACTCGTCCGGCCCGGTCGATGGCGAAGCATCTCCTCGAGCCCCACCGCAGCAAGCACGCCGAGGAGGTCACACGCCACGAGGAGTCCCCGGGCAAACGCCACAGTGCGTAGCTCAGGCACATCGAGCACGATCGCTCGCAGCGGCTCGAGCCCAAATGCCAACCCACCCACCACGAGCGTCGCGATCGCCAGAGCGATCACGTCGCCGCTTCTGCGACGCCGGGCAATGGCGAACAGTGCAAGACCGAGCACCACCGGACCGACGAAGGCTGCGCTTTCGAAGTACTCGCCGGGCCCGAGAGGACCGAACCACGAG
>Ga0116230_10004232_pt1 | contig 14069 bp, 9 predicted proteins | sample S1TSphfallax_3_FD_88678 | JGI IMG/M metagenome (GOLD analysis project Ga0116230, IMG submission 88678) | Host-associated microbial communities from peat moss isolated from Minnesota, USA - S1T2_Fd - Sphagnum fallax MG | ecosystem: Host-associated > Plants > Peat moss > Unclassified | place: USA...
ACACCACACTTTATTATATTAAAATAACAAAAATTTTTTTAAAAAAAAAAAAAAAAAAAAAAAAAAAAACTGGACTATTAAAAAGTGGTGATCTAATTTTAGTCACCATTTCAACGGCTTAGATTTTTCAATTGATCGGTCCACAACCCAATCGCAGTCAAATGACTTTAATCTGATTACTTATGCGAATTTAAAAAAAAAAAAAACTTTGGACCGTTAAAACTGGTGATTTAATTTTCGTCACCATGTCAACAACTAGGATTTTTTTTATTGTCCAATCGACACACCAATTGTAATTAGGCAACCAAAAACTGATCACTTATGCCAAAAAAATTGAATAAAAATATGGACCATTAAAAAGTGGCAACTTGATTTCGGTCATTATTTCAATGGCTAAGGTTTTTAATCCCAATCAATCCACACCCCAGTTGGTGTCTAACACTTGAAATCTGGTCACAAAATGATTTGTTAATGAAATATATATATTTATAGATAATAATTAAATTATTAATAAATAATAAATAAACTTACTTACATAGTAAAAAAATTGTTATTTTATTTTTACTATGGGAACATCTGGTCAACATCAATGTTGAACTGACAAATTGGCATGACAACCGATGCAAAAATGGCATGTCGCGTTGGTATTAATAGCCTTGTGATGGTGTAAGATTTGAATGGAAAAGCAAATTGGTCACTACTTCTCTTCTTCTTCTTTTTATGGTTGCTTGAAAACACCATTGTAGAACCACCACCAACAACAACAAAAACCAAAATAGGAGCACCTTGCTCTTCAAAATTACAAACCATCATGATGAACTATCATGAGACACATTTGCTTGTTGTAGTTGTAAAAAACTTCTTAAAATTTCATGAAATTGTTAAAATTGTTTCAACTATTATATTCAAGCTGAAATGTTTTTAGAATTATCCAAGGATGACCATATGACCAAAATTGTCCAAGGACAACCATGCAAAAAATTATCCAAAATCTCCCATATATCAATTCCTTAAACTTTCATCATTGAAATTTAAACTATTATTGTTTCAATTTAAAAGAAAAATTAAAAAGGGTTATGGTTCTAGTTATACACGTAAATGGAACCAAGAATATAGTTATGGTTCAATTTTAAAAAAAAGAAAAACTAGTTTGAATTTCATTTCAATTTTGAAAATCGGTCTAGTATTGGCATGTTTATAATTAACATGAAGTGGAACAAGGATTTAATCATTGGTTTTAGTCTCTTTTTTTCCAAAAACATATATTTCAATTTCAATTTTGGTTTCCACACATAAACAAAACCAAGAACTTAGTTTTTGGTCTATTTTTAAAAAATAAAAAATGGCTTTGATTCTAGTTTTAATTTTCAGATTCAATTTTGGTTTGGTTCATCACATATGATGGTTGTAATCTACCATGCTAGCTATTCACCCAACAATGATTATAAGCCCCAAATCAAATCAACTAGAAGTGATTTGAATGGCTCTTGGTGTTATAAAACATCCAATATTTTTTTGGGCAAAGTTTTGCCTTGTGACAACAAAATGTTTGGATTTTTTTCAAATTTTCAAAAATTTAATGCAATTTTAATTTTTTTTCCAAACCTTTGGAAACCAGAAAATTAAAATGTTAAAAAAAACCTAAAAGCATCCCTCCCCCATACTTGTTATGTTTCCCTCCCAAACACTGACATTTAAAACATATGGAAATGGATATTGTTGGGCTTATCACCCATGGATGGGGTAGTTAGATAATTGAATGGATGGGTGAGTTATACATTTAGTAGGTAGCATGATGGAAAATAATGCATAATGTTGATATTATAGTATTGTAATTATATAATAAGGAGTTGTATAACATAATTTGGGTTATTAGTGCAAAAGTAATATTATACTATGGAATGTGAAGTTTGTTGTCCTTGTTGAATAATCCTTATGTTGCAATAAGTTGTGAAAATTTCAAAACCATTGCACACATGCAAAGGTAAATGGAAATGTGGGTGCATGCATGTGTTTTTTTTCCTTTTCAATTTTGTAACGTTGAAGTGGCAATCATTTGTAAGTATATTTAACTAGAATAGGTGATATTCACATTATGAAAATAAATAATCTTAAACACCTTTTTTTATATTGTAAGCAATTATGGAAATATTTCAAAAACATTGGTGAGTTTCTTTTTTAAAAGCATGTAATTTGTGACAAAATATTCCTTTTGCCAATTATTTTTCTCAAAATGGAAAAAAATCATGACCCAAAAAAATCAATGGTAGAATGTCTCTTATTGAAGTTTGATACCAAACAAAGCTTCCCTTTGTTTGGTCCTAAAATCCAACTAACTTTTGAGTTTTTGAATATTAAAAAAAAATCACAGTAAATGTAAACTTTGTTTAATATAACCTATTATTTAACAATTTTTGCTATGTATGCTAAGAAAGATAATTGACATATTAAAGTTATTTGGAAAGTTATTTCCAATTTCATCCCATGTCATAATTTGATCCCTAGTAAATGATCACATGTAAAATAAGACAAGCTAAGAGCCAAAACTTGAAACAAGGGTCAATTAAAAATTTGATGAAGGTATTGACTTTTTTGGAATTTGGAAAAAAAGGGGGAGGGATTTATTGTTTTTTGGGGTTTGGTTTGGTTTTGGATTGCGGGGAGGTGGGGGTAGAAGTAGACTTCTTTTTTTGTTTTTCAAGGGTTGCGAAAGCTTGTTGGGCACCTTCAACCCTCTAAAAGCCCAAAAAGATGAAGTTTACCCACCCTACAATCCATAAAAGAAAAACTTGTACCCACCCCCCATGGTGCTCCCATTAAGGGCTAGGATTTGGTGCAAAAACTAGTTTCATCTTCTATTATTTACACATTTGGGTCCTTATTTTGAATTTCAACCCTTATCTCGCCCAAACTTGTTGTCTTTGTCCCCACTTAAAGGGAATTTTTAGGATAACTTTCATTTTACACAATATTAGGATTCTTAAAAATGTTAAACCTATTTAGTTTGTAGATCAATGTGTCAATTCATTTTAAACCATTGTTAAGTTCAAGCATAATTGTTTAATATGTTGATTATATTGAAATGGTGTAATGCATATCATTGCATTTGCATGTAATATTGGCATGCTCAATTGTTAATGTCAACAATTGTTGTTCCTTTCATCAATAAAACTAGGATGATAACTTACAAATTTTGATAGCAAAAAATTATTATAATTTAGTAGAATCCACATGAAATCTTAAACAGACTTTAAGTTTAATGAATTACCAACAACAATACAAACTCAAACATGAGTATACAAGGGGCTACACAAGATGGGACGATGGGTAAAACCCAATTTTGCAACCACAATTCATTTTCTTAAAAAGGGATTTTGTAAAGTTTTGAAATGCAATTTATGTTTGTTAATGCATCTCCATTGATTACCCCACATTGGAACATTAATATCTAAAGCCCTTTGTTAGACCCCACCAACATGAAACGTGTCATTTGAGCAAAATTGTCACTAGTAGTTATGTGACAATTAGCCATGTAATCACATCAAGTGCAACTATTAGGTTTTTTTTGTGCATTTTGAATCAACTATGACCAAGGCTTATGAAAAAAACTTGCAACCTTTTCTTTTCTTCTTCTAGCCATCGCTAAATGCCATGAAAGAAATCTTGCAAGCTTTTCTTCTAGCCATTGTTGAATTTTAGAAAACTTGCAACCTTTTCTTTTCTTCTTTTAACCATCACCAAATCCCATTGGAAAAACTTATAGCTTTTTCTTCATTTCTTTTAGCCATCATTGAATCCCGAGAAACAAACTTGCAAATCTTTTTCTCTTCTTCTAACCATCATTAAATCCCATAGTAAAAAAAATTGCAACCATTTATTCACAAGCATTTTCAAATTCTGGTCATGGCTGAATCCCATGAAAAGCCACAAGGATCCTAGAATCTTTTCATTGCAAAAGTTCAACAACTTATGCATTCTCACAAAAAATCTCAACCATCCTAGATTTTGTCCATTGCAAAAGCTCACAAAATTCACAAACCATATCAAATTTTTGTAAGGAACACACATTTTGTCTTTTTATTAAAAAAAACCCAAATGCCTTTTTATGAGGAAAAAATTACATATAAAAACCTATGATTATTTTAAGATATTTGGTGTCAAATCTAGTGGAATTAGCAATGATGCAAAAAGGGCCAATGCCCTAATAGAGCAGATTGGCTCATTTGTAAAGGGGATCAACACATGGACAAATGTCAATGACATATGAGGGAGGGAACAACTTGAGGCTAAAGGCGATGTTTCAACTTTGTAAATATTTGTCCACTTTTACATTTGGCATTTGATTGTCACAAAATGCCAATGCATTTTACTCCTAAAAAATGGATGCATTTTTCAATGTAACAATTGCCATGTGAATATTGGCCTTTACATGTCATCTAATTGCACATCAATTTTATTTTTTGGCCTTTTCATCTTCTTTTGTTGAACAACAAATTTCAAGGTAGTTCAAGATTAAAGCCGCAATTATGCCTCAATTACTTTTCTTTTTTTTAAAACAAATTTGCTAACATTATTTACACTAGTGGGTACCCATGACATTTGGACACAATCCGCCCATGCCCAGTCCGTGTGTACCCTCAAGTTATGAGTCCGGGTATTTACTCCATTACCCGATGGGGGTGAGAAAACCCAAAACCCCGGTTTTGACATTTTGAACCTTGGTTCCCGAAAGTTTTGGAAATTTTCGAAAACACGCTCCTCTATATAACCGCCGGTTCTTTCGGTAGTGGGGGGGGAGGGGAAGGTTTTTATATCCGCCTCTGGTGCGGTGGGAGAGGGATGCGATTCGACCGTCATTCCTTCCCTTCGAACGGCTGCAATGTTTTATGGAGATCAGGTCCTGGTTTGTACACCTGGCCGGTGCGGAAACCATGGTGGTCCAACCCCCGTCATAGACTGACACTGGTCGCCCATTGCTTCACCGGCCTCTCCCTCCCCCACCCCCCAAAACCGCCGTCACAGATTGACAGTCTGTGACAGGGCTTGGGAAAGGGCGGGCTGGGCACAGATTGGGCACGGGCACGGGCGGGAACTAGGCACGAATTGGGCACGCACTGGGCACGCACTAGGCACGGGCACGGGCACGAGCACGGGCACGGACTCGGCACGGGCACAGGCACAGACTCGGCACGGGCACGGGCATGGGCACGAGCACAAACTGGGCACGAGCACGGGCGAGACTGGGCACGAACTGGGCACAGGCACGGGCGGGCTGGGCACGGGCGGATTGTGTCCGAACGTCAAAGGGGATAAGTTGGATATGACATTTGAACTTTATTTCTGTTTTATATTCGCACTATTGGGTACCCGTGATGTTCGGACACAATCCGCCCGTGCCCAGTCCCATGCCCAGTCGGTGCCCAATCCCGCCCGTGCCCAGTCGGTGCCCAATGCGTGCCCAACCCACCCCTTCCCAAGCCCTGTCACAAACTAACAGACCAAGTGAATTAATATATATTACCCGTGACCTTCAAACACCCATGGCTATGCCACTCCAACCACCCCGAACGTGGAGTGGTCCCGACCGACGTTGTGCGGGTATCAGAACCAGCCATGTGTACCCTCAGGTTATCAGTCCGGGTATTTACTCCCTTACCCGACGAGGGTGAGAAAACCCAAAACCCTGGTTTTAACATTTTGAACCTTGGTTCCCGAAAGTTTTGGAAATTTCCGAAAACATGCTCCTCTATATAACCGTCAGTTCTTTCGGTAGTGGGGGGGGGAAGGTTTTTATATCTGCCTCTAGTGCGGTGGGAGAGGGATGCGATCCGATCGTCATTCCTTCCCTTCGAACGGCTATGATGCTTTGTGGAAATCAGGTCCTGGTTTGTACACCTGGCCGATGCGGAAACCGTGGTGGTCCAACCCCCATCATAGACTAACAACGGTCACCCGTTATTTCACCGGCCTCTCCCGTGCCCAGTCCTGTGCCCAGTCCTGCTCGTGATCGTACCTAGTTCGTGCCTAGTCCCGCCCGTGCCCGTGCCGAGTCCGTGCCCAGTTCCCGCCCGTGCCCGTGCCCAGTCCGTGCCCAGTTCCCATTCGTGCTCGTGCCCAGTCCGTGCCCAGTTCCCATTCGTGCTCGTGTCCAGTCCGTGACCAGCCCGCCCCTTCCCAAGCCTTGTCACAGACTGACAGACCAAGTGAATTAATGTATATTACCCGTGACCATATATATTAATTCACTTGGTTTGACAGTTTGTGACAAGGCTTGGGAAGGGGCGGGCTGGGCACGGACTGGGCACATGCACGGGTGGGCTGGGCACGGGCGGATTATGTCCGAACGTCACGGGTACTTTAAAAAATGGATGCATTTTTCAATGTAACAATTTCCATGTGAATATTGGCCTTTACATGTCATCTAATTGCACATCATTTCATTTTTTTGGCCTTTTCATCTTCTTTTGTTGAACAACAAATTTCAAGGTAGTTCAAGATTAAAACCACAATTATGCCTCAATTACTTTTCTTTTTTTAAAAACAAATTTGCTAACATTATTTACACTAGTGGGTATCTGAGGCGTTCGGACACAATCCGCCCGTGCCCAATCTGTGCCCAGTGCGTGCCGAGTCCGTGCCTAATCCCGCCCGTGACCATGCCCAGTCTCGCCCATGCCCGTGCCCGTGCCCAGTGCGTGCCCAATTCCCGCCCATGCCCATGCCCAGTCCATGCCTAGCCCGCCCCTTCCCAAGCCCTGTCACAGACTGACAGACCAAGTGAATTAATATATATGATGATGATATGTTGTAGGCAACAATTTGGGCCTCTACATAGACATACTTTTTGAATTCTCTTATCTTGTTTTTTCCCACTAAGGTATATCTTTGGGAAGCAACCAACAATGAATGAAAAAGAAGGATGTATTTTCAGGGCGACCTCTTCGATCACACTCTAGGAGGTCACTTCCATTGTAATCCATATTCATGCAAAAAAATATTGGGTCAATTTAAGGTGTTGGTTTGCTTGAGTGGACCAAAAATGTTGTCCAAATGATTTTTAAATTTATTTTGGAATGTAATGAATGTCACAAGAAGAAATCTTGTCTTTTTTTATTGTTTACCTATGCAACTAATGTTCAATTTTATTATAATTTGATCAATTTAAAATGTCTTTTGATAAATGGTAAAATTTTGCACTACTTGTTAAAGATGAATTAATAATGTTACAATGTTCAATGTTCACTAACATGGAAATTATAATCTCAAATTTTTTAATAATTCAAAATTTTAATTAAAAGTTTTATTCCTAATTCACAAAAATGCTCTAATGGTTTTTTTCACCTCTTGTCCACTATCAATGTCACTAAGGTAACTACGCTTATCATTGAACACTTAGTGTCTTAGAGGTCTACAAATTTTTAAAGAATGTTCCTTTGAATTTCATGCACACCCACAAAAAGTTGAATCTTTGAAAAAATGAAGAAATGAGTTAGATGTGACCTTCCAAAGTAAGGGGGGTCAAATGGTGGAAACAAAAAACCATCGAACACTTGGAAGACTATTACCAAACACCCCAAAAAAAAATTAAGTCGCTTTATTGCCTTTATGGTTTGAAGATGATTTGTAGATCATAAGGTTGCACTTTTATACAACTTTAAATCACTTAAATTGAACAAGAAATGAGAAAGTTATGAACATTGAAAGTAATAGGGGTAAAAGAGAAGAAAAGAGAAGAAAAACGCATTTTATAACTTGGAAAAGATTCTTTTTCTTCTTGCTCTTCTATAATTACTCCTTTGCCTATGTTGGTCAAAGACGAATTGGAAAGCCCAAGTTAGCACTCCCATAATGTTTTAAATCATTCAAAATGAAGAAGAGATGAGGAAGATATTGATAAAATGTTTTGTCATGGGGCATATGACCTTACATATGTGAACCTAACAACACATAACAAATAATTTAGTTACCAATATGATGCATTTTGCATTCATTGACAATGTATGTACATTCAAAATATCATAACTTGTAAATTATCAACATCACTACACATGTATCCATGCATGCATAATAAGTTGTTCTTGTTACCAATACAATAAATTTTGCATTCGCTGACATATGTATGTGTTCCAAATGTCCACTATCAAGGTCGCTACATGTGTGCACCCATTCCTATGTAACAAGTAATTCAAAATTTTGACAAAAGGCCTCATTCGCATACTACAAAAATGTTTTAATGTCTTTCTCCACATCTTGTTCATTATCAACATCATTACATATGTGTATCCATTCATGCATAATAAGTTGTTTTTATTACTAATATAGCACATTTTGCATCCATTGAAGTCAGGATTTTTTGGGGGTTTCATTGTGATGAAACATTAAATGTCATAATTTAGCTTGTGTTGTGACATGAAATTCACACATGACAAGATATTAAACATCATAGTTTTAGTTTCCATCACAACACAAGTTTCATGCACAATGTGGATTTTTTACATTTATTGAAGTGATTTTTTTTTTCAAGGTTTCATTGTGATGAAACTTTTAATGTCACAGTTTTAGTTTGCATCATGACATGAATTTCACATGTGACTTGAGATTTTTTTCTTTGTTGTGATAAGACCTTAAATGTCATAATTTTTGTTTGTGTCGCAACACAAGTTTCACATGTGATGTGAAATTTTTTAATGATTTTATCAATATTCATAAACAATTTAATTTGAAATGAAATTAAAAATGGAATATCAATTTTGGATTTAAAAACCAAGGGTGGAAAAACACATATTATTCATAAAGCTAAAACACAAGTTATAGTCAATATATAAAGTGAAAAACATATTTTTCAAGCTCGTATTATTATCATCCATAATGTATTAATTAATTTAAACCTAGGTTTAACTTATATTTGACTTACTTTAACCTTGGTTAAATTAAAATTAACTTGGGTTTAATTGAGGTTAATTTAAGTTTGCTTTGGGTTTAGTTGAAGTTAACATAGGTTTAATTAAAGTTTAGTTGACATTAATTTGGATTTAATTTGGATTAGCCTAAGTTAAATTTTGGTTAGTTTTAATAAACCCAAGTTAATCAAAGTTAATTTGACTTTGAGTAATTTAGGTTTAACTTTGGTTAAGCTTAATTTAACTAAGTTTACTAAAGGTTTAACCAAGGTTTAACTTATGTTTAGCCAAGGTTAAACCTAATTAAACCAATGTTTAGTTTAGGTTTAGCAAAGGTTAGTCTAAGTTTAGCGATAATTAACCTTGATTTAACCTAGGTTTAACTTGGTTAAAGTAAATTTAATCTACTTTAACCTTGGTTAAACTTATGTTAGTTCAAGTTTAACCTTGGTATTAACCTAAATTTAATTTTAATTTAACTTAAGTTAAATTATGCTTAGCCTTGGTTTTGCTAGGTTTATTTTAAGTTTAATTTTATTGAACCTAGGTTTAACTTTAGTTAGCTTAAGTTTAGTTTGGGTTTGATGACTTAAATTTAGCCTTCTAGTTAACTTGGGTTAATTTGAATTTAGTTGAAGTTTAACCAATGTTAATTTTTGTTAACCTACAATAGCCTATATCAACTTAAGTTAGCTTGACGTTAACCTTTGTTAGCCCATGATAGCCTAGGTCAATCTAAGTAAGCCTAAATTTACCTATGTTACTATATGTTATCTTAGCTAGCCCATGTTAATATATCGATGTTTAAATTAACCTAGGTAGGCCTAAGATAGACTAGGTCAACCTATGTCTAATTAAGGTATGTTAAACTAAACCTATTTAAATTAAAATACATAAGCTTTTCTATTTCAATTTTATTAAATTCTTGTTTACAAATTTGTGGTGGGAAGTTTTGTTATTAAAAAATTTTGAACCATCAATGTGTTGATGAGGGCTCAAGTTTTCGCACTGCAACCTATGTAAGTGGGTTAGGTTACCTAGGTTCCTTACTTAGGTGGGCCCACCTAGGTTTGTTTTTAACCTAGTCCTTTTAAGTTAGGTTGCTTAAACTAGGTCACCTATGTTAAGTGTCCTAAGCTATGCATCTTAGGTTAAACTTACTAGCTTGAACCCCTTAAGCAAAAGCCACATTGGGATTTTTGTGACATTTTCCACTATCCATGTCTTTTATTTTGGGACCTCAAGTTTTTCATTTAAAGAATATTAATTTATGTTACCTAGTGAAACATCAAAAGTGACTAAACATGGTCCACTAAAAATGTCTAATCAACTACTTTTTTTTCACCAAAACCAATTAAGTCCAAAAATAGTGAAAAATGTCCATTCTCACTACCATCTTATTAAATTTCGATAGTGGAAAAGCACATGATTACCTATTGTGTATGTGAAATACTAACAATCAAAACAAAACTATGAAAGCAAAATGAAAATTTTATGTCCAAAGTAAGAAGAACATATCAATGAATTTTCATGGAATTTAATGAAATCACAAATGTATTTGGGAAGGAAATATTATCTAGGTGGTATTGGACATTATGTTTGGAAATGCAAACTCTAAAAGAGTTTTATTTAATTAGGGTCAACTTTTTTTTTAATAAGATGATAATAAAAATAATTTTTGAATATTTTATTGGCTAACTTACATAGAAAAAAGAACTTTCATGATGTAAGGAATGTAATGTAATGTTATTTTTTTGTCCGCCTAACAAAATACCTTTGTTTTATATTCATTGAAGGCCACCACCCCTATGTATTTGGTACAATATATATTAGTAATTTATAGGCTTTTAAATTGGAATTAAGCATATAATAGTTGTACTAATATAATTTATCAATGGTCATTGGGTGACAATTGTGATTCTAATAAAATTCAACATTTTTTTGGTATTCCAAAATATTATAATACTTGTCAAAAACCGATCTGCTCAAGCAAACTAATGCCCTAGCAAATTGATGCCCTTTGAATTGAAAAATAATAAATTGCAATTTACTTAAATATAAATAAGGTGATTATAATTCATTATGAGATTATATATGAAATATACCTAAACTAATCTTAAATATACTTATAATATTTCATTATTTCAAAGCATATTTAAAAAATCCATTTATTTCAAAATATTTCCAAAAAAACAAAACAATGAGTGACCACTTTAGGTCTCCATAACTATCAAACATGTTGTTGTTTATTGTAAAGCCACGTGTTTTTAGAAAGCTTGATTTTTTGGACCATTTTTAATAATGGGATCCTAAGAGATGTGAAACATGCTCTTACAAACTTGTTTTTTCCTCCTTTTCAAATAAACTTTCCCCTTTCACTTTTCCAAATTTTGCATATTGAATTGCCATGGCGCTGATAGGACAATTGATTTAAATGATAAGGATGGCACATGAGACATTGATTCTTCTCATGGATGCGATTGTTTATCCATAATACAAATGTTGAGCCTAACATCATGCATTATGATGTAGGGCTTGGTGGGTTTTTTAATTATTGCATTGATTACATTGTTTTGTTAAGAAACAACAACAATGGGGTAGGTTTTTGGTGAAGCCCATGATTGGGCTTGTCAAAATGCCATTTGTATACATTTTGTAGGCTAGAGTGGAGATGTTCTTACTTGTTAAAATAAAGTTACATCCTTTATATTGACTTAATGTCATGAAAGAACAAAAAAAAATCAGTTCATCCATTGATGGAGCAAAATGTTCCCAAACCATATACCATGAATCAACACAAAATCACATGTTATCTATTCTGGGTGCATGACAAAGAGGTGACCATTGATGGGTCAATAGGTTGATTATTAACACATGTAAAAAAAGGAAATTGGACATCTAAAGAATTGGGGTCAAGCAACCTTAACATGAATACATGAAAATTGAAAATCTAAAAATAAACATGAATTTATCTGTATGATAGCACAACAATGTGTTAATACTTTGTCCAAGAATATAAATTTTAAAGGGTTGATATGTAGCTCATATTATACCTTAAATTGAATATGTCATCATTAATTCTAAACCTTGGTTGCATGTGTTCATCATTGATTAACATTGATTACATATTTTGTGTTTCACAAACATCCCCTCCTATAGAGGGGCAAAACAAATTACCATCCATGTTTTGGATAATAAACAATTTTTTCTTATATTATTCTGATCTTTAACCTAATTTCTTGATTAAATCTCTACTAGCTCATGGGAATTTCTTACATCATGCCATACCTCCTTTGGTTCCAAAGTAAACTTCAAATACACCTTTGGGTTACCAACCAAATAATCAAATTTTTTTATCATCATTGTATCGACAAGGCAATGGCCATTGGGAAGACTCAGTGAAGCGGTGGGTTGCTAGTTTGACCAATGGCCATTGTATTATGTAATTGACACTTGAGATTGGGAAAAGATAGATTTTGGCACATCATTAAGAACTTTTTACACCATTTGTTAGACCTCATCATGCTCTATGCACAAACATTAAAAAAGATCAACTATTCAAATGATACATTGGGCTTGACAATATTACAAGACAAGTGCCAATTTTTTTTTAAATCCCTTAATTTAATTTTTATTGTACCCCAATTATCATAAACCCATTATGTATGATTGTTTTTTTTATAAAAATGAAGCTATGTGGTGCAATAGTTTTAAACCACCTCTTCAAGCAAGAGCTTTCAAGCTCAAATTTTTTCTTGGATGATTTTCCTAGATGAACTTTTCATTGTATGTCCACATGGAGAAATCATCCATGGAAGAAGGTGGGTTTCACGAAGCTCCCAATGTGCAATTTAGTCCCTTTTTTGGTCAAATTGCCAAGGGAAGGAAAAAATGGTTGGGCCAAGTTTCTCATTTGAAAAAAAAATGCATCATTTCTTTCTTTTCATTGTAGTTAAAACTTGAAGGAAGACCACTTGTTGGGGCACATGCAACCATTACCCTTAACAATTATTTGGCGAATGCAAACATTTCCCAATGAACATTTCAAGGACATATAACCATTTCCCCTTTAGGAGCACAATTTATTTTGCCAAGGAACACAAATATCTCCCAATCAACACAACCATTTCCATAGGGAGCACAAATAGCTCCCTTGGGAGCACCTAAGGATCACAAGCATTTTCCTAGGGAGCACTTGCATCTCCCTTGGGGACACAACCATTGCCATGTTCTTTCACTTAAACATGTTCACCCTCGAACCTAGTGTGAAGGCAAATGTAGAGCTCTATTGGACTTGTTTTACAAGCATGGTGCTTGGAGACATTCTACTTAAATTGTCAAGATTACTTTGAGTCGCAAGCATATCAGTTTTGAAGAGTTTTATTATGTGTCAAAATTCCCAGGACTCAAGGATGTCATATGGCATTTACTTGACCTCATGGCCATATGGCTAGCTATGTCCATCCTTTGTGCATCATTCTCCTTTTCACAATCCAATCTCCACAAATTTAGGGTTTGGCACCCACTTTTTAGACAAGTGATTACTCTACTTTTGTCAACCTTTTTTGAACATAATACAAAAAGTTGACCTTAGTGAATTATCCTAGTCAATTGCCTACCTTAATAATTGCTTATATTCAAAGTGGACATGAATAACCCAAGTTTCATTCAAGGTGAAATGGCATAAGGGTACAATGACTTAATTCATTTTTAGGATCCTATTGCGAGTTGAATCAATGAATTACACTTGAGGTGAAATGACATGTAGATATGAAGAGCTAATTCACTTTTAAGACCTCATAATGAATTCGATTAGTGAATTACACCCACATTTCCTAGTAATGTATGGATTGATCTCGTAAGATTATCTTGATCATGGAGTAGTAAGCACAGGTGTGTGTATCTTTTCCTTGTGTATCCATCAGACAAAACTAGACTCGGTATCTCTTCTCACTAGAAGCATATACTTGAATTCTACAAGTAAGATCCTCTTCAAATCACAACTTGGTGTCTAGCAACCTTGTTCTACTACACCTTTGATCTACTAAGCTTATCCTTCCTGCTGTACTATAGGTTGTTGTTGAGGAAATTGTGTGATTCCGGATGCCCTCTGAGTGTCCCATGGGTAAGCACAAATGTTGCTTTGGCTACATTATCTATCACAGAGTG
>Ga0116230_10004233_pt1 | contig 14069 bp, 11 predicted proteins | sample S1TSphfallax_3_FD_88678 | JGI IMG/M metagenome (GOLD analysis project Ga0116230, IMG submission 88678) | Host-associated microbial communities from peat moss isolated from Minnesota, USA - S1T2_Fd - Sphagnum fallax MG | ecosystem: Host-associated > Plants > Peat moss > Unclassified | place...
AGATCTCGACTTCTCTTCCCAACGGAGCTCCGTTCGCCATCGGAGCTGCCGGATACACGTTGAGTGCTGGCTTGAGTCGAGCCGTCTGTTACTACAACCGGAACGGTTTCTTCCAGACGTTCATCTCTCCTAAGATTCCCCTGTCTGGCTACGATGTCGATATATTATACGGGTTTTCAGGTATCGCTTACCGTCGGGGCTTCTTTCCGGAGAAGAAGGCGCTATACGATGATCTCCTCTCTTATACGGAAGACAGAGACGTCTTTGCTAACGATGACATCCTTATCTCCGCCTACTTGGCCAAGCGGGGGATCAGACGTCGCGTCTTCCCCCAGTTTACCCGTTTACCTTCCTTGGACGAATCGAACGAATCCGGCCTGTCTTACGATAAGGCTAAGATGATCAAGTCGGTCTTACGAACCTTTGATAAGCTGAAAGACCATTTCCCTTCCAGTACCCACAGTTTTACCGATTCTCCTGTCGGTTGTCTCATCATCCTTCTTATTTTCTTCCTCCTCCTCTTCCTCCTCTGGGTGTCCAGTCGGGTGAGGAAGATCCGAACGGAAGAGGTAGGCTGGTAGGTCTTATCAAGTTTGATAAGACTTAGAAGGTCACGGAACTGTGGATCCCGTTGAGACAACTGAGGACTAGGAGGATATTGGTATCCAGATCTTCCGTAAACGCGAGGGATCCGAAGATCTGTTTCGCCGGAACGATCTGACGTATGACCGGGTAGACGATCTGTAAGACTTCTTGAAACGTCAGGGAAAATCGATTCGACACTCCGGAATCGAGGAGGGTGTGAGGGAAGGTTAAACTGAAGTCTTCTCGGATCAGATCTTCGATTACGTTATCTGAATCGCCACTGGCGAGATGAAGACCGACGAGGCGATCCAGACTTTGCCGAGCTGGATCCGAAATAAGTTGAAATTCCCGATATTTCTGCTTAAACTGGTCAGAGGGAGAGAGAAAGTCTTTCAACCTCCGTTCGATGTAGGGGGGTCGAACATACCCGTTCCCCTCATCGGCGAACGATTCCAACTGGGTAAGTAGCCAGATGTTCGGACAGACCGATAACCCGTTTCCACTCAGATCTAACCGCTTCAGACAGATCGGAAGATCGAACCGAGGAGGTAACCGTCGGAGGTTCATCCGATCCAGGTAGAGACTCTGGAGAGAAGAGGGAAACCGGACGGTACTGGGAAAACGGATCGGATTTATACGTAAAACGAGACTTTTTAACCGGGGAAAGATGGAAAAATCGATACTATTGGTCAGGTTTAAGTTGGTCAGATCGAGGTTTTCCAACTGGCGTAACCGGTCCAGATGTAACGTTTCGATGTCCCTAATGTCCATATTATTCAAGTAGAGTTGAATCAGACTGGGGGGTAGACGGAACTGATATTTCTTCTCGTCGAATCGATTGAGGGGACTGAAACTGAAGGATAGACAGGATGTCAGATCTCCGATGTCTATCAGACTATGAGTGACGTCACAGTTGATCAACATCAGATTGACGACGGTGGAGATCCGAAGTAAGACAGGGGATTCGAGAGGAAGATAGGCGGGGGGATTCAGATTGAAGAGGGTCGAACTTACCTGGATGAGTCGACAGGCTCGGAATGTTAAGCGTTTGAGGTTGATGAATGGGGCCAGGTTTACCTGTGTAAAATGGACTTTCTTCAGATCGGAGAAGTTGAGTTCCCGAATCGACTCGACCCATTCGGGCCATCGGTTTAGATGAACATCCGCAGAGAGATTATCTCCTCTTACCGTTAAGATCTGAGTCTGTCTGATCTGATCTTCGAACCGATTGAGATCTGTATAAAAGCGGAGGTTCTCCTCATTTCTAAAGGAGTGTTTTTTCTGTAAAAACTCTGTTAAAATCTGATCTTGTCGGCTTTTAAGCCAGTAAGGCTCCTCGTAATCTTGGTAGACCATCTTACCAGTATCTTATAAGAAGAGAATGATCAGTTAGCTAGAGTTTCGACCATCACGTAACCGGTTCGTCTTGAACTCAGACTGATGTAGAGGACGTAGATGACGATCAGGAGGAAGCCTAAGATCTGCCATAAGGCGTAGATAACCAGGGTAAAATCAGCCTCATCTTCCGTCATCTGGTTGATCGGATAGAAGATGTTGAGTAGGATCAAACTAACGATAGTAGCGAAGATGAAGGACCCCGCCCCCGTTACAGACGCCCCGTAGTACGCCAGGAAAGAGAAGATGAGGAAGGAGAGGATAGTTAAGGTGAGAGCCACAGCCCGATTCATTTAGAAGAAGCTTTTTAAAAGTAAGATACCTTATTTTTCTACTCTTGATAAACCTTAACCTAAGAAGTGGTAGATGACCCCAATAACGATCGTGAAGATGATGACAATGACAGCTAGAATGACAAGGAAAACGATGTCAGAGATGTAGCCCCTGATTCCCAAGAAGCCGTTCGTCGAAATATCCCCACTTTTTGGGGGATTGACCGTTTTTCCGTTTGTCAAGGGAACCTTACCTTGATTATTTAGGAAGACGAACATAGGGTTGTAGTCTGTCGGATTAGGGGTCTTTTTAACGTCCTGAGTTGAAAGCTCGCAGTCGTATCTCGTATTATTGAGGGTAATAAACTGATAGTTATTGTTAGATAAGGCCTTACCGACGCTCTGTAACCAGTAGGGGTTGCCGTAGTAGATGGCCTGAGGGTCCAAGACCTGTTCTTCATTACCCTCATCAAAGAGTCCGGTATTGTCTGTTGGGGAAACAACCGTAAAGATCTGGTATTCCGTATCGATATACCCGGTCGCGCCAGACCAATCGTAATCGATATGGGAAGCATCGTTTAGATTGATACCATCGTTCTCCGTGTCATAATAAAAATAAAGAAAATCTCCGGTTTGCCAAGCTTTGACGGCCCCTTCGATCGTACATAGTAACGCGATGTAATCCCCAAAGCGGATTGGCGTTCCGTTCGGTTTCGGTTCATACCGATAGGTACCATTTTCGGTTGTTCCGTAAAAGGAATAGATAGTAAAGACAGTCTGATTCGTGTAGGTGGGGACTTGACTTGGCGTATAGGAGATAGAAATGTTACTTGCATTATCTTGATTATGGCAGATACCCGCTGCTAAACAGAATTTGCTATGCGCCCCGCAGAAAGAGAAATTGTTAACAGTTGTCCTATTATCATTTTGGGTTGCCACATAGTACTGGTGTTCTGTCCCATCCGAATACTTGTTGGAGGCACTCATTACAGAGACCTGGTCCCCCGACTTGAGGTAGAGGGCTTGCCCCTTATAAGAAGGTTTCGCCGTCGTCATTTACTATAAAAAACTTAATTTATCTAACAATCTTACCTTAATAAGGTAAGATTAACGCTTCTTTCTCAAGATGGGAGAACGGTTGATCTCCGGTTCCATATGCGTGACTTTCCGGATGTTAGGCGACTGGATCAGACGTGTCTTGGCTTGGATCTTAGGGGAAACGGGAGGTCTGGAAATTTTTTTCAGCGTCTTCTTAGGCAGGCTCTTCCCTTCCGGTAATCCGGCAATCATACTGTCTAAGACCTGATCGACCAGGGTCTCATCCCTCTTTACATGGAGGGGAAATGGGGCGTCGTACCCTGTTCCTGTCGAATCAAGAAAGAGGTACTTCCCGGAGATCAAGTAGATCTGGTCTGTAAACGTCTGATTTAAGAGGACACAAGCTTCATTAGCCCCTCGGAGAAGAGCGTCCGTCTTGAAAGTAACAAGGTAAGCGTAGTTTTCCCCGGGTCTAATCTTATTCCGGTAGGCGAGACAGAGACCGTACTTCAGATTAATTCGGGGTTTCAATCCCTTTAACGTCGCCTCTTTCGGTCGAATCTTCCCTTGACAGAAGTCAGGGAAGATCCCTTGTAGGTCAGTCTGGCTTTTCCGATCCAGTCTGATTCCGTTGGTCGTATCTTCTAGGGATACGTGGAGGTCATAATTATAGATCAGGGTGGTAAACATCAAGAGGAATCCTATGTACTCTTCCCTACTCACGTTAACCTCTTTCAGATCGATCTCACTGTCTTTCCACGTGATCTTCGTCTGGTAGGAGATCTGATCATCCGTATCTACACTCAGATCTCCGGGAAGATCATCTTCCGCCCGTTCCAGGTCCTGGTCGATCTCTTCAAAGTCTCGTTCCAGGTCCTGGTCAATCTGTTTAAACAGATCGATCTTCGTGTCGATGGACGAATGATTGAAGTCTTTCTGGAAGGTGGGAGGTTCGGGAAAGTCGGGGTGAGCCAGCCGGAGATCGTGGTTCCGGTTAAAGATCTGTTCCATCAGGGCTTCTTTTTTTAGACTCAACTTTTTACTTCTGGAGATCTGGAACCCAGTACGTACCTCGCCCGTCCTTAAACTTGGAATAGACGATCAAGTGACCTGTTCGGGTATACTGACCGGCTTTCCGGTAGACGATGACAGGAAAGTGACCCAGTTTTCCTGCCAGATCGGTGTACGTCCGGATGGTCAACCCGTTGTACTTGTAGGCCTTCAAGATCGTCTTGTGGCCGATCCGCCAGATCCGCCTCAGTTCTACGTCAGAACAGGCTTTAACGAGCCGATCAGGAGCTAACCGACAGGCGTACAGGATCTCACACTTCAGATAGTTGCCGATACCGGAGATCAGACTCTGGTCGAGGAGAGCCTGGCACAACTGTTTATTCTGGGCTCTCTTCGACCGGTAGATCTCTTTGAAGAGACTGAAGGGGATCTCATACTTGCCGTTCTTCTCCAGATAGAGGGCCGATTCGAGGAGGTTAGGACCGATATCCTTCGTCACCAGGTGTTCCTCCTCCTTCGGGTAAACGACGACCCGACCGTACCGCATATCGTTGTAGTACAAGGTAAACCGGTTCTGGTAACCGTCTCTCGTCGCTCGTAAGTAGAGGGCGACCTTACAGTAGATGGACGGAGCCAGTTGCCATCGACCATCCATGGCTAAGGAGGTGGCCATAAAGAAAGCTTGTCCCGTCTTATCTGTCAGATCAAAGATGATCTTCTTCCCCAAGTTCCGGACATTGGTGATCTGAGCTGGGTAGGTTACGGCAGTAAATCCCTTAAATCTTACAGGTTTTCCCGCTTTATTCGGTACAACTTCCACCCGCTCAATCTGACAGACTGTGTTGGTCCGTCCGTCCTGGTTGTGGAAGAAGAGGTTATAGAGATTTTCCGCCATAATCTTGGCTTCAGGTCCTTCAGGCATATTTAGAAGAAATCCTTAAACTTTACCAGAGAAAACTAAAAGGTATTTCCTTTTAAAAACTGTTGACATATCAACCGTTCGATGCTACAGAAATGACCACAGAAACACCTCCTCTCTGCGCTGGTCCACTCCGTGCCAGTCCACTCCGTGCCAGTCCTCTCTGCGTCGGTCCTCTCTGCGTCGGTCCTCTCCACGCCGGTCTCGACCTCCTCTGGTCCCTCCGTCCGGGAAAGCAGACCGAAACAGATATCAAACCTCGGATTATCCGGAAACTGATCCTGGTCGATCCGAAAGACCTGGTTACCTTAACCGGGCCTAATCCGTTACCTCCGCTCCTTGAACCGGACCGGTTAGTTGGTCCGGTAGAAAAAGACAAGAAGAGAGATCGGTGGCAACACGTCAGTCTACCGATCCTTAAGTTGATCGATCCGACGAAACCTTCAGACTTCTTCCATCGGAACTTAAATCTACCGCCATCTCCCTTTCCTTCCGCCTGTACGTGCGGCCATAGACAGAAGGTGAGACGGATTTCTCCGTCCAAGATTTCTGCCTATTCCCCTAACTGGTCGATCGGAGAGAATGAAAGACCATTTTCCCCCAAAGTCTCCCCGATTCCCCTCCCAAGTGACGCTCTCTTCGGACAAGAGATCGTAAAAGTAAAGATCAGACGCCTCGGTCCAGATACCTGGATATAAGTTAACCGAACGTCTCTTGAGTCGTATAGGTCAGGTACAAAAACCCGTCTTCGTCCTGATACTGGTCGTACGCTTTGCCGATCGTTGTAAAACCGTTCAAGATCCGGTTGTCAGCATAGATGAAGAGGGAGTCGGTGGGTCGAAACTGATCTCCCAACTTCTGTTTCAGACTGACGATCAGATCTTGGATCCGGGTATCCCGCATCATGATCTGTCTCTGGTAATTTACTGTTCCGGCTTGGACTAATCTCCGATCACCAGCCTCAAGGATGATGGGGACTCGGTTTTCGTATCTATCAAGGATCGTTTCGCTAACCCGTTTCCGATCAAGGAGCGGATACTGTTTCTTATACATAAGAGACGTTTTAGAAAAGGAGAGATTTTCTTAAGCTCTGTAAACGGATCCGTTATCGTAAAAAGAATGCTAAATCTCTAAGTTAACAAATCTTGCTCTTATCTAAATGGATCTCCCAGATTTCTTTGTTGGGGGTGAAAACTCAATCCGAGCCGTGACAACCCTGTTAGAGGATCGGGAGGATTTCGATCGACGGAAAGCCTATCTGATCCAGTTTCTCGAAGAGACAGATCGGCTCCTTCGACCAGACGATCTAGCCGGGATCGATCTCCTAACAACCGTCTTAAAAACGTTTAAAAATGAAGATATCTTGTCTTTACCCGCCCTCGTAGGCACTTGTCTCTTCCTCTTACCTGGCAGTGATACGTACCGAGAACAGGTTGCCAACCTGAAATCAGATCCGAAGAACCTCTTCTACTTCTTCTCTGTTCAGTTCCCGAAGATGGTTCCAATCATTACAGAAGCTTGCTTCTTAGGTATCGAGCCGATCTTAGACCTGATCTTCCAGACCGATACGTATCCGGTAAAGATCAGTTACGTCTGTTCAGATCCGTTTACTTCGACTATGAAGGCGGTGAAAGAGATGAAGCGGATCGGTAAAAACATCGCCATCTACGGCTTAGATGTCTGGGGAAACCTCTTTTATCAGAACCGGGGAGATCGGATCGTCGTCTACAGTCTCTACCTGATCCTGAGCCGGAATCTTCTTTTCGATCGTAAACTGTACGATCCTATCGTTTTCTTCTCCGTCTTTACCCTGTTATATCAGGATTTTGAAGGGGAGAACGACCTCTTTACCGCTTTCTTCTCCCTTTTCGATATCGATTTTTCAACGTTACCTCCGTCTAAGTTTGAAAACATAGTTGGGAAGGACGTCTATACCCAATGGGTAAGAGAGCCGACCAACAAGAGATGGGAAGAGGATGAGCGAAGTATGATCGGTCTAGATCAGAAAACGTACGAAGAGATCTCGGTTACAGGAGAAACATCGATCGAGTTTTCTAGTTCCTTAAACCCTTTAGGAAACGTTTCTTCTTCCGAAGATACCGGATCAGAGTTACCCGAAAAAGTTTCTAAAGATAGCCTTAAGAAACTTCCTTCTCTGAACATAGATCGTCTCTTTCCTGATCTTCTACAGCAGTATCAGGACTTCTACAGTAAAGCCAGAAATCTGACGGTAGCCAACCGATTGATCACCGGATTTATCATCTTTTACAAGACTTTCCTGAACGCGTATCTAAAACTTTAAGTTCATTAAAGTAAAAGGGAAGTTATGACGGATCCTGATGGGTTAGCAAGACAGACTCGATTAGAGAATCACGTTAAGAGTTATATCGATTGGCTCCATACGTTTGTCAAAACAGTAGAGGTTAGACACAGAGACCTCCACGATCAACTGATCCGGTTTATCAACCTGCTAAAGCCGTGCTTGAAACAGGCCACTTTAGACCAGATTTTACCCCTCTTAACGGTGGCGTACGTCTACATCTTGGCTCTGATCGCTCACTTTATGGAAGACCAGCCTGGACGATCGAAGGGTAAAACCGAACCTTTCCTCCAGTTGATCGGGGCACATCTGGACGACTGTCGTCTCCTTGAATTAGCAGAAAGCCGTTTTCCCCACACTGTTCCGATCTTCCATACCGATCGAGAAATCAGTTTATCAACCTACTTTTCTGTAATCTTCCAGTCGAACCGGTTCCTTATCGGTCCAGCCGTCCTCTCAGCCTACTCGTATGATAAGCAGAAAGACTGGGCTGATGACTACATCGGCCTGTTCAACCACGTCTACTACCAGTTACTCAACGTCGATCACGTGGAAAGCCTGATCCTCCGGTACGGAAAAGGAGCGTTGGAAACCTACCTGAATAAGTCGAAAGAACGGGAGTTTATCCTCTATCTGTCGACGTATCTGGGGTGGTTCTCGGACGATCCGGCCACAACCAACTTCCGAGATAAGGCTGCATCTTTACGGGGTTTCTTCCATCTCATACGACAATTGGGATCCACTTTAGCCGACTTCTTCCAAACAACCTTTCAGATCGATATCGAAAAGGTCGAATATGCGACACCCAAGGTCGTTTTGGGTAAACAACTCTTTTCTCGTATCAGCCATCGGACGGAAGAGTTGGAAGCAGCGGAGGAGGCTATCTTCCTTCTGGTGGAAGACTTCGATGTTGAGATCTACCGGGCCTTGAACCAGAAGTGGCACGATAACCTCCCGGACAGTTCGACGGAAGAAGATCCGATCGTCCTCCATCAGACGTGCTTGAATGGCTTCCGTCTGGTCCATCAAACGATCGATCTGAACGATCTCTTGGCGTACCTGACGATCTACCTCCTGATTTACGAGAAGGCCCGACAAGGGTAAGTAATGTCTGATAGGGAAAGAAAATGGGTCTACGCAAAACTTTTGAAGAAATTATCTCTTTCAGCAGGTATACCCTGTTTAGGATATCAGAAAGATACCAAGGTCCCTAGACCTTCTTCTCCCGGACCTACTAGATCTTTGATAAAAATCTTTTATCAAAAATAATTAACTGATCTTTAAGTCTCTGTTTACATAGTTAAAAATGGACGCTACGTTACAAAAGATTGCTCAGTACCAGTTGGAGAAAGAGAAGAATCAGCCTGTTCCAGCCTGTTCTGATCAGTTTCCCTTCGTTCCCCTCCGGACCTTATACGGTCGGTTCTTAGAACAGCGGGAGAAGGAAGAGAAGATAGCCCGGAGTCGGGTCTACCAGACTCAGGGTCGGCAAGCAGAAGAGAAGGGGAATAGGGAGGAAGCCCTTGCCGTCTACACGCTAGGCCTACAGCTCTGTCCAGATAACCTGGATCTCTTAGTCGATCGAGCCGACTTATACACCGAGTTAGAGGATTATGATGCGTGTTTAGTCGATTCAACCCGGGTAATTTCAATCGATGGAACAGACTACCGCGGTTGGTACTACAAGGGGGTTTGTCACTACAAGTTGGGAGAGCTGGACTTAGCTCGTCTCTGTCTCATCATGAGTAATACTCTGATGCCGGATCCTGGCGTTCTTCAGCTTCTGGCGGAAGTCGAAGTCAAGATGAACCTCCCTGAATTAAGTCGGATGCGAACGATGACCCGGATCGTCAATCGGGTCGGAGAAAACTTAGGTCGATCAGAGTCGACCGTAGAAGAGGCAGACTTAGGCGGAAATCTTTCCCAGAATTTAGCCAAGATCGAAGATGTCATCAAGTTCGACGACGCTTTTCTAAGCAAGTTTGACCGGATCGGCAAGAACGAGACCCTAATGGAGATCGGCGGTAAGATCTTAGCCAATGACGATCTGATGAAGATTTTGAGTAGTGACGCCGTCTTACAGACGGGAAAAACTATCTTAGAGAACGAACAGAGTTTCAACCTCCTCTTAAAACTCTTACGGGAGTAGGTCTTACTTAGCTAAGTAAGACTCTTTTAAACGGAAGATTTCTTCCTGATAAATGTTAATCTTCTTCTTTATCTTGATTCTCAGCCCCCTTCTGGTAAGGGGTAACGAATGTCACCTTGATCCGGAGACGTCCTGTACAACCTACTGTCCGTACGCCGGATGTCAGCTCCAGATGTCGACGGAGATCCCGGTGGACGTGACCATCTGGTCCCTTACAGGGGACCTGATCCGGTCTTATTCAGCGACCGACCACCTGAACGTCTACTATCCGGTGTCGATCAAGACGGTCTTCACGGCAGGTGACAGAGGGACGGTCGTCTACTACGACTACTTCTCCTACGTCGAATGGCCCTTTCTGATGGTTCAGTACTTCCTCATTCTGATCTTCTTCTGTTTCCTGCTCGCCTGTTGTGCTAGTCTGAGCGTCGGATGTGTCCACTTAGTTCGGCGAGCTATCGATCGAAAACGGAAGTACAATTCCATTAATGAGAGTGAAGGGAATCGGGAGATCGGAGATCAAGCTCTCTAATTTTCTGTTAATATCTTAGTATTAGGTTTTGTAATAATTACAAACTTATGTGTCGTATCTGGAGCTAAATCTATTTCAATAAGATTCAAGTCTTCTCCGTTGATGACCTCTTTCTTTTTACTCCTATCTAACTTTCCAGAAATACTCTTTACGTCTTGATTATACGCTATATTCAGAAGCTCTTTCTTACTACTTTTATTCTTAATAACAATCGTATTCTCGATAAAATCGCCACTTGTATTACTACTCTTTTTCTCAACAGTAATGACCTTAATATTATCATCTAAGATGATATTCTTAAATGTTTCGTTCTTTGAATCGCATGTCTGTTTATTAGGCTGATTGAGCTGTCTCCTGTCATACCGATCGATCAGATAGAAGTTACACTGAGACGTCTTGATACTCAACGGCTGATCGAAGATCAGTTGGAGCCTGACTTTATCTCCTTCTTCAAAATGGTAGAAGTACCTTTTTGTTCCCGTAACTGTTTCCTGATACTCCTCCAAGACCAGATCCTGGTCCTTATCTAGGTAGTCGGCGATCTGGTCTTCCTTATAAAGGATCTTTCCCGAGAAGTCTCGCCCGGTCTCATTCTTGACGGAGATGATCTTGTTAATCTCCATCTTGACCTTATCACTGTCTCTCTTCTGTTTGAGAAGACAGTCGAACCGATCGGACACCCGGATCTTCTCCGTCTGATAGGTAACGAAGAACTTACCTGGCTGTTCCAACAGAGGGGTTTTCGCCATAAATTTATCGATATACGGATAGAAGTTAGGTGTAAAGTCCTCAAAACTGATGTAGTCGTATGTTTTGAACTGCCGGAACCTTCCTTTCAAATCGAGGATAGAAATGGTCTTCTTGTCCATAGCCAAGATCTGCCCTTCGACCACAGCATCCCCGATCTTGATCTTCCCCCGGTAGACTTTCTCTGAAAAGTCAGGGATATCTCGACTCTTATGGAACGTAAAGGTACACTTGAACTGAGTCGGTTTCGATTCCATAGTATAGTAGATGAGGATGGTGTCCGGATCGACCGATCGGATAAAGTTGATCTTCTGCTCGATCAACGGTTTCTTCGGATCAGAGAACGGGTAGTAACTCTGGATCTTGGCTCGATCCTCATATAGAGTGACTGTATGATCGGTCCCGAGATCTAGCTTTTCCAGTTCTCGAAAGAGTTTCTCTTCTAAGTCGACCTTCTTCTTCCGATCGACCTTCACGGGTTTGACCTTCCGTTTCCGGAAGCCTCGAGACAGCTGAACAAAGAGGCTAGGAAGGTTTTCTAAATCGTAATCTAAGAAGATATTCCGGTTCAAGTACGTGTCTTCTCTGGTAACAATGTCGAGGAAACTGTTACCAGACAGGAAGATCTCTCTTTTCACCTCTTCCTCTTCCGGTTCGAAGAAGTGGTTGTTACTCTTCTTCACAATCTTCGCTTTCTTACTTACCCTGACGCCTCTGATATTTTCCCCGTACTTATTTTTCAACCTTTTTCGATCTTCCTCGTCCAGGGTGGTAAAGTCGATGACGTCCTTTTCCGGACAAGGAGGACAGGGAACACAGGGATACGGTTGACCTTGGACTTGACCAGCGGAGCCAGTTCCATTAATGGTGATATTTCCAACGATCTCTAGTTTAGAAGAACTTCCCGACTTCTTTTCTTGATGGAGATCGATACCCCCAGAGATTCCGATATCTCCATGGATTCCGGATTTTCTACTCTTTTTTGGCATAGGAGATTCTTGATCTTTCTGAATTAAGATTTTATCTTCCGTTGGTTTCTGTTTTTCTGAAAGATTTTCAGATGTTTCTTCTGTTCTTTTTCTCTTCTGAGACGGTTTAGATTTCTTATTCTTTTTTCCCGGATTTAACTGTTCACTGATCTCTTCAATAGCTTTTTCTTCCCCTTCTAGTTTAGCTAAGGTCTGTTTTTCTTGACATTCTTTCTTTGAAAGGAGTTCGATCTTACTTTTACTTTCTTCTAAAGCTCGTTTTATCTCTTTTTCCTGGTTCTTCCATTCAGCTTCTCTCTTCTTAAACTCTTCTTCCTGCTTCTTGATCTGCTCAGCCATCGCTATAGCTCTAGTCTTTTTTTCTTGTACCTTTTTTGTTAATTCAGAGATGTTTTGCTTCCGGGTGTTGATCTCTTGCTCCTTTTTTCGTAAAGTCTTTTGAGACGTATCTCCTGCCAATCGCAAATTTGTAAGTTCTTTTTCCTTCTCTTGTAACTCTTGTTTCATGTTAGTCAAAGAGGTTTGACTAGCTGATTTTTCCAGATGGTAAGTTTTCAACTTACTTTGCTCTTCTTGTAGTGTATTAGAAAGGCGTTCCAACTGTTCTTTCTGTTCTTTGAGTTCTCTTTCCTTATTTTGTAAGATATTTTGAATTGTTTTTTCTTTATCTTCTTTTATTTTAATCTGATTTTCATGTTCTTCTACTTTTGATTGAAGATTTCTAATTTCTTTAGCTTTTTCATTTAAAATCTTTAATTTTTCTTCTATATACGCCTGGTTATTTTCATTACATGTACGTAGTTCATCTTGTTGGAGTTTTATCTGGGTATTTAGATTTTTTGCCCTATCTTTGAGGTTATTATTAACTAAAGTTAGACTTTTTTTCAATTTCTTTAGTTCTTTATTTAAGTCGTTTTCATGACTTTTGAGGTAAAGCTCTTCTTCTTCATCTTTAGTTATATCTTCGTTAAATTCTTTTTTCTTTGCTATATATTTACTATTTTCTTCTAAGATTTGATCTACGGTTTCAAGATCTATTTCTACATCCTTAATATCATTGAGGATTTCAATTAAATCATTTTCGTTAAAAGTATTTTTTTCCTTTCTATCTTCTAGCCTTTTAATTCTAGACTTTTGATATTTTACTGATTCTTCTAAAAAATTGTTTCTTTTTGTTTTAAAATTATTATTATATTTAACTAATATTTTAGCTTTTTTCGAATTTAAATGTTTTTTATCTATAAGTTCAGTAGATCCTTTACTGTTTTTTAATTGCGTTTTAACGTTATACAACTGGTTTTGGATCGTTTCAATCTCATCTTTTAAAGATTTTTGAAGATTTTTGTCAGCTTCTCTTTCTTCATCATCCTTCTTATTTTTATTCTTATATTTTTCTCCTTTTTCTATTAACTTATTAAGCCTTTTTAGATCTTCTTCCGCTTGATATAGATCTTTTGTAGTTTCAATCAGATCATCTTCATTTACTTCTTTCTTCTCGATCTTACGATTTCTTTTTTCAATATTATCTATCCTTTGATATGATTCCCCAGCTAAATAAGAAAGAAAACTTTCTCTATTTTCCTGATATTGTTCATATTTCTTTTCTTTTAATCGTTCGATCTCTTCTTCCAATTTTCTAATCTTCTGATCTTCTAAACTTTTTTTGCCTACCATCGGTTCTATCTGATCTAGATCAGAGATGAGCTCCTTCTCTTCTTCTTGAAGAAGTTGAGGTGATACGGATTTAATAGGAGATTCTCTTTGTTCATCAGAAGATGTTAGAATAGGATTATAGATCGAAGATTCAATCTTTTTAGATTCATCGATTGGTATGTCATCTTCTTTTTTATTAGGATAAGGGGTTTGTAGTTGTTCAACTATCTCTTCATTTTGAAGATTTTTTTGCTTATCTGTCGGAAAGCTTGAATTTGCATCATAAAATGTAAAGTCATTTACAGGTTCTTCTTCAGAATCTTCTTGAGATTCTTCTTCAGAATCTTCTTGAGATTCTTCTTCAGAATCTTCTTGAGATTCTTCTTCAGAATCTTCTTGAGATTCTTCTTGAGAATCTTCTTCAGATTCGTTTTTAGGAACCTCTTCAGATTCTTCTTCAGA
>Ga0116230_10004234_pt1 | contig 14067 bp, 10 predicted proteins | sample S1TSphfallax_3_FD_88678 | JGI IMG/M metagenome (GOLD analysis project Ga0116230, IMG submission 88678) | Host-associated microbial communities from peat moss isolated from Minnesota, USA - S1T2_Fd - Sphagnum fallax MG | ecosystem: Host-associated > Plants > Peat moss > Unclassified | place...
TAATTTCTGGCTTAATCTACATATCCTACGTTGGCAAAATATGGGATCTAAGGGATTGACGAAGTTGGAAATTGTTGGGGCTTAATAAAATTTAATTAATTAGATGCTGCAGGAAGTTTTATTACCAGGTTTCGATTATTAGTTTCTGTGGGTGTGAAGAATATACAAATTATGTAAGCCTGCACATAAATGAATGATTGTGAATAATTGATCTTCAACTTCCATTGGCCTAAAAAATTAGTGCTTTATTAGCAGCACTATATAGGGTACCAAGTATTTACATAGATCTTTTGTATTGCATCTCAGCAAATTCGAAGGGATTTAATTAAATGCAGTGTGATTTGACCATTGTGTAGAATATTGTCCATTTCTGCACAAGAATTATGACCTTCATATGCTCCATGCAGAGTTTGAATTTTGAACAAGATGTGTGCGTGTGCGTGTGCGTGCGTGTAATGCGCCTTCAGTACGAATATGTTGCGAAAAGGCCCACATTCTTCTGAAACATATTATTTGATGCATTTTGTGGGTGTGTACGATACTCTACTCAAAATATTTCAGTTCTCAATTAGAGCTTGAATTCAGTTTCTAGTCTCACGATAACCTTGGCCCTAATTATGTCGTGCAAAGAGCATCGTGCATTGATACTATTTGTGCTACTCATGGATCCAGCGTGGTTGAAACTAAAAGAAGATAATTTTCCAAGAGAGGTCTAGTTGAAAACAAGTGTTTCTCTTATATATTGTGCATCAGGTTTCTAGTATAACTATGCATCAAGTCTTCCTGAATTCGTGCATCATATGCACTCTACTGCAGTATGCAGATCAGCACATGGAGTCTCTTCATGAGGCAGTTCCTGCAATTTCGCAAGTAGATTAATTATGCGTGTTCCTAGGGAATATATATGTGAATGCAGCTCGAACTTTCAAAGCCATGGATCTCAGTAAAAATGTCAAACACATGGGATTTGGCACACAATTCAGTAGTTGTATAACATATTAATGCGGATCCACTGCTGGATCCCGCAAAGGACAAAGGAAGAATCGGAATACTATATGCAGCCCATCTTATAAATGTCTCGATTAGTATATCAATCCCCACTAGACGCTGGCGGCAATTACTGACTTCTTATGAATTAACAATCGGAAGGAATGATAAATACTGTAGTAACTATATATCATACTAGCCAAGTAGCTAGCTGTAATCTAGTGATCTAGTGCAAGTAACTACTGGGGTGCCACATATATTATATATTGTAGGCGGATATATAATTTGCACACACACAAAAAACCAGGACAGCGATCAGTAAACAACATTGGCAGTGAGTGATTCTAGCAAACACTGATCTGCAATCTCTAGTTTCTGAATCACGACGACGGAATATATTCTGGGACTAGACGAATTTCTGCTTCTCTACAACGTCTACCCGAATTTCAAGCTCTTCAAGATGTTGGATCGTGCAAGAGGCTCGTGATGCAACCTCATCAGTTACCTTTGCCGCAATAGGGACACGGGTAACTCTTGCAGGAATGGGGATCTGGATATGTGACGATAGGGATGGGATATGATTCATTTGAGTCCGACTTTTGAACAGAATTGAACTGCCGACCTGCATCGATCAATGGCGCCGCCCGTCGCTGACCGTAGTACACTGAGCAGGGAAATCTTGTGCCTTGGTGCAGCGTGGGATCTGCTGGAATAGCGGTAACAGGCGAATAACCATCTGAGGATCCGCCTCTGTGACTACCTTTGGAGTCATCGGCGCCGCCCAGGTGCAGCAAATTGCCAAACACTTGCGTGACATGAAGAAGATCCGTGTCAGAGGCCGACGCAGAAATATGCGTCCGGCCCTGACGTCGACCTCTTCTCGATGATCCGCAATAATTGCATGAAGAACCCGGAGTGCACTGGCAGTTGTGTGTCGGATCACCGTAGGTAATCGCCAGCATAGACTTCTTCTTCTGAGCACTAGTCATGATTGCCATCGCGTGGGAAGGTAATATGGTGTATGTGTAGGATTAACAAGAAATTAAAAAGGTGTTACTGGAAACTACGAGATCACTTAAGGGAAGTGTTCACTATGCAATACTGTATCCTGGAACCTCAACCAAACTCACAAATGGAGAAGAAACAAAATTTGCAATTTCAGATCAGAGCTGCATGCACTGTACGGTTCAGAGTACTGGACTTGCACCGCAGGAATTACTGATTTAACTCCGAGTCGACGGGATAAGAGAGGGCAGGGAAGAACAAAGAATTCGAGCTAGAAGAATGTAGGAAGCCACACTGAGAAAGAAATGCAGGAGCTAAAGAACAGTTGGAATTTCAGATTAAAGCTGTGTGTATAACTCAGACATTCACTAGACCCGAAGGAGGATTGCTAGGGATATGAGAGTGCAAGCTGCAGTGAACATGAGGCGCGCAATGAAAGGGATGAGTAGCTTATGAAGCACTTGCCAGTCTCTTCTGGAGCAACTAGTTTATATAGAGAGCTGATCAGTGCAGCAGCTGCAGCAGATGGTATTACGTCGATCTCTACACAGCTGCTGCAGTGATGATGAGTAGTAATTTCCTGACAATAGAGGCATTCGTCGGGCGTGACGTGACTACTAGAGATCGCTGCAGGCAACTCATCTTTTGGTGCTGAGAAAATAAAGAACTAGTGCAGGACTAGTCCCCAAGATGAGCGAAGTTCCAAAATTCCAAATTCCTTGGGGGAGGGAGACCAGATCACTGGTGGAGCATCAAGTTTGTGTAGCAAGATTCCGGACTATTTGGTGGATACTTTTTTTTCTTTTTCATGAGACAAATTAACCAGTCTAGAAGCTGCAAGTTATGGTCATAATTCTCCACTGCCATCTATAATGTTTTTGGGAGCCACGTTTATTTGAATCATGAAGTGAGATCATGGATAATTAACCATGAGAAAAAACTAAAGATTAAAAAAGAAAAAAATGTAGTGGATTCTCACACCACTTTAGGGTGAAGGGAATTTTGTCTCAAGTTGCAATAAAATAGCAGTCTTGCTTTTTGGTCGTTCAAAACTACAGAACTCAGATTGCCAATTGCCTCCGATGTTTACTTTTGAGCTTTGTGAATAGGTAGGGTGTTCTTAGGAAGGGCTATTAGTCCAGGCCAAAAAACGTTCTGTCCTCTGCATACCGATTATCACAGTGCCTAAATTACCATGATCTCTAGCCCTGTACTCGGTGCTACAAAAAATACCACCAAAAGTTGTACCTGCATCACTGTGAACGACGGAATGTTCATGAGTAATGGAATTTTAGGATCATTTGACTCAAAAAAACTGGTTCAGTTTAGGGGGCGGTTTACACGGGACCAGGGTTTTTTTTTCTTCAGTTTTGTGTTGTATAGTTGAAGTGGTGATCATCCATAAGACGATTTAGCCAGATTTGGCTACATACTAATATGAAAGTAGAGAAAAAACAGAATCCTTCTATATTCTTGCCTATCTACTGGAACTTATCATAAAAGTCTGAAAATTTGGAAAAAAATTCTTTGATATGTGGGGAATTTGGGCCATTTTTTCCACCAAAAATCCTTTGTCGAAATCAGGTTGAGATTTGACAAAATTTCACCCAAACAGAAAACACTGTTTGGGACCTCAAACCCAGTGGAGTGCAGGTGAAACTCCTGCTGGCCCTCTGCCAATGCAGGTGTCAACAGCTTGTCAGGGTTGGGTCTGTCATTGTGCTTCAAAAGAAAAGAGAAAACTCACTTGTTGGTCCATAATGCGGAGGGCCCTCACTTTGGGTTTACATTAGAGTCGTTTGAGCCCATAACACAAGCAGATGGCAGTGGACAAAAAGTCCACATGCAAACCTCTAGACATGGCTCAACTGGATAACTTTTTCTTGGGCTGTAGGGGAGAGTTTCAGGGCCTACCGCAAGATGTAATGCTGATGGAACTGTGATCCCTTTGGCAAAAGAAAATGAAGAGCCAATGAGTTATGTAGTACTTTATTCTGAATTTTTCTGAAGGGTGAAGGAAGGAACTTCTGCTGGGTCGCCAGCCCCCCTCCCCCCAAGAAAATACTACACGTGCAAATTATAAGGTTTCCTGTGGTCCGTTCTTTGGTCCAGTTCAGGTTTGCACTACAAAGAAGGCAAATTTCCCCCCAATGCACCTCAGTCCCTCAGGTTCTAACAAAGGCTCTTGAAGCATGGCTCATGGGTTCGAAGTGGGGTACCATAAGCCACGGCCCAAGTACTCAGGGGTAACCCACCTTTTAGTAGGTCAAGTTCCAAGGATCGAGGGTCTGCAGCTTTCTTTTACTTCAATCAATCCGGTCCCTGACGTAGATTAATTAAAATGGGGCTGTTTTGGTGTCAATAAGTTTGGGTAGATTGAATTTGGGGGGTATTTTATCCAGTGGGGTTGGACAGATATTCTAATCAATTGATTGGTCCTAATTAGTGATTAGGTTGGGCAATAATATCTTAGCACATTATACAATTAGCCCTTGTCTCTACATAATTTGAGTTCACAATCTCAAATGATGGGAAATTTTCTACAATAAGGGGGATTTTTCATTGAATTTCGTTTTAAATATATTCTATAATTGAAAATATCATGCTGCATCTTCGTTTTTCATTGTGCCGAATGGCCATTTTTCCCCAAAAAAAAGGTCTGGATAAAAAAACAAAGGATCTTTTGAAGAAAAAAATGACCTACATTCACCAGATTTCGAATTTGTTTAATGAAAAAATCCAGATTTAGTTGGTAGCCAATTTTGAAAGAAACCTTCTGTAAGATCTGGTCTGTAGTCAACAGTGACTAAATGTTGTCATTAATGATCGATCGCCACTCTGACAATATTAAAAAACTAAAACTAAATAAAACACTATGCTTCATGTGTTCCACGCATCTTCCAAGTGTTTCACAACATATGCTCCTCGAATTCGATTTCACACAGGCTCAGGGTAATCACTCTTTAGATACACTCTTCAGGGTATTCACTCTACAGAGGTTGATGGGTTCTACCGATTTTTGGTTTCAGATAGACTTTTTGTAAATTACGTTCTTTTGCCAGTGGACTGCAACTCCTGATGTTTCCTATAGGCCCAGTCTACAGCGTTTCTTTCAGCGTTTCGCCAAATCCCCACCTGAAAAATATGGTTTCCACCTATAGGAAAGGTTCCTTGACTTGGGCATGCCAATGGCTTTGTAAGGTTACCGCCAAATACCCATGAAGCCTTCTGGAAGGCTGGTAGTTTTTACTATAATCGAGAAGGTCAATCATTTCTATTGCTACATAGAACATCTACTCTTAGATGACTCCTCCACACAAACTAGTAAAGGTTTCCTTGTCTAGTGTGCACCTCTGGAACAAGTGTTTTTCCCACATTTTGGTCACATGTGGCTTATAGTGCAGTGATTGTGGGCCACCCTTACCTCCACACCCAAAGTGCATGTCATGAGGCTACTTCCCCAAATAATATGTAGGAGTCGGCGGCACAAAAGTGGGGCTTGAACTCTGGAATTACTTAAGTGCCACTTACAGTTTCAGAGAGATTATAACAAATAACATAATCCGTGATTGTTTTGTGACGAATTTTCGCCAATTTGTCAAAACTGTTTTGGGAGAGCAATAATCTATAGATAATGCCCTGTTTATGGACAAAAAAAACCAACAAACTCTATATATATATATATATATTTATTATTATTATTATTTTTTAAATCGCCAAAAATCACTACAACTGCCTCTTGCACAAAAGAGTGCTTAAGAATTTTCTACTTTCATATTTTGAATATCACCAAATTTGACTACATTTTCTTATGGATGATCACCACTTAAGCAACATCACAAAATTGGAAATTAAAGCAGTGATCTACGATTTCCAGAAATCTTAGGGGGGCTCGCTCTTACAATTAATTGAGCTCTAACAATAAATTAAATTAATGAATGTAAATAACAGTGTTTTTTTTTCAAATTCCTCAAGTAAGTGCACTGGCTAGGATCCTCAGCATTAATTAGCAGTAAATGGCGACTGTCCTGGTGGACTAGGAGATCTTTTTTGGAATCCTGCCTGGTTCTGACGACCTACAGCAACACCCTGTCTAAATCTGGCGACTTCTAAGTTTTTTTAGTCAAGATATGGCGAATTGTTTTTTTAAATCTCAAAAATCCCTTTGTTGGATTTGTCAGCATTTTTTCTTGTCTCCAGGTTGCGAAAATTCGCCCAAAAAACAAACCACTAGTCAACAACAATGTTTTCTTTTCTTTTCGTTTTTCAAATTTATGATTTAGCTACAGTGGTGCTCATCCATAGCACAATTTAGACAAATTTGGCTATAAACCAAATATGAATGTAAGAAAATTTGAGCATCCATCTATATAACTGTTGGCTACATGCTGGAACCAAATGGAGAGTCTGGTGATTTTGTACAAAAATGTAATTTTGTCAAATTTGACAATAGAAAACCCAAGAAAACACTTTTATAAACATGTTTCACCAAAAAAAAGTCAGTTGGCATGAATTTTGTTATTAAAAGAACGCTGGTCTGCAGCATTTGAGGACATTTGAATGAGCCAAGAAACCTTACAAGTGAAACTGTGGAACCTTGTGCATTATCAAAAAAAATTAGCAACATGCTTCCTGGATCCAACCTAATTACTTCCCCCAGCAAGAGGTCGGAATTAGCTTAAATTCCATAATTTCCCACAGAATCTGCAAGTTAAACTTGGACTTGAGGGATGTCTTTTCTTTTTTCTTTTTCAGTCGTAGGTCCAGAAATCGGTTTACATAAGTTACAACTTAGCAGCAGCTTTTACTCTAAGGATTCTTGGAAGTGGCCTATATGGCAACTGTGTGCTTGAGCTAGCAACTTAAGTGCCTACAATGATATTCCTGGACAGATTTTAAATGTCTAGACCCAAAATAAAAAAGTATGACATATGGCGATCTTTCCTCTTTGAAAGGTTGTATATTTCGTTATTGAAAGTTGTATTATATATGAGAGAAGTGACTATTTCAATTTTGATAGTGTGTGAATTTAGGCTACAATAACTTTTTTTTAAAGAAGCTTCTTGATGAAATGTAGCAAATTAGAGTAGCAAAACCTGGTGAGAAGCTCTTGAACAGAAGAGCATAGTAAGCCATAGAAGCCACCAACAATTGCCAACCATCATAAACAACTTGTAGAAACAACCAGCAACCATTGTAAACAGCTTGCGCTAACAATTAGCAGAGCAAAAAATTCAAACTAAAACATATGGAAGGGAGTTGAACCCTTGTTTGATGATATTGCACCAATTGCAACACATAACCCTAAACTAGAAGCCACAAATTAGTTCTAGTAATACAAAGACAAACAAAATGCTGTCCAGGATATGCAACCAATGAAGGAATTTACCTAGAGGTCAAATTGGTCAACATCATGGGAACTAGGAAATTGTTTGATTCCATTAATCACTTGAAACCTCACCCATACAGCCACAACAATGAGGAATTAATAATGAGGATTCATACAAAATTAAGCAATCATATAAAATGTAAAGATGTAAGTTAAAACAAACTAGAGAATCTAAATTCCAAAATCCATACAAAATAAATGGAAGCTGAAAAAAAAGAAAAATTATCTACCATTAAGGCAATAGCAATGTTACAAATGAGGCAAACATATGCATGTCCAAAAAATATAATGAAATAGAAGTCTAAGGACCAAGTTTAAAATCACAATGGATTAACATGCATGACATTTCCCAAAAAAAACATCCAAGATGGTGGATTTATTTAATCAATCCAAAAGACCCCTTTTGGCCTTTTCATGAATCTAAGCAATGATGGCAACCTCACATGAAAAAATGTTAATCGTATAAAAAGGTTAGGCATACATAGGAATGACCAAATCCAAATGCTCACATAAATTAATATTCCACAATCTTGTCTTCATGAATGTCAAGGTTGAAAATGTCTTTTTGTCTTCCTTAAACCCCATGATCTAAACCACTTCCAATTCTACAACTTTTAGGAATTCATTGAAAGAAACATATAACAAGACATTTTGAAAAAAGTTTCTTTTAAAGTCTAGATGATGGATTCAAATCCATGGGTTGGTTCATAGCCCATTAAGCATTACACTTCATTGTGATCTTGAAAAAATTGGATTGAAGGTACAAAATGTCCAAATCAATTATTGCTAAGGTTTAAGTTTGGGTTGATCCAAGCCTCCTAGGTTGATAGTAAACCCTTTCAACACAACCATATGAATAAGGAATGTCTCCACACATGTAGATTTTAACCAATTTTGTGGGTAAATCACACCCAAAGGATCCATCACATCTTGTGCATAAACCTTTTCTCAAGATCATCACTAACTTTGGTTGTAGTTTCAAAACAATGCCTATGAACATCATGGATGATTGTTTGGAATAAAACCCAAGTCATAGGCACATAGAACAAGGTTTGAAAATAATGTCAATGCATCATAATGGAAGTGTTATATAACAATATAAAAATTATAGTTATCCATATGTATGTTCAAATGAAGGACCCATTCATGCACCACCATATTTGGTGTCCCATTCAATAGGTTTTAGTATCCATGATCACATTGTTCATGTAGGCAATATGGGGGTCATTGTACCAAAATCTATATTTGCTTAACACAACTTTATAACAATAATAAAATCACATACCAAACACTATCAATATGGCAGATTTGATTAATTTATCTAGCCCTTTAAGAATGGCATCAAACAAGATAATCCCAACATTATTTTCAAATTGCAAAGAAATTTAAGGTTCTAAGCAGTTGTTGGATTATCTGAGCATCTTGATGCATCTTCAAAACCAAGGCTTTATATTCACTTAACATTCTCTTAAATGAAAATAAGATTGAGATCCACTAAGTTTTAATGTTGATTAAAATACTTTAACATGTTATTTCCACAATGTCAATTAATTTAACAAACTATAAGGGGCCAACGATTTTTCTTTGCCTTTTATCTTAAAACAAACCTTATATTTGACCTAATGCACCTTCCCATTTGAACCCATCACCAATTCAGCCTGTGGTAGCTTGGCACTCCAAACATCCTAGAAGATTTTATTTTGTTCATATCACACCTTTCATTTCCTTTTATTCTCTTTAGTACAAATCCAAAGACTTTCTTCAAAAGGAGGATTAAAAGTGATAAGGTTCAAGGTTGAACTAGACAATGTTACATTGGCAAAAGTTGACTATAATTCTTGTGAAAAAAAAAGATTAAACTTGAAGGGCTTAAAAAAATAATTGACAAAAGGAACAATTAAATGAAATTATTAAATTTCGATAACTTGCTAAAACAACACCTACATTATTAAAAACCCCCCAAAAAACTTAACAACTTGTAGAAACAAAAACATCCTAACAATTTGTTGAAACAAAAAAAAACTAATAGTTTGTAGAAATAAAAAAGTCTTTATAACTAATTGAAACAAAAAGAAAACTTGACAACAAGTACATAAACAAAATAATATCAATAACTTGTTGAATTTTTTTCAAAAAATGATAAGGTTTAAGGTTTGTGATGGTTCTAGGTTTTTAAGGTGTGATTTAAAGCAAAAGGTATCAAAATTCAAGATTAGCAAAAAGGGAAACAACATAATTGGGAATCAAGATGTTCCAATAAATCAATGGCCCCAAGACTTGAATTTAAAATGAAAGGAATTAGGTATCATGATGCAAGAACATTCAATAGCAAGCTATGCAAAAGTGCAAAGAAGGAAGAACTTTATAATTAAAGCTCCAACTTCAACATTTTAAAAAGTTTTGAGTTTTGATTATCTCACCAACCCTTTAGCAATGAACATCAACATTGCAAATCACACAAGATTGAAGCTTGAAGGTACACATTGCACAAACATCACAATGCAACAATAGATTGTGATGCACATTGCACACAAAATTTACATTCCAAACTTTAAAACAAGTTGCATACACACCACATGTTGCACAGCAAAGCAAAAGCTTTAAGCTATGGAAAGCCTTGGACATTACAACTTGTAAGCAAAGAGGAAATCAAATTTAAATTCTAAATACAAAATTCCATCACTAACTTTCAAGGCTTTCAAAACATCAACATTGAATTCTACAATTTCCATCCTTGAAAACCAAATCTTTTACAATATTTGTCATGTGTTTCATGCATAATGTGAACGCATTGAATGGAGCAACAAGCTTCAAGCTTTGGATTCTAAAAGGCTTAAAGTTCAATTGCAAAATTCAATTAGTCATTTCAAAGATTTTATATAATTTTAATTACAAAAAATTGATCAATGGCAATCTTTGATCAACATCAAGCAATGATGATGACAAACAAGTCCCTTTCGATTACAACAATCATCAACAACCACGATTGTGAATGTGGATGGGGTTTTGGCAAAGGAGCAAACAATGCTTAGGGCATTGGCAAACTTGAAGGCCAAGATTGCACAATTTGGCTATTGTGATGTTTATAACCTCATCACATGTGACAACATGGTTTAAGGTTTAATATGAATTTTGACAAAGAAGGTAGCTCGAGTGTTAACCTTTAGACAATTTTGCCAAGAAAAAGCTTGATTTTTCAAACGTAATGGTAGGAGCTTCCTTTCTAGGTCAAAATCTAACGATAATTTCTCATTAAAATAAACACTACTTACTAGGTTTTAAAAAAGACTCAAGTCCCATTTTTTGAAAACATTTTAGGTTAAATCAATCAATGACCAAACACTTAAATGTCCAAGGCAAGTCAAATCCAAGGGTAGGACTTTGTTGTTTGTTGTGTCTAAACAAAAATTGAACCCCTCCTAATGGCGCATTTGTCACATTAAAAATTGTCAAAAATGTAATAGAATTGAGAAAGACATAGCCCCCCAAAGTACAGGGGGTCAAGAACTCAAAAACACAAACCACCAAACGTTGCAAAGGCCGATTCCCAAACACCCAAAAAATTCCTTGTATGTTGTTTTGTTGCTACTAGAGTTCAAAGATGATTTGTATGTAAAATTTCAGGTGTACTCCTATTGCACTTGAAATTGTTTAACATTAATAAGAAATAAGAAAGTTATGAGGTTTGAAAGTTAAAAGGGTCGAAATGAAAAAAATGAAAAAAAAACACGTTTTGCAGTTATAAAAAGCATTTTCTTTACTGCTCTTTTTGGTTGGTCCCTTGGCTTTGCTTTTCCAAGATGATTTGTAAAGCTTGAGAAGGCGCTCCTATGACATTTTAAATCACTCAAAATGGAAAAGAATTGAGAAAGATCTGCCAAAATGTTCAGTCATAAGCAGCTGATGTGGTGATGAGCCGATCTACCCTACCAACGTGAAAGTATGGATTTTTAATATAAAGTCAAAAAGCTATGTTTGGTAGAACTGTATCTTATTGGATCCACAAGGCTGTCGTACCTTTTGACTTTGCAGAAGACAAGCCAAAAATCTCTACCTACTGTACATTCTAAGATTCCATCCAACAAGAGGAGTAAACAGCATCGTCATCTACCGGACTTTGTTTTAGTTGTTATACTCCAGCACGACTTGATCCACCAAGAATGTCAGAGTGGCTTGCTCAGATGTTTTAGTGTAACATCAGGGCATCTTACACGGAGTATTTTCTCCTCCACTGTTTGGGGCGGGCTTTTGAAAACTGGACCGCTCAGCCTGCCAGAGTGGGCTTTTTCTATTTTGAAGCAACCCCGATTTTCTTTCTTTCTCTGTTCCCACAGTCACATAACCTACCCTACTGTGATGTCAGATTTGACACATATTAATTCATATTTTCTTTGTTGAAATTTTGGGCGAATTTCTCTTTATATTTTACATTAACTTTGACTAATAATGAAAAAAAGAACTTCTTGGTTCTCTGGTTCTTTCTTTATCTCAAAACCTCATCTTTTTCACTTGCTCACTTACCAGCATTGAAATTGCCAAAAACATTCTGCACTCCCTGTGCTGAAAACTTGGAAGACAGAAAGTGAGGTGTTCAAATACTTTGACACCCCAAAAATAATTGTTTGTACACGTGTGTGTCATTTACTGACAGGACCACAGAAAAAGAAAAGAAATCACAGCAAGTCTTTATGCTCATTATGGACCTCGGCCACAGGCTTTAACAGAATGGGGTTGCTTCACCCTAGAATTTGTGCAGGGTTTCTAATCTAGAGCATTTGGGGGATAAATTTCTCAAAATAGGCAATTACTTTGCCCCAACCAGCTGATTTAGTGCAATGACTAGAGCAACATCTTGCCATCTTCCATGAGTTAACTCCAGTGTTATGAGGGTATCCGGTTTAAAGGGTAAAAACCCGGTGGTTGAGGGTAAGGTTCTTGTAACCTGGACTCAATTGATATCAAGTTGTTAGAATTGGCACAAGAACCAAACCACGGAACAAATGTTTGGCTAGATTCGAAATTGTGAAAAAATATTAAAAAACAAGATAAATGATATATATGTGTAAGAAAGTTGACTTTTTTCAAAAGTTAACAAATAGACTGAACTTTCTAATTAATTATTAATTTTAATTGCTTGTTCAACTCTATATTTACATAGACCCCTATTTTAAATTTGTAATAAAATTTTGTACTCACATAATCTTTAGCATTGGGGATGTGTACTGTGCATATAGAACTGGACTCGGTTCAGAGGTTCTTAAATTTAAAAAAATGTGATAGAACAGGAATCAAAGGGTTCCAAAAAAAACCTGGCTCCAACCTGTACATGGAGAACCGTCACATCAATTTTAAAAAGTCATGATTGGACCAGAGGATCTCTCAAAAAGGAAGAACCGGACTACACTGGTTAAAATGTGCCTGTACACCTGACTACCAATAGCGTTGAAAACTTTGCAATGATCTAGAACTTATAACATTAATCAATAGGGGTTCAATCTGCAGGCAGGAGGGAAGGGCTGGTACTCTTCCATAAACAATTTAGCATTGGACAATGGGGATGATTGTGTCGGCAGATGTAGGTGTTCAACTGGGACCCATTACTCAATTGCTGTTATTGAACTATTATTGTACTAGTTCACGTGAGTTCGATACTAACCAAATTGAGACTTGGTGGTAAGTTGTAACTGGATGTCCTATTATTAAGTCAGTGGTTTGAAGATCCCAAACCATGTTGCATTCACACGTAGAATGTTAGCTAGCATTAAAAAAATGATGTGGGATCCTTGGTGTCAAGCAATGGTTGGTTACTCAATGTGAAACAGGGTTGTAGGTGACATCAAATCGAAATGAAATCTTAAATGTCTGCAGAAAAGCCAATAATGGTAACCCTAAAACCCTAAACCATTAGTGGCATCGCGTAAGTTCCCGCTAACTTAACATCTCACATTATTCTACATATTAAAAATGTGTTATATGTGGGAGCAAGGTTTCAAACAACTCAAAGAGTGTGACCATAAGAAGAAATTTTTGATCAATCCTGATTGTAACCATTATTGCCGGTTCCAGATTTTGGGCCTGTTCCTCGTCGTTGGATTACCAGCTTTTAACCTTGAAAACAAAGAACTGTTGCCCCTCCCCCGCCCGCTCCCCCAAAAACAAAAAAACTGCAACCAAAAATCTGACTCAACCTCCAAACTGGACATGGACCCAAGAACCAAACTCCAGCTAGAATTTAATCTAGACCTGGGATTGGCTAAAATTGGACCTAAACCCAAGAATCGACCTCTAGCTAAAACTGGACTCAAACTCAGACCACAAATCCAAGTGTATAGATTTCGATTTTCAATTTTTTTTAAATTAATTCTGTTTGGCTGGCGTTAGACATGCTAAAATTAGAAAGGATTGGTCTGCTGCTGCGCTTTTTTTTCCCAAATATTAACAAGAAGCCTAGCTCTTGATTAGAAGGAATAGCTATATTTCTATGAAGTCAAAGCATCCATCTTTGTGCAGTAAGAATTGCTAATTATTCCAATTGGGATAATAAGAACACCAATGTAAGAAAGTAAAGGCATTATGGTGCAAAACAGATAACAGGAGACAACCTATTGGATTATTATTTTTTGACTGCTTAAGAACTTGGGGGGGCGGGGGGGGGCGGGGGGGGGGGTCTGAAGAAGTATATTGCA
>Ga0116230_10004235_pt1 | contig 14066 bp, 14 predicted proteins | sample S1TSphfallax_3_FD_88678 | JGI IMG/M metagenome (GOLD analysis project Ga0116230, IMG submission 88678) | Host-associated microbial communities from peat moss isolated from Minnesota, USA - S1T2_Fd - Sphagnum fallax MG | ecosystem: Host-associated > Plants > Peat moss > Unclassified | place...
AGGCCAAGCAGGACAACCGCTGCGACGATGCCGATGATCATGGTTCGTACCCTTCACTGGACAGTTGATGTGTGACGTCGCCCCAGACCTCGAGGCGGACACCGTTGACTCCTATGACCTGAACAGCAGTCCCGTCGTGCAGGACACCGTTCATCGAGGTTGCCGACCAGTCCTCGCCGCGTACCCGAACGATCCCCTCCGGGGTGAGTTCGCCGACCGCCACGCCCATCGCGCCGTCAAGGGCCCGGGGCGAGTGCAGCCCGGGCGAGTGGTGTGCCGCCGCTGCGTGATTGAGCGTCAGGCCTCGTGCTGCAAGATAGGAGACGCCAGCTGCGGCGCATGCATCTGCTGCGAGCAGTCCCGTGATGAGTACATGTCGTGTTGTCTCGTCGACGAGCATCAACGCCAGCCAGGCCGCAGTGGCAACACCAAGCACGCCGGCGACCACGTGAGCATGGGGTCCGGTGTGCAGGCCGACGGCACTCGCAACGAGCACCGATGCGAGCAACGTGATGGCAACGAACCACATGGCGCCTCCTCATCTCGGTGCGCCACCTCAGCGTACCTCCAGCGACTTGCACGTGTGGTGTCACCTCACGATCGCTGAGCAGGTTCCGCGGCCCTTATCCGATTCTCACAACGGGGCGCGACGGTGACGTCACGGCGGGGACCATCCCCGCCGACGAGAAGCCGGTCAGACAATCCCGGTCTCTCGGGTTACGCCAAGGAGGATGTTGTGGCTGAGATCAATGAGATTCAGGGATTGGCTAGTCAGAACGTGGAGGACTTGGGCCGGCCCCGCTGGTCGCGCCGTCGCCGGCGCGTCATGGCCGGCACGCTCTCTACGGTGGTCGCGACAGGTGCCACGATCGCCGGCATCGGGGTTGCAAGTGCCGCGACGAGTACCTCGCCGACTGCTGCGGCGACGGCGCGCAGTGCTCATAGCGGTGCTCCAGGTCCCGGCTCGGGTTACGGGGGAGGTGCGAGCGGCGCTTCACCGCATGGCAATGGTCTTGGCGGCCTCGTCACTGCTGTGGGCAGTGGTTCGCTCACCATTGACGTGACCCAGGCACCATCGTCATCGTCGTTGCTTGGCACATCGGTGACCGTAACCACGGACAGTTCCACGACCTATGCCAAAGACGGCTCGAAAACCACGGCGAGCGCCGTCGCCGTCGGCGAGGACGTCTCGGTCGTGCCCACGAGTGCGACGGCATCAGCATCGACGCCCACCGCAGCGACGATCGTCATCACCGGCCCGTCGCTGTCCGGCGTGGTCGTGAGCAACGACGGGTCCACGATCGTGCTCCGAGACGACGAGGGCTTCGAGCGGACTGTGGCGATCACCTCGGCGACGACAACGACTGAAGCTGGTCAGTCGGTTGCCGCTTCGCTGGTCGTGGCCGGGACGGACATCACGGCAACCGGCACGATCGCAGGAGACAGCACCACGCTCGACGCTTCCAGCATCGAGATCGTGCTACCCCAGATCTCCGGCAAGGTGACGGCCATCTCGGGTACGACGATCACGATCGATGAGTACTCCCGGCCGGCCCCAGGCTCAACCTCGTCCTCGTCCTCGGCATCATCGTCGGCGTCTCGGACGGTGCAGGTTACGACGGGCTCGTCCACGACGTTCTCGACCGAGGGGTTCAGCGCAGGAGGCCACACGTCCACCACGTCGTCGCTTTCTGCGGTCAAGGTCGGTGACGAGATCCAGGCCGAGGGCACTCCGGGGTCGTCGTCGACGTTTGCCGCCGTGGCGGTGCAGATCGGTGCCGTGGCACCTGGAGGTTTCGGCCCAGCCCACGGCGGAGGTGGGTTCGGCGACGGACAGCCCGGGGGACCTGGTGGTCGGGGCGGCCCGGGCGGAACTGCCGGGGCGTAATAACCCCTACGATGGCCGCGACCGGCAATTGGGGCCGGTGAGCGGGTCGGTAGGCGAGCCCGGCGAACAGGAGCAGACGCGGTGGACGTGAGGATCGGCATCATCCAGACGGCGAAGGAGCTCGATGTCGAAGTCGGCGCCGAGATCTCCCATGAGGCGCTCATCGCAGACATCCAGGCAGCGCTGGGAACGCCCGACGGCGTGCTGTGGCTGACCGACAAGCGGGGACGGCGAGTTGCCGTGCCGGTGGCCAAGGTTGCCTACGTCGAGGTCGGCGCCACGAGCGACGACCGACGCGTCGGCTTCGGAGCGCCCTGATCCTCCACACGATCTCGGCTTCTCGAACAATCCTGGTGCTCGGGGCTCGTCGGTGACGAACCTGCTCGACCGCCGGCTGCTGTTCGTCACGGGTAAGGGTGGTGTCGGAAAGACGACGACCGCTGCCGCTCTCGGCTTGCTCGCAAGCGAGAGTGGGCGGCGGGCGCTCGTCTGGGAGGTCGAGCCGAAGGGCGACATCGCCCTGGCTTACGAATGTGGGCCTGTCGGCTTCGTGCCGCGCGAAGTGTCGAAGAACCTCCACGTCATGGAGATGGATACCGAGGCCTCGTTACGCGAGTATCTGCGTCTCAACCTGCGTGTCCCGACGATCGGGCGAATCGGTCCGGTTGCTCGGGCCTTCGACTTCGTGGCGAGCGCAGCTCCCGGCGTGCGAGAGATCCTCACGGTCGGCAAGCTGTGCTGGGAAGTCCGAGAGAACCACTTCGACATCATCATCGTCGACGCTCCGGCCACCGGCCACATCGTGGGACAGCTTGCAGCTCCTGTGGGTATCAACGATCTGGTCAAGGTCGGCGTCGTCAAGACTCAGACACGATGGATGCTCGACATCCTCGAAGATCCGGCTCAGACCGGCGTGTGCATCGTGACGACGTCAGAGGAGATGCCTGTCAGCGAGGCGATCGACCTGGCGGGCAGGCTCGGCACCGAGACCGGTGTCCACCTTGCAGCCGTCGTCGCCAACCGAGTGATGCCCGAGCTCTTCGCCCGTGGCGAGCAAGAGTGCTTCGACGCCCTCGTCGAAGCGGACGGAGCGCAGCGCATTGCCGAGTTCCTCGGCAAACACGACGACGTCGAAGGTACGAGCGGCGCACGCGACCAGAGCGCTCATGACCAGAGCGCTCATGACCAGAGCGTTCGTGTCCAGAGCGCCACTGCCTTGGTATCCCCGGAGTCGGTAGCAGAGGTGTTGGCAGCGGCAGCTCTTGCCGTGCGAATCCGCCGCTCGGGCGCACACCATCTCGAGCGCTTGCGCCTCGAGCTGGCTTCAGAGCTGCTCATCGCGTACGTCCCGTATCTCTTCGCCGGGACACGAGGAGCCCGTGCCGTACGCCAGGTCGCCGATGCACTTCGTGACGAGCTCACGTGATGGCTGGCCACCAGCCATGACCAAGGCCAAAGCCCGTTCAGACGTCGAGTCACTGCTCGATTCGCGCGAAGTCGTCGTGGCGTGTGGGCCCGGCGGCGTCGGCAAGACCACCTCCGCTGCGGCGCTTGCAGCATCGATCGCGCAGCGACGTCGCGCCAAGGTCTTGGTCCTCACGGTCGACCCGGCTCGCCGACTGGCCGATGCTCTCGGGATCGCCGGGCTTGGCAACACGGCTTCGAAGATCCCCGCTGATGCGTTTGCCGCAGCAGGTGCGCCGGCAAAGGGCGAGCTGTGGGCGGCGATGATCGATACCAAGCAATCGTGGGATGCACTCGTGCGGCGCCACGCCCCCGACCGCTCGACGGCAGACCAGATCCTCGCGAACCCGATCTATCAGAACATCTCCGGCCGTTTCGCACAAAGTCACGAGTACATCGCCATGGAGCGTCTCTATGAGATCCACTCCGAGGGCGGCTACGACCTGGTCATCGTGGACACACCCCCGACGCGAGATGCGCTCGACTTCCTCGACGCGCCGCAGCGCATGGCCGATTTCTTTGCCTCAGGGCTGCTTCGCTGGCTGATCGCACCCTCCCGGTCAAAGTTCGTCGGGATTGCGTCGAAGCCGTTCTACCAGGTCGCTGATCGCATCCTCGGGACACAGTTCCTCGGTGACATTGCCGAGCTGTTCCTGCTGTTCCAGACGATGTACGACGGCTTTGTCACCAGGGCCCAGTCGGTGAGCGCGCTGCTTCGGGACGCGCGGACGACGTTTGTCATTGTGACGACACTCGAGCCCGTGCCAGCGCTCGAGGCTTCCCGCTTCGCCGACGCGCTCGCAGAACGCCACCTCGATCTCGGTCTCGTGGTGGCGAACAAGGTGCTACCAAAGAGCTTTGTCGATCCCGAGACAGCACACGTCGCCGAGCTCATCGAGCAGCGCGCCGGCGAACTCGGCCGAGCTCTGACGGGTGAGGCCGGTGGCGTAGGTGGCGCCGGTGAGGCCGGTGATGCGGATCAGGTCGCCCGCGTGCTCCACGAAGTCGGCCGGAGCTTCGTGAACTTCGAGCGGGTGGCTCGTCGCGAGACCGAGTTGCTCGCCACCATGACGCGCCGCGGTGCGGCCGCAGCGACGGTCCCGCATCTGTCGGGCGACGTGACCGATGTGGCGGGATTGCTGGAGATCGGACGGTATCTGCTCGATGGCCCCCACTAGTCATCGATCTCCATGATTCACGGACGGCGTTGATGCTCGACTACCACGTCCATCTGTGGCCACACGCCGAGAAAGCGACCTCGATCGAGTACGAGATCGAGCGGCTGGCGCTCTACTGCGAGCAAGCGAGCAGTCAAGGTGTGCACGAGATTGCCCTCACCGAGCACTTGTTCCGCTTCGAAGCCGGGCGCAATGTGCTCGGTAGCTTCTGGGACGACGAGCGGGATGAAGCCCTGCGCAGATCGATGCAGGGCTACTTCGATCACCACGCCACGGCTGATCTCGACGACTACGTCGAAGCCGTGCTCGCTGCACAACGTGCCGGCCTACCCGTCGTGCTTGGACTCGAGGTCGATTACACCCCCGGCCGGATGGACGCGGTGGCGAGCTTGCTCGAGGGTTATCCCTTCGACGTACTGCTCGGATCGGTTCACTGGCTGGGCGTGTGGATGTTCGACGATGTCGGCGACACGGTCGCGATGGGCGAATGGCAAAGGCGTGGCGCGGAAGATGCGTGGCGCTCGTACACGGAGGCTCTCGAGGAGCTCGCGAGTACGCGCACGTGTGATGTGCTGGCTCATCCGGATCTCATCAAGGTGACAGGCGCTCGCCCGTCACCGGTGCTACTCGAGGAGTGTCACGACCGAATGGCCGAAGCTGCTGCTGGGTCAGGCATGGCGGCAGAGATCTCCTCGGCGGGCTGGCGCAAGCCCGTCGGCGAGGCCTATCCGGCCACGGGATTGCTCGAACGCTTCTTTTCCCGGGGGGTGCCGGTCACGACGGCTTCGGACTCCCACGGGCCGCGCGACGTCGCCAGCCGCGCCGTTGACCTCGCAGATCTTGCGCGCCGGGCCGGATATGACACGCTTCGTGCATTCGACAAGCGGGAGGGCTACGACATGGCCATCAGTGACGGCGAGCAACCGTGACGTCTCCTGTCGACCTTGCGCGCGAGTACACCGGTCTCGATATCGGAGCGCGCAAGCACCTCGAACGCCTGATGGGCTCGTGGGGCATGCTCGCTGACCTGTCCTTCTCAGACCTGCTGCTCTACGTCGCACTCGATCAGTTCTCACTCGCCGTTGCCGATCCGGGAGTGACCTCCTGGGACGACGGCAGCACGGCGGTGCCGCTCGATAGGACAACGACGTCGCTGAGTGGTCTGCACTTCGTCGTGCTCGGACAGATGCGACCGACGACGAGTCAGACGCTGTTCGAGATGGATCTCGTCGGCCAGGTCGTCGCTGCGGGAGAGCTACCGCTCGTGCTCGAATCGTGGCGAGGAGGGCGGATCGTCTCTGGTGAGCGTCCGGCTATCGGTGAGGACGGGCGTGTGTTGTACCAGTGCGTCCCAATCCGCTGGCGCGGCGAGGTCGTCGGTGTGCTGAGCAGGGTCTGGTCGCCGACCGTCGGACGCCGCACCGGCGGTCTCGAGCGGGTCTATCTGAAGTTGTTCAACCGACTCGCGGCGATGGTCTCGAGCGGGCTTTACCCGTTTGTGACCGACGATGCCCGGACGGAGGAGGCGCCGCGGGTAGGCGATGGCGTCGTGGTGCTCGACGAGGAGCAACGGGTGACGTTTGCCTCGCCGAATGCCGTCAATGCCTTACACCGGATGGGGATTGTCTCCGCGATCGTCGGGAACACCCTCGCTGAGCTCGGTGTCGACTCCGAAGCCGTTGCGCACTCCTTCGAGCAGCGCATCCCGGTCATCGAGGAGGTCGAACGTCGTCCCGACGTCATGGTCCTCCTGCGATGCATCCCGCTCATCGAGGAGGGCGATGTCCGCGGCGCTGCCGTGCTCATTCGAGACGTCACGGACCTGCGTCGACGGGACCGTCTCCTGCTCTCCAAGGATGCCGCCATCCGGGAAGTGCACCACCGGGTCAAGAACAACCTCCAGACGATCTCCTCGCTTTTGCGACTGCAGTCGAGACGACTGGAAGACCGGACGGCTCGCATCGCGTTGCTCGAGGCAGAGCGTCGCATTCGCGCGATCGCGCTCGTGCACGAGATCCTGGCTCGAGAGCCGGGGGAGCAGGTGCCCTTTCGAGAGATCGTCCCCGCACTCGTGCAGCTGGCCAAGGATGCAAACGTCTCCTCGGAGTACGTCGACATCCACGTCAGCGGCGATGTCGGTGACCTTGGTGCCGATATCGCAACTCCGCTTGCGGTGGTGATTGCCGAGCTGCTGCAAAACGCCGTGGAGCATGCGTTTGTCGATGTGGGCAAGGAGCGGTCAGATGTCGATTTGGCTCTCGAAAGCGATGGTCACGAGCTTTCGGTCGTGATCCGTGACAACGGGCGAGGCTTTCCCGAGGGGTTCGACATCGAGCACACTCGAAGCCTTGGGCTCGCCATCGTGCGGGACCTCGTGCGCAGCCAGCTCGAAGGCTCGATTGCGATCAGCTCGGACGCCGGAGCCGTCGTCAAGCTCACCGTGCCGCTCGACCCACCTGGACGCTGAGGGCTGCGGGCGAGTCGCTTGGCCCCTCAGTCTTAAGAAGCTCGACGCTGGCGGGCCAGCCAGGCTTTGCGCAGCTTGCGCCGCTCTTCCTCTGAGGTGCAGCCCCACACGCCAGACTCCTGGTTTGTGGCGAGGGCGAACTCGAGGCAAGCCGCCTGGACTTCGCACTCTCGACAGACGGCCTTCGCTGCATCGATCTGCTCGATGGCCTGTCCGGTGGTGCCAATCGGGAAGAACAGGTCCGGATCGGTGTCACAGCACGACGCTCGGGTGCGCCATGAATCCCCGTCCCAGTCGATTGTCCTATTCCATGTGAGGGCCACAATGCCTCCTCGCAACGCCGGCGCCACTATGGCGCTTAACGACCGTGTCGGCGGTTTCCTAAGCAGTTAGCGACGGCCCCCCGCTCCGCTACCTGCTGGTGTGCTACCCCAGAGCTTCCACGTTCATTGGCGGGGTTATGTTACGCCCGTGTTGCCGGGGTGGCAAGGATTTGTGCGCCTGAGTGCCGCTGGCCTGTTCCACACGTGTTCGGCCCTTTCCCAGATCGCCAGTTCGTGTGCCAGATCGTCACTTGCGTTGCCCGATCGCCACTCGCGAGATTTCTCGTCGCGGCCAGATGGACGCTGCGGGCAGATGGGCGCTGCGGGCGGCCGTGCGCTGCGGCCAGATGGACGCCACCTGTCGAGAAAGACCGTGCGCGGACACCCGTAGCCGGTAGTGTGCTCGTCTCGAGCGGCCAGTGAGCCTGGGACGAGGGGTGAGACGTGCTGTTCCCGACCATCGACTTCGCCATCTTCTTCGGCGTCGCCTTCGTCGGGAACTGGCTCCTTGTGCCCTACCCGAAGATCTCGAAGATCTTCCTTATCGCCGCCAGCTACGTCTTCTACTCGTGGGCGGACTGGCGCTATGTCGCACTACTTCTGGCTTCCACGGCACTGAGCGCCAGCGGCGCACATCTTGTGCACCGAGCCGAAAGCGACCTCGTCGGGCGTCGGTGGCTCGTGGGAACAGTCATTGTCGAGCTGGCTCTTCTCGGGTGGTTCAAGTACTACAGCTTCTTGTCGGTCAATCTCGACAACGCGCTCCATCATGCGGGGATGCACGGCACCCCGATCCCCCTCGTCCAGATGGGAACGCTGCCGATCGGGCTCTCCTTCTACACGTTCATGGGAATCTCCTACGTGTTCGACGTCTACCGTCGCCAGCTCGAGCCAGCACCTCTGCTGGACGTTGCCCTCTACGAGTCGTTCTTTCCTCACCTCCTGGCTGGGCCAATTGTCCGAGGTCCTGAGCTGCTGCCTCAGATCGCCCGCTCGACCCAGCGAGACCCTCGCGTCATCGACCTGCCTCAAGCAGCGTTTCTCATCTTCGGTGGACTCTTCAAGAAGGTCGTCATCTCGAGCTACGTCTCGACCGCAATCGTCAACCCGGTGTTCAACAACCCCTCGCTGCACAGTGCCCCAGAGATCCTGCTCGCCGCCTACGGCTATGGGGTTCAGATCTACTGCGATTTCAGTGGCTACACCGATATCGCGATCGGCTGTGCGATGTTGCTCGGTTTCCAGTTCCCCCGGAACTTCGACAGTCCTTACAGCGCACGGACGCTCCAGGAGTTCTGGCGCAAGTGGCACATGACGCTGTCGTCATGGCTGCGTGACTACCTCTACATTCCGCTCGGAGGTAACCGGAAGGGACTGCTCGTCTCGTGGCGCAACATCGTGATCACGATGGTGCTCGGAGGACTTTGGCACGGAGCGAACTGGACCTTCGTCATCTGGGGTGCCATGCACGGTGTCGGTCAGTGCTCCGGGCATGCCATGCGTGCCTGGCGGCGGCGACGGGGAGTGCCGGATCGCTCGGAGGACATCGTCGGGGTCTGGTTCCAGCGACTTGTGACGTTCAACTTCGTGAGCATTGGCTGGCTGTTTTTCAACGCCACGAATGCGAGCTCAGCGTTCGTGCTCATCCGCCGGCTCTTTACCACCTGGGGCGAGCCATCTCCCCTCGTGCGCTTGCCTATCGTCGCGGCTGTCGTGCTGACGCTGTCGGTGCAGTTCGTGCCGAAGGGCTGGTGGGCACAAGCACAAGAGCTCTTCGCCCAGCTGGGAGCGCTCACCAAGGGACTCGCACTCGGTATTGCGCTCCTCATCATCACGACCCTTGGCCCGGCCGGCGTGGCCCCGTTCATCTACTTCAAGTACTGATGGCCAAGAAAAGCCTTCGCGAGTGGCTCACGCAGCCAATTTCCCTGCGACAAAGCTCTCCTCGACCGCGACGTGACCAGGGCGCGAAGCCTGCAGGATCAGTCCGGCCGCACCGCATGGGCCGTCGACGATCCCGGCTTGTTCCAGCCGGTCAAGCGCTCGGGGTTGCGGTGATCTGTTTTGCCGTGTGGCTCATTTTCGACGCGCAGCGACTCTATGAGTCGGCCCTCGCGTCGCCTCTCGGCACGCGCCGCTCCGTTGCCACGGCCGTGCTGCGGCCGATCGCACGATTTGCCGACGATCTTCGTCTCGATCGACCGGTGACCCGTGCCGACGTCGCCCTCGGCCACGGAGCGACGCCGGGTGGCTCGGTCGGGGCGCCCCCGATAGCGCCGCCGGCAACAACGACCACCACATCAACGAGCACGACGTCGACGATTGCGCCGACCAGCTCGACAATCATCACGGCATACCCCTCGGGAACCACCACGGCAACCACCACGGCAACCACCACGGCAACCACCACGGCAACCACCACGGCAACGCAGCGACGCGGTGGACGCGGTGGAGGCCGGCGCAAGCGCGGACCGATGGCTCTCGCCCAACCAACGAAGGCGCATCCCCTGACGATCCTTGTCATCGGAGACTCGATCGGCGCGGACCTGGGCGTCGGCCTTGGGGACCTCTTCGGCGAGAACCCCGCAATTCACCTCGTCACCGACTCGGTCGGCTCGACGGGGCTGGCCCGCCCGGACTACTACAACTGGCCAGCCCAGCTCGAGGTGGAGCTGGCCGAGTACCACCCCGGGATCGTGGTGGTGATGCTCGGAGGGAATGACGCCCAGAGCTTCGACGTCGGGACCCGCTACGTCGGCTTCGGAAGCGCAGCCTGGCGCACCATCTACGCAGCGCGCGTTGCCACCGTGATGCGCGAAGCAACCTCGGCCGGCGCCCGTGTGCTGTGGGCCGGCATGCCGATCATGTCGCCCTCATCGAACCTGTCAAACGTCGACATGTCCCAGCTCAATGCCGTCTACCAGGCCCAGGCGGCGACTCATCCGGGCGTGACCTACTTCTCGAGCAGCAGTGTGCTCGAGTCGAGCTCGGGGGGCTATGCCGAGTACCTGCCCAATGCTGAGGGCACGCTCGTGCAAGTACGTGACCCCGATGGCATCCATATCGAGGTTCCCGACGGGACGGACCTGCTGGCCCGCGCCGCCATCGTCGCGATGGACAAGGCGTTCTCGATCAAGCTCTGAACTCAGCTTGCATGCAGTCGCCTCAGCGACGCAACGATCTCGGTCTCCGCTGCGGTGCGGTCGACCCACTCTGCACTCTCGACCCGCTTGTTTGGCTCGAGCGCTTTGTAGACCTCGAAAAAGTGCTGGATCATCGAGCGCTGGAACTCGGGGATGTCACCGAGGTCCTGGAGATGGTCGTAACGCGGGTCGCCCGCGGGGACGCAGATGACTTTGTCGTCCGGACCCTTCTCGTCGGTCATCTTGAACATCGCAATGGCCCGAGACCCGATCAGGCATCCCGGGAACGTCGGCTCTTCGACGAGCACGAGTGCGTCGAGCGGGTCACCATCTTGACCGAGTGTGTCCTCGATAAAGCCGTAGTCCGTCGGGTACCGGGTGGCGGTGAACAGCGTACGGTCGAGCCGGATTCGACCAGAGTCGTGGTCGACCTCGTACTTGTTCCGCTCACCTCGCGGGATCTCGATGACGACGTCGAATTCCACTTGACCCTCCTCGGCCGTCCGCAGGTCGGACGGGCGCTTGACGAGCCGTGCGAAGCGCGGCGCAGCGAATGGTAGTCAGATGCGCGAGGTCACTCGGTCCGACAATCCGATGCAGTGAGACACCCGACAAGTACGTTTGGACGACATGAGCGGACCCACGACCCATGTCATCCGTCGCGGCGACGCTCGTGATCTGGGTTTCATCGAGACCGAGAGTGTCCACCTGGTCTGCACCAGTCCGCCGTACGGGTCGCTGAAGGAGTACGACGACCACCCCGGCCAGCTCGGAAACCTGCCGGTCTACGACGAGTTCCTGGACGAGCTCGACAAGGTGTGGCGTGAGTCGCTGCGCATCTTGGTTCCCGGCGGCCGTATTGCCTGCGTCGTCGGCGACGTGTGCATTTCAAGACGACAAGGAGGTCGTCACCATGTGCTCCCACTATCCGCAGATATTCAGGTCCGAGCGCGCAAGCTCGGCTTCGACAATCTGACGCCCATTCGCTGGATGAAGGTGAGCAACATCAAGCTCGAGGCGTCCCGATCGAGTCGATTCCTCGGCAAGCCCAACCTGCCGAATGGCGTCATTAAGAACGATCTCGAGCACATCCTCCTTCTGCGCAAGCCCGGGGGGTACCGCAGTCCTACGCCAGAGCAGGAGCGTCGCTCGCGAATTGAGAACGAGGACTACTTCCGGTGGTTCTCGCCCGTCTGGACTGACGTGAACGGCCAAGCCAGACGCGACCACCCGGCGCCGTACCCTGTGGAAGTACCCCGCCGACTCATCCGCATGTTCTCCTTCACCGGCGACACGGTCGTGGACCCCTTCCTCGGCACCGGAACCACCGCAGTCGCTGCCATCGAGACCGGGCGCAACTCGATCGGTGTCGAAGTCGTGCCGAGATACGTCGAGCTCACTGCGGAGCGACTGGGCCAGCTGGGTCTGTCTGCGAAAGTGGAGATCCAAGACGAGACCCGGGATATTCGGGCACCTCGTGGACCGGAGCTGAAGCGCAAGCGAGCATGAGCGACGAGCTGAGGCTTTTCGAGCCACCCGCGCTCGAGACGTTCGATGAGGCGACCCAGCTGGCCTTGACCGACGAAGCCGAGCCGGATGAGCTTGAAGGAGTCGAGGGCGAAGAATCTTCATCGCTCGTCGGACGGGCAAAGCCATGGGTCGATCAGCCCGAGCTCGATGGCGCGAGGCAGCTGGTTCGCCCGCACATCGAGGATTACTGCCGTGCGGCGGCGGAGTACGTCCGGCTCGCCTCCGTGCTGGGCTCCGGACAGCCAAAGTCCAGTCAGATAGCCCTATCGAACATTCTTGCCAGCGTGCTGCTCGATGACATGCGAGACCTTCTCGGTCTTCCTCTGACTGGGGCGTACGCAGGTGAGCGCACGGTCGGAGGTGGCCTTCGCGAGGTCAAGGCCGATGTCTCCGAGATGACGCCTACGGACGGGCTGACACTTGCCGTGGAACTGAAGCCCGTGCATTTGGCCGTAGGGCGAGCCATTTGGAATCGTTTCGGTGACGTCCGGACCTTTGCGGTCAACGTGCACCTCAAGTTTCCCTTTGCCGTCGTGGGCGGTGTCATGACGCTGCCGACGAAGGAGCGGACGAAAAGTGGCGACGACCGTTCGTGGAAGGAGACCTCTCACCTCGTAGAACGCGCCGTGGCTCGCTTCATGCGTGCTGGCGGCCGCCTGACCGAGGGTGACGCCGCTCACCTGCTCGAAGGTATCGCTGTCGTGGTGTTCGATCACGAGACCGGGGACATCGCGCCGGACTTGCCGCCGCGCGGAGCGGGGCTTCGATGGGACGAATTTGTGCAGGCTCTGGCAACGACGTACGACGCTCGCTTTGGAGCTATCTGATCGCAGTGCCAGGCCAGTGTGCACACGTCCGGCCGCCGTGCCAGGCCAGCGTCCAAACGTCCGCCGGCCTGGCGCTGCGACCGTTTGGTCCGCTGCCTGCCTGCCTGCGCATGCGGTTTGGCTTGTGCCTGACCACGTCGCTGACCTCGCAGCTGCGTCAGATGTTCGTCGTCCCTGCTTGTGCGGCGGCGTTCCGCAGGAGCTCGGTGAGTTCGTCCAGCAGAGGTTGGCGTGCAATCACGAGGGTCGGTGGGCCGGGCTGACCTCCTCGGACTGCGAGATCGATCACGCTGGTTGCGCAGCCGGCTTCTTGTGCGATCAGCACGCCGGCGGCGGTGTCCCACGGTTTCAGGTCGGATTCGTAAAACGCGTCGAGTCTGCCGGCTGCGACCGAACAGAGGTCGAGTGCGGCCGAACCTGCCCGGCGGATGTCGCGCACGTGTGCCAGCACCGTCGGCAGGAGGCGACCCTGGTCGTATCGCCTGGCCGATCCGTAGGAGAATCCCGTGCCGACGAGTGCCTCGCTGAGTGGGGGAGCGGGAATCGAGTCGAGCTCGGTCGAGCCGAGCCAAGCGCCATGGCCGCGCCACGCTCGCCACGTCTCGTCATGGAGCGGATTGTGGACCACACCGACGAGCGCACCGTCCGCATCGGTGGCAGCAATCGACACGGACCAGCTCGGGAAGTCGTAGACGAAGTTCGTCGTGCCGTCGAGTGGATCGACGATCCACGTGATGCCCGACGAGCCAGTGACGGAGCCCCCCTCCTCGCCGAGAATCGTGTCGTGCGGTCGAGTGGCGAGGATCCGCTCTCGCACGAGCGCCTCGCTCGCTCGATCAGCGTCGGTAGCGAGATCGGTTGCCGACGACTTGCGCACGGCCGCATTGCCGAGGTCACGCAACCTCGACCCGCCGGCGCGCGCATCGAGCAACACCCTCCCGGCAGCCTTGGCCGTGGACTCGGCGAGGTCGAGTAGTGCGGAGCCGTCAAGGGTCATCGCTGGGGTCCCATCGCTGCGCTCGCACGACCTGCTCCTGGTCGCTCACGGACAAGTCTGGCGAGACGGGCAACCAGAACTTCGAGAACGGCGTCATCGGGCCATGCAACTCGGCCACGCAAGTCAAGATCTGCGCCAGCGAGTAGAGCGATTGCCCGTGCAATGCGGTCATGACCGAGGCGACGCGCCTGAGCGAGTGCCTTCTTTGCAGGGTAGGGCTTCATCCCCGCGATCTCCGCCGCTGCGTTC
>Ga0116230_10004237_pt1 | contig 14062 bp, 10 predicted proteins | sample S1TSphfallax_3_FD_88678 | JGI IMG/M metagenome (GOLD analysis project Ga0116230, IMG submission 88678) | Host-associated microbial communities from peat moss isolated from Minnesota, USA - S1T2_Fd - Sphagnum fallax MG | ecosystem: Host-associated > Plants > Peat moss > Unclassified | place...
TATAACAAATGAAACAAAGCAACAGTCAAAATAATAGTGGTCTGAAGAAGTCCTGTATATTACCTGGATCTGGGATTGAGGCTTAGTCTTAAGAGAGATGCAACCAAAGAGCTCTGTCCATTTGTGGCGACAATTATCAAAGGTTCCTTCGTGATAGTATTCTGTCATCTGGTACACAGGAGCTGCCAAAAAACTCTTCAACAATGTCTTAGTTGCTCTTTGAAGCTATTTGTGAGATCTCAGCTAAGTGGATTGCAGGCTTACTTGAAAAGAGATTCTCTTGCAAAGAGCACAGCTGAGGCTGCAAAGGCAAAAGCATGTCTCTATATTGCGCAACCACTTAGAAGTGCCCATGGCCAGTGTGGGAGACAGTGATGCAATTGAGGTTTGAAACCAATAGAACACCTAAGAAAACATTCTATCAGCAGATCTGAGGTGACTGCCCTCTAATTCCATACACAACAATTGTTGAACAATGAGTGTGGCTGGAAAGCCTAAACCTGTGAAGCTCTACCTCAAAGGATCAGCGGAGTACCCTCTCAGCCAGGGAGAATTATGTTAGTATTCTTCCTGCATGAATCACTTGCACTACCAACTTATGGCCAGAACAAGTCGGCACGAGTGTCCTATTTCAAGGTTACTCCCCTAGAATGCAGATATCTCTCTTGCACTCAGCAAGGAGCGCGAGAATACTCTGACAGAGTCGAATGGAGTCGGAGACTGGCAGTCTGGGGAAAGAGAATCGTTTGATTTCCACAGGTAAACAGCAAAAGATCTATTCACAACGTTGACCCGAAAAATGACTATGAGCATTCTTCAACACAGCGGGGATCGTGCGAGAAACCAATTTGTCGCTCAACATGTTTCGAAAGAAGAGACAGAGAGATCTATCTCGCTAGAGACAGCAATTTACAACCAAGTTATGGGAAAAAGCAACAAGAATTTTCCACTTTGTCAAGTCCCTTCCGTCGACACAAAGATGTGGACGAAAAGTTCAAGGAACTTCTCTGGGTGTCAAAAGCGGACAAAAAGAAAGTGGGGGGCGCCTTACAGTAGCAAAACCAGAGAGCGTCCACCTTAGGGATGCAGGAAATGGAGGCGGTTCGTTGCCGCTGCTGCTGGTGTCCTCGCACTCCCTCCTCCGTCACCGCCTCTTGGCTCATCACACCAAACCGACAAAAAAACCTTTCACGAACTTACACAATAGCATGCAGCAGGCAAACTCCGCGGCCGCATAGAAACAGCCAGCAATAGGGTGCAAGGATTAGGACGCAACGGAAGCGTCGAATGGTCGTCAAAGCCTCCGTGCGTTGATGGCACGCTCCACCAATTCTCTCTTCTGCCTCCCACTGAACCCTACTGTAACCTTCTTACCCATCAGGCATTTCTTCGTTTGTGCAGGAGACTATGCTTTCAAATCTCCAGTGGGCAGAAGTAATGTGGCAGTACGATCTTCAGAAATTGCAGTAACCCTCTTAACCTTTCCGCTAGCTTCAGTTGCTGCTCTCAGATCCCTAATTGTTGTATCACTGATCTAGTCTCTCCTGTTTCGGAATTTCTTTCAGATTGTTTTCCCGTCTGCGTGTTTGATTTGCTTGGGTAAGAGGTTTTTGCATCTTTTGAATTTTAAGTTCTTTGAACGGTCCTGTACCAACGGCTCCTAGCAGTGTCTCTTGTTTCCACAACTTCCCCAGGATTTGAGTCTGCGCGGTGGTCAGAGGCTATTTTTTCAGACTTTAATTCAAGATTGTCGTGGACCATTCCTTCATGGTTCCTTTAGCGGTTTGGTTCATCCCTTTTTGCAATGCAGTTGTGGTCTTAAATTCGTAGAATAATTGTGTTCTCTGTCTATTTCTTGACCTGATTTATGGTTTCTGCTCAGGAAGTGCCTGTCGATAATTTGGTACATCATCTTATGTTTCTCCATGTTTCTTCACCCCATTTATCCATCTTCCTTATACATTTGACTCAGCTTGGACTTGTGTTTGTGGAAGGGTAAGGGAGATCAAAAGAATAGATGTGAAAAGACTTCTCCAAATTGAGTTGCTTATGTAGTTCAGTTGTTGATGGATATCCAGGGTTTGTAGAATAAACTTGCCTTGTTGAAGGAACTGCTACCTCTGCAGGCAGCAGTGAACAAGGAGGAAGCTTTGATTTTACAATTTGCTTGGAGCTTGCCCAGAATCCTGCCTGTGGTGAGATTTTGTAACATCTATTTTGCTGGCCCTGCTCTACAAGTGTACTCAGATGCAAAGTCTTTATCGAGACTCTCTGCAGTGTAGAAGTTATACAAATTATATAGGAGGGGTAAGGTTGGTTGTGTTGATCCTCACACGAAAGCTGTGCCAGGTCCGAGCAGGTCCATGGCATCCACCTGGACATATCCTGCAACTTTTCAGCACTGAGGGCATCCATACCATGGATTCAATTTCATGTCTAGAACCAGAGGACCTGCTGCACTGCACACTTTGGCTTCATTGCTCTCTCTTCTGGATTTGTGCTGAGACTAGATCTGTGATAAACCTCAACCAGATGTGGACTCCTTTGTGTGCTCCAAGTACCAAGTGAACAAAGGAATTCCTTTGTCAGAAGCAGTTGTCTCACACTAGTCAGTACAATGTGCAACTCCAAGGAAAGGTGGGGTATAATGGTTAAAACCCAGTTCTCAATTTGCTGTTGTTCTGTGGGCTGTTGAAGAGTTAGATTGTAGGATGAGCAAAGTACAGTCCATCTAATTGCAACTCTTGCATCTCCAATGATATGATTTGAACTTGCCACGGCAAAGGATCTCCTGAGGACTAATGCTCTCATTTAATCTTGTGCCAATTGAACCAAGCTGATACAAGCAAAGCTCAGGGATTTTCTGGCATACTTGCAAAGATTCCAGAAGATTTGTAGAGCTTGCAGGGTGCTTGCTGGGAGCTTGCATATTCAATACTAGTAGGCAGAGGAAGTGGTTACTTTCTCACAGTAGGTGCCATTATATTCCAACAATCTACCTTCTAGTCATGGACTTGAATTAAGATTTTCCAAGATTTTCCAACTATTTTGTCTTCCAAAACAAAGGTTCTTTGCACCCTGAGCCCTGATGCTTTGCATCAAAGCCTGAATTGCAAAGCACTCCCAAACAGGAGTGCCTTACATGCATTTGGAAGCTTCTTGTTGCCACATTCAAGTTTTGGGTTACCCAAAAATGTTGGATTGAACATTAAACCATTCAATTGCAATACAAAGTCAGACCTAGGTCTAAAAGGAAATGCAAAACCCTGAAAGTATGCAGTTTGACCTAACAGTATTGAGAGATCCCAATAACAGAAAGGATTGCTGTAATCTGTCTTACACCTATCACATGTTGCTTGAGCATCTATCAAGAGAGTAAAACACCAAGACATCAAAAGGAAACTTGCTTTGGTGAGCATTGTTACAGTTGACTGACTATCAGGATGGCAAGCACAGAAACACAAGAATTCACAAACAAAACACAAAGAAATTGGAGTACACAAGCATTTGGAATGTGCTTTTTTTGTGGTGAAGTTCATCATCCCCATCAGATGGAAGGACACATTGTAGATGCACACATGAGATGGTCTTGGTATTCTCAAAACCTTCCTCCTCACAACACTTCTATCTATCAAAAGTCACCCCAGGGTTCCATGGATCCTCTGGGGAATGGCTCTGCTATAACCACTCACATGGTTATGGTTGGCAGCAACCATACTCCCTCTATTGCTCTTTGAAAACAATATCCATGTGATTGCAGAGAGAACTCCACAAAAACACATAAAAGTGACCAAACAAATGGTGCGAATTCCAGCCAAACCAAAACAAAACCTGACAAGAAAGAGTCTAGTCATAACTTTGTGAAGTTGTGAGTATCACAAAGTATCAGACCATCAGCTTCAGAGACTAGCTGCCATCACCCCCAACTGCCTTCATCAGCTCCCAACAAGTAATGTAGATAAGAGTGTAATAGATAAGAAAACAACAGCAAAGAGCACATGCCACACAAGTTCAGAAGCTCTCACAAACTTGTAAGCACCTCTACACAAAGAGCAACTTGAGGTTTCCAGTTGTCTGAGGAGAATGACCAGATTAGAGAATGAGACCAAGACTCTGACTAGCCACAAAAGGGTTGATCAGGCTTTCATGTCCACAGGCTGGACGGCAGCTGCATTTGGTTGTTGCTGGTTTTGCTGGTAGTTAAGGGGCCTCCGGAAGAGCATGATATGAGGCTCAGGTCGATGGATTGCGTAGTGCACCCATCCCCTGGACTGCTGCACTCCTATAGCTCGCCATTCTGCCTGCTCTACACCAGAGCCCATCTTGTCCCTTTTTTAGGGTTCCCTAAGATCTCTTGAGTTCTTTTGAAATGCAGTTACGATTCGACTGATCATCAAGTCTGCGACCCTCTTGACATGATTTCTTATGAACCCGAGCAACAGGACAAGGAACAACAATACTGGGAAGGACAATAGAAACCCACCTCAGACAGCAGACGGTTCTTTGGTAGCAGCTTTGCTATGTCGGGAGGCAGTACCACATGTCTGTATCAACACCCAGCAAGCATCACCGGACGTCATCAGGCAACAGATCTCAACCAATGCAACTTCGTTTACTGGGATGATCTAAACCTATGCACCGCATCTAGTACACTGAGGAACCAATATGCAATAAGAAAGCAGATCAGATTCAGGACTTCCTATCTAGACATAAAACCGTACAACGAACGCAACGCAAAAAAACACATCTGAGGGATGCATAACCCATCTCAGATTCGCACTTAAACAGGCAAAGCAAAACCGGATTGAAATATGACGCACCTATACTCATACGTGTCATCGAAATACTTCTCGGAGTACTGAATCTGTGGCATCTCGCTTGATCTCTCTCTCACACACAATGCAAAACGCTTGCTTTACTCAACGGGGCGCGATTATGACAAACAACGAGGTGTGATGGCTAACAACAAATAGTGCATAAGCGGCTTCCGAATGGGGTTAGCGCTGTATAATGGAACTGATCCACAATAGTGCGGTTCCAGAAAAGACGTACTTTAATTATGAGTCTTGGCATGATCCTCACCTGCCAATTCTCGCCTCATTCATTAACAAGGCCGTGATGTCTATGCCTTTAAGAGATTCTTGACAGTCCAATCGTCAGACCGTGCATACGACAGTCTAGATTATTGGGTATTGCCAGAGGATATGACGGCCCTGACAGGCACGCAGTGGGGCATGTCTCTTTCATTACGTTTTCCGAGGAACCGCGCACATCAGGAAAAGTGTGCCGGTGAAAGATCCAGCTAGCTGGACTTAAGCATTACTGCAAAACGGTTTTCTTCGATACCTTAGCAACAACAACCTTATGATCTTTTGCAAGAGACGATTGTAAGATCATGAACGAGATGTGCTAAGCATCCACAGCATATATCTACAAGAATTAACACCAAATCTAAGCCAAGCATGAAAGCAAAAGTCTCCTTGTACGTGATGTGATTTTGGAAAAGAAAGCAAAAAAAAACCATTGGCCTTTCTGGCATGAAATCCTACGAAACTGACCATTTCAGACTCCACAAATGCTCACAACTAGTTCCTTAATGACGTTTCCAAGCCAGACACAGAAGCACAACGTGTCTAATCTTGGAACTCCCTTCCATGGAGACACAATCTTTAGGAGGGTAATCTAAACCGAATAGATTTTGGGACTCTTGTGTCTGCCATTTTCACCAAGCAAGTATGCTCATTGTAGGACTTGAATTGATAACCCATAAAAACAGATTTTAAATTTGTCGTGTTTCTCCATTTTCATCAAGTAAGCTTAAGGAAGCAAAGGTCAAAAAGGAGACACAATCTTTTTGTTCTGATTTATTTTTGTCATTTTCTTTTTTAGACACTCCCATCTTGAAATGCCAGGCTTACCCTGGCCTGGTTGGACTTGCGACATTTTTCTAATATATGAAAATATATATATTTGCTGTGCTCTCTGCCCCAAGGCGTGATAAAACTCAATGATCACACTTTGAAGGAAACCAATCTGTGTCAATTTCCAGCCAAACCACCAGAAACGAAGACATAAAAGAATGCATGCAAGCTTAAGCTTCTTGTGAGTATCAAAGCTTCGTCTTCCTCACTGATTTCATCAGCTCCTGATGGTGGGTGTAGATAAGTGTATAAATAAATTCACAAAAACCTCATCCTGAGTTTCTGTTCCATTTCCAGAATTCAATAGGAACAAGACTCAGTCCTGATGTTGGCTAGGACTCAAAAAAAACCAATAATATCTTCATTCCACCTGCAACAAGCTTGAAGGGTAGTGGCTTCATCTCATTTTAGCAAGTAGAAACACAAGAACAGAATATGGTTTTTTCCTATGGCAGTAGGCCTTGGCTTATGACACGTGTGAGGTAAACTATGTGGTTTCATCCCTTTCAACGGAAAATATATGTGGTATACACAATAGTTTGACATTCATGTAAGCTGTGCCAGGAAAAACCATATTCTGTTATAGTGAAACAAGTGAGCATCCATGGCTATGAGCCAACATAGAAGGCTGCACTTACTTCCATGGAAGCAGTGCACTGCACATCCACTTTTATGTTCTTTATAATAGGGAATACTTGGAAGGCACCGTGATTCAGTTCTTCTACTCACCAGTTTTGTAGTTGAGCAGCAATCTTTTGCTGAATCATTTTGTTTAAACAGTCTCAAGAGGAGGAGGGAGGTTGACAGCAGACATACAGACTTTGAGTACAAGGACCTTGGACAATATTGAGGTGGAGATCAACATTGAAGTGAATGGCCAACCTAGATTTATTCAACAACGTCAAGCCATGTCCCAAAGAAAACTTCAAACCTGAATCTCGGGTTGTGTGAACCAAACCCTCTAGAGTAGATACTGATTGGCCTGAAATTCTGGGTACAATTTTCTTCAAGTTCAGTTCCTGAAATATCTCATGGTTCTCATGCCACCACACTATGCTATGATGAAACTTGGATCAAGATTGTCATCATGCATAGAGCCAAGGAGTTGCAGCAAGAACTGCATATAATTTCAAACAGGACAGAAGAGCCTGTGCTTATATTTTAGGTGTGATTATTGGTCTGCTGCTACAATTCCAACATTGGCAAGCTTGAGCTGCTCTATTTTCATTCAGGTGCCAGATCCAAACATCAGAATGCTTCAACTTGTTTGTATCATTTAGCTGAGTTGCCTCTGAAAATGCAAGTATGCTGCCTGCAATTATTCAGCATTTATGTGTACTGAGTACATTGTACAGTTGGGGTTCATTCACACTGAATTAGAGCAGGATTCCAATGGATGGTGCGATGTTCATTCACTCTGGTCCCTGATCCTTTCTTGCTCCATTGGTTCCCATTCAGTGACCATTTCATTCAATAAGCCATGCCAGTCCTGGATACTATGAAGGTAGGTGCTCCAAAGGCTCAGGATAAATGTATTATTAGCCAGAAGATGATGGTGGAATGGTCAGAAGATGATGGTGGAATGGTCACGGCAAGGAGGAAGGAGGAACTCATTAACAACATTGTATTTTATCTTAAGGTTACACTATGCAGTACCTGAACCCACAGCCACTGAAATTGCCAGGCCACTTGACTAATATTAAATGGCAAAAAACCCTTGTAATTAGTTCGATGTTATGAATTCATGAGGATGTTGACTGATTGTGAATAGTCCAGTTTTGTTTAGGAACGACCATTCCAAACGCTTCCCAAAGTGCAGATTCAAATTGGGAAAGGTTGAAACAACTATTTTGACATTTCACTCATACTAAGCTACAATGAGTTGAGAGTAGTCTATGTATAGGTCCGGATAGCCTTATAAGGATGTTGTAAGCAAACCTATTCTTGTGAATCTTGTACTAAACATTCCTACAGGGTTATAATGTTCAAGTTAACAATGATGTTCAACTTTGATGCATATCAACCTCCTAGAGCCCCCTTGCATGTATGCATTGTATTTTAATAGTTAAATATTTATTTATTTTAATAATTCAAAGCTTCACTTTGAAAATGTGAAAAGGGGGAAAGCATATTACAGTGACAACCTTTGGAATGTGACATTGTACTAGTTTATAGGGGTGTGCATGTTTGAGTGTATCCCACCTCCAATCCTTGAAATATTTTCACAATTTTATTGCATAATATGTTAAAAGATAACTCAAGCAAGAGGTTAGAAAGAAAATTACTTCATTTTATTTTATAAAGTGAGAAATTGAAGTATATTTATAAAAACAAATGTAGTGTACCTATGTGTTCAAAAAACACAAATATATTCCTAAAATTTTCATCCAAGAACCAAATTATATGAATTTTTTTCCACATGTCAATTTTAAGGTTTAGAAATGATATTAATTAGATAAAAAAACTTCCCCCCCAAAGAAAAAAATGTTGAAAAAAAAGTGTGGGAAAACTTGGTTCTTTTGGCAAAGAAAAAACATGCCCACAGATGGGCCAATTGTCACATGTAGTTAGGTAAATAAAGGTGAAATGAGGGGCATAAAAAATATCCAAATTGTTTCCATTGTATTCCACTACATGTGGTACTTTTTTTGACATATGAGCCATTAGATTAAACAAATCATTTTGATCAATCTAGATGGTGTTAGTTACTAGCTATTTCAAAATCCAAGGGCCCACATGGGGAAATTCAAGGTATGTTTGTTGTAGCCAATCACAAATTGGCCACATACCCATCCACACTAATGTTCATTGGTTTGAACATCAATTTAATGCAACTATCACAACTAACAATTTTTTAAATATATAATTGTTTTTATGCCCTTGATCTATTTTTTTATAAAAATTAAGCCAATCAACATGTTGAACTTTTTTATTTAACCCTAATCCTTCAATGAATACATTGATTTGAAAAGTTAAAGGGAGTTATTGAAGAGCCAGCCTTGATTAATTCTAGGTTCCAAGGTGCATATAAGCACCCACAAAAATTGGTTCCATGAATCAATTTGATCCCCATTTTCATTTTGGGCCATTTTTTTTAATAATTGCAATAATGGAAATGTTGTTGGCAGTGACACAAGGATTTAGGATCTTTATTTGTCAATTTAGAAAATTATAAAACACACACTACCAAATTTTATTTTGGTTTGGGGTGAAATAGGATGCTCCACATCAAGATTTAATTTTTAAAAAATTAATTTGTTAAATAAAATGAATTTTAATTAATTGCAAGGGATTTTAAATATAGTCTTTTATAAGTTTCATCTTTTTGGACACACCATGGGACTAATTTTATAAAGGAAATCATGTTCATCCATGTGGCGACTTTTTCTAAAATTTCCAAGGTGACATTTCACAAGGGTTTTTTTTTCTTTTATTTTTCATTTTTTGAACACCCATTCAAATTTTTTTCATATATTGAAAAACTTGGGGGGGGGGGGGCAAAAGGTTGGCAATGGATTTTTTTTTAAAAAAATTCTTTAGTTTGTATATTTTTTTAATAGCAACACAACCACTTTTTTCATGTAGGGCAAATTAGGATGATTCACATGGTCAAATTGGGCCATTTGGGCCAAAATTTGAAAATTATTTCTTAAAATCATAAAATGAATATTGGTAGCAACAAAAGGTTTGTTTGTGTTTTCTAGTTTGATGCCCTTTGATCAACATTGCACATTGGATGTTGTCTAGTCCATGTCAACATTTTTTGTTGAACATCTTGTCATCGTTCATTTGTTGTTTGTCATGTTCAATTCTCCAACCTTCGCCTCTTTGGATCTTGTTGTCGAACTTGTTCACTATGTAGGACTTTGATTATGCATTGTCAAGTTGATGGGATTATGTACACATGCAAATCAACTCATTGAGTTGATGGGATTATGTACACATGCAAATAAACTCATTGAGCTAATGGGATTTTGTATGCATGCATTGGATCTGTTTTGTTTGAAGTGAATTTTTATTATTGAAAGAATATTGGTTTGAATCATCATGGTAATGGTTTTCTTATGGTTATGTTTGGCTTGAAAGTTCAATACATGTGCAAATGGCAAACATTACAGCACAACAACAAAAGGCCAAGTTTATTAAACCTAGGCCTAGAACACACTAGAATTTTTTGCATATTTTCAACCTCAATTTATGATTAATTTTTCGTCATAAATGACATTTGCAACTAAAATGACTTGTGGTTGCATTGAACAAATTGCATGCAACATTAGTTGCAAATGTTGATGTCATGATAATGTCATCACATAGACAATGGATGAAGTATATATTTAAGTTGACTATATTTTTCATTTATTGATTGTATAACACATGTGACTATCATGCACTAATGACCAATGTCATGTTGCCATGTGGCATATTCAAAGATTTTAAATAAATCAAATTTATTATCAAAATTTTAATCTCAACCATTTTTTAAGGTCTTTGATTCATACATGTGGGCAAATAGTTTTGTGCCATGTGGCAACATTTATGATTTTTGGAAGATCTAAAATTAAAATAGGTGGTAGGTAAAGAAACCTAAAATATGTAGGTAAGTAGGTAGGTAGGTAAGTAAGTTTAAGTAGGTAGATACCATAAGTCTTTTTTTTTTTAAATTTGGTTTTTTTTTTTTTTTTAGACTTTACCAAATTAAGGTTGAGCATTTTTTATTGGCTCATCCTATTCGGCAAATCTTGTGTATTTTAATGTTTATAATGCATCTAGTTATATAGTTGACACATTTGAAAGGGAAGTCAAACAATATGGGATAAAAATTCTAGTTGTAACCTAGTTGCAAACTATTCACAACTAGATTGTGATTAGATTTTTTATCCCATACAATTTAGTTTTCTTTTCAATTGTGCCAATTCCATAAATAAGTAACTCACTACTTAACTAACTAATTCACTAATTTCCTATCTACCTACAACCTACTTATTACCTATTTACCTACTAATAATAATAGGTAATAACGACATCAAATATTAATTATTAATTAAATAATCAATTCATAGTAAAAATCAATTGATTGTAACTAAAATCATGATGTGGGTCACAAAAAAATTAACTTAATGTGTTTTTTTCACTTCAAGGCAGAAAATAGTCAAAAAGGTGTTCCAACATGAAATGATAGTTACACTTTTACCATAGTATTATCTAAGGCCCCATGAAGCAAAAGTATAATTGGCATTCCTAAAAAACTTTGGATCATAAGGTTTCATGAAAAGTTTGCATTCCAACAATGTATTAGTTCACAAAGGTGTGTTGTTGAACGCGATTGTTAACATGGATGCTTCTAATGACATATTTGTTGGCGTCAAAAGATTTTCATGATTGTTGGGGATTAAAAGAAAGAACATTCATCGTGCCTTAATGCAACAGTGGTCTTTGCACATTTTTAGCCTTTCACAATTTGACCTCTTAAGATGTACATCTATGTAGTCTATCTAAGGTCTAAACTACATTCAAGATAATATGTCTAATATGTGTGGTAGGATTTTTCTTGATGTACTTTTTTAGTCTGTGTTGGTTAAACTACATTTGAACTACATGTGTTGTATTGCAAGGTCTATGTACTATTATGTTGTATGTGGCCAAAAGTACATTAGCTATATATCTATGTGAAGTATCAACTACATTTGGATTAAACACACATGTTACAAGAAGGTTTTTAAAACTCTACATGTAGTACATTATGGCTAGATGTTTACTAATTCACGTAAGGTCTTCCACATGTAGTGCATTTGGATGTAAACTACATTTTGTACCTATGATTGTTCATGTTGAATCATATTGGCTGAATGGATGTTAGTTTGTGTGGGTTTTATACTTGAATTTCAAATGTTATGATTGTAGATGTTAGAATCCAATGATTGTTTGTTTATTATATGTGAACTATGTGTTTTCCCTTATGACAAATGTTTGTATCTTGTTGGGTATTTTTTGGACTATTACATGGTTTGGATTGTTGTATTATCACTTGTATTAGTAGTCTTGTAATGTTATCAATTTGTAACTAATAAACAACACCATGTATTCATGTGAGGAGGCTTGATAACTTAGGTAATTGTTTTGAAAGATATGGATGATTGAAATTTGCCTTTTTTGAATGTCCACATGGTCATCACAAAAGGTGTTATGTGCTCCATCATCAACATGCACTACCTATTGAAAATTCAAGTTCAATTAGTTAGGTTTCATTAGTTACTAGAGTAGGAAAGTAACTAGGTTACTTTCACAAGGTTAAATTACTTTCTTTACTTATATTAGTTTGGTTATTTGTGGTTTGGTCTTGTAGTTAAATACCTTGGTGTTGATGGTTTGTTCCTCTTTTCTTCATTACACAAGTTTGTGTATTTCATGTGACAAGAACTTGAGGAGTTCTTGATATTATGTTTTATGTTGTGAACATCATGTTATAGTTTCCTTTCAATAAAGTTCTATGTTTGCACTTGAGTAAATCTCCTATTTGTTATCAATACCATGGTTAATGCTAGAGAAACTAACCAAGCAGGAGCACCACAAATTACAAAACCTTCTCCATAAATTATCTTGTCTCCTAATCCCAAGCGAGTAATTCAAAACAACCACATGTTCGGATTTCACATAGATATTAATCTCAGCTCCCTATAAATATAAATGGAACTCAACCTATTCCCAAAATGGTCTAAGCATGCTAAAATGAGCCAAGGATTGTGAAGTCACTAGTTTAAAATCTGGTCCATGATTTTGAAAAATGACTACATTAATTTTAATAATTGAAATAAAATGGAATTTTTTGTATATTGTTTATATACTTGTGAATTTCCACCTCCATGATTTTCATGTAATTTGAAGATGATGAACTTATTTTTAAATGATTTCAAAGTAGTGGGAACCTTGTAGTCGACAACTACTTTCATTACAACAAAAGGTGTCCCTATACACTAAGTGAATTCACTAATTGAAGTGAATTCACTAGTTGTAGTGAATAGGAACTAGTGAAGAAGCAATGAATTCATTGGTCTAGTGAATGAGGATAAATGAACTACACTCACATTTTCTAGTAGTGTTTCTATTTCAAACGTCTTTAATATTATGTGAAATTAAACCATTTTCTTTCAAAATTTTAAGGAAGCCATATAATTGTGATTATGAGAGCATGGGATTAACCAAATCTTAAAATTATGTCTAGATTTCATAATAAGTAAAAGTATTTTAAATGTGTTTTTAACCCCTTAAAGTATATACTTTAATCAATTTCTTTAAAGACTAAATGTTTATTCCTTTATAATGGAAAGCAAGGTTAAATTTCCTGACAAATTTGATGTGTTTGGCATATTTAGTTTTATTTGTGGGAAATATGTTTTGAAAAAATGGAACAATGTTATATGAGATAGGCAATGAACTTAATATCTAATACACCTTGAATGTCTAAAAAATGTATTGGACAACTCTACAAATATGAAAATATTTATAGAATTGAAGAGGATTATGCTAAAGATCATGGATTAAAAATTCATAGCATTGAACAATTAAAGTAATTTTTTGTTAAAAACATATATTTCAAGATGAAATTTTGTGGATGAAATTTATACCATCCTAAATTAGGATTTATAGTAGATGATTGTTTTTGTAGTGCTCAATGACACTTGAATCAAGGCAAGGTCTTAATGGGCAACATTCAAAGAAGCAAAGTTAAGGTTAATGGTGAGCTTTACATTGCATAACAATGGCTAATGTTGCTTGTAATCTTTTATTAAGCAAGCCCACCATGGATTGTCACCTGTTGAGATTTTCACATTCACATTAGGGTTTAGGCATGCACATTTCAAGCTTGAACTCCATCTCTAAGTAAAAACATGGTTAGGTGCCTCATGTTTGACATTTTGAAAAGTTCACATCTTATAATAGTTACAATTATTGCATTAAAAATAATTATCAAACTATAAATTCTATAATTATCCCCTATGGTTTTGGTCACAAACATTAATAGAACACCTTATAAATACCCCTAAACATGTGATTGGTCAAGAAATTTCTTAAAAAAATTTAAAGATTTCAATGTGAAATGGAATATCAATTGTAAAAAATGATGAAACTCATGACAAGTTAAA
>Ga0116230_10004238_pt1 | contig 14061 bp, 20 predicted proteins | sample S1TSphfallax_3_FD_88678 | JGI IMG/M metagenome (GOLD analysis project Ga0116230, IMG submission 88678) | Host-associated microbial communities from peat moss isolated from Minnesota, USA - S1T2_Fd - Sphagnum fallax MG | ecosystem: Host-associated > Plants > Peat moss > Unclassified | place...
CAACGACCACGAAAATCATATGCAGAATCAGTGCAGCAGGAGCTGCTTCAGCGCGATCAGCTTGATCCAAGTTGTGATTTGCTTCAAAATATGATCCACTGCAGTCACAGGCTCGCAATACACTTCGTTTGCTTGAGTTCTTTGTCGCCGGAATTGTAGCCAGATCTTGGGTGTTGCGTCCTTTGCATTGCAGCAGATGTAGAGTACTAGGGCTGCGTGAAGATGATGGCAATTCCTAATCCGTGAGTTTCCTGTAGTTTGCAGGGGTTACCAGCTCAGAAACAACTCAGTGTTTCCCAGAAAAAGGTCGAGCGGCACAAATTGCTGCAAGGCCTCTTCCTCGAAGAAGAGCTCCTCACTTCACTCGAACAGTGAGCGTCAACTTGCCGCACACTGTGCCCAACCCAGTGCGGGTGTCTTTCAACGGGCCTTTAGAGACCCAGCAGAGTCGAAGAACACGAGCTTATTGTAGAAAACAATCGCAAGTTTCCGGGAGCTGCTGTTGGAGTCGGTGATGAGCTGCATTTGAGGAAGTCGATTGAGTCGATGAAAGGTGCTTCTTGTAGTTGCAGATAGATCTAGTGCAGAGCTACTGCGGCGGTAATCTCCTAAACCCATACATATCATCAAACACTTTCCAATATTTTACTCATTCCTTTAACCAAATTGAGCAATTTTTGTGTCACTGAATGTGCAAACTGAAGGGTTATTAATGTTCTTTGAGCATCAGAAGTAATGGAGCAAAACACAGAGATCACAGGAAGACAAATGAGTGATGGTTTGCTTCAAAAATCTTGAAAAAAATAGCTCTCGAAATCTCTCTAGTTGCAGCCTCATGTCTTCCTCGTTTTTTAGTCCATTTTGAGTGATCACAAGGATCACAAGGATTTCGCCTACAAATGAGGGGGCTACAACTGTTCTTTGGGCTTCAGAAGCAGAGGAACAATTTGTTAGGACTTGAACTCCTTTGAACATGCTTGTGAAGATGCTTGTGAAGTGTTTTTCTCTAGTCAACACACACACACACACAAGCCACCACACACAAACATGTAGAAACCTCGTAAATTGCAAAGCGTCTCTCCATTGGAAGGACAAATGTGAACTAGGTAAACAGTAAGTACCCTTCCAGCTACTCAGCATAACAACCCATAATGACAATTGAGACACTTTCTTTTCATCCCTGAAGAGAGTGTTTATTACATTCTCATGAAAGAAGCAACAGGGTCACAGAATCATCAGATGCCAATGAGAGCCAATGTTGATAAGCCTTCTGCCCAGTAGTAGGGTCATCTAATGACATAAAGCTTGAGTGTAACTGGTTAATAGTCAATCAAAGCATTGAGATTCTCATTATGGTCAGTTATGTTTAAATAGCAAACCACACAATTGACTCTAAGTACAGCCATGAAAGGAGGTGTAAGGCAAAGAATCAATATGTAAATGCAATCTCACAACAAGGTATCAAAAATTATTTACTACTTTTGGTATTTCCATGTTATAGATATATGGATTTTTAGTCCTGCAATAAGGCAAGACTCCAGTTTCTTAATTGTTCCTTGGATTAAGACTTCTGGAATTCCATTAAACACAAATATTCATGATTGTTGCACTAACACAACTGTTGAATAGATGCTTACAAATTACAAAACAAAACTTATCAGCTTTTGCTAATTGTGGGATATCCAGCACCTGCTGATGCTTGTCCGCTGGGTGCATTTGCAGTAGGGGCCATGACACCATTTCCACCAATGGATGACTCTGAGTAGGCCCTCCTCGACTTGGAGTTCCTTGGAGAGCCCATGAAGGGTCCAGGGGACTGAGGCAATGGTCCATTGTAATCACCATTGGTCATAGAATAAAACGTAGGTGACGCCTGTGGTCCTTTGGGAGCAGGAGAGGATAACCCTGTTGACTCGATTCGGGAGTGGAGCCGCTGTGATGATGACTCTGTGTCAAGAGGGAGCTCTTCCAAGGTCTGTTGACACAAAGGATTCCATATTAGGGACCACAGTGACTGGCTAATGAGCATTTGAAGGTTTACCTATAGCACTAATGCAGGTCATTGCATACTAGCACCCCACTTTCATTCAGGTACCACTCAAAACTAATTAGTTTTGTAGTTGAGGATGGCAATGCAAAGCAACTAAAACTATACTGAAGAAATATCAAGCCGAAGTGTAGTGTTGGTGTGAGGATAGGGACTCTTTGACTAGGCTGGAACCAACACACAGTTGCTAGTCAGAAAGGAAGGTGACGGAAAAGGGCCCCTGGGTTTTGGTAGCCATACCCAAGCTGCTTGTTGCAGTATACGCAAAATCTCTTTACAACGCTTTCTCTTCACTGCAGTCTCCTCTCTTTCTTGCAACATCTCCTCAAAGAGATTTTCTCTGCACAATATTTACACATTTAGTCTTCAGAAAAGAATTACAAGTACTCTATGTGCACACTCTACATTGTTTTATCTATACCTGTAGAGCTTTCGGATGAACACACTGTGAAGCTCTCGCTTTGCATGATTCACCTGAACACAAAAGCAAACCCATCATTCTCTTCTCCCTCACATCACTAGAATAGAAGCAGAAAAGACCACAAGAGATACCACAAGTAATAACAGGTAGATAGTAATAGATTGATAAACAATCTAGAGTTCCTCACACAGAAGAGTTATGGTGATGAACATGACACACCAGAAAATGCATGATAGCCTTGGGGACAGAATCCTGGATATTTTTTCGGACTATGTCGTAGTAGGACTTCAGGAGTAATCGAGTTACTGTAATCTCAACGGTCTCTTGCTCTGTTTGGGTGTCATTTGGCCTCAGCACTGATGGTGGCTGCATATATCCTAGCCAGTTCTTGTTAAAAGCAATCACACCATGACAATCTTGCAAAACCTTCCTCACATTTTGCTTCTACAATGGTACCCTGAAGGTTGTCCCACCATCTAAAGGATTCTACCAGTCTCTAAATATAGTAGTTCAGAGCTCACCTCACGTAGCTGAATGTTTGCAATGGAAGGCTCTGAGGCTCCTTGTACTGGTTCACTGTGCCCTCTATTAAGCACATTCCCATTTGCAGCTTTCTCATTCCCAAATATTGTCGGGATTCCCCAGCTCCCTGTGGCAGGGGAATTTCCTATTACACAGATTGCAAAATGTGAACAGAAAGAGAAAATCTTATTCTTGGAACTGAGCTTGAACCAGAAAATGTGACCATTGGTGATAGGTCTTCACTTTGGGATGTGTTCATACCTGGAGGAACAGATTTCTCTTGCTGCCCAGTTGGACCCTTCACATTCTGCAATCATAAACACAGGTGAAGGACATGAGCAAAATGGCAGCCGACATGAAGGAGCAAAACATAATGATCACTTTATAGTAACCCAAATGAGAAAGTACATTTACTGAGAATGAACATTTACTGGTATCCACATTCCAGTCTCAGCAAATCCGGCTCGAGCAAGACTATTATCAAGATTCTGACCAGTTTTCCCTGGATTTAGGGATCTCCCTTTCAGTCATTGGGCTTTCCAGTGGCTATTTAGTCTGTATGACTTATTGTGATAATACTATTTTTATTCTCATGCCAGCAGGTTGCATATGCCCAGAGTCCAATGAATCCCATACATTCTCATGAACAACAGCTGCATTTGTACGAGCCATGATTGCCCGTGATTTGGCAGCCTTCTCTGGTAATGGTAGCCGATCAGCACCAGACTCCTTCCAGTCATGCGCATCCTGCAACTCATAAACAATCCATCTTAGGATTGATGAAATCAAAATCCTTGGACCCTCACCTAAACCATATCCCATCAGCTGTGAATAGCCTATGTGAGAGAACAAACTAAACAATCTATTACAGAATCTGAGAATATCCCATGCTGTAATGAATCCAAATTGAGGTAAGACACCTTCATGCCCCGCTGTTGCTGAATTGCTAGCTCCACTGCTCTACTGCCTCCAACAAAGTTAGGGTGGGATGTATTTATATAATCCATCTGCAACCAAGCATTCTCCTCCGAACTGATGAGTAGGCCATTCCTTAGAATAAAGTAGCTTTTATTTGTTGTACAAGCACAGAGCACATGCAAAGGTGATGGACTGATTGAAGATTATCAAACTTCAATTGTGACAATAATGAGGTCAGTTTTATACTTTAGATGTTCATGATTTTGAAACCTTTATGAAGCAGAGAAGCATGTCAACACCAATGATTGCACCGTTAAAGAAAGACAATGCACCTCCATCTCAATTAGATGGCCAATCATAGTTTCCGCAGGAGCCAGGCCTTCCCGCAGAAAATTGGCCATCACTTCCTCAATCCGTCTTCGAAGCAAAGGGAATCGTTGCAGTTCATAAGTCTCACATCGATGAGAGATCTGCCATTGCATCATCCACCTTTCAAGCTAAAAGAACAGACCTTATGATTCCACTGAGGAAGTAGAGACAAGAAAGAGTCCAATTGAGCAGAAACAGAGTAAGTAATCACCTTGACAAGCTCATCATAGATAAATCGTGCACACTGCAGGCTGGGATCAAGGAGTCGTGCAATCTGTCGACGGATCAACACTTCAAATGGGACCTAAGCAAGCCAAGATAATGACCCCCTGTTAACATGTGAATTAAGCCTAGCATCTGGACCCTGAGAAAGAAATTGATATGTCCTCCAGGTCATAAATCAAACTGAAACATTGCAATTGTCATTGATATATCTGGACTATGAAAGTTGTGCATTAGAAGTCGTCAAATAATGCATGCATTACCAGCTTGACCATCCCTGTCAAGAGTTTGAAAACTCTAAAGAATGGAGAAAGCATCAAAGCATAGATGGCCACCCAAAAGGGGTTTCCCTGTACAAATCTATTTCTGTAACAATATGTCACTCAATATTCTTGACTCATGGTCTACACCTTTACAAGAGTTACCTCAGGAACAAATAGGACATTCTTGGGCCCTGTTGCATTCTGAATGGCTGTTCGGATGTCTTCATCACTCAAATCATCACATGGATCCACATCCTACAGAAAACAGACAACATTACAGGGCTGGATTGTTGTACATCAAGCCATGACCTGCATGCATAGCAAGGGTGAAATGCTTCTCTCTGGAACAGAATCTGGCCTAGTTTATCATTCTGCCACCTGCATCTTCCTGCTAAGAATATTGCATGCCTACATGCAGAAAGTTCCACATTCACAAAGAAATGGGTACCTCCAAACTTTTAACAAAGATTGCCTGGAATATGTAGTGAATGCGCGCTCCCCCAGAGAGCTCAGTTGTTGACATCTCCTCATTTTTTCCATCAACAATGGACTGGAAACCTGTCCCAACACGAAATCTCCGAATTGATGTTTGTTGAGGACATACTGGATGTGGCATCTACTGTCTAATTTGAGTAACAAAATATTCACAACATAGCATCTCACAGACTGAAGAAGAAAGCAAGATAGTCACTTGGGTGTACATGGAATCCCTAACAGGGTAGGAGGTAGTAATGAACCAGAAGCTTAGAATATTGGAAGTGTTCATCTCTCCTTTGACAGAAGTAACTACTTTTGTCTCAATTCTGCAATAGCCTCAAGAGGATGATTTAATCCATACGCACCATGAGTATATTTAGTGATGATGCCAAGCAACAATGCACCCTGTCCAGACTGTACATCCCAGATGAAGCACATGATAATAATGTGAGTACTCTTCAAAGCCTGATCAATTATCTCAGTAGATTTGTGATCAGTAGGCTTAACATTAATCTTCTTCAGATTGAAAGGACGAATTGGAAGGAGTCAATCAAAGATGTGTCCTTTTTTATGCAGAAGATCAGAAGGGTTTACCTTGGACTCAGTAAGCTCCCCATAACTGGCAAGTTCCTTCTGCATAGTGATCATCTGAGTGCTGATTCGTGCTTTCAACTCTGGAAGTATGGCCTTTATGTGTTCCACAAGGATCTATTGAGCACATACAAATGCCAACCACTAGTAAAATATGACATCCAATTTGGACATGGTTTGCTTTAAGAGCTAATACTTTATGCAAAGAAAATATGTGATCAGGTCTTGTTACCATGTTTAATTTCTTGGCCAACAGAGGAGTCCCACAGCGATCTCCTAAGTTATGGTAAACCTGCTCCAAAAAATATACAGCAAGAAATTAAGCTCAAACACAAGTTCAGTGACCAGTGGAACAAAACCACATAGGGACATCGGGAAAAAAGAGGCAATTTTTTTCCATTTCCTGTCTATTACTCCAATCTCCATTACATGGCTATCCACAGGGGCTTTAAATTTTTCTCATTTGGAAAAATCTTACCCATTTTCCAAATTTGGAAAAAACATCCCCATTTCATATGGAAATCCTTCAGGGTCACAGTTTCCAAGGACTTACCAAATTACAACATTCCAAGCAATAGTGAGACAATTGGAATTCAAACAATCTTTTGTTCTGAATTTTTAACACTCCTTTGAACTTCTTCTGAAAGAATAGATTGCCCTTCACTGTGTGGATTAGGTATCCAAACAAGAAACTTCTATGGAAAATCAAATTCTTGCAAAGAACTGTCCCTATCTAAAACCTATTTGACCAGTCAACATCATTCTAATCAGGCTCCTGTTACATGAGGCCATACATGGCTCACAGGGCATTTACAGAAATACAGTTAGGGTGAGATCAAAGATTCAGGGTTCAGGCTCTCAGTTCTTTATCTACAATCTAGAAGGAGAAGTGACTCATACAGGTCGGCTGCGGAAGAAATTCTCTTCGTTGTTGAGAGCTTCCCGGATGCTCCTGTTTGCAGCTATGTCCTATGATAGTCCCAACATGGTAGAATCACCCACATTAAATTCAGACCCCAGTAACCCAAAGAACATGAGAAATAAACTATTTGAAGGTAGAAGTTCAATATCTGAGAGCTTAAAAGGAATGTATAAACTAATGTGCCTGCAAGTGAGCAATGCCCACAACTTTACTATCAGGTCATCATGTGGTGCGATTGAGTTGAATGAAACTGATTGCTAATTCTTCTGAAAATGACTGGTTATACTATCCTGATTGATTCTACAGCCCTCAGATTCACTCAAACAGGTGTGCATTTGAATATGAACAATGCTGTCACACGTTCTGTGACAACGACTCAATAGTAAGAATTGTGGCACTTACCTCCTGACTACGATTGACTACACCAATGTAGCCAAGGCGAAGAGGAACAACATTGCCAAGCAAAAGGTTGCGAGCATCTGTTCCCCGATCCATAATGTCTAGCTGTAGTGATGCACATGCCAACCCAACATGAAAGCCCATGCTTTGCAAGAAGGAAGCATCAACTTTCCACTTATTTTACCACCAAAATATTAATTACAGGCATATCCATAGATTGCTGTCTTGCAGTTGGTGAAACTGCACATTAAAAACTTCAGTAGTTGCAAAAAAGGAATTGCCCCTGGTTCTGTCAATGGTTGATGAGAATGCTAGTTATGCAGTTGCTAATTCTGTTCTGTCACGCATTCCATATTATCCTCCATAGCAATTACACAGTCTCCTGTTGCAAATGAGCAGGAATATGGAGGAGAGCTTTTCACAAAAATCCTGAGCAATTTATAGTTGCAAAAGTTACCTTTGTAATAACACCAATTGTTCGAGAGCCTGCATAAAAGAAAACCACCATATATTCTCATATTCTTCTCTACCTCCAATCTCCAGCTCATCTTTTGTGTTTTGTGCTACACCTTAATCAAAATAATCAAATTCCTTGTTTACTTTTGCCACAAAACTAGCAGAGTGACCATCTTTAGTAGGGTTCCAATTATAGATCATGGATCATCCTCCCTTGTGCCAAGAGGAAGGGGTATGACATGCACAATAGACTGAAGACCAAATACACTCATCTGCACACCAAAATTTAACCAGAAAGACAGAACAGATTGCAAAGAGAGGCGAGAGAAAATGCACCATCAGGATCAGCCATCCGTGCCATTTGGAGGGCATCTGAATTGGCAAGGTCTGCATTGGCTGGAGAGACTGCAAGAATGATGCATGTCTCATGTTTGATGTAAGATAGGATCATGGTGCGAACACGAGCTTCAATGTCTGAGGGTTGATCTCCAACAGGTACCTTTGTGATGCCAGGTAAGTCCACCAGTGTTATATTTAACACATTTGGAGAAAAAATCTTCAAGCGGATTTGTCTTTCAGATATCCCTTTGTTCGTCCCAAGTTCTCGATCTGTCTCTGCCTGCACCCACCCCACCAGAAAGCTTTATTCAAGTATAAAATGACAGAACCACAATCTGCTGCATGGATAAATAAGTTCCATTATTCCCATACAACCTTGGGAAGGCATGGAACTCTCCCACGACCACTGCAATCAGCCCCTTCCATGATGATGACATGTACAACTCATCAGCACCAATTGTAACATGGTTCTTTCTCTTCCAAATTCAGCTAAGAACTTTAATAATGTAATAGGCATGCTTTCTGAGAGTCATCATTGGTGATTCACTGTCCCTTGCACTATCTAGATTGTGCAGATGAACCTCAGATGCTAGAGCATACCTGAATCTCTTTGCAAATCATTGCAAAATCTGTGAAGCGGCGGCCAGGTATATGTAGAAACTCTCCCCATTCAACAATCTCAGAGCGATCCTCAGACCGCTTCAGTGTCTGCACAAGCTGCAACACCAGAGGTCGCCTTGTGCATATATCTGAGCCTCTTGGTAAGAAGTCACGACCCACTAGAGCCTCCAAAACACTTGATTTCCCACTGCTTTGGCTTCCAACCACCGCAACCTACAAAGATCTCTCAGCCACAAGCTTGCCATAGTAAAAATCCAGATTGTTATAGTAAAAATCTTGAAAGGAGGCATTCTTGTGGGAATTTCCAATGAACTCTAAGAGGAGGCAACTAAGTTCAGCAGATCCTCTACAAACAAGTCTAAGAAGTCACTTGTTTTGTTCTGCTGGGTTGAGCTCAAAAAGAGAGAAAACCTTGACTTTAGACAAGAACCCCGATGGAGATGACTTTGCAGATATGACAGAAGGGAGGAAAGCTGGGAATCTCTTCTCAAGAAAAATTCAAGACAAGAAGACCGTTCTCTACCTGTGGCAAGTCGACGGTGGAGGCACTTCCCAGCTGCGAAAAGATGTCTTGAAGCTTGTTGACCAAAGGGATGACAGACTGTCCAAGAAACGCAGCTGGCTGGGGCGAAGGGGAGAGAGGAACGCCTGCTGCCTGAGACCCTGAAACTGTCGATGCCGGCGATGTTAAAGTAGGCTGCGCCATACTTTGAGAAACGTTTTTGCGTGGAGTCGGATTGTGAGTTCTTCAGTTTCAACAACAAAGACTTTTGTCTTTACGCAGAAGCAGCACAGTGCTTGTAATTCCCAATCCTGAAACGAACGAATTCCAAAGAAAGAGCGGTGAGTGTAGATATCAAGACCACACGCACAGCAACGACAAAACAAACTTCCTGGTATGATTGCAAGCGGTTTAAATCTCACGGGAGCTCGGTTAGTGGAGATATGGAAGCTGATCGGTGCCAAAAACAAACTGCAAGAAAGCAGGCTTTGGATTACAAATGCAGAAAGAAAGAGACTGGGAAAGCTTGCTTCGTATTTAGAAGACCTGGCAAAGGCGAGGGGATGGTCTGCAATAATATGAGCTACATTTCAACGACGATCATCATGCTCTGGAGAAACTAAGATCTTCTGCTCTCGCTTCAAATTCTCACCAAGTTTAGAAGAACCGGACGGACAGAACTTCTTCTTTTCCACAATTGCTAAAACAAAACACGAGAGCGCCTTGACCGCATCAGCAACAAACAGAGATTCCGCTATCCTAAGAGCCATATCCAATGCATCTCACCATAGCCAAAACATGTACATTCTCCGAGAACATTACAAAAAGAAACTCCACCAAGAAACAACCTCCGAGGAGCAGACATATGCCGCAAGAAACAACATACAAATCAAGGCTTGAAATCTTGAAACAAGTGCAAAAAAACTAGAATAATGGCTTCATTCTCACTCACATTTTCGCTTGTACATACAGGGGAACAAGACAGTTGAAGTCTCCCAAAGATGATGCTTCCGATCCCTACTGCTGCAGCAACAGCAGCGTGATTTCTGCCATTCCACAAGTTCACGAACCAAATGAGGACGTCAACGACCGCAACAGCAACACATCAACAAACAGATTCCGCTACCCTGAGAGATTCTAACGCATATCATCCCATCATAGCCAAGCCATGTACTTTCTCCAAGAGCCTGCAAATTCGAAGAGCAAAAAAATACACAAACAAACAAACGAAGGGGGGGAAAAAAACGAAAATGAAGCTCTAAGGAGCCTTATATGCCGCAAGAAACAACAACAACAACAAAGCAAAGGTTTGAGAATGCTTCGAAATATAGAGACTACAAACAGCTAGAGTCATCATGGCTCAATTCTCACTCACATTTTGGTTTGCACAGGGGAAGAAGAACTTGAAGTCCGTTGAAAGTGATTCCGATCCCAGCACCAGCAGCAATCGAAGCGATAATGATGAGAAATTGCGATGTATCGAACAAGTGCAAGCGCATTTGAAAAGCAAAACAGTCGCAGAAAACAAAACAAACCGACCAAAAAAACAAAAAAGAGCAAAGCACGCGGGCTCTCTTGCCCAACGCCTACACGATTTCAAACAACAGCCTCGGAACCAGACCTCACTTCCCGAACCTACTTCAGACCTAATTAGTGGCTTACTAACAAACCCAACCAAATAACTAGTCAAATCAGGACGCAAAACGTGTAAGTGACTAGTAAATGACTAGTAATTTAGTTAAATTTAGGCTAACTCTTACAAACTAGTGAAATCTAGGTAAATTATTGGTAACCTAGTTAAATTTAGGCAACTATTAAATAACTTAGTAAAATCTAAGTCACTCTTCTTAACATAGTAAAAATTTAGGCAACTCTTAGTACGTTCACACTTGCGGTTATCAACGTTGATAAATCGTCATTTTAATAACTTTGTTCATGGTTGCTTAAATTTAAAAGTCAACAATTGTTGTGTATATATATTTGACATGGCACGTTAATAATGTGCTTACGATTAAATGATAATTTGTTGATAGTGGAAGCAAAATTTGATAAAAATATTTTTTTAAATGTAGATTTTTACATGTTACAACATGTTTTCACAATGGTGAACTAGCAAGTTCAAAACCAAAATAATAAATCTAGCTACAACTCCATAGCTCAAAGAAAAAATTGCACTCCATTGCGGAAGGAAACTATGAAACAAAATTTGAAACATTCAATTGCAAAAGGAAATTTTATTTTTTCGTTGCAAAAGGAAGTTTTGAAATAAAAATACTACTACCCCATTGTGGAAGAAAGCACTAAAATAGGAAATACCACAAGACACTCTACCACAAGAATAGTGTCACAAAAAGACATTCTACAACAAAAATAACACAAAAAAATTTGAAGATGTCTTCAAATTTAGGTGCAAGTACATAAGCAAATGCACTTCCATATGCAAATATAAATGCACAAGGAATTGCAAATTCACACATGAATTTTAGAGACAAGTCATCCATAAGTCATGGATGAACTTGTGATGGTGGCAAATCGATAAAACAAGGTACAATTCCTTGACAACAAAACATGAACTAATATCATTGTGAGGTGTTGGTGTTCATTGCTTGCAAACATGCATAATACAATATCAAATGCAATTTGTTGATCCAAGATTGTTCATGGTTATTGTTGTGTAATGCTTGGAGAGAATTCCTAAGAACTTTTTAAAAACAACCAAAAAAAAGTTTCCAATAAACAATGTCATGTGCCCTTATAAGTGGGATTCGTTGAATTCAAGTTTGAAAAAACTTGCATATTATCACAAAGGCACAAATAATCATACCTCTTTATGAGATTTTTCATTTTAATGAAGAAATGTTTCCATTTGCCTTGTTAATTCAACAAAGAGTACTATTATGACTTGATTGATTCCTTTCTAGGGGAAAAAATCATCATTATTCCTCTACATACCAAGGATGTAAATGCTAAAGGATAAAAAAACCTATAGCCCACCAAGGCAATAGAAAGATGATGAAAATGATTACATGCACTCATAGGACAATTAAGCAAATCCTCAAGATGTAATTACAAGTAGTCATGGCATTAGAGCTGCTAACAATCAAGGTGTGAGAAATGTTGACAATTGGGAAACAAAACTTGTAAACATAAAAGTAGTTAATAGTCATGGCATAAGAACTTTTAATGGTCCAAACATAAAAATTACAAGCAAAGTTGCTATAAGTCCAAGCACAAGAATAACAACTTACATGAACTTATTTAATCAAGAAATGGAGTCATTCCAATTGCCTATCATCAATCTTAGATCTGCAACAACAGTTGTATTTAGAAGCATTATAATTAAGAAAAAATGTAGCAACGATTTTGCCCTTATAATTGAGTCTATAAGTAAGAATAACAAGGTCATTGTTGATGTAATATGCAAAATCACCAATGTTTAGCTCAAGATTGAACATTATCATTTAAATTTTCAAAAACATGCACCTTCAAAAAACAATGTCGTTACCTCACTAATGTGACAAGAAAATACACAAGGTCGACCAAAAGATGGTGAATGTGCTTTCAAATTTGAAATATGACTATGTGTGATGCATTCATCAAGGAACTAACACACATGCATCTAGTTGTAGATTTATCTTCAAATGATATAGGTGGTGATTAAACTAGTGATGATCCGAATGATGAGAATGAAAAATAAAACATACAAGATGAAAACATGGTGTGATGCAAATTCCAAAAACACACAATTCGTAACAACTTGAATTGAAAGTTAGATTGCATATTACATTTCAATCCTCAATTGCACTACACACAACCAAGTCCATTCATGGTTGGGGTACCAAAAATGGGAAAAAAAACTTATGGACTTTTTAGAGCTACTATTTACAAATAACATTTACATGAAACAAATTTAAGTGAGAAAAATTGAATAGTCCAATATAAAATAATTCATGTGTTGATGGTGATTTTTCACAATCATACATAATTGTGTATGAATATTTTAGTTTAATGCCAAAAATGCAAAAAACCTAGAAAATCCCAAAATAAGTTTCAATGGATAACCAAACATGTTTTTTGACATATTTATTTCCTTCACATGTGACCTACATCTAAAGCTAAACATTTTGAACCCATTGAACATAATTCTTTTATCAAACGATTTTTTTAAATGAGTCCTTTGCCTTGTAGCCCTTTCCTTCAAAATTTCAAGACTTTGAAAATTTTGAATGATTTGGTTTTTCATCAAGTTCATCCAATGAACATGTACTTTCATAGAAAGGGGCATTTTTTGTTGTACAAAAAATTTGAAGTCTATTGTATGATTTTATGCCTTCTTTTTTATATTTTTAAAAATATATAATTTAGACACTTAATGCCTTTAGTTTATAAGATGAACATTAACATAATATCCAAATTATTTTTGAATATTTTTATTAATTTAAAAAAATCATTTTATTTGTTGGCATACAACAATCCATTAAAATTATAATCATGTAAAATAAACAAAAATCCAAAGTTGTCCTTTACAATCCTTTTTAGTTATACATTCCTTTTTGGTACCACAATCATGAATGGACCCAATGTCCAAATTACATTTCAATTTTGTATTGTATTCCACAAAATGCCATCTAGATTGTAATTCATAAAATGGTAGTTTGATGGCAATAACTACAATGTTAAAAGTCTTTTTCTTTTTGGATTCATCCCCCCCACCCCCCCCCCCCCCCCCTCCCCCTCCCCCCCCCCCACCCCCTCACCCCCACCCTCACCCCCACCCCCCCCCCCCACCCTCACACCCACACCCTCACACCCACACACCCACACCCTCACCCCACCCACCCCCTCCCCCCCCCCCCACCCCCCCCCCCCCCCCCCCCACCCCCCCACCCCCCCCCCTTTTTACCCCCCCCCCCCCAACACAAAAAAACCCCCTCCCTTCCTTCCACCCCCCCTTCCTTTTTTTTTTTCCCGGTTTTTTTTTAGGTATACTTG
>Ga0116230_10004239_pt1 | contig 14059 bp, 11 predicted proteins | sample S1TSphfallax_3_FD_88678 | JGI IMG/M metagenome (GOLD analysis project Ga0116230, IMG submission 88678) | Host-associated microbial communities from peat moss isolated from Minnesota, USA - S1T2_Fd - Sphagnum fallax MG | ecosystem: Host-associated > Plants > Peat moss > Unclassified | place...
GCCCGACTTTTCCGGACGCTTTGCTTTTTTTGACGATTTTCCCAATGTCAGTCTAATTTAAATATAGCCAACACTTTTTTGGCTGCTTGCTGGCGGTAAAATGCGCAGACGGCGCATTGGCTCATCGCCAACACTGCGGCTGCTTAAATTAAAGCGTTCCACTAGCTGATGTTGCAAGCGGCGAATATATGATCGTCTGGGAGCTAATTCAATAGGCTCCTGCCTGTCCATAACATTTACGATAGCCTGGCGAGCTTCTTCCAGTGCCACTTCTGTTTCATCAACATCGTTTTCGATGTCGACGGCGCCGACCTCAGTATCAAGGTGTAATGCTTCGCGCAGAGCTCTTTGTAATTGAGGAACACTATTGCTTTTAACTACATAAATAGGTACCTTACGGGCTTCTGCCAGTGAAAATATTTTTGCGCCAGCGCGAGCATAGCTACGCAAAGCCAAAATTGCATCTGCCTCATCTATTGTTTTTACTACTTCTATGGGCAATTGGGCTGTTTTTACAACTCGTTCTAACAAGCCTTTGCTGACTGCATATGGATACACTTTCAATTGCTTTTCAGCGTCATTAGCGCTTGCCCAGCCCTCTACCATGCTTGACAAAAGCGCTTCTCCCATTTTGGCCGGAGCAACAGTGTCTGTTGATTGAACAACTGAGAATTTGCCGGTAGCGTCATCGCGACGTCTAATTTCAGGATGTATTTTCCAGCCCCTGAGCAGTTGATCAACAGCCTCGCCTACATTACGGTGAATGGCCAAAGTTTGTCTGTCCAAAATTTCAATACAAATTTCAAAAGTAGGCTGAGAAGCTCTTTCTAAAACAGTTTTTTGTGTACCGCGGCGCCGTGCCTCATCGTCGCCTAGTGTGACGGTTTGAATACCGCCAATTAAGTCTACTAAAACAGGATTTTTTAACAAGTTATCCAGGGCGTTACCGTGAGCCGTGCCAATGAGCATGACACCGCGTTCATTAATGGTACGGGCGGCCGCAGCCTCTTGTTCGGTGCCGATCTCGTCGATAATAATTACTTCCGGAGTGTGATTTTCCACTGCTTCAATCATGACGGCATGCTGTTCCGCTGGTTGAGATACTTGCATGCGCCGCGCTCGTCCTATAGCAGGGTGTGGCACATCGCCATCACCAGCTATCTCATTTGACGTGTCAATTACAATTACTCGTTTCCCTATTTCGTCAGCTAATACCCGAGCCATTTCGCGCAATTTGGTAGTCTTGCCTACACCTGGCGGTCCTAAAAATAAAATTGATTTGCCAGATTCCACTAAATCACGAATGACGTTAATAGTCCCGGTTATGGCTCGTCCTACCCGACAAGTTAAGCCGATTATTCGTCCACTTCGATTACGCATAGCGGAAATTCTGTGCAAAGTGCGCTCAATTCCAGCTCTGTTGTCGCCGGTAAAAGAACCCACTCTTTCTATGGTGAACTCAAGTTGTTCATTGGTGACTGGTGTTTCTGCTAAATATACGACATTGCGGTCTAAATATCTTGCTTCCGGCAGCCGACCTAAATCGAGGACTACCTCATAGAGAGCACCGGTTTGATCTGCCAACGCATGGCAAATCTCAGACGGAAGACATTCTAGAAACGCCGACAAGTCATCTGGAGGAGCGGTATTTTCAGAAGAATTTGTTTTTGATGAGCGATTTTGTGCCATGTGTTGCCAAACTACCTATTTTACTATTACCAAATTTACCTAGTCTTATAACAAGATTAATCATGTTGGCTTAATTATGCGGATTAAATCAACATCTTCAAGCTGCATTACCTCCTCACCAATGCGCTGTCCGGGAATAAGTAACGGCCAGCCTGGCGGACAAGGAGCCCGACATTCTGCCGAAATTTGTCCCGCCGCCTTTTCTCGTGGCACCATCTGTGATGGCATAAAAAAGGCTTCTCTGGGACTGAAAACTTGTTCAAAGGAAGATGGTTTTACTTCAGTCGGCGCAGGTGTCCCATGCTCTATCTCGGACGGGCATTCCAAACTGATAAGATCAAGGGCTGCTAATAAAATTTCAACAACATCTTCTTTTGAGCCAATACCCAGGAAAAACAAAAGTCCTGACCCAAGAATGGCCTCAGGGAAAATGCCTTTTTGGATGAGAAGCTCTTGAAGTTGTTGGGAAGTTAAATGGCTGTGCCTAATGAGCGAATCGGTAGCGACTGTACCAAATTGCGGTTGATATAGCTCTATATCTTTTCTCTCTTTCAATAAGTGCTGCAAAGTCAGACCCAGTTTTTCGACTTGTTCTAATCGTTCCTGAGCCTTGCCAGTCTCTAGAGCAGTAACAAGTCGATCAACAGCGCCTAAAAAAAGATAACTCGGGCTTGAACTTTGTATCAAGCTCATGCCGCTGCGCAGCTCAAACTCGCTAAACCCATATTTACCTAGAGCTTTTTCAGATAAATGAACCAGTCCTGTTTGGGTTGGGCAAGACAGCGTTTTGTGCAAAGAATGAATAACAATATCGGCGCCGTTATTGAGAGAGGCGAATTTGCTATTTTGACTCCACAATAGATGAGCGCCCTGAGCCTCGTCTACAACAAGTGGGATATTGTTCTTGTCCGCAACCTCGGCGATAGCCCTTATATTTGCCAAGGCACCAGCATAAGTAGGGCTAGTGATAATAATTCCAGCTATTTTGCCGTTTCTAGAAGCAATAGTTTTCTTTGCCACTGCTATGCATGACTCAATAGAATCAAGCGAAGGTGCGCCCCAAAAATACCATGCTTCGTGCCAATCAGGTTCAAACCAGACTGGCTGCAAGCCACTTAAAATAAGACCATGAATAACTGAGCGATGGCAGTTGCGTGGAACCAATATATGGGTGCCATGTTTAGCTAAAAGCATTATGGCGGCAACTATGCCAGCAGAGGCGCCATTGACTGATATCAGTGTTGAGCTACTGTCCCATATTTTGGCGGCTCGTTTTTCTAAATCAGCAATCGGTCCGCTAGGGTAAGCAAGCTCATCCAGACCAGGTAGTTCAGTTAAATCTTCATCTAACCGGCTGTCTCGAGCAAAGCTACCATCTGCCTGCCAGCAATGTCCTTTATGACCGGGGGTATGAAAAGAGACAATCTCTTCTCCTATATGCTTTCGCATAATATCGGCAAGAGATAACAAATCTTGTGGTGACGACGGAATCAAAGATTTTATTGATGATGGCAACTTCGTTATAAGTGGCACTTATTTAGTTGTCTGACTATAAAATTTGGAAAATCTGCAGCCGCAATCAATTCATTTTCCGCTCAGTATAACATGCCGATCACTCAGAGACTAAGCCCAAAATGCATAGCTTAAGCATATGCGATTGTTTAAAACATCTATATAATATCGCTTGTGGTGCCGGCTGATTTGTTCAAGGGATAGCGGACTTAGCTAAAATTTCCTCGGGACTGTCCAAAGTATCGTCAGCAGCTTTTTTAGGATGTAATCCTGCATATTGACTGACAGCGACCGCGCCTAGAATCAGAGCGCAACCCAAGTAGCCCCATGGCGTTGGAAATTCGGCTAATATAAACATGGGCCAGACAGCAGTTAAGACAGGATCCAGAGCTCCGGCAATCATAGCTCGCACTGCTTGCACTTTGCCCGCTACCTGGCAAAAAAGAATGTTAGGCAAAGCCCAGGGTATTATACCTAGAGCAATAAATAAAACGCTGTTCTCCAGCCAGTTAGAGCCAATGCCGATGTTATTAGCCGGTACAAAAAATAATATCGCCAGAGCGCTTATCAAAAAAGTAAAAATATCAGCTATCGTAAATGTGTTGATTAAATCTATATGCTCGCCGATTTTGCCGATTTGTCGCCAGCACAAACTCATTGTCGCTAAAGTAATCCCGCATAACACGCCAAGAAAATTGCCTAGCATTGTTCGTGAATCAAATTGTGTGCCGGCCAAAAGGTAAATGCCAACTATTGCCAATGCCACGGCTAGCCAATCATGTTTAGTAGTTTTTTCTCCTAGCAAACGTGGCGCAAAAAACGCCACTAGAACGACACCGCTGTAATGCAGAAAAACAGCATTAGCAGCCGAAGTTAATTGAAAAGCAAAAACTAAAAGCAAAGTATTGCTCACAAAAGCGAAGATAGCCAGCCATTCAAGTCCTGACTTTGGTGCTCTTAATTTTGCACCGGCATACCACAAATACATTAGCTCAGCTAGTATCGCAATACCCGCACGTGCCCCGGCAATGACAAAAGCATTGCAGTGAAGCATCTTAATTAAAATGCCGCTAAAGCTCCAAAGAAAACCACACAAAAAAATTATGCCTACAGGGTTGGCGACAAGTGTGGCTATAGATTTGGTGCTTGGACGCATTGCAGTATTCTATCTTGGCTTCATAGCCAATCAAAGCACAAATAACTTTTTGTTTTGAACCGCTCGATCCAATTTTTCGTAGATGTTAATTAGCCAAGCGAGACAAAGCATGGACACAAATTATAAAAACACCAAGCTGGATAGCCAAGCCTGAGTGCATAAGCTATAAAAAGAAAAACGACCGAGGGAGCGCAAGGCCCCCTGGTCGTGCCGAGTGTTCCGCAAGCCTGCTGATGGCTAGGGCTTGCTGTCCTTTTGGTCTGGAAACAGAATCGCATTCTTCTTGAAGAAGGCGACAACATCTGCGAACTGAAATGTCCCCTGCTTGATGTTCTCCCTCAATTTGCAGAACCGTGTGACCTCATCCGGTCCCGGGTTCTCGCTAGCAGCAAGGATGATCTGCATGACCGCGAAACCATCCGGGTTCGCTCCCTGGTAAGTATCTTCCCACAAACCATACCAACCCTCCGCTGGTGCTCGATCTCCTGGCCTGAGAATTTCTTGTAGTCTCTTGGCACGATTGTCTAAGTTCATTTCTTCTCTCCTCTCCTTGACCGACGCCGCAGCCACGCGCACGCATCTGTCGAAGATACGTGCGCGCAGTTTTAGCGCCGGCGATGAGACAGCCTTTTCCACATCCAGTCGGCTTACACGTCATAAACTAACGACTGCCGCCATTACAAGCATTGCGCTTTGCTGAATATCGGCGCGTGCATGTTTATTTGATGGCGGAATCCTCTCTAATGGGAAAAATGTGAAAGACGTTTTTACCTTACAAAAAACAAAGGCGGTCGATCTATACCATGGCAACCTGTCCCGAATAGTGATATAAGAAGAAACCAACTCTTTAATCAGCAGGGAATTGCTCAACGTAAGGCGATTTGCCAACAAAGACATTTGATGCCCCCGTTTTGAAATTAATGACAACTAATCCAAATCTGGAATTGTTAAGGCGCACACATAATTAGCGAAGCTAGCGAATTATGTGCAAGGGGCTATGCCAATTACTTTTGGTGCTCGGCTTGTTCTTCAGACTTTTGCCGACAAGATATTCCTATGAACGGTGTAAGCGATAGGTATATGTTAAAATTTTAGGCTCAATTGCCAAAAAGGAGTAGTCATGCCGTCTACAGCCGTATCCGACCGGGATAACACTGCTACAGAATTAAAGGCTCAGCCTTTTAATCCAGATCCAAGCAAACTTTTTTTGCCACCGGGTGTGAAAGTCGGTGTACTCCTCATTCATGGACTGACAGGCATGCCTAATGAAATGAAACCTGTGGCCAAGCAATTGGAAAAAATTGGTTGCGAAGTATCTGTGCCTTTGTTGCCCGGACACGATGGTGGACATAAGGCACTACTTGCTACCGGTTGGAAAGACTGGAAAGCTGGAGCGCGCGAGGCTCTGGATAAACTCAGTCAAACTTGCGACAAAATTATCATTGGCGGACTTTCCATGGGTGGGCTGATTGGTACTCTCTTGTCTTTGGAAAATCCCAAAGTATGCGGTGTAATTGCCTTATCACCTACTATCGAATATGACAGCCGCAACTCTTCCAATCCTTTTCGGGTCCTTCTGCCGCTTATAGATGTTTTGCCGTTAGCTGGCAATATTTTTTACTGGACAGAGGCCGCACCTTACGGTTTGAAAGATGAGCGTCTGCAAAAAATGATTACCAGACAAGTAGAAAAAGCCAAAAAAGGTGGTTCCACAGACTTCGGTCAATTTAGAACTTATGCCGGCTCTCTTAGGCAATTGCAGCGTCTAGTGAATGAAGTAAAAAAACAAGCCCCTAAAGTTACAACCCCAGTGCTTATTGTGCATAGCTTAGAAGACACACTGACCACACATAAAAATGCTCAGACATTTTACTCTTGGTTGATCAATTGCCCTGACAAAAAAGTAATCTGGATGGAAGGTTGTGACCATGTGCTTACTCTTGATCTAAAAAAAGAAGAAGTAGCCTATCATTGTGCCGAATTCACCTGTCATGCTATTGCTAAAGCCGTGCAAAATGCACCGGTTATGGCTTAAAAAGAAGAAGGAAAGAGGGTCATCCATGACCCAAGCAATCCTCACTCCCTGCCGATGACGATCGCCCCTCATCCTGCCCGTCTGCGTGGGTTGGTTACAGGAGGTGTCGGGAGTTCGACAGGAATGTCCGGGGAGGTCTCAACCTCATCTTCTCTTTCTCTGGCGGGAGCCTCCATAGGAATTTTGTCGTCTGGATGCTCAATGGGAGGTTCCATGGGCATCTCGATAGGCTCCTCTTGAGGATCTTCAGAATCCTCATCGGGAGTCTGCTGCGGCTTCTTGCCAGGTTCTTCGTTGGGAGGTTCCGTTGGCTTGGCCGGGAGCGGTTTATCCGGACGTTCCTCAGGTTCTTCAGGTTTGTTAGGCTCGGCAGGGTCCTTCGGATTTTCGGGATTCTCGTCGGGCTGATCGGGATGGGGACGAATAGGCTTCCAGGGCGGATCTGCTGGCTCGGGGAGAGTGGCGGGCTCGGGGTCTTCCGGTCGCGTGATTGGATGGGGTGACGGGGGCGCCTCGAGAGGGATATTGGGATCAACCGGCTCGCTAGGCGCTGGAAACTCGGGCGGATACGTAGGCTGCCTTGTGGACACGAAAGGGGCTCCTTCTGTAAAACACTCCCCCATTCTGGCCACCACCAGAATTATTTGCTTTGAATGAGCAACTTTCTTCGGTGGGGGCTTCCTCGTACTTACGTGAGATACAGAAATAACAGACATTTTTTACCTTACTATAAAGATGGATGCCTAAGGCAACTCTTGGCAAGCGGTGACAAAGCAGGCAATACAAGCCAGTTGTATTGAGAGTAGAAGACGATCTAATTGACCAAATAATAGTTTGCGCAAAAATTTGTGGATGATCCCACGGACAAGTGAATGTCAACTAACCATAAACTGCACGATGAGAGGAAAGACATAGCTAGCGCTAATTGAACTAGTCTTAAGCCAGTGCTTTGCCGGACATCGTAAAGCCAGGAAAAATATTAGCCAGCGACTTTTTAGATACTGCAAGGTGATCGTTTAGAACATAGCAAAGCACATCACGAAAATCAGTTGTGGCAGGCAAATCCCGTCCTTGATACAAATTGCTTTCATTCAAATCAGACCAACGTCCATAAACTTTGCCGCCGCTAATATTGCCTCCGAGCAGCCACATAGCGTTGCCATGACCATGATCTGTACCCCGATTACCGTTTTCTTTGACAGTACGGCCAAATTCGGACATAACCACTATTGTAGTTTGTTTATATAATGGGCCGAGTCCATCTACAAGTTCGGCTAATCCTGCGGCAAGGGGTTCTAGACGGTTCGCCAGCTGACCTTTGCCATTACCTTGATTAACGTGGGTGTCCCAACCACCAAAATCGGTGAAAGCAATTTGAATGGAATTATCTCGATTCATTAGCAAAGCCAATTGTTTGCCAAAATCTCCGTTGTTTTTAGGACTAGGTGCGCCTCGGCTAGCTGCTTTTTGCTCTGCTAGCAAGGCGTCAATAGTGGAATTTTTACCGCCATTTTCACCCATACCAACTACACCACTGCGAGAAAAGGGGTTAAATTGGGCTGGCGTGTCTGCACTGGCAGCTGGTGGACTGTTAGCTGGTTTGGCTGGTTCTGTCATTGCCTCTTCGATTGTTTTATGAGCGGCCATCCCATCAGCATAAGCTCTTCCTAAATCCGAACTTTGATCGCAATATAGCTCTGAAAACAAGTCGCCAATTACTGGGCGATCCAGAACAATTTTGTTGCCGCTTATTGTCCTTGGAGCACTACCTACTTCTGCAGCGCCTGCGAAAATGCGCGGCAACACCGCGCCCAGGCTCAAGGCCTGCAACGGTGATTTGTTGGAAGGTATTTCACAAACTAATCTATTTAACCATCCAGAAGTTATCATTTTTTTGCCAGGTACACCAGTTTCCATATAGTCTTGAGCATCAAAATGCGAACGAGTCGGGTCCGGTGAGCCGGCAGCTTGCACAAAGGCAAGTGTTTTCGCTTGCCAGAAAGGCAGAAGCGGGGCCAAAGCAGGATGCATACCAAAATAACTATTTAAATCTATGACACCCTGATCTTGTCCTGGTTTGGCAACAGCGATAGTAGGGCGCAAATCATAATATCTATTGTCACCATAAGGAACAACTACGCTTAAACCATCTATAGCACCACGCAGCAAAATTACAATTAGTTTGTTATTTGTTGAATTGATATTGCCGTTGCTGAATGCCCAGCTGCTTGTGCCTGGAAAAAGAGCACTTAAAGAAATTAAAGAAGCGTTTTGCAAAAATTGTCGGCGATTTAAAATATACATAACGATTCTCCCAAAGAAATTGTTTAATAACGCATGAAATCAGGGCTTCCTAGCAATAATGCCACTTTTAGTTTGTCTGGCGCTTTGCTTATAACATGTTGCGTATTGACGGAAAGTTTGTCACCAAAGGTGGTGCTAAGATCATTGTAATTAGGCGGCTGCGGACAGAGCTGCTTCATACTTCCTGAAGCGATGCCAGTGGCAAAACCTATTCGCTTCAAGAGAGTATCAGGATTCAACCAGGCGTCCTCAGTGTTTTTGTAGCCATCCGGTGTAAGGCATCCGTACAGAGGCATACCCTGCTGGCGAAGAAAGTCGATCACTCGATCGTAATTGTCTGGTTGGGCGTTTGTGCTGCGCAACACTGATACTGCATAGCGAAAAGGATTTTTGTACTTTGCTTGTCTATATTGTGGATCCCAGAATTCGTTGCTGGTAAATAAATCGGCTAGCATGGCTTTGATATTGCCGCCGCTTTGCATATAACGATTAGTCAGCTTGCGCACCAAAGAAGAGGGCGGCTTATCAGCTACAAAATATTGGGCTAGTTGGTAAGAAATATGGCGGGCTGTAGCGGGGTTGCTTGCCAGAATGTCCAGTGCCTGTTCGATTTCTTGCTCGCCTGAGCCTTTAATTGTCTGACCGAGCAAGATTTTGTCTGAGAAATCGTGGCGTTGCTCATTAAAGTAAGTGCCGGTGTTTTCATCTATACCGGCAGCAAAAGCCCGCCTGCCTTGCGGTGGCAATCCCAAACCCGTTAAAATTTTGGCTAGTTGAATAACATCATCTTGTGTGTAGCCACCATCAACACCCAAGGTGTGCAGTTCCATCAGTTCGCGCGCGTAGTTTTCATTTAGTCCGCCATATTTTTTACCGTTTTTGTCCGTTTTGGCAATAGAATTTTCAGCATTGTCCAAATAAAAAAGCATGGCTGCATGATGGCAGGTAGCACCTAACAAATCTCTGAATTTACCCATTGTATATGGGCGGATAGCAACGTTTTCATAATTACCGACCAATATGCGATCTAAACCTTTGTCGGCAGAAATATTGAAATGATTAAACCAAAAATCAGTCATGACTTCTTGTAATTGCCTAGGGCTGTATAAGGCACGCAGTACTCTCAGTTGAGCATTGTCTTTAAATACTTCGTGAGCAAGCTTATGAATTTCTTTTTGTGCTTCTTTTTTGTCATCAGGAGAATCGCTGCCAGCCTTGGCCATAGCGGCTTTGACAGCAGGCGGCCCGAAGCTTCTGTATAGAGCTATAGGGGACATTGTTAAAGCGTCGTCATCTTTGATAAAATCAGTGACTGACTGCGATTCGGGAATTGTCTCTGGATTCAACTGTTCTTCAATAAAAGCTTTTATGCCGATAGCTTTTACAGATTCGATATCACCAGGACGTACACCGAAAGAAATACGATTCAGCAGATAATAAATTTCTTCGTCTGTAACTGCTGAACTAGACTTATTACTGGCGCTTTTGACATTATTCGTATTTGCCGCTATGGCAACGGTAGTGTTAACAAATAGGAAGAACAGAGCGCTCGTTAACGCTATTATTTTTTTGATAATATTTGCTTGATACATAAGGCACCCTTTGTCATCGCCAGTAGCTTTAGGTTCATATAAGCGTCTTATAAACAATATTTAGAGCAAATTCGTGAAGAAAGTGTGTATGTTAGTATGTTATCAGAGAGAGCACTGCCCCAAAGGAAGCTCCAGGTTGTACTTGGACTCTAATTAATGTCTTCCGGATGATTAAGTATGATTAGTTTAAGTGAAGCGACACTGATAAATCAGCGCGACCAGAATTTACCCGATATTTCCACAGACCACTTTATTTTAGGTCTTATTTTTATTCTTTCTATGGCAGCGATGGCATACGTATCCGTTGCTGTTTCCTGGACGAAATTTAGCCGAGCGGAAGTATTTTTCGCTGAGTGTTCACGCGAGATGCTTATTGCGAATAACTTTATTACGCCGCTATATCATCAGCATGCCTTTTTTGACAAACCGATTTTTGTTTATTGGCTAATTATAGGCATGTTTAAAACGCTTGGTGTCAATCATCTTGCAGCTCGCTTACCCTCAATATTTGCTTCACTAATAACCATAGCCAGCACTGCCTTGGCGGGACGTGCATTATTTGGACGTTCAGGCCTTTTAGCCGCTAGCATCCTTGGCTCAGCTTTTATGTATCTCTCTTTTAGTAGTCTTTGTATGTCTGACATATTTTTAGTTATGTTTGATGTTCTTTCTTTAACCGCTGTCTATGCTGGCATACAACTGGCTGAAAAGCGTTCTTTTATTTGGTGGTTAGCATCGGTTAGCATAGGTTTTGCATTCCTGACAAAAGGACCAGTTGGCTTGGTGTTGCCTGTGGCTGCGTCACTTATTTATTTGACGCTAACAAAAAATCTTGGCTTGATTAAGTTGAGGCACGTTTTGTTTGCTTTGATTACAATTGCCATTATTGCCTCGCCCTGGTTTTATGCTGCCTATTTGGCAAATGGCAGCAGTGCCTTGATTTATTTTTTTATACACGAAAATGTGCAACGGTTCGCCGGTTCGGCATATGATGCGCATAAACCTTTTGGCTACATGGTGCTGGGATTTTTTCTTGGTTTTGCACCCTGGTCAATTTTTTTGCCATCCGCATTTTTCCAGTTTTACACTGAAATAAAAAAAGAAATCACAGCATCCAATTTGCCTTGGAATAATGTTTTAGCATTCATTTCTACTTTACCGAATAGCCTGTCCGCTCAAATGTTTTTATGGCTCTGGGTGTTTGTGTCAGTGGGATTTTTTTGTCTCTCTAAGGGGCAGTGTGACTATTACACTTTGCCAGCATATCCAGCGGCGGCTGTCTTAGTGGCAAAATTTTTAGACAATCAGTTCCAAAAATATTTTCTAAAGTCAAATAAAATAATACCTTGGTCAGTGGGGCTCATTACCGCAGCTTATATGGTTATGACCGTTATGGCTGGAGGTTGCGCTACAAAGCTAATGCTCAGTGGAGCAAAAAATTTTCATTGGGATGTATTTGTTTCAGAGCCTGCTCTTGTAGCTATGGCCTATTTTCTGCTGGTGGTCACAGGCATCATAATATTTTTAAATAAAAAGCGAAAATACTTTGATGTAATAGGTGTGGCAGGATGCGGGATTTTTGCTATAACTGTTTTCTTTGCCTATGCGGTGTTGCCAGGCTTCAGTCATCTTGAACCAGTCGATAATATTGCTAGTGTTTTAAAAAGGGGTCCAAATGATCTTCGTGTTGGTGTTGACAAAGCCGTAGCTTCTTGGATTGATGAGATATTGTTTCAGAGCGGCAAGGACGCGCAAAGACTTGATGACTTAGATCAAATGCGCCAGTTTGTTGCCGATAGTAGCCCGGCAGTTCTTATAATTCCAATGGACAAATACAAACGGTTACTAATTGATGACAATAAGGCTTGGCGTATAATCGCTGGCTACAGAACCACAACGCACAGTCTCACGCCAGGCTATGTAATAAGCCACAAGGGGCGGATTACTGATCCTGTTCCTTTAATAGTGGCTACGAATGTTGCCAGAACAAAATTGTAGGAATTACTTACAATGAAATTAAAACAATTAATTACCAGCGTGCCAATTTTAGATGAGCTGAGAACGTCATTTTTGACTCTTGTTTGTACTAACGGTGTCAACTTCTTTGACAAAAGTTTTGCCATAACTAAAATTATTTCGCCGGCGGCGCGTGAATTTTTGGCTTCCGGAAAGCCCATGTTGGTTGCTTTTTATCACGGACATTTGATAGGCACACTGGCAATAATAGACGAGAGAAAAAAACTAACAGCTTTGATCAGCCGTAGCCGCGATGGAGAGTTTTTGGCGCGTATGACCCTCAATTTAGGCTATAACGTTGCGCGAGGCTCGCCAGCTTTTAAGGCAGTGGAGGGGGCTAAACAATTAGTTGACGCCGCTCGCAGCGGTAAAAGTTTGATTATTGCTGTGGATGGGCCTCGCGGGCCGATTTACCAACCTAAAGAAGGGGTAATTAGAATGGCTCAGATAACTGGTTTACCGCTATTACCTTTCGTTTGCAAAGGTAAGAAAAATCATTATTTTTGGGGCTGGGATAAAATGATGGGTTGTTATTTTGGTTCACCAATTAATCTGATGATTGGCGACCCCATTTATATACCTAGCAAACTAAGCGATGAAGAAAGAGAAGAGTATCGACAGCAATTGGCAGCCGCTATGGCTCAATTAAGAAGCAATCTGGAAGAATATTGTGCTGCCGTGCCTACGAATGATTAGAGCCAGATTTCTCTGGCTCTAATTCGCTTGATTTGGTAGAGGTGAATAGCAGACCCGACCGTGGCTGTGGGTGGGATTGGCTTGCCGAGGTGGAATGAGGGCCTACAAACCTCACCCCTACTACATGCTAGCCTGACCTTCCGACCAGGTAGCTAGCTTATGCCAGCACTTGGTGATGGTTTCTTCAGATGTGGCGTTATCACATTTTTCTGAGCAAAGGGTTTGTATTTCCTTTCTCAGATCGGCTATTTCTTTTTCTCGGTTAGAGCCGGCTGTTTTGCTGTATTGTTCTAAGGCATCGGAAGCAGCCTGTAACTGAGCCTTGGCTTGTATTGGCTTATTTTCTTTGAAAGCCTTTCTTGCCATAATCAAGTTAGCCTGCGCTCTTTCTAAAGGTAGTTCGGCAACGACATATTCAAATATAATGTCACCCTCGATATTTTTTAAAGCTGTTTCAGCTTCTTCCGTTTTTTTATCGGCGATGGCTTTTTGCGCTTGATCAAGTCCTGCTATAGCTGAGTCTACGTCTAGCTGAGCTTTGACATCGCGCATTTCTACATCGGCAACAGTATTACGTCCCTGTGTGCCAATACTTTTTTTGATAGCTTCGTGCTTAGCAATACGAATCGGCTTTAATATTTCCACCGTGTTAAGCTCTTCATGCAATGTCACCAGGGGCAGTTGCACTTTTTTTTCGTCGATATAATCTTCGCTACTTGTCTTAACTTCTGTTTTGATATCATAAGTAGGCAGCACAGACTTAATTATTTTGCCTAATTTGATGGCTTTGTCTATTTCTGCACTAGCGGCATCAATGTCATTATTTTTTATATTGGTTCGCGCTCTATCAACGTTAATGAGCAATTGCCCGGCTGATAAAGAAATGCTCTCTTTTTCTTGATTAGTAAGAGTAGACTCCGGTTTTACGTCTACTGTAGCGGTAATCTTTGATTCAGCTAAAACAGCTGTAGTTGTAGCCAGGGCAATTATGGACAAAAACGCTGGATAGTAAGTGATTTTTTTCATTATATTCCTCCGAATACCTTTAACAAATATAGA
>Ga0116230_10004240_pt1 | contig 14057 bp, 11 predicted proteins | sample S1TSphfallax_3_FD_88678 | JGI IMG/M metagenome (GOLD analysis project Ga0116230, IMG submission 88678) | Host-associated microbial communities from peat moss isolated from Minnesota, USA - S1T2_Fd - Sphagnum fallax MG | ecosystem: Host-associated > Plants > Peat moss > Unclassified | place...
AAGCGGACCGGCCTTCTGCTCGACGATCGCGACCTTGAGGTCGGGAAACGCCGCCAACTGCGCGGCCAGCGTCAAGCCGGCCGGGCCGCAGCCGACGATGAGCACGTCGACCTCGGCATCAGGGCGCTCCGCCCGCGGCTGCTGTCCTTCGGCCGGCTCGATGATGGCGGGGTCGCCGGTCCGGAACCCATTGAGATGGAACTGCATGTGATAGCTTTCGATACGGACGGCCTGGCTCCGGTTCCCGCGCGCGCCCGGCGGCGCCGCCGCCGCGAGCGGCGCCGCGGGCGACGCCGGGGCACCGTTCGCGACATCGCCGCATTCGTGCACGTCGTCGTCGAGCAGGCAACCTGCGGCCCGAGCGGTTCTCGCATTTTCGCCGAGAACGGGGGCTGGATGCTCGCGCCAACCACGGCGTCGCCGGTCGTCAACAAGGCACTCCTCCCCTGGCTGATCGCCGTCGCGTTCTTCATGCAAGCGCTCGACATGACGATCCTCAACACCGCGGTGCCGATCGTCTCGAAGGCGCTCGACGTCGCACCGCTCGCGATGCGCTCCGTGCTCTCGAGCTACGCGCTGAGCCTCGCCGTCTTCATTCCGATCAGCGGTTGGATGGCCGACCGCTACGGCACGCGCGCGGTGTTCGCGTCGGCGATCGGCCTCTTCACGCTCGGTTCCGCGCTGTGCGGCCTGTGCACGAACATTCACTTGCTCGTCGCGTGTCGCGTGATCCAGGGCTGCGGCGGCGCGATGATGGTGCCGGTCGGACGTCTCACGCTCGTGCGCACGTTCCCGAAGACCGAACTCGTGCGCGCGATGAGTTTCGTCGCCGTGCCCGCGCTGGTCGGGCCGATGCTCGGACCGGTCGCCGGCGGCTTGATCGTGGCCTACCTGAACTGGCGCTACATCTTCTTCTTGAACTTGCCGATCGGAGCGCTGGGCCTCGTGCTGGTGTTCTTGTTCATGCCCGACTATCGCGAGCAGAAACGGAAGCCGCTCGACCTCGTCGGCTTGATCCTCTTCGGATCGGGGATCGCGCTCTTGTCGTACGTGTTGGAGATCTTCGGCGATCACACGCTCGGCGCGGGCGACATCCTGGGGCTCACGGCGCTCTCGATCGCGCTGTTGATCGGCTACGGTCTCTACGCGGCGCGCACGCGCTATCCGGTCTTGCAACTCCAGCTCTTTCGCATTCGCACGTTCAGCGCCGCGGTGAGCGGCGGCTTCTTCACGCGACTCGGCATCGGCGGCGTGCCGTTTCTCTTGCCGCTGCTCTACCAAGTCGGTCTCGGCTATACGCCCGTGCAATCCGGGCTGTTGATCATGCCGCAAGCGGTCGCGGCGCTCGGCACCAAGTTCTTCTTGCCGAGCATTCTGCAACGGCTCGGCTATCGGATGATCCTGATCTCCAATACGATCGCGCTCGGCGCGATCGTGATGTTGTTTGCGACGATCGGCCCCGGGACGCCGGCGTGGCTCATCGTGCTGCAGGCATCCGTGTACGGCGCGTTCCAGTCGCTTCAGCTGACCAGCATGAACACGCTCGTCTACGCCGACATCCCGCAAGGAAAAACGAGCAACGCGAGCTCGATCGCGAGCACGCTCCAACAGCTCTCGATCAGCTTCGGCGTCGCCGCCGCCGGTCTCACCAGCGCCCTGTTCATTCCGCCGAGCGTGCACGCGAATCCGTCCGCGTTCTTGCACGGCATTCACGAAGCGTTTCTCGTCCTCGGCGGCTTCACCGTCATCTCGAGCCTGGTCTTCTGGAGCCTCCGCACCGGCGACGGCGGCATGCAACGTGGACCCAAAGAGGTCCACGTCGGCGACTGATCATCGCTCGGCTAGATGGTGAAGCCGCCGTCGACGACGAGCGCGTGGCCGATGACGAAGCTCGCGGCGGAACTGCACAGCCACAGCACCGCATCGGCGATCTCCTCGGACCGGCCGAGTCGTCCGATCGGCACCTGGTGCAGCATCGCCGCCAGCGCCTCGGTCTGACCAGCGGCCTTCATGCGATCGCTCATCGGCGTATCGAACAGGCCGGGACAGATCGCGTTGACGCGGATTCCCTTCGCTGCGTACTCGAGCGCGGCGCTCGTGGTGAGACCGATCACGCCATATTTCGCGGCGTGATACGTCGCGCGACCGGCGCCGCCGACGAGTCCCCCGATCGACGAGCAGTTGACGATCGCGCCACTGCCTTGTTTGCGCATCTGCCCTAACTCGAACTTCATGCAACTCCAGACGCCGCGGAGATTCACCGCCATGACGCGATCGAAATCGTCGCGCGTCGCGTCCGCCGTGTCCGCGAGCACGTTTTGGATGCCGGCGTTGTTGTACGCCGCATCGAGCCGTCCGAACGTCGCGACGGTCTGCTCGATCATCGCCGCGACCTGATCGTCGTCGGAGACGTCGCAGTGAATGGCCAGCGCCTTGGATCCGCGGGCCGTGAGGTCGTCGGCTGCCGCACGAATGCCCGCCTCGTCGGTATCGGCCAGCACCACCGCGGCGCCGGCGGCGGCGAAGGCGCGCGCCGTTGCGAGGCCGAGGCCCGACGCCGCGCCCGTAACGAGTGCAACCTGATCTTCAAATGAGATATTCATCGCTCGCGTAGTCTAGCGCGCGCCGGCGACCGGAGAAAGTCAGCCGCGAAACGTACCTTCGGCAGTGTAAGCATGAGCGAAGCGGACCTGCGGTCGGAGTTGCGCCGGTTTCTGAAGGATCGGCGCGCGCGCGTGCGACCCGGCGATGTCGGGCTGCCGGCGACGGGACGGCGGCGCGTGCGCGGTCTGCGGCGTGAGGAAGTGGCCGGCCTCGCGGGGATCGGCGTCTCATGGTACACGGCGCTCGAGAACGGCGATGCCGACGGCGTTTCCGAAGCGACCGTGGTCGCGGTCGCCGATGCGCTCCGTCTCTCGGAATCCGAGCGCACGTATCTGCTGACGCTGACCGGACGGCACGCGGTGCCGGAAACGACGGGCGATCCGAGCCCGCTCGTGCGCGACACGGTGCGTGCGCTCGCGTTCCCGGCCTACCTCATCACCGCGTCGTGGGACATCCTCGATTACAACGAAGCCTTTCGCCGCGTATGGGCGATCGGCGCACACGAGACGTCGTTCAACGCGATCGAACGCCTCTTTCTCCATGACGCCGCGCGGCAAATGCATGGGGAGCACTTCGCGAAAAACATCGAGCCGATCGTCGCGATGCTCCGCTCGGCGGTGGGGCGGCGGCCGCATCTGGCGACGCTGCAGCGACTGCGCGACCAGCTCGTCGCCGACGATGAGATCCGTGCGCTGTGGGATGCCTACGAGATCAGCGATCCGCTCGTCTCGACCACGTGCACGATCGAGTCGCCGATCGGCACCTTCACCTACGAAACGCTGACGCTGGCGAATCCCGGCGACACGTCGGGCATCGTGGTCCAAGTGCCGGAGGGCGCGAGCCGCACGCGCCTGGCGCGCGCGCTGCGCGTGGCTGGCACGGACGATCGCGGCTAGTGCTTGCCGGCCGTGGAGGTCGCACGACCGTCGCGCCTGGCATGGGGAGCGCCTGGTGGCACCCTCCGGCTGATTTCGGCGTCTGAGACGGCGTGGAACAGACGGCGACGAGCGCGGATGCTATCATCATCGGCTCGGGAATCGGTGGCATCGCACTCGGCATCCGGTTACAGAGCATGGGCATCCGGACGATCATCGTCGAGAAACTCGACGGGCCCGGCGGACGCGCCTCGGTGCGGCACATCGACGGCTACACCTTCGATATGGGGCCGACCGTACTCACGGTCCCGCACTTCATCGAAGAACTCTTCTCGCTCGAACGCGGGCAGCCGAATCTCGACGGTCCGGATTTTCCGGCGCACGTGCTCGCCGGCGAGCGGATCACCAGCGGAATCAGCGGCGGTCCGCGGACCAGCGAGTACGTGAAGATCGTGCCGCTCGCCCCGTTCTACCGGCTCGTGTTCGACGACGGCACGATCTTCGATTACGACGGCGATCCGGTGCACACGCGCGAGCAGGTCGCGGCTCTCTCACCCGACGACCTCGCCGGGTACGAACGATTCCATGCCGCGGCCGAAGCGATTTTCAAGCGCGGCTTTCTCGAACTCGGGTACACCTATTTCGGCCGGCTGACGACGATGCTCGGCATCGTGCCCGACCTGCTGAAACTCGGCGCGATCCAGCCGTTGTATCGCTTCGTCTCCTCGTTCATGAAGAGCGAGAAGCTGCGCGCGGTCTTCAGCTTCGAATCGCTGCTGGTCGGAGGCAATCCGCTGCGCGTGCCGGCGATCTACGCGATGATCCACTTCGTCGAGAAGACCTGGGGCGTGCACTACGCGCTCGGCGGCACGGGCGCGCTCGTCGCCGGCCTCGTGCGCAAGTTCGAGGAACTCGGCGGAACGATTCGCTACGGCAGCGAGGTCGTGAAGATCGACGTCGCGCGCAGCGGCGGCAAGTCGCGCGTGCGCGGCGTGACGCTTCGCTCCGGCGAGACGCTCACCGCCGAACGCGTGATCTCGAACGGCGATTACGCCGGAACCTATCGCCTGATCGAGGACGTGTTCCGGCCGATCAATCGCGACCTCAAGCTCGACATCGCGAAACAGTCGATGTCGGTGCTCGTGCTCTACTTCGGCTTCAAAGCGGATCCGGAGCGCGACGTGAACCTCCGCCACCACAACGTGATCCTCGGGCCACGCTATGGCGGATTACTGCGCGAGATCTTCGACAAGCACGTGCTCGGTGCGGACTTCTCGCAGTATCTGCACGTGCCGACGTTGACGGATCCCTCGCTCGCGCCGCCCGGCCATCACGCGGCGTATACGCTCGTGCCCGTGCCGCACAACGCGAGCCGAATCGACTGGAACGTCGAGGGACCGCGTTTGGTCGAGCGCGTCATCGCGTTTCTCGACGATCGTGGCCACATTCCGGGCTTGCGCGAGCGCCTCACCGTGCAGGACTTCGTCACGCCCGACTACTTCGCAACGACGCTCAACAGCCGGCTCGGCAACGCGTTCGGCTTGGAACCGTTGTTCTCGCAAAGCGCGTTCTTCCGTCCGCACAACCGCAGCGAAGACGTCGCCGGACTCTACCTCGTCGGCGCCAACACGCAGCCCGGCGGCGGAACGCCCGCCGTGATGATGTCGGCCAAGATCACCGCGCGGACGATCGCGAGCGATCTCGCATCGATCGCCGTGTAGGGCTAGCGCACGTCGAAGCGATAGATCGTCGTCGCGCTGAACGTCTCGCCGGGCCGGAGCACCGTGCTCGGGAAATTCGGGTGATGCGGTGCGTCCGCGAAGTGTTGCGTTTCGAGCGCGATCGCTCCGGGCTTGCCGGTGAAGAGCTGAAGTCCCGGCTGCGTCGTCTCGACGACGATGCGGCGACCCGATTCCGGATCCCAGAGCGTCGCCGCATGCCGTAGCGTGCCGTCCCACCCGTCGATCGCGAAGTTGCAATCGAAGGGCACCGTGCCGACGGTGCGCGCCGACCGGAAGTCGCGCAACGCATCGACCGGCAGGAGCACACCGGTGGGGATCGATGCGGCATCGAGCGGCGTGTACGCCGACGCGTCGATCTGCAGTTCGTACGCCGCGATCGAGCGGCTCGGGTCGCCGCTCAAATTGAAGTAGACGTGGTTGGTGAAGTTGACGACGGTCGGCTTTTCGGTCGTCGCCGTGTAGTCGATGCGGAGCGCATCATCGTCGGACCACGTATACTGCACGCGGCAATCCAACGCGCCGGGAAAACCCTGATCGCCGTCGGGGCTGTGCAACGCGAACGTCGCCTGCGCATCGGACCGGCCGGTGAGATCCCAGGTCCGCTTGGAGAAGCCGTCCGGGCCGCCGTGAAGCGTCGTCGTGCCCTCGTTCGTGAGCAAGTCGTAGGTCGTGCCGTCGAGGGTGAACGAGCCGCCGGCGATGCGGTTCGCGTAGCGGCCGATGATCTTGCCGGCGCTTCCGCCCGCGTCGGCGCAGACGTTCGCGCGCAGGCCGGCGCGGTCGGGGATCTCGATGGCCGTCATCGACGCCCCGAGCGTCCGGAGGTGCACGCGATTTCCCGCGCGATTCGTCAGCATCCAGTCGGTCATCGCCTGAGCGTGCGCGCCAGTGCCGCCGGTGAGGGCAAGCGCACGTCGTGCGCGAGGCCGAGCCGCCGCAGCGCACAGATCGTCAACCAGGTCGTATCGACCTCGAACCATCGGAGACCGTGCCGGGCCGACGCCGGAAACGCGTGGTGGTTGTTGTGCCAGCCGTCGCCCCAGGTGAGGAACGCGAGCCACGGATTGTTGCGCGACTCGTCGTTCGTGCGATACGTCTGGTAGCCGAAGTGGTGAGCCGCGCTGTTCACGAGCGCGGTGACGTGAATCGTCACGATCACGCGCACGAACATGCCCCAGATCACCCACGACACGCCGCCGCAGAGCAAGAGCGCGAGACCCAGACCAATCTGCCACTGGAGATTCGTGCGTTCCAAGAAGCGCATGAACGGATCGCTCGAAAGATCGGGCGTGAGACGCGCCATTTCGTCGGGCGTCGGACGATCGTCGTTCGGGCGATAGAGCCACTCGAGGTGACTCCAGCGCAAACCACGGCGACCGTTGTGCGGATCGCCCGGGCGATCGGAGTCCGCGTGATGGCGCCGATGCGTCGCGACCCACGTGATCGGACCGCCCTCCATGCCCAGCACGCCGAGCGCGGCGATCGTGCAATAAAGCCAGCGCGGAACGCGGAGGCTCTGATGCGTGAGCATGCGATGGAAACCGAGCGAGAGGCCGAGGCCGCCGGTCAGGTTACAGAGCACGAAGGCGATCGCGACACCCGACCACGAGAACGTCGCCGGAACGAACGCCAACAGCGAGCCGAGATGTAACACGAGCAATCCGATGCCGGTGCCCTTCCCGTCGGTCGGGATGCGAGCCGGCACGCCCGATGCGGCGGTGGATTCGATTGGAGCAGAGAGCAAGATACTCGGCTTTGTAGACGAGCCGGGAGGGAGCGCTTCGCGTCACGAGCATGGACACGGCGCCCGCCGTGCTTGCTCGGTTCGGGACCGTCCACCTTTACCGAGCTTCAACTCGGAGCAAGGGCCGTCCGGAGAAACGCGCCGATCGCCTCGATCGCCTCGCGCGCCGTCTCCACCGGAGGAACGTGCGTGAAGCCGTGGTCGGTCGCGGCAAAACGGCGATGCACGACGGGAACGCCGGCCGCGTGCAGCCGTGCGGCCAAGCGATCCATCTCCGGAGCCAGCGTGTCGTACTCGCCGGTCATGATCAGCGTCGCCGGCAGCGCCGCCGCCAAGCCGTCGTCGAACAGCGGCGAGCAGATCGGCTCCATGCGCCGCGATGCGTCGGCGACGTACGTCTCGCTGATCACGCGCTGGATCCACGGAGCGATCTTCGCGTCGCGTTTGCTCGAGACGCGGTCCGCACGCGTCATGTCCGCCACGGCGAACGCGGCGAAGAGCGCGCACGGGCGAATGGTGCGCTCGACGTGGCCGAGCTGGCAGACGTTGATCGCGAGCTTGCCGCCGGCGCTCTCGCCGCCGACCGAGATGCGGGTCGCATCCCACCCGTTCGCGGGACCGTTCTCCGCAACCCAGCGGGCGACGTCGTAGCACTCTTCTTCGGCCACCGGAAAACGGACTTGCGGCGTCACGTCGTAATCGATGCTCACGACGACGGCACCGACCTCGGAGGCGATGTAGGTCGCGATGTGTGCGTCTTGCTCGGGATACCGGCCGTAGAAGCCGCCGCCGTGGATCTGCACGTGCACCGGCGGCAGATGGCTCGCTCGTTCGCTTGCGATCGACTCGCTCGGTGGCCGATAGATGAGACATCGCACCGCACCGTGGCGCGTCGGCACGCGGATCTCCGCCGGTTCAGCGACGTGACGACGCGCGAAGAAGAGCTCGGGCCGCGGTCGCCACGTCAGCGGCGAGAAGATTTGGAACACGTACGCCGTCAGCCAGGCGCGCGGTCGGATGCGACGTCGCACCGGAGCGACGTTCGAAGATGGGCGGCGATGGCCCGTCGGGTAGAGTGAGGGCCATGGACACCGATGTCGTCATCGTCGGCGCCGGAGCCGCGGGGATCGCGGCCGCGCTGGAACTCGCGTCGCAATCGCTGCGCGTGATCGTTGTCGAGGGGCGCGATCGGATCGGCGGGCGCGTGAGGTGGAAGCGCGTCGGATCGAACGACGTTCCGGCGGAATTGGGCGCGGAATTCATCCACGGCGACGCACCCGAGACCACGGCGTTCATGCGCGAAGCCGGGCTCACCGCGGTGGAAACCGGCGAGAGGTCGTGGACCTGCGGCCCCGACGGCGTGCTGCGTCCGGCCGATGACGACTTCGCGGTCGGCGACATCTTCGAGCGCGTGCGATCGCTGACGAGCGACGAGAGCGTCGATGCCTTCCTGCGACGTTTCGACGACGATTCGGCGTTGCGCGAGACGGCGGAACGCGCGCGGCGTTTCGTCGAAGGCTTCGAGGCCGCCGACCCGGCGATCGCGAGTGCACGTGCCATCGCCGACGAACTCCGCTCGGGCGTCGACGAGACCTCATCGCGTCCCGTCGGCAGCTACGCGCCCCTCTTCGAGCACCTCGCGCAACGATGCGCGAACGCCGGCATCGACCTGCGGCTCCGCACACCGGTCGAACGCATCCGCCGGCAGCCGGGTGCGGTCACGATCGAAGCGCGCACCGCCGGCGGCGCGGCGAGCGTCGTTCACGCCCGCTGCGCCATCGTCACGGTGCCCGTCGGCGTCCTGCAGCAACGCAACGACGCGACGCCGCTCGCGTTCGTTCCGCCGCTTCCCGATGAGAAGCAGCGCGCGATTCGCGGCCTCGAGATGGGACACGTCGTGCGCGTGACGTTGGCGTTTCGCACCGCGTTCTGGGAGACGATCGCAAACGGACGCTACCGCGATGCGGCGTTCTTTCGCTGCGACGCGCTGCCGTTCGGTGCGTTTTGGACGCAAGCACCGCTACGCCAACGCGCCATCGTCGCCTGGGCGGGCGGCCCGCGCGCGATGGCGATGCGCGGCCGGTCCGAACGGGAATGCATCGACGCCGCGCTCGATGCGTTCGCCACGATGATCGGCGAACCCGAACGTGCGCGCGCGGAATTCGAAGCGGGTGTCACCCACGATTGGGCGGCCGATCCGTTCGCGTGCGGCGCCTACAGCTATGTCGTGACGGGTGCGGCGACGGCACGCGCCGATCTGGGCGCACCCGTGGACGACACGCTGTTCTTCGCCGGTGAGGCGACGTCGACGGATGGGCAGGGCGGCACGGTGAGCGGTGCGTTCGAGAGCGGAACGCGGGCCGCGCGCGAAGCGGCACGCGCCATCGCGCGCGCGGCCGCCGCTACGCCTTGACCGTTTTCACCGTCGACGCTTTGAAGATCTGATCGATCGCGGCACCGAGGGCGGCGTCGAATTCCTCGTCGGTCATCGAGGCCTTGAGGTCGTCGACGAGCGCGCGCGAGAAGCTCGCGATCATCCCGGGGTTGTGCGCGAGGCGCTCGCAGGCTTCGTCGCGCGGATAGCCGCCCGAGAGCGCGACGACGCGCTCGACCTTCTCGTGCGCGATCAGCGGTGCGTAGAGATCGGGCACCTCCGGGATCGTCACCTTGAGCATCACGCGGCTGCCCGCGGGCCACGCGTCGAGCCCTTTGGTGAGTTCCGCGAGCAAGAGCGACTCGGCCTCGGCCTTCTCCGCGCTCTTGATGAGGACTTCGGGTTCGAGGATCGGCACCAAGCCGTGCGCCGCGATTTGTGCGGCCACGTCGAACTGCTGCTTCGCGATCGCCGCGACGCCCGTCGGGCTCGCGAGGTTGATCGTGGAGCGCATCTTCGTGCCGTACACGCCGAGCTTCACCGCACGCGCCAGCAGCGGATCGAGACCGGAGATCGGCTTCATCAGGCTGACGCCGTCGGCTTCGGATTGCAGACCTTGATCGACTTTCAGGAACGGCACGATGCCGCGATCTTCCCACAGGTACGACGGCACCGGCTTGCCGTCGACGTCACCGTCCATCGTGCGCTCGAACAAGATGGCGCCGATCACCTTGTCACCGGTGAACGCCGGCGCCGTCATGATGCGCACGCGCATCTCGTGCATGAGACGGAACATCTCCACGTCGCCGCTGTAGGCGGTCTCGGGGATGCCGTACGCCCGTAGGGCGCCGGGCGTCGAGCCGCCGCTCTGATCGAGGGCAGCGAGGAAGCCCGGCTTCCCGGCGACTTGCTCACGCATGGCAACAGATGACACGGTCGGTTCCTCCAGAAGGCGCGGATGCGGTGGCTATTGGCCGTGCGCGGTCGTTGCACCGCTGCGCGACGACCCACCGCTATGGCGGAACGTCCCGGCCGAACGCTTAGAGGCTGAGCCGCTCCCGCGCCATCGCGCGCATGTGGTCGGCGACGGTGCACGCCGCGTACGGCGCCTCGCCGTGCATGGGAAGACACGTCGGCACGCACGCGACCCATTCGTCGTACGACGGATCGATGAACGTCGGCATCGAGTAGCGACTGCGACCGCTGACGTTCTTCGCCACGCGATGGATGGCGGAACGATACCGGCCGCCGGTCCAACGCACCATCAGCTCGCCGAGAATGATCAGCAACGCTCCCGGGATCGGCAATACCGGATGCCACGTGCCGTCGTCGGCGCGCACCTCGAGCCCGCCGACGTCATCCTGCAGTAAGATCGTGAGCATGCCCCAGTCGACGTGCGCGCCGGCGCCGAGGTGCCGCTGAAACGCCGAGGCATCGACCGCCGGGTAATGCAGCAGTTGCGAGTACGTCAGCGGCTGCGCCAAGCCCGGCGCGAAGAACGTTTCGGGAAGTTCGAGCGAGAGCGCGAGCGCGCGGGCGAGGCCACGGCCGAGACCGTTCATCGCCGCGACGTAGGCTTCCATGCGATCGCGAAAATCGGCCGGACGGCGCGGCCACCGGTTCGTCCCCGTATTCGGATAGCCCGCGATCACATGCGGATGATCGGGCGGCAAATCGGGCCCCATGATGAAGCCCTCTTTCAAATCGCCGGGCGCCGCCGCGTCGATCGTCTGCGTCGCAAACGGTTCGTAGCCGCGAAAGCAATTCGAGGTGCGCACGTCGATCGCGCGCTTCTCGATCTCATCGAGCGCGAAGAACGCGCGCGCGAGATCGAGCTGCGATGCGATGAGCGACGCTGGAACGCCGTGATTGGTAACGGCGAAGAGACCGAGCCGTTCGCTCGCCGAGCGCACGGCGCGGGCCACGGACATGCGGTCGCCCGCGTCGGACGAAAACGTTCCGGCGAGGTCGATAATGGGAATTTCCAACGCGGTTGCAAGCATCGCTCGTCTCCCATGCGCCGGACCGTCACGCGGCTCCAGCAAGCCGCCCGCCGTCTCGCTCAGCGGGTGACGTGCGCCGTGCCGAACGCGTCGCTCGCGGCAGCGACGCTCGGAAACGCCGCGATCTCGCGGAGTAAGCGGACGATTCCGTCGATCGACGGCCCGGACCGTGCGCCCAGCGCCACCTTGAAGACGCCGTTGCGCGCGGCGCCCTGGAGCACGACGGCCTCGCAGCGATGACCGCGGAAGCCGAAACTCCCGCCGCGCTCGAGCGCGAGACCGCGTTCGGCCGCCTCGTCGATCACGAGCCGTTCGAGCGCGGCGTAGTTCGCCGCACGATCGTCGCGCAGATGAAAGAACACGAACGGCGCTTGCGACCACGGAAGACCGCGCGGGTCGAGCGCGGGATGTGCGACCGTTTCGAAGAGTCCGCCGGCCGGCACCGCGCGCGCGAGATCGGCGTTGTGCGCGAAGACCGCGGAGCAGTACTCGTAGAAGGTCGCGGCGTCGAGAAAGAACGGGATGTCGAGCAGCGCGACGGTGTCGATCGTCAGCGACGTGCCGTTGAGCCGGCGCACCATGCGCAACTGCTCGGCGGCCGCGTCGAGCTGCGCGCGCCGCAGCGTCGGCGCGTAGAGCGAAACGATGCCGACGTTGGCGAGTTCGAGCCCGGCTTGATCGAGTTTGAGACCGGAGCTCGCCTGCACGACGAGCGGCAGCGATGCCGCCGTGTCGAGGATGCGCGAGATGGGCAGCGACGGACCGACGAGCGTGCTGTCGATGACGAGCACCGGTTCGTTCGACGCTGCGGCCAGCACGCGCGCCGCCGTCGCGACGTCGAACGGACGCAGCCACGGATCGTAGATGATCGGTTCGACGAACGCCGCATCGGGCGGCGACGCGTCGCAGGCCGCGGCGAACGCATCGTCGTCGTGCACGACGCGCGCGGCCGATCCGTGCGTGCCCAGCGCGACGAGATCGAGCGTCTCGTAATACGACGCCGCGACCAACAACGATGATTGACGGCCGCGCGGACCGAGCATCGCCGGCAGTGCTTGCATGATTCCCGAGAGTGCCGCCATGCCGCTGGAAAACAAGAGGTGCCGTGCGGACCAGCCGGCGGGAACCGGGCGATACGCCGGTAAGCGCTCTTCGAGCGGGTTGTTTTCGAGGCTGCGCTCGTACCCGTAGGCGATCGTCGTGCGCGACGGCAGCACCTTGCGTTCGTCGGCCGCCGGCGAACGATACGTGACGTCCGCGTGTTCGTGCGCCGTCGCCATCCATGCCCGGCGCAGTTGCCCGACGAGCACATCGAGATGGCGTTCGCCGTCGGGCGTCTCGAGCGACGCCGCCTGGGTGAGGTCGAGCAATTCGCCGTACCACGTCGCGGCGATCGCGCGGCGCCGTTCGGCGACGGCCGGCATTCCCTCGGCGATCGTAATCAGACGGTCGCACTCCGCCGCCAAGGCGTGTGATCGTTCGTGGAGCGGCACGTCCATTGCCCTACCCCACCGACGACGGAATTCCACCGGCGAGGGGAAGAGAACGCTCGGCGAAGCACGTAGGCGAGCGGCGCCCAACCGGTGCTCATCGTCGCCGCGATGGCGGGCGGATAGCGCGGTCGACACGCGCACCGTACGACCGTTGTTCGGGCGGCAACGCCTTCGCGAGCGCATCGGGATCGATCGCGTCGCCGTCGATGACGCAGGCGGCGATGCCGGGCGAGTAGGCGGCGCCGTTGCGTTCGTCGACGTGGAAGACCGGGATACCGGTTGCCACCGCGATGCGCCCGTTGCCGAAGCGGATACGGCCGCAGAACGCCGCATCGTCGGGCTCCGTTGAGCGCGCGTCGCCGAAGGGCTCCGGACCGAGCGCGCGCAGCAGCGACACGCGATGCAGCACGAAGTGCAAGCCGACGTGGTCGACGTCGACGAGTTCGCCGCGGGTGACGTTGACGTCGGGCATGAGAAACGATTGCCGGTCGTCGCGATCGCGAAACGCCGCCGCGCCGCACTCGGGCGCGCGCGGACCGAACAGCGCCGCGAGCAGATCGATGGACGGCTCGCGCTCGAGCGCGTGGATCATCAGCGCGAACGTTCCCTTGAGAAAAAACGCATCGCTATCGATCCAAAAGACGTACGGATCGGTGCCGGGCGCGAAGAACGCCGGATCGTCGGCGGCGGCGATCGCGAGTGCGGCGAGTTCGTTGCGCGCGACGTCGACGGGTCGCCGATTCACCATGCGCAGCACGATGCGATGGTCGCCGGCGTTGTTGATGAGCGCCGCGACGAGCTCCGCCGTGACCGAGCCGCGCGTCGGGATCAGCACGATGATCGTCACCCGACGGCTGCGCCGGCGCTACGCGCCCGGGACGATCGTGCCGGCGTAACCGTCGCGGCGTGCGCGCAGATCGATCGCGAGCGAACCGGGCGGGGTCACCGCCGGCGTCCACGCGCCGCCCGCGGCGTATTTCTCCCACGCGCCGCGCTCGTACCGGTACACGCCGTCATCCGCGGCGAAGACGTTCGCATCGGGTGCCGGAACGCCGCGCGGGCCATGTCCGGGCACGGGCGGCGGCTCGAACGCAGCCGCACCGCGCGGCATGTTTTGCATGGCCTGCTCACGCGCGTACGTCGTGTCGTTGTAGTTGCCGTACGTCGGGAAATTCGACACCCACACCTGATCGCCGTAGAAGCCGGGCGCGTAGTATCCGGT
>Ga0116230_10004244_pt1 | contig 14049 bp, 16 predicted proteins | sample S1TSphfallax_3_FD_88678 | JGI IMG/M metagenome (GOLD analysis project Ga0116230, IMG submission 88678) | Host-associated microbial communities from peat moss isolated from Minnesota, USA - S1T2_Fd - Sphagnum fallax MG | ecosystem: Host-associated > Plants > Peat moss > Unclassified | place...
ACCAATGTTGAGTGGATATCTTAAGAAATTGCACATCATTCTTACAATGAAAAATCGATTTTATTTTTTCTTGTAAATGTTTGCATTAATGTTTTGTAGGCATTCATATTTCACTTTAAACCCTAGACTAAGGCAATTGTTTGCAAAACATTTTGTTTGCTTGAGTTTCTCACCTTTAACCTTGTTGAATATTGTATAAAAAATGAAAATATTTTAGTCCAAAAATGAAGTGTGTGAAATGTTTCTGAGTGAAGCAAAAGGTGAGGATAAAATAATGAAAGAAATCCAAGTAAACTCAAGATTGCAAACTAAAGAAATCAAAGTTCTCAAAAAATGACAAAGAAAAAATTAAGCAAATTTTAGAATTATTGCATTTCCAAAGGAAAAAGTGGAGGGTTCATAATAGGAATGTTTTATGTTAGTTTTTTTTTGTGAATGACAATGCAAGAATGACATTTGATGCACGTGTTGTATGTTATGTTATTCAAATCATGTACTTTTCTTTAACCCAATAATGAAATTAAAGGAGTGTCCTATATTTTATTATAAGACAAGTGGAATAAAATGTTTGAGAAAACATATTGAAGTAGACAATTTAAAAAAATTGAATTTTTTTTCAAAGAAGTTTGGTTTAAAGTTTAAAGAAATTAAAAAAGTCAACTTGTTAAAAAAAAAGAAAATATGTCAAGTTCATCCATTCTATTTACTTATACTTCCAAAAGAGTCATTCAAAAAGGATAATGTGGAACAATAAAGGTTTTTGGAAAGTTTTGCACTTTTGTTTATAAAAGTCATTTGTCCTTGCATTTTGTGAAAAGTGTATGGTTAAATGTTTGATCTTGCATTTGTGTCTCCAAGTTTAGTTCCTTTCACAAATGTTTTTTTCATATGATGTTTTACCTAACATAGTGGATAAAATGAAACAAACATATGTTTTGCCTTTCTTTGAATAATGCCACTTTATCATTATTAGTTTTGATCTTTGGATGTTCAAAGTTGTTCATACTATCTTTGCCTTAGTTATTTTTTTGGGGGATGTAATTTAAAGTCAAAGCATGTAATTTTTGGTTTATTTGAAGCTATTGAGATCATAAAATAGACTTTGACAAAAAAAAATTGATTGATTTTTTGAATGAATATGGCTCAAGAAATAAGATCATAGAACATGTTAAAAACAAGGGTTCAAATTTGAGCACAATGACAAATGCTATCAAGTTTGTTGTGAAATGTGACAATTTAAGCTTGGAGGAGAACTTTTAGGGAACATGTTTTGGGCATATTTTCTCCAAATTTTGACAATATGTCATTAATGATGAGAAAATTAAAAAAATAATGTTTGGAAACAAAATTGGCCTAGTTGTCATTGGAATGTCATATATATATATATATATATATATATGTCTATTTCTGAAATTTGCAAGTTATTTTGTAACTAATCATCTTTTGCAAATAAAATCATATTGCTCTAGGAAACATTGCAATTTAGGGCAACAATTGTTTTATGTTATAATCATTAAACATGAGCGAGGATTAATGGCCATGTGCCTCCACCTTTACTTGGGATGTTTCTTAAGTCATTGTTGATTTTATTTTTTATGGTTGTGAATGCTTGTGTGTTTAACAAATCCCATGGGCATTGGTTACTTTCTAATGCTTTGCATACAATAATTACTATGACTTTGAAAGTAAAAGAATAATATGGAATGGCACTCTCTATAGCTAATTTGATGGAAGATGATATGGTTGTGATTTTGGAGTTGTCTATGCTTGCTTTCAATATCATAAAACAAATATGTGATGTTTTAGATGGTTTTCTTTCATTTCTAACAAAATATTAAAGAAAAAAACATAACATGCTATAGATCTAATGTTAGACCCAAGAAAAAAAAGTCTTAGGTTGGTTTCTTCTTTTATTAGTTTCTATGTTGGAAGATCATAATAGACAATCTTTGCTTATGATGCTATTGAAATGTTGCCATGTATTTCACCTTGTGTTAGAAATTGAAAATATGATAGATCAATTGAATGATGAAAATTCTTGTTTTGACATTTTTGAGATGATTGCTAGGATTGGTGAGTTAGCCAACTTGGCAACTAAGGAATTACAAATGTTCTAAAAGTATCAAGTTGATGCAAAGGACATTAAATGTTTGTTGGAATGGTGGGGAAAATATGAGTCCTTTCCAATTGTTGCTTTCCTTGCCCACCAAATCCTTGGGATTGTGAAATCCCAAATTGAAATTGATTTTTTTTTTCCTTGGTCAATATATTGATAAATTTGAGAAGATGCAAGTTGCAAAAAAATAATCTAGATAAGTTAATGTTTATAAGCAAGAACTAGCCAAATGATCTTAGGGTGAAAAATTCTTCACCTTCTAACTTGATGGAGTTGATTGAAGTTGACACTTCTTTATACGAAGAGCTAGAAAAGTATGAAGGTGGACTTGTAATTTTTAACTTCATCCCTTTGTATATTATTGCTTGAAATTTGTTGTTTGGGCTCTGAGAATTGCCTTGAACATCCGATGGATATTATTTTCTAGGATATTTGGAAATGTGAAAATCAATTTTAAAAATTGATATCTTTTGACAGATATTATAATTGAGAAAAATAATAATAGAATCTAAGATCTGACCTGGTTCTTAAAATTCATTTAAAGAACAGAACTGTCAGATATAAAAAGATTGATATACACCCAACACTGGTTAGAACCGCCAATTCTGATTCTAGTTAGTAAAAACCAAACTATAACCAATTCTAGAACCAAAACTGGAACTAGACTATTTTAAGAACCCAACTTGGAACTATGTTCTTAGTTCTATTTATGTGTGAAACTAGAACTAGAACTGAGATTTTTGGAAAATAAATAAATAAGAAATTTATGAAAAAAAAGACAAGTAACCGGGGGTTAACCAGAGGTTAACAACCTTGGTGAGTTCCAATCTACTCAAACTCAGACTGGAATGGGGTCTATTTTGACCGAAACTGCAATTTTTGTGGAAGAAGGGGACCCAAAACTGGATTCCTGGTTCCATTTATGTGCGGAAACCACAACTGGAACTTGTTCTAATTGATTTCTATAGAACTGGAGGTTCCTCATCAAAGTCAAGAACTGCCAAACACTGGCATTTTATTTATCTCATGACACAAGTAGAGTCATTCCTTCCCATACATGTAAACTCATTATTTAACTCATGGCTTTTTATAGATGTCACTAACACATACCCTTCACATGAGAAGATTTGAACTACAAAATCCAACAAACCTTTTCCAAAAATTATTGTAGCCTGTAAGTAACATGATGTGCTGACTTCAATTGTGAGCAAAGGACAGAGTACCTGGAGCTTTTAATACCTAAGGACCTGTTAGAATGAGGGTTTCTTTTTTGCCTGCATAATCATAATAATAATAATGTTAGTCCTGGTAACAATTAGTGCCTAATCACTGACAACTTCAGCTTTTGCTGTGGACTTTGATGATATGAAATTGAGTACAACACTACTTGGCTACAAGTAAGTTAAGTTACCTACAACAATTCCATTTCCATAATTCGCAGAACTTCAAGGCTATGGGCATTATACACACAAGTGTCAGGATATACATAGGCCATTTGATGAGGCCGACTATGAGGCAGTGTTTTTTTGGGGGCAAATTTGTGTTATAGCCAAAGTGGTGATGATCCACAGGAAGTTTGAGCCAATTTGGCTACAAGCTAAATATGAAAGTTAAAATTTAAAACTTCTATACTTTTGGCTACCTACTTGAACCATGCATGTATAGAAATCTGGCATTTTTTTCTTAAATTTTAGTCAAATTCTAGCTATTGAAAATCTCAAAAAAGCACTTGATTTTATCACTTTTTATTTTTAATACAGAATGTTTGCTATATATAGCCAGCAAAAGAGCGCCTGCTACGAGGTGAAACTGAGTGAAACTAGTTACAAAGTTGGTCTTAGTTACAACCAAGACCACCAAATGATGATCCATGGGTCATGTGGTCACCCCAACCCCATGAGATCAAAATTCATGTTCATGGGTCATGTGGGCACCATGTTATAAGTTAGGAGTTAGTGTGGGTTTCCATGTTGTGCACTCACCTACTATTCCATCACGTTGGGTTTTCCATGTGGGAAAGGTCACCCACCCACCCACCATCCTGAGGATTCCTTATTGAGACCCACTGGAACAGGGATTTTATCGCTCCCCCCCCCCCCACCCCCCAAATTGTTTTTTGGGATGTAACTGAAATGGTGATCATTCATAAGATGATTTAGCCAGTTTTGGCTATATGGAATATGAAATTAAAAGAATCTAGCATCCTCTTATATATTTTGTCTACAAATTTACTGGAACTTAGGATGGAATCTGGAGATTTTTTAAGTAATTAAATACTTTTGGGGGAACTTTGCCTACTAAAAAAACTCAAAAAACACCTTTTTCGCCAATTTGAAAAACAAATCACCATTTTGCAAAATATTTCCAGAAAAAAAAAACCATTGCACTGGAGTAGTGGGTGTTCCACCCCACCCCACCCTAACCTCTGGACTCCTCCACAATTCCACCAGATTGGCATGTGGCACAAATTGAGAACTAGCCACCAGCTGACCTTGACCCAATTGCCACTACTGGAACTTTGGGCAAGATGGTTGCAAGAGACCCTTCAAGTGCAGTTGCCATGCAGGTGTGTGGCTATATTTTAGAGGGGATATTTCAATCCATTTTCACTATTTTGACCAACAATTTGATTGAGAAAAATTGTGGGTGGATGATGTAACATGAAAATCAACCCTTAGGAAACCAAATCTTGAGCGCCAGAATATATGTTAGCCCTTTGTTTTTTTGCACATATCTCATTTGAACAAAACAAGAATCTCTCTACTACTCTAATCTGACACCATGCTTGTGACTTTCACAACTTCCTTTGTGAGAAACAGAAGAAGACCTCACAGAAATTGAGTCAATCAGCAAAGGTCATCATGGGATTACATAATGCAATGATGCCACACAATCATAGATGAAGGAGAGACTCTCTTAGCAGCAGCACAAAGTTTGTGTATAGCCATGTGTGTGGGGGTGTGTTGGTCGCAACTTTTTGCAGGAGGGCCAGCTCTTCAAATTTAACAATGGGTGGCCCAGTCCTAATGGCTGCTTCTTTTCCTACCCCATTTTCTGACATGCCCAGCCTCCTCGGCAATGATAATCAGTGGTGCCTGCACTCTACAATCCAACAACATGACTATTGTATATCCTAAATCAATTGTTCTTAGGTGGGTTTTGCAAAGCATAATTATGTCAGAGTTGAACTTACATGTAATAGATTATTATACTTAGCAGGCTAGGATCCTAGTACAGCTGAGAAGGGAGTTGCCAATCTCTAGGAAAAATCATCTGTCTTATCCAGGGAGAATCTGTGAATTCTGAGATTGTACTTGCAAGATGTAGGTAATTGCGCACCTTGGCTTGCTTCTGTAATGAAACGGCTGAAGGCATTACTTGCTAAACAGGCAAGCTCCTTCCAGGCACATCATAAAATGTACTTGTTGCTTGTTACAGTAAAAACCTCAGCTCAAAACCATAGTGTAGTTTGGGTAACCTCCTCAACTAGAATTTCATGCTCTTGAATATTTCTCATGATTTCCGTGTAGGGAGGGGAGACTACAATAATGAGAAAGAACTCAAAAATATTTCAATTGGGTTCACAATCATGATTTTATGCAAAACCCTCATGCCAACATCTTACCATAAGAATTGTAGAACAATGCAACTAATAACTCTTGAAAAAGTTGTTGTTCAGAATATTAGACTTGCACTTCATTAATTGAAGTGAACCTCGCTCTAGCCTGATTGAACAATAAAACCCTTCTTTCCCAAACTCACTTTCAGTTGGCAAAAGGAGCAGAGTTGCCATCAACTTTGTTAGGCAAAATCTACTACAGCTTGTAAGTAAAGTCAACAATTGCAACTTGAACAATTAATCTTTTTGAAAATCTGGACGTGTACCAAATTTGTGTGTCCAAGTCTTTCCATGGCATGAGCTACCTATCAAATTATTCGTGGCAAGGCAATAGCTTTTCTAACGAATTTCTTCAGCCTTGAACCTTGGTTGACCAAGTTGCCAATCAAATATTGATTCACCACATTAAAAAAAAGAAGTAGACAAGACACCAAGTTCAATTTGAGAATTGTATGAAGACACCAAATAATTACTTTTGCTTCTAGCCCATCTTAGTAAACAAGATCCATGTTTGTCTTCAAATGTCAATTGAGCTTCTAAATCAAATTCATACATCAACTTGCAAATGTATGCTAGTCATGAAATTTTTGGGACAAACTACAGAAAATAAACTAGTCATGATAATTTCCATTCTTATCAAAACCCCTAGGATTTAATATTATTTGAACATCGTTCCAACTCTTCATTAAATAAGAACAATTGTTGATTTTTTGCTTGAAATTGGTTGAAAAATAGGAATGTAACTCACCAATTAGTAGTCATTGACCATGTATGGTGCTACTAGGTTGCAAAACCACTTAATCCAACACCACCACATGCATGAAATAATTATAAGAGAAAACTCCACAAACTTACATAGATGTTGAAAGGGATTACAAAAGTCAGGGAAAATTCTGATAATAGAGAAAATAAGAATCAATGCATTTGATGGGAAAGTATTAATTTGTAACTACCTGATTCCAAACCACATTGGGTGGGGTGTGTTGGTGTGCTTTCCAATTTTCCTCATGCAATTTGTAAAATGCATATTTTCAAGCCAACCCCTTTTTGCTATCTTGGTCATTGGTGCCTCTTGGGGTGCATTAATGGAGGTACATCAAAATCTACACAATTAGAATAGGAATGTAAATCATGCAATGTGAGCCCAAATCATGCCCTTTTTTGACTTGCATATGGAGTGGAATTGGCATCACCCATTGAATGTGAGAAAATGATTTTTCACGATGAAACAACATCAACATGGAGAAAAGGAATTTTAACATAAATGGCTTTTGAAGTTGGTGGACATGGAGGAAAGCCAATTGCAAGTTTGACAAGCCATTGAATTGGCCCAAACATATTAAAAACATTTTTTGAAAAGGTGGGACCATGAGATTTCAAGGAGATTTTATCATGGTGTATGATGGTCATCACGATAGAAATATTTTCAAAATTTTACCTTCAAAATGGTTTGGGCCATCCATCCTTTTTAAGGTCTTTTTTGACAACAACACAGGAATTGGTTCGCCTTTATGGAAAGGAATATGGTAGGATCAATCACAATAAACTCAAACATTTTCATAATGGCTAAATCATTATTTCAAAAACCTAATAACAAAATAAGCATGAAGTAACACCAAAATGGATTACTAGGGGTAGAAGTAGTAAATAATTTAATATATGGGTAAAAAGATCAATAAATATGAAAATATATAGTACAACTTATGTGCCTTACCTTACCTTGAGATTTTTTGACAAGGAACATAGGCTTGGACTCATTAATCATTTACTTAACTATCTTGGGTTAGACATATTTAAAAGTGCATTATGTGAACTTGACTAAATCCTAGGAAAGAAAATTTTAAATAATTTGATGATTCATTCGTAAGAAGGATGATAATTCTAGAAAGATAATATGTGACATGATACAATTGATTCAAAATTGATGAATGATTATGTTTGATAAATGCAAATGAATGGGACTGAATAATTATCCATTCCTCTTCTCAAGTATTTAAATGGTTCTTTTGGTGAATGATCCCAATGAAGCAAGGTTTCTATGTGAACCTAACGAGTTCCCCATTGGGTGTGGCTCACATAAAGGTCAAGCTTTAGGCATGTCAGTGATCATAGCCCAAAAACATGTAAATTTCAGCTCTTGTATTGTTTTAAGTGTTTTGTACAATGTGTGGGTGTTTTCTGAAAATTTGATTGTGTAATTTATCTATGTGTTAATAAGGATTCAATTGGTCACCCTCATAGATTCAAACCCTTCCAAAATAATAAGTACAACGTTTTTGCCTACCCTTGGGATGAACTTAATTGATTTTCAGAAAAAATCAACCTTAAAAGTAAAAATTATGTTTGGTTTATCTTTTGAAGACCTTAAGATAAAAAGTTTAGAAAGTTTTCTTAGAAGCAAACTTCATGGGAAAATCAATTCTTTGGATTTACATATAATCTATGGCTTTAAGTGATCTATGTAATGATGAAACTATATTATTTAAAAATATATATATTATTATTATTAACCATCAATTAAAATATCTACCTCTTCAAATCCTAGCTGCTTCATTCATTTCCAAATAATTATTTCATTCCCTTTTCCTACCCACCTGCATGAACATGAAAAGGAACATTAAACATTCAATGTACTTGGTCAATATGTCTTTTCATGAACATGTTATTTAACAAAATTAAATTTAAAATTAACATAAATTACTATTGAGAATCATATAAGAACATACAAGGGAATTTGGAACCTTGTTCAAAAATTAAATTCATGATCATAAATTTAAAATTTAAAGAGTAATTTAACTATTAGAGGACATTCCATAATTGTTTTTCAAATGATTATGAAATTTATATTGATAAAGATATTGCAACATGAAAATCATTTTTCATGTAAAATGATTTTAAATATTACAATACATTTTAAAACATCATTATAGAGGTTTAAGAAAAATAATTTATCTATTTATTCCCTTCTTTTTTTTACAATATATAAATCATAGCTATACATAATGAAAACAGGAACTAATGCAAGTGATATATCTAATTTTTTTTAGAAATTCCAAATTTCATAAATATCCCATGGTAAGAATCTAAATATAACATTTATTAGGTTTAATTTGGCAACTAATGGGCCTCACTCAAGAAGGTGAATGTTGGTTCGGCGTCTGGTGCTGGTTCATCCCACCCCCAAGATCTCCAAGGAGTGCAGTGAGAATATAATCCATTAAATCAAAGATCTTGACACCTTATAACAGAACTTAGCAAGTTCTTTCCTACTTTTACACTTGATTTGTCACTTGATAATTATGTCAAGCTACATCAAGATTCACAAGTTCATTCCTTTGTGATAAGTTTCAAATTGTAGCCTTGAAGCTGGGGTGCACATCTAGTAGATATCAACAAGGGACCAGCAAATGAAGAGTCAACGAAAGCACAAACCTTGTGTATAACAGTGTCACAAAACAGGTGCATACCTAATCCCCATACAAAATAGTTTTGGAGACAAGCCTCTATGATCTAGAACTTGCTGGATCACATACTTATTACTATAAGCATTGGAGCATGATGAAACAGTGGCAGTCAAAATCTGAAATGCTAGTGTACAATTGTTGGAGACATTGACAAAAATCTTATTACAAGATGCTCTGTGTTGCAAACAAAGTCCCATTGTCATGTAAATCTATCCTATAAACCACCCACTTAAAAGCTGACACAAGCACATTTATTCATCAGTAATATAGGCGCTGGTGCCCAAGTCCATTTCCTGCCAATCCTGCTCCTGGGTGAAAACCATCATAGACTCCGTGATTCCCTGCAGTTCCCATGGGAGGAGCTTGGCCCATCCCCAATCCTATACCCTGCTGATGTGGTAGTGGCAACAGTGCACCCCCTGTGCCTGCTTGGGCCATGATTTGGCGCTGGTATGCTAGTAGATCAGCAGCACTGTAGCCCTGGTTCATGCCTCCAGGCAATAAACCCTGGAAAGAAACTGTGGGAGGTGGGGGTGGAAGGGGCAGTGATGAAGTGCCTGGCAGAGTTGGCTTGCTACCCCAGGAGCACTGCATCAACAAGCAATGACCAGATTAGCATCTACAAACAGATTCTGTCACCGATTAAACCTAGAGGTCTTTTGTCAAAAAACTAATTTCCTCCTGATTTCTTTGCAATGGCGCCTTACCTTTTTTTGTCTTCCTGCTCACAAAACACACAGAACTCTGTACCACATTCCTGGGTTGTACATCATCAGCTTGATGTTTGTCAAAGACCATTTCCTTTACAGAAACACAGATTGACATGTCTTGATCTTTGAAGTGTGAGAATGTTGAGATTTCCCTGTTCTCAAGAAAAGGACAGGCCAACCATATCGCCCCATTGCACCAGGTAGCAAGTGTTTGGTAGAAAATGGTCAAATACTCTGGTTCAAGCATACAATGGGTGTCTTTGTACCCCCCCTTCACATTTACATTACACACATGGGGGGGAAAGTGCACAGAAATGCATACTTGACTGACAGAAAATAGACAGGTGCAGGAGACAGTCTGAAATGTAATAACTTACTTTGACAGACTTGCCACAGATGACCCTCCCATTAGCTGCTTGGATAGCAAATGCAGCCTCCTCATGAGAACGGTACCTCACAAACCCAAAACCCTTATCTCTCTGAACACGTACATCTTCAATTATGCCAGCTCCCAATGAATGGAACTGACGGTGTAACTCTGCTTGCGAGACCTGTGGCATGCTCAGGTCAGTAAGTGAAATTATATGTCTGGACGGATAGCAATCAATTGCAGAATGCTTATAGAAAATATTGTTGAGGAAATGGGTCTAAAGATATCTTGTGATGATCTATTTTCTAAGACTGCCAGTTGAAAATAACCCATATCAAAATCCAAACATTCTGCATTTATCCTACAGTCAGATAGCTCCTCACCTCATGGGCCAAGTTGCCTACATACACTGTAGTGTACTGAGGGTTGTTCTCAGGACCATCTCCTGTGACTTCTTGATGCTCTTCTTGGTGTACTTCTGCACAACAAAACATTGTCTAAAGGATACATGTACAAAGTTCATAATTTTAATTCTCACTCAAGGCTGGTTTCAGTCAGTGGAAAGAAGCAAATAACCAGATCAAAAATATCAACCAACACAGGCTGTTAGCTGATATTATTACCGCATCAACTTGCAAAATCTGCCAAAACAAAAAGGAATGGATGATGACAACACCTTGGATCAGTGGAGCCTGGTATCGTGCCATCTGATCAACAGCACTGCTCATACCAGTTCCATTTCCAGCAGTATGCACTTCATCTGCTTGAGGGCCCATGCTTGACTTTGTGGCCCAGTTGCACCGAATGGGTCTACTCCCAAGCCACTTTCCTGTCCTCACACACCACAATTCTGTAAACATCCAGGACTATGATGTATGATGTCCATACACATACTCATGACAACAACAACTTCACACACTGCTACCATGCAGCAGCCAGATTTGAAACTTGAAAAAAAAGTGGACATTACAACCTGTCCTATCTACCTGGGCTCAAACAGAGAAAATCAGCCTTACCTGTCATCTCACTTATGGCAATTTCTGCTTCCTGCAACACAAATAGAATTTATAGTTTAAGGAAACGCCAAACAGATATAGCCAAGTGAAGGAAAAAAGTGTTGAGCCCTCTGCACCTACAGCTTGAGTCAACCAGAATGGAAGTTGTGTCATAACCTGATAACACTAACATAACAGGAAAGCAATGGCAGGAAGAGAAGAGAAACACCAACAAAAATTTGAAAAACATAATCAAAATGCACTGTAAACAACGGCAACAGCCTCTCAAATACCCAGTGAACACAACAATGTACAGTAGTGACTAACTACTATAACATCCCCTGCAACTTTGTCCATTTCTGACAGTGGACCTATGCCAGTATCAAACATGAAATAGCATACAAACACGAGATTTCCAAAACCAAGAAGAAGAGTATGAACAAACATAAGTCAGAGTGCTGAGCAGAACTTTGTGGTGAGAACCCAGAGCTAGAAATTGAAGTTAAAAACATGGCAAGTGAGAGGGTCCAAGAAGGACGAAATATTCACAGATAAATTCATAGAATTTTACAATTTAAAGTTCCAACATTATAAATATAGGACCACAAGTCACATTATGCCTCACTTTGGACATCCTGCAGGAAAGGAACACTATTATTTCAGAAGGAAATAATTCTACAATTATCAGAAGAAACATATCTATATGATTGCAGAGACAATTCCACAATCAAACTTCAAAGGTAAATTGTCATATCAGCTCTATCAAAACCAGAAATAACATCACAAAAATGGGTGCAATCACACCATCAACTTCTTCATGAATAGCAGACACTAGCTGCCATGACTCCCACTGACTTCATTAGCTTGTCACAGTGGGTGTAGATAGTTACACAATAAACTGTCCAAAATGTCAGGCAAAAAAAAATACAAAAATCTGTATCCTGGGTGTCTGTTGCATTTCCAGAAGCAACAGGAAGAACTTGGTCAAGATATTGGCTAGCAATCAAAAGACAGATAATAAAAGAATTTAACGGTTTCCTCATCCAAGCTGCAAAAAGCTTAATGCATGTAAGCTTCATTTTAGCTTACCCCTTGTACAAGCAAGTGTCCAAGCCAAAGTGCCATAGAGAGAGGCCTACAGAACCAGTAGTACTTTTGTGAATTCATCAAGAAATTTAAGAAAAAAACCTGACCTACCTGCTGACTTCTGAAAGAAACAAAGCCGAAACCCCTAGAGCGACCTGATCGTTGATCCCACATCACTCGAGCATCTCTGTTCACCACCCAATAGATGTAATAATGAACCTCACTAACACATTTTGTAAGCAAAAATAATTAAAAAGGGCATAACCCAAGGTTCCTACATCCCCATATTGGCCTGACTAACCATATTAGTGCAACGACAGGTTTCACACTGCCAGCAGGTCTAGGCGGAATGACAAGGTCCATACCAAACAATCACAGGCGTAAATGACAGTCTAGAGGAATAAGATTGACTTTTGGAGCTTGCATCATGCCTTTGAAAAGCTGTATCATATGCCCAGCAGGTCATGCAGACTACCACTACTAGACCAACAATAAATGCCACCAAAACATCATTCTCAAACTAGTGATGGCAAAAGATTTTGACATTGCCACAACAGATTCAATCTTGCTCATAGCAATTCTCAACATGCAAAATTTAGATCTGAAACTGCAGGCACCTTCAATGTCCCCTGAAACCTCCCAAATCCTTGGGAAATTTCTGTGGGTACTGATGTATGTCATACTGAACTAAATGATACTCACCCACTTGGCTTCTCATCTGTGGCTTACCAGCATGTAACCAGAAGATAATCATGGTATTATGCAGAAACCACATTCAAAACATTGATCACCAATTTTACTTACGAGCAGCTGGGGTACATGCAGAAAGCTGCAAACAGAGTCGCATCTGTAACCTCTGGACTCAGATCACCCACAAATATGTTGTAGTGCCCTGCTAGTGATAACACATCAATGCTCAGTGACAGATGGATAAACCCCATAAGAGTGCCTGTAGATTTCGCTTGATAGCTTCATGCAACAGCTTAAATCCTACCCACAAGCTCAATCTGCTTTACAAAACTGAAGATCAAACAAGGCAAATTTTCCCTCTCACAGGCACAAGCAGTAACAAACAAAACCTTGCAAGAAGATAGATCTGTCTTTTATATCAATCATTCATTGCATAAACAAATGAGACAAGGGATTGCAAGTAACCTGTTGTGTCCTCCCTTTGTCCACTCACATAAGCCCAGTTAACCTTGATGGGCTGTCCAAACCTGCATCACCAAAGCTTATCATGGACATAGACTAATGAAAGATGGATGGTAATAGAACAGCTTTGTCAATCCCTTCTGTTGCTTAGAGTGGATGATCTGGCAGATCAACAAGTCTTTCAGTAGACACAAATATTTTGGATCTTTTGTCAACACCCAGTTTTAGTGGATGTCAAGGAATACATTCCTTCACAGCACACACCAGTGTTGGCAAATCTTCCACCTCAAACAACTAATGAGAAACAACCAGAAACAAATGTGTTGCCAGTGTCAAACTTGCCATTCTACCACAATTCAAATATCTTTCATAAGAATAGAGAAATCTCCATTCTCACGATAAAGAAGAAAACAGCAAGGTTAACACTTCCTCAGGAAGCCACAGAAAGAACCAAACAAGGGGAGACAAAAAACAAAACGAAAAACGAAAAACACACACCGCGGTATGAACAAAAGTGCCAGTCTCACACCTGTTCAG
>Ga0116230_10004245_pt1 | contig 14048 bp, 11 predicted proteins | sample S1TSphfallax_3_FD_88678 | JGI IMG/M metagenome (GOLD analysis project Ga0116230, IMG submission 88678) | Host-associated microbial communities from peat moss isolated from Minnesota, USA - S1T2_Fd - Sphagnum fallax MG | ecosystem: Host-associated > Plants > Peat moss > Unclassified | place...
CCTACGCGGTGCTGAACATTACGTACATGAAGGGAGCCATGGTAGCGTCTGGAAGTCGTCAAACACCACAAAAGTTAACAACCTGAATGACCTCCTGACTGATCTGCTATTCTCCACAATTATTATACAAACTGTGTCCGGCTATCGAGCCTCTCACATGAAACATCACTTCATGTTCGGATCTGATAGCGATCCCTGCAAGCGGATGCGTGCGGGCCTGAGTGAGCTTGCGGCAGCAGGCGGCAATTCACGGTTCGAACTTTTCGCTACACTGATCCGGGTGCTACCCGCCTACAGCCTCGGATATTACCGAGAGGTTGGCAGTCGGAGATTGGCACTCTGGCGGGCCGCAGCAGCACACTCGGCAATCATTTTCGTCCTCGCCTCGTTCCTGGGTTTTTGGACCGGAGTCACGCTCTGGGTTGCTGTTTTTGCACTGCCGTTCGCTACCGTCCTGCAAGGCCTACGCGCCCTTGGTGAGGCCAGCGAGCACGACTACGGCGACCCCCAACTGTCCGAAGGGGCGGCCACGTACAATAATCTGGGTTGGGCGCAGCGTATGTTCGTGAATCCATTCGCAGACGCATTTCACTGGATTCATCATGAATTTCCGAACGTCCCGTCATACCGCTATGTCGAAATCCACAACGCACTGCGCTGCGATCCGCTCTATAGCCTAGTCAGGACTAGAACAAAAATTCTCGAAAATTTGTAGAACAATTGGAAGGGGTGGCCTTATCTGGCCGCCCCTTTCTTGCTGGAAAGGGAAACAGAATGTCTACCATCAAAGTTACGATCTCGACCGATGTCCGTGAGAAATCTCCCGGCCTACGCGTTTTTATGCTCTGCGCCAAGAATTTGCAGGCTGCACGTGGCAAGCTAGATGTTGCTGGTCACGTTGCTTCTGCTGTGGCTGGCTTAAATCGTCGTGGCCTAACCGTTGAACAACTCGCTCAATCCGAGCCGTTCGCAAGCTGGAGGATGCTATTCAGCGGAATGAAGCTGCAACCATCGACGTTTCGTTCAAGTGTAGAAGCACTTACTCGCCGCGCATTGCGCGACGGTGGATTGCCTTCAACAGAAATCAAGATCGTCGATCTGTACAACAGCTTTTCCGTTGGCTTCCTTGTGCCGATGGGTGCATATGATACCGCAAAAATAAGCGGCGACATTGATGTGCGTCTTGCGCGGCTTACGGATAAATTCACACCCCTTGGTGGAAAAACGGCCGATTTCCCGATCAAACCTACAGTTATCGTCTATGCCATTGCCGATCAACTGCTTTGCTTTGGCCTAAATTGTCGGGATAGTAATGTTACCTGCGTGGACAATGATACGGACGAATCAATTTTCTTCGCTGAAGCTCTCGACGATCAGCAGGCGAAGGAAGCTGTCTCCGCATTATCATCCCTAGCACAAACTCTTCGGACAGCCGGTGCACTCACTGGCCGACCAGTTGAAGTCGGTGGGAGCCTGGCCACAGGAAGCGACAAGCCGACTGGCACCAACGAGTGGGATGAAACATTATGTGGATCGGCCACCAGCCTTCGCCTTTTCCCAGCGCATAGCTGAACGTCGCAAGCAATCGCTACCGAACGGCCGCGATTGCTTGGCACCGTGGGGTTATTGCACGCAACGCAATTGCACTCCCAAAGCTTGCCTTCTTCTTCTAGGAGATGTGCTCTATCTAAGTCTACCGCAATTATTGCGCTTCGCCCTCATCTCAGGCACAAGGCCGCCTCAACTCGGGGGTGCGAGGTCATGACGATACGAAACCTCACCAGGCCGCGGGCGGCCTGGTTCGCTGCTGGCGTGCTTGCCGCCGCCGCGCTGCTCCTTCTGGCGTCGCCAGTGGCCCTGGCGCAGTACTATGGCGGCCAGCAACAGCCGGGGTTCGGCTTCAATCCAAACCAGAACCCCTTTCAGCCAACACCTGAAGCCCTGTTCTGGGTGCGGTTTCCAACCATCGCCCTGTCGGCGGTGTTCGGTTTCGCGGTCGGGGCTTTTTTCAGCCCCGCCTTGCGCACCTTCCGGCGCTACATGCTGCTCGCCTTCCTCGTGGTGAGCGTCGCCTAGCCGTGTCTGACACCCTGAAACGCTTCGGTGTCGATCGCGACTGTTTTGCCTGCCCTGCCGTCGGGTCTGATGGTCAGGACCTTACCGTCGATCGCCTGCACCGTGCCGGCATTGCCGTTGGCAAGCCCGCGCTTTTTGTCGGTCGCGGTGATCTGGATGCGGTCGCCGGCGGCGAAGGCAAGTTGGCCGTGCGCGGTGTCCAGCTCGTGCGATTGGCCAAGCTCGCCGCGGGCCAGGCGCACACCGCGTAGCTCGGCATTGAGCCGGTCAACATCGTCGTTCGTGTAGGCGAACACGAAACGGGATTTGCCCGGGTCGGCCGCCGTGTCCTTCGCCCATTCCTTGACCAGTGCCGCGCGCGCCTCGTCCTGGGTGCGCGTCCAGGTGATGCCGCCTTTGGCGTCGTAGCGCGACAACGCGTCGTGGAAATTGCCCTCGGCCATCAGTTCGGCGGCGCGGCGGTCATCGTTCTTGTGCTGTCGGCGCACTGAGGTCAGTTCGGCCGCCCCGTAGCGGTCTTTCAGCACCCCGAACATGCCGCCGCGGTCAATGCTGGAAAGCTGGCGGTCGTCGCCGACCAGGATCAGCTTTGCGCCGGCCTCATGCGCGTGGGTGGTCAGCATCGCCATGATTTTGCTGTCTTGGTTGTCGTTTTCTCCAGCAGTTGCGGGGCGCAAACTGACGAATCAGTTCGCGACTGAAGAGTCTGCCGAAAAAACTGATTCGGGTGAAGCGTTCTGTTCAGCCGATTGATTTGACTTGCGATTTCCGAGTCGGACGCTGCGGCAGTTCCAACACGAAAGGAATGAACATGGCCCGCTTCCAGTGCCGCGCTTGCGGCCTCGATGAACACGCTCCTTGGAATGGCGAGCTGGTGTGCCCACGCTGTGGCAATCGCACCGACGTGCGCGCAGCTACCGGCGTGGAAGAGTTCACCGAGGAAGAGATCGCCGCGGTCGCGGCAAGCATGGATAACCCGTTGTAATTTCCATGGCATGTCAAACATCCCTGAAATATGCAAGTCCGACAAATTAAAGCACGATGCAAAGCGGCCGCTCGCCGCTCAGTCGCCAAGGTTGGATGCTGCGGCCATACCCTCGCAATATTGCGCTAGCAGGTCGTCATGCTCCATTGCGCCAAAGGTGTCGTAATTTGGGTGCCCGGCCAACCGCTCAAGCAATGCTTCTCGGCTTAGAGATTTATAACACTCCATGAAGAATTCAAAGACATCATATTTACTTCTCACATGCTTGCTGACATGCTCTACTCTACCGAAATACGCTTCCGGATTTGACTTATAATCGATGAGTTGCTGATCCGTCATTGGCTCCGTGAGAATAACCGACCGCCCATCTTTGTCGGTTACGACTATATAAACGCGCTTTTCAGATTCAAGCACAGCGGCACTTGTAACCACACCGATTAAATCTTGCGTCTTGACATTTGGTGCGTTCTCTACACCCTCAAAGTGGTAGAGATTTCCGATTATTATTCTTCGTTTCCCGTCGAATGTTTCCGATGGAAGTGAGCCGTCAAGGGTCAGTGGAAGTTGCGGATACTTTAAGAACGATTCTAATATATCGTGTCCGTCAGCGTGCTTTCGCCTCTGACGATACACCTCAGACAACCGAAAGAAGCCTGGTTTGCTAAAGTCAGCAATGCCCAAGCCGAAAGCTGCTGCGACGGCAACCGGACGTTCACTCAGCATTCGATGAAAGGGTGTGTTGGTGATAAATACGTAACCTTTGCTATGAAAATGTGATCGCAGTTCCACCATGGCCGTCGTTTGCCGCAGTGAACGTCCCAACGGCACCGGTATAATTTCCGGAGAAGTTCAGCGACGCTATCTGTTCAAATGTGCCATGTATGATTTCCGAAATGCTCAATACCCCGCTAGATGAACTCCCACTATAACTAACGGAGAAACTACTTGAATAAGAATCGTTTAACAAATCAATCACACTTCCGGAAACAAAGTCAGTGATCGTGCCCGCTAACGAGGTTCCAAAGTTTAAATCGAGGGTGCCAGCCATATTTTCGAAATTGATTAGCTGACCAGCCCCCGTGCCGGCAGCCAGCGTTAACGTTCCCGTCGAATCGATCTGGAACGTCCCTGTTCCGGCGATTGTGTCAGCTGCATCCAAAAACGAAAGATTTCCGCTGGTAAGAATGACTGTTCCCGAATTTGTGAACGTACCGGCGATATTCGAACCGCCGGAGCCGGTCGACTCAATTATGCCATTATTGTTAATTGTGCAGGAATTTCCGCTCAAGCCCAAAGTCAATGCGGAACTTCCACCCGCAAGAATGAACGTGTCGCCGCTGCTTTCAGTAAATGTATTTCCACTAGAAATCGTTAGGTTGGCAGATTCCGTGACGTTGGTTGCTGACACGGTAAGCGTTGACGCCGCAGCAATTAGATTGGAAGCAAGAAGCACGGTTCCCGAGCCCGCGATAGACGAACCCAATGTTCCGCCGCCAAGAATATCCAGCACAGAACTGGTGGCGGCTTGTAGAACACCGGTTGTCCCGCCGATTGACCCAGAAAGGAAAAGCGTGCCGCCGTTCGCAGCAATTGTGCCGCTATCCGTCATAGCGCTGGCAATCGTTCCGTAGCCCGATAGTGTTGAACTAGTATCGACAAGGATATTAGCGATGCTGATGGTTCCGCTTGAAAGCGTGTAGGCTGTTGTTCCGTCCAGCTGCAGGGCACCGGAACCGGAAATCGTTTCGGTCAGCGCACCGCCCGCGGTAAGATCAAGTGTTGCGCTACTCGAAGCAGCAAGAGAACCGGCGCCGGAGACGGCACCTATAAATTTCAGAACACCGCCGTTAGCTGTAATGGTACCCACATCTGTGACCGCGCTGGAAATCGTACCTGTGCCAGATAGCGAGGAATCAACTGTGAGACTATTTATGCTTATGCTGCTAGTCCCACCAAGTGTATACGCCGCAGTATCGAGTTGCAGGGTCCCGTTGCCGGTTATGTGCTCAGTCAATGTGCCGCCGGTTGTAAGGTCCAATGTTGCGCCTGTGGCGGCGGTCAACTTGCCAGTGCCCGTGAGGGTGCCGGTCAATACAAGCGAGCCACCGATGGCGGATATAGTGCCAGCGTCAGAAATCGTGCCGCTAATTGTGCCATACCCTGACGCGGCGCCGCTGTTGCTTATCGACAGCTTGTGGCTCTCGGTAAAGGTCACGCCGCCGAGGCTCAGCAATCCGCCGTCAGTGAAGGTACCAACGCTCGTAGTAAAATTACGCTCGCTAAGCAGGCTCAACACGCCTGATGCAGTGATGGTGGCGAGCGTGCTGTCTAGATTGGCGCCGTTCCCCTCGATCATCGAACCAGTACCGGTCAGCGTGACACTGGCGCTGTCCGTCGTGATGCTTGCGCTCCCGCTATTTGAAAGCTCAAGCACGGAATTCATACCTGCCTCATAAGAGCCGCCCGAGAGCGTTCCTGCGGACGACAAATTTGTCGTGGATAGCGCTGACAATGACAGAGTGCCGCTGGCGGCCTCAATCAGCCCCGTGCTCTCGTTCAGGACTGTGGCATGAATCGTGCTCATAGCGCCACCGCCACCGATCCCGCCGGTACCTGTTTTGGCAAGCGTTCCCGCGTTGGTAAACGTGCCTACGCCTGAGTTTCCGGGATTGAAAGCCAAAGTAGCGTCATCGGTCGTCAGATCGAAACTAGCGCCCTGCTGATTGACGATCGACGCCGTATCACTTGAACCAAATCCGAAGTAAAGTAAGCCAGCGTCCATGACCGTGCCGGTGTTTACCCAAGTAACACCTTCACCTATTACCGCAGCCGGGACTCCGCCTCCATCGTAAATCGTTGTGGAGCCGCTAGTCAAAAGCGTACCGGGGCCACCCAGGTAACCTTCGTGGTTGGCGGTATTGGCGCCAAAGTTCACGGAAAGCCCCGTCGACAGGGTACCACTTGTAATGCTGAGCGTTGCGTTGCCGTCGATGAACAGGTTCCCGGTACCGGCCAGCGTGCCACCGGCGCTAGTGAAGGTGCTGCTGGTGCCGCTCAATTCCAGCGTGCCCGCATTAGTAATGGTGCCACCTAACGAGCCGCCACCCGCAAGGTCTAGCCAGCTACCAGAGCTAACGCTAATCAAGCCAGTGTTATTGATAAAAGCCTGAAATATACTTTGCGTACTACCGGTGCTCGCCAGCGTTCCCGTATTGGTGAATGTGCTTGGATCACCGTTGGTGTTTAATTTTACCTGGGCGTAATCACCAATTAAATTGAAGCTGCCCTGGTTGTCGATCGACTCCGTATCTGTCCCGCTGATACCGAGATACACTAGTCCGGAATCGTTCACTGTGCCCGTATTTGTCCACGTAAGGCTGCCACCGACATAAGCCACTGGAAGGGGGCCATTAGGTGTAATTGTGGTAGTGCCGCTGGTCGTCAACGTGCCGTCGCCGGTGAGAAAACCCGTCGAATTTATGCTGAGGCCGCCAAACGACAGGGCAAGCGATGTCGATAGAGTGGAGTCAACTGCCAGGGTCGCGTTGCCATCAATATTCAGGTTACCGTTGCCGGCAAGCGTACTGGCGGTGCTGGTGAAAGTGACACCGGCGCCGTTAAGTTCCAGCGTGCCCGCACCACTGATCGTGCCGCCGAGTGAACCCCCGCCCGTGAGATCCAGAGTGCCGCCGCTGCTTACCGAAATCAGCCCCGTGCTCGTCACCGAAGCGCTGATTGGGCTAGAGCCATCCGATGTCAGGACGCCGAGACTTCCGACCGTGATACTGCTCGCGCTAATGCTGCCCTCATTCGACAGCGCAAACGTACCAATCGCCAGATTAAGCGTCGTTGCTAGAGACAACAAGCCGCCATTATCCGAAACAGTGGCGTTAGCAGAGTCGATGTAAAGCGAACTTGCTGTGTCACTCGAACTGATCGTGACGGTATAGCTGGTGCCGGTCACCGCGATCGTTGCCGTGCTTGACCCGTTCGGTACTACCCCGGCGCTCCATTTCGTTGGGTCTGTCCAATTTCCAGATACGGCAGCCGTCCAGGTGTCAGGGGTGGGTGGCGTGGTTGGCGGCGCCCTGTCTGGAAATAACCCGAAATCCTCCGCTGGGGCGATCAGCCCAGCATCAAAGAAGCCAAAAGGGTCGGCCGAGAGGCCCCAATCAGCACCCCCAGCGAAAAGATGGCCATGAGTCGAATGTGCAACCGTCTTTTCCATTGGCAGCCCCTCCAAAAAACAGCAAGCCTCTAGCGTTGTTTGAAATATCCGGCCAGAACAAATCGGTCAAGGTGGGTATCTGATACAAAAATATGACGTTTTTCCGTCTATAGAAGAGGCCGCAATAAAAGTTGGAAACGTTGTGATTGAGCTAAGTCACAACGGCAGTAGCAAGAGATGATAACGGCACGATTATTAAAAAAAAAATTTGTGCTCGAAGCAATACATCAGGATCAAGCACTGACTGGAGTTGTTGCGTATGATGGATATTGCTTTGCAGGTCGGGGACGCGGCCCTTCTACTTGGCAATGAGCAACCACTCTGTACGATTCTAATCGATGATCTTTTTCAATGGCCTTCCCGTTCGTCGGTTTGCAATCGGTCCATGCTCCACGCAAAAAAAATTGCGGTAGCCGCATGCGGTTCCCGTTTAGGTTGCGTGACTATAATCGAGTACGCGGCTGCATATAGGCGCCGCGAGCGAGCCAAGCCCCAATGATGACGGCGGTACGGCAATGAGGCAGGCCAGCGCTAGCACCGCTACCACGCGGCGGCGCAAAAAAGCTGGGTCTATAAATAACCACTTGACCGTCGTTTTATTGATGCGGTAGTTCGTTATAGGTGCATTTCGCGCAGTGATGTCGGGGCAGGCCATTGAGCCGATTCATAGATATGGCTTCTGGCGCTGTGATCCCATCAACGGCGAGTGGCCAGATTGGCGCGGCCATACAAGCGCCGGAAGACCGACGGAGTGACGGTACATCGACACGCCATAGGCTTCCAGCAGCTGTCGCGAAGGCCAGCCGACATCCTTTTCTTGACGCCATGCGAGGCGTGTTTGCACTTACGATCGTATTCTGCCACGTGTGCGTGTGGGCTGATCTTCATCCCCTGCCACAATTGGCCAACGTCGCCGTTGATGGATTTTTTTTGCTGTCGGGCTACGTGCTCGCTCTATCGTACGATGGACAGTTCATTCCTTTCTTGGTGAGACGATTTGTTCGTCTGTGGCCTCTCTATGCGCTATGCTTGACTGTCGGTTACGCGATGAATGGCATGTGGCCTGCTCCAGCTGAGCTGATTTGGTGGCCGACGGACCGGATGCACCATCTTGACCAAACGGATAAGGTTGTCTGGACATTATATATAGAAGCCTGGGCTACGCCATTTTTGCCGCTGCTGGTGCGGATCGCACAATGCAACCGCAGTGCAGGCCTTCTACTTGCTGCAATCTTCTTCGGCATCAACTATTGGGTTGACACTAAAACGACGCTTTATTTCAGTTTATTCGCGCTGGGCGTGGCAGGATCGCAATTCTCCCTGCGCTTTCCTAACCCGCCGTCTTGGTCGGCTAAGTTTGGACAGCAAGCTTACAGCCTGTACCTCACGAATTGGCTGGTTTTGGTGGCCTGCAATCGCGTTTGGGGTGTGGCTGGCGCGCTTTATGCTATACCAGCTATATTTCTAATATCCCGGGCCATCTGGGTAGTTGTGGAAAAACCCAGCATACGATTGAGTCGACGCACCGCAGCGATAGTCCCGTCGTTCGCCCATCTCGGATAACCGTGGTGGATGCCCTGAAATGCCTCGCTGTCGATCTCGACCAGGCGGCCGGCTCTGCCGCCGAGTTTCACGGTCAAAATCTTGCCGTCAATCGCCTGCACAGTGCCGGCGTTGCCATTGGCAAGCCCGCGCTTTTTGTCGGTCGCGGTGATCTGGGTGCGGCGCCGTCCGCGCTGGCTCAATATTATGAGGTTGTTTTGACTGCCGGAACCGGCCCCGTTACGCTCCAAAGGCGCGATAAGAACGGCCAGTCCACTTATGTTCTCCCTCCCGCGCGGCACTGGTTCGGCGGTCGATGTGCCCCTGGCCTCGGCCGAGTGGGAAGCACCGCAGGCGGTTGAGCGTCTGGCGTTCCGCGGCGGGGCGTCGCTGTTCCTCGGCGCAATCCCCGCCTCTGAACACTGGCCCCTGCTGCAAACCATCTACGACCAGGGCGGCGCGGCGCTCGATGCGGCATCCGATCTAGCCCGGCCGCCGGCGGAGCGGGCGCGGCTGGTTGAGTTTCTCGAACGGCTCTGGCGCGCGGCGCTGCTCGCCGATTGCGTGCCGCTCGGCCTGGATGATGACCGGCATTTCGTAACCATCGCAGGTAGCCGCGCCGGCAAGGGCACAAGCGCCATTATCCCCAATCTCTGCCTCTACCCCGGCCCCGTGATCTGCCTCGACCCGAAGGGGGAGAACGCGAGCATTACCGCCGCACGGCGCGGCCGCGGCGGCGCCGGCTGCGAGGGCCTGGGCCAGGAGGTCTATGTCCTCGATCCCTTTGGCGTCAGCGACGTGCCCGAGGCGCTGCGCGCCGGCCTGAACCCGCTGGCGCTGCTCGATCCGAAAGCCTCGACCGTGGTGGAAGACGCGGCGATGTTGGCCGAAGCCCTGGTCATGCCGGGCAGCGAACGCGAACCCCATTGGGACGAAAGCGCGCGCGAGTTCATCAAGGGCCTGGCGCTTCACCTGGTGACCACGACCGGCGATCCGACCCTGTTCACGCTGCGGCGGTTCGTGACCGAAGGCGACCGGCCCGGATGGCGCACGAAGGTCGCATCGTTCGATGATGACGAAGAGGCGGCCACGGCCTGGGTAAAGGCCAATCCGACGCCCTTCGTCTATCTGCTCAACTGCATGCAGAAAAATCACCAGCTGCCCGGCATCGCCGGCGCCGCCGAAACCTTGCTCTCATGCGGCGACAACGAACGCGGCTCGATCCTTTCGACCGCACGGCGCAACACCGCGTTTCTCGATTCCGTCGCGCCTGAGTTCATTGCGACGCTCGAAGGCAAGGGCCGCACCTTCCGGCCGGATGTGTTCAAGAAGGCCGCGCGCGGCGCATCGCTCTATCTCTGCCTGCCGGCGCAGCGCATGGGCACGCATGGCCGCTGGCTGCGGCTGATGATCGCGCTGATGCTGGAATGGGCCTATCGTGATCTGTCGCCGCCGGCCTGCGGCGCGCCGATCCTGTTCCTGCTCGAAGAATTTTACGCGCTCGGCCATATGGCGGTGATCGAGAAGGCGGCGGGCTACGCCGCCGGCTTCGGCGTCAAACTCTGGGCCGTGCTGCAAGACCTGCAACAACTCGAAGCCCTTTACCCAAAATCCTGGCAGACCTTCCTTGCCAATGCCGGCGCGGTGCAGGTGTTCGGCATCTCCGATCCCGCCACCACCTCCTACATCTCGAAGGCGCTCGGCGAAACCGAACTGATCCGGCATGTCGTCAACCGCTCGAGCACCATGCAGGCGGGGCAAACGATCCCAAGCTTTCATCAAAAGGCGTCGGGCGTGTTCACCGCGCAAGGCGGGCTGTCGGCGATGCGCCTCATGCTCGCCTCGCTGCCCGATGCCGGTAGCAGTGAAAACCAAAGCACGGCGGAATCGATCAACGATCAAATCCAGGTCGCCCCGCTGCTCCGCCCCGATGAGATAACGATTCAGTTTTCGCGCGAGAGCGGCGCGGGCCTCCTGCTCATCAAGGGGCGGCAACCGATCTGGTATCTACGCGTGGACTATCACACCTCACCATGGTTCCGCGGGCGCTACGTGACGCCGCAGCCGCAACCGTCGGTGCCCTTCGGCATGCGCACACCCGACGCCCTCACCGAAATCGCCGAACAATTCGCGGCGCTGCGGCAGCGCATGGGCGCGGCCTAGATGCTGTTCCAGCCGCGCTTGTAGTCCGGTTCCGCGACGCGGCGCTGATCGACGGTCGCAAGGAAGGTTTTGGCCTGCTCGCAGGTCGCGCGGAACGTAGCCGAGACATCGCCCCCCTCCCCTGCCGCGCAATCCGCCCGCCCGCGCCAGTGCGGGTCATTGCGGCGCGTCGCCCAAAAACTTGCCCCGGCCCTGGCGTCGCCGCTCAGATTGGCAAACCAGCCCTCCCAGGTGCGGCGGTCTTTGGCGCCGGCAAGAAAGGTCTCCGACTCCTGCGGCACCGCCTCGGCGCTCGACGGCGGCGCCAGACCCGCAACGGCGGGCTGCTGATACATATCCGGCGGCGCCGGCGGCGGCGGATGGTCGGCCGGCGGGTTCGGATTGTCCTCAATGCCGGCAACGATGGAATCCACTGTGGCGGCGTCGGGCAAACCCTGTTGCCAGGTGTTCGTCATGGCGACGCTGCCCCGCATGCTCTGTTGCAGCTGGCGATTGATGTTACCTGTAGCCTCGTTGGTAAAAGCGTGACTCGCCGCCAGGCCGCCTGCGGCCATCTGTTTGTCGCCGAGCATAATGCCGAGGCCCGTAAATAGCTGGGCAACTCGTGCGGCCTGCAGATTGCCGTCCTGGCTCTCCTTCGCAACGCCGGCCTGCAATTCGAGGAATTTTTCCTGCGCCTGTGACATGGCCTGCGCCATCAGCGTCGCCCGCTGATAGAGCGTTTTGTAGCCCTCGGTGACGCGCTCTGTTCGCGCCTGAAAATCCATGACTTGTTTTTGGAGCCGGGCGCTTTCCTCATTCTGGGCCGCCAGCTGCGCTTGCGTCGCCGCCAGCTCCGTCTTCAACTTCGTGGCCTCGGCATTGCCGAGAAAGCCGCCCATGATCACGGAGGGTTTGTAATCCGGCGGACCCCAATGCTCGAGCGCCAGGCCGGCAAGCAGCAGCATCGGCGCGGCATTGAACAACCACCAGGGCAAAACGAGTCCGCGCGGGCGGACGGGGTAAGAACCCGGCGCCGCGGCGGGCACCTGTGACGGGGGCAACCCGGGCGCTGAGGGCGGCGGCTCGTTCGGGATTCTCGGCCGGTTCCGCAACATGATCCGATCTCCCGTCGCAGGGCTGGGAAGGATGCAATCTGTTGTTGCAATGTAAAAATCGATGCGGCGCCCCCGTCAATTCCGCAGGCGGCAATCTCACGAATGGGTGCTATGAACCTCGCGCACATGCTGCCGCAGCCGCCGGTAATAGACATGGCAATACGGACATTGCGATGCGCCCCCGGCCATGCCCGGCCGCACCGGCCGGCTCAGATGCGTGCTCGCCAGAATGTGCGCCGACAGCACGAAACTTGCCCGGAAGGAAATCGACGAACGACCGCCGGGATGCTTCGGCGTGGCGCGCGCGGCGGCGCTGGGAATGAACCTGGCGGGCGCTGTCATCGCCAGGCCCGTCCGCCAGGACGGCCCGGCTCTAGCCGCGCCCCCCTGAACCTCGATCCTGCCCCCGGCCTTGTTCGCGCTGCTGCTGCTCGATGCCGCGGCCCATCTCCTCGAAACGGGCCAGCCGCGCGGACCTGGCGTCGGTCATTTCGGCATCCTTGTCGCCGCGCTCCCTGGCCTCGCCCCCGGCTTTCGCCGGGCCAGCATCGCGCTGCGACGACGGGATGCCTCCGCGCTCAAGGCCCTGGCGCAGGTCACGAAGCTGGTCGGCCATCGTCTCGCGCTCCCGCTTGTCGCGGTCGGCCTGGAGCGCCGCGCGTTCGTCCCTGAGCTCGCGCGCCTGCGTGTCATAGGCGGCGGCGCGTTCGCGATCGAGCACCGCCAGCGGCGCATCCTCGCGGCCGGCAATCGTGGCCGAGATGCCGGCCAGGCGTTGGCTCGTCACCGACATATACTCGCTGGCCTCGATCTTCCGGCGGAGCTCGATCTCCTGGCGTTTCTCCGGGTCCTTTTCGGCGGCGGCCTCTTTGCGGAGTCTCTCCTGCTCCGCCTTGAACGCCGCGCCCTCAGCCATGGCCGCCTCGGCCAGCGACGAATACGGGTCTTTGATGTTGTAACATTTGCCGAGCGCGATGCTGTAGCGCGTGCGGGCGTCGGAGATGTCCCCTTCCCGCCAGGCCCGGTCTTGCTCGGCCTGGTGCTCCTGCTCGCGCTTCTTCGCTTCCTCGGCCTCCGCATCCTTCGCTTTCCTAAAGGCCTCGATCTTCCGTTCCTGATCCTGCACCTGGCGCAGCAAATCGCCCTCGCGCCGGGCCTGCTGGTCAATCAGTTCCTCATTCGGCTCGTCCATCTTGCCCCGCTTCATGGCCTCCACGGCCAGGCTGACGACCGAGGATATCTCGGCCTGGATCATCGCGCGCTCGGCATTCTCGGCCTTCACCCGGCGGCGGTCATTGCCGGCATGCGACTTCCTGCCCTCGCGTTCGATCTGGGTCGCCAAAGCGCCCTGCTTCGGCTCCGGTGTGCGCTCGATGCCCCGGGCGTCGAGCGATAAATGACTGACGCGCTCCGGCCGGCCGGCGGCTTCAAGATGGCGGTTCGTGGTGGCCGCCCAATCCTCCCGCAGTGCCGCGAGTTCGTCTTTCCAGGCCGCCACGGGATTGCCGTCGGGGCGGTCTTTGCGCTTGGCAAAGCCGGTCTCATCGAGCCGGCGCATCGGCACCATGACATGCGCATGATGGTTCCGGTCGTCGCCCTTGCCGTGGGGATAGTGATACGCAACGTCGGCGAGATAGCCGCGCTCGGCAAAATGCCGGGTCAGAAACTCGCTCATCAGCGCCCGGCGCTGCTCGGCATCGAGCTCGTGCGGCAGGCTGATGACAAAATCCCGCGCCAGTTGCGCGTCCTTCCGTTTCTCGACCTTCTCGACCTGGTTCCAGAGCTGCTGACGATCCTGCGCCCATGCCGGCGCGCCGGCCGGCGCAATGATCTCGCTGCCCGCCACGCCGCGCTTCCGGGTGTAGTCGAAGGTTTTGCCGGTCTGCTCGTCGGTCAAGGTCGTCGTGTGCCGGTAAGCTGCGGCGCTCAGCGCGCTCTTGCCGTTGTTCGGCGTGCC
>Ga0116230_10004247_pt1 | contig 14045 bp, 8 predicted proteins | sample S1TSphfallax_3_FD_88678 | JGI IMG/M metagenome (GOLD analysis project Ga0116230, IMG submission 88678) | Host-associated microbial communities from peat moss isolated from Minnesota, USA - S1T2_Fd - Sphagnum fallax MG | ecosystem: Host-associated > Plants > Peat moss > Unclassified | place: USA...
ACGCGGTGGAGCGGGCGGTCGCGACGATTCTGGCGGCAAGCGTGGACCTGCTGCCGGTTCTGGTGGTGGGCGCGCCGCTGCGGCATGCCGGCCGGGTCTACAACACGGCGCTGGTGATCCATCACGGCCGGCTGCTGGGCGTGGCGCCGAAATCCTATCTGCCGACCTATCGGGAGTTCTACGAACGCCGGCAGATGGCGGCGGGGGATTCGCTGCGGGGCGAGATCACGCTGGCCGGGCAGACGGCGCCGATCGGCAATAACCTGCTGTTCGAAGCCGAAGACCTGCCGGGGTTTACGATGCACGCGGAAATCTGCGAGGATTTCTGGGTTCCGGTGCCGCCGAGTGCGCTCGCGGCGCTGGCGGGCGCGACCGTGCTGGCCAATCTGTCCGGCAGCCCGATCACCATCGGGCGGGCGGAGCACCGCAAGCTGCTGGCGCAATCCGCCTCCAGCCGCTGCCTGGCAGCCTATGTCTACGCCGCGGCGGGGAGCGGCGAGAGCACCACCGAGGTCGCCTGGGACGGCCAGGTGATGATCTACGAGAACGGGGTATTGCTGGCCGAGGCGGAGCGGTTCGCGGAGGATGGGCAGTTCGTGGTGACGGATGTCGATCTCGATCTGCTGCGGCAGGAGCGCGCCCGGATGGGCACGTTCGATGACAATCGCCGCAGCCATGCCGCGCTGACCGACGATTTCCGGCGGATCAAATTCCGGCTGGCGCCGCCAACGGACGATCTGGGGCTGATCCGGCGCGTCGAGCGGTTTCCGTTCGTGCCGGCGGACGCGGCGCGGCTCGAGCAGGATTGTTTCGAGGGCTACAACATCCAGGTGGCCGGGCTGGTGCAGCGGCTGCGCGCGACCGGGATGGGCAAGGTGGTGATCGGCGTGTCCGGCGGGCTAGATTCCACGCACGCGCTGATCGTGGCGGCGAAGGCGCTGGACCGGCTGGGGCTGCCGCGCGCAAATCTGCTGGCATTCACGCTGCCCGGCTTCGCGACCGGCGATGAAAGCAAGGGCAATGCCTGGCGGCTGATGACCAGCCTGGGCACCACCGCGCGCGAGCTGGACATCACGCCGGCGGCGCGGCAGATGCTCGCCGATCTCCACCACCCGTTCGCGGCGGGTGAACCGGTCTATGATGTCACGTTCGAAAATGTGCAGGCCGGGCTGCGCACCGATTATCTGTTCCGCCTGGCCAACCAGAACGATGCGATCGTGCTCGGCACCGGCGATCTGTCGGAACTGGCGCTCGGCTGGTGCACCTATGGCGTCGGCGACCAGATGTCGCACTACAATGTCAATGCCGGCGTGCCGAAGACGCTGATCCAGCATCTGATCCGCTGGGTCGCGCGGAGCGGGCAGTTCAATGACGCGGTGAACGAGACACTTGCGGCGGTGCTGGCGATGGAGATTTCGCCCGAGCTGGTGCCGGCGGCGGACGGCAAGCCGCAGAGCACGGAGCAGAAGATCGGCCCGTACGCGCTGCAGGATTTCAATTTGTACTACACGCTGCGGTTCGGGTTCCGGCCGGCGAAGATCGCGTTTCTGGCGGTTCATGCCTGGGGGGATTCGGCCCGCGGCGAATGGCCGCCGCATTATCCCGCGGACAAGCGCCCGGACTATGCGCTGGCGGAAATCCGGCACTGGCTCGAACTGTTCTTGAAACGTTTTTTCGGGTTCAGCCAGTTCAAGCGCTCGGCGATGCCGAACGGGCCGAAGGTGGCGGCCGGCGGCTCCTTGTCGCCGCGGGGGGACTGGCGCGCGCCGTCCGACGGCAACGCGGCGGCTTGGCTGGAGGATCTGCGGAACGTGCCGGAGGCGTGATGTTCAGCGCTGCGCGCTGATCTGGTCCGGGGTGACCGCGGGGGCGGCGTTGCCCCAGCTGTTGCGAACATAGGTCAGCACGTCGGCGACCTGCTGGTCGTTGAGCACGCCGCGAAAGGCCGGCATCGCGCTGGCGACCGGCGCCGCATCCGTGCCGACGCTGCGCGCGCCGTACAGTACCACATGCGTCATGGTATCCGGGACCGTGGCGGCGACCACCGGGCTCGCCTTCAGGGCTGGGATGATGTTGGGCTCGCCGGTGCCGCCGGTCATGTGGCAGGCGGAACACTCATCGCTATAGATGTGCATGCCGGCGATCATTTGCGGATCATTCGGCGCGACCGGCGCCGGCGGCGCGGCGCCATTGCCGGGGAGCGATTTGAGGTAGGTCGCGATGGCGTGGTCATCCGCCGACGTGAGCTGCGATGTGGAGTGGGTGATCACGCTCGCCATCGGACCGCCGGCGTCCGCGTAGCGGTTGTGGCCGGTACTCAGATAGGTCGCGATGTCATCCACCGACCAGGCGCCGAGGCCGTTGGCGGTGCTATCGACCAGCGCCGGGGCGTTGGCGCCGTCCACGATATAGCCTGCAAACTCCTGGCCGGTTTTATCTCCGCCGAAAGCGTTTTTTGGGGTGTGGCAGGCGGCGCAATGGCCGAGGCCCTGCACGAGATAGGCGCCGCGGTTCCATTCCGCCGACTGGCTGGGGTCCGGCCGGTAGTCGCCAGTGTCGGGAAAATACAGCAGATTCCAGCCGATCATCAGCGCGCGGATGTCAAACGGGAACGGCAGTTGGTCGGCGACGATCTGGTTATGCACCGGCGCTAGGGAGTTTAGATAGGCGCGGATTTTCAGGATGTCCGCGACCGGCACCTTGTTGAAGTAGATATATGGCAGGCCGGGATAGAGATGGCCGACATTATGGCCGTAGCCGTATTTCACGGCTTGCACGAACTGATCATCCGACCAGCCGCCGATGCCGGTGTCCTGGTCAGGTGTCAGGTTGGGGCCGAGCAGCTTGCCGAACGGCGTGTTGATGACGGTGCCGCCGGCGAACGGCGCGCCGCCGGGTGCGGTGTGGCAGGCCACGCAATCGCCCGCCGCAACCAGGTATTTGCCAGCCGCGATGGTTTGGGCATCCGCCGTCGCCGGCGGCGTGCTTTGCGCCGCGGCGAAATGCGTGGCGAGGATCGCACCGGCGCCCAGCAGCGCGGCGGCGAGGATGACTCGCGGATTTGACAACGCAACAAACCTCATGCCGGCACCAGGGGGCCAGGGTTTTTCAGATACTGGCTCTTGATCTGGTCGATCGCGAAATAGGTCATGCCGCCGACCGTGCCGGTGGGGTTATAGCCTGAATTCTGCGGGAAGGCACTGGCGCCGAACACGAACACGTTGGAGACGTCCCAGCTTTGCAGATATTTGTTCACCACGCTGTTGGAGGGACTGTCCCCCGTGATCGCGCCACCGGTGGTGTGCGTGGTCTGGTACGGCACCACCGTGTAAGGCCCGGTGCGGGGCGCTGATTCGATCCGCGTGGCGCCCATGGCCTTGCCGATGCCGGCGAGTTTTTCCGTGATATAGGCGGACATTTTCAGCTCGTTGGGATGCCAGTCAAACGTCAGGCGCAACAGCGGGCTGCCATAGGGGTCCTTATAGGTGGGATCGAGATCGAGATAAGCGTCCCGATAGGCGCAGACATTGCCCTGGGTGCCGAGCGGATAGATCGTCTGGTAGTTATCCTGCATCGCCTGTTTCCAGCCCGCGCCCCATTTCGGCGTGTCCTTGAAGGCGGAGATCTGCGTGATGGGACGGCCGCCGGTGGAGGTGGCCTGCAGCACGCCGCCGCCGATGAAGCCGAGGCCGGTATGGTCAAAATTATCGCCGTTGAAATCATCGATCACCGTGCCGACCGCGCCGCCCGCGACGAACGGATTCAGCTTCGTGTCCTTCGGCAACTGCACCAGCACGCTGGAGGTGCATTGGTACGCGAAGTTGCGGCCGACCTGGCCGGTATTCGCCACCGGATCATAAGGCTGGCCGATGCCGGACAGCAGCAGCAGATGCACACTGTTGAAGGAGAACGCGCAGACCGCGACCATGTCCGCGGGCTGGATGAATTCGGCGCCGGTGTCATCGACATAGGTGACGCCGGTGGCCTTTTTGCCGGTGCTGTCGAGATTGATTTTCGTGACGTTGGCATTCATGCGGGCGGTGAAATTCTTCTGCCGGACCAAGGCGGGCATCACGCAGGTCTGGGCGCTGGATTTGGCGTAATTGCCGCAGCCGAAACGTTCGCAGAAGCCGCAGAACGTGCATTGCCCCATCGCGACGCCGAGCGTGTTGGTGTAAGGCTGCGAGAGATTGGCGGAGGGCACCGGAAACGGGTGATAGCCGAGCTCGGCGGCGGCTTTCGCGAACAAGGTGGCGCCATAGGGCTGGCGGTTCGGCGGGTTTGGGTATTCGGCGCTGCGCGGGCCTTCGAAGGGGTTGCCGCCGGGCTGAATCTGGCCGTTCAGGTTGCCGGCCTTGCCGGAAATGCCGGCGAGTTTCTCGAACCGGTCAAAATGCGGTTCCAGCTCTTCATAGGTCATCGGGAAATCCTGGATGGTCATGTCATCCGGGATCGCCTTCGCGCCATATTTCTGCGTGACATGGGTGCGGAGCTGATAATCGGTGGGCAGGAAGCGGTAATTCATGCCGTTCCAGTGCACGCCGGCGCCACCGAGACCGTTGCCAGGAAGAAATGAGCTGAATTGCCGGACCGGGAGCGCGGTCTGGCTGATCTTGTTGCGCAGGGTCATGGTGCTCTGCGCCGGACGCTGAAACAGGTCCAGCCGAACGCCGTAGCGCAATTCATCCTGCGCCCAGGTGGGTGGAAAATCGGTTGCCGTGTCGCGCCAGGGGCCGCGCTCGATCGCGATCACATCCAGGCCGGCGGTGGCGAGTTCGTAAGCCAGGATGGAGCCGGTCCAGCCGAGGCCGATGATCGCGACGTCTTTATGCGGGAGCGTGGTGGCCATATGATTTCAGCTTTGCGCGGTGGGTTGTGACCAGTCGGGATGATCGGCGATGCCGACCGGCTGCAGCGGAATCGGCTGATTATGCTTGTCGATCCAATCGCTGTAGTCGTAATGCGTGCCGGGAAAGCCGATCATCTTCCAGCCGGCCATCTCGCGGTTGCCGCCATAGATCGGGTCGGCAAAAAAACCTTCCTTGGTGTTCTGCCAGAGCAGCTGGAAAAACGCTTTCGCGTTGGCGCCTTGCAGGGCGAGCGTGCCGGCTTCCATTTGCGCGATCAGCTTGTCCTGCTCGTCACCAGACAAATCCACGAAGCTTTTGCCGAGATAGGCGGATTTGCAGAAGCTATCGAGCGCGGAAAGGGTTTTGCGATACCGTTCGGCCGGGGTGAGCGGGCTTTGCGGCCCCTGTCCCGGCAGTCCGTCCGCGAATGGCGGCTGCATGTACAACCCGGCGTCGCGCCCGAACGGGCCGGAAAGCTGGCGGTCAATATACACCGCGACGCCGACGTCCTTGCCGCCGGGGGAAAGATCATCGGATGGAATCAGCCGGTCGGCCAGTGCTTCAACCGCCGCACCTTCATCGGCGGTGAAAAATGTCCAGGGCCCGGGCTGCACCGCTTGCGGCATGCTGTCCCACCCAAGCGACCACTGACTGGCATCCAGGGCTAATGCCTGCGTCGCGGCACCGCATGCCATCACCGATATGCCGGAGACCAGAAAAAGCCGGCGCCGCAACCCTTTGGCCATGCGTCCTCCAGTCGAACGTCAACGAGATGTTCGTTAACACTTGTTTACGTTCATCACGTTGCTGGGAATTGGGAGAGAACCGAGGCGCAGACAAGATGGGCCGGTTTACCGGAAGATTACTTACCGGTTATGCCCTTTCACTGGCGGTAACGCGCCTTGCTTCATGCGGCGGTGATCCCCCCTCGCATCAAACCGCTCTCTTTCGCGGACCTCTTATGTACGAAAACGGATCATGTTCGATCATGTAATTGTTATCAACCTGACGAAGATTTTTAGAATGGCGTGAGGATTTAAGGTTGTAGGCTGACCCCCGTTTTCACTGATTTGTCCGCGAACGGGGTTATCCATGACGAATTTTTCCACCGACGGCACCACCATCCAAACCGTCACCATCGCCAGCTCCGGCACCTACGAGATCACCGCCGATGGGGCGCAGGGCGGCGAGTCAACCGGCAATAACAATCTCGGTGGGCTGGGCGCCGCCGTCAGCGGCGATGTCTTTCTACAAGCTGGGACAGTGCTGGAGATCGTGGTCGGCGTCGAAGGCGGCGCCAGCAAAGGCGCCGGTGAGGTGGGCGCGGGCGGCGGCGGCGGCAGTTTTGTCATCGAAACCTATGACGGCAGCAGCGCGGTCGATACGATTCTGGCGGTCGCTGGCGGCGGCGGCGGCGCGGCGTTTGATGACGCCGGCAGCGGCGGCCGGGCCAGCCCCAGCGGCGGCAATGGCGGCGGCACGGGCGAAGGTGCCGGCGGCGTCGGCCCGGCGCCCGGCGGGGGCGGTCACCAAGGCGGCGGCGGCGGCGGCTATACCGGTGGCGTAGGGGGCGGTACCGGGGGCGGTACCGGAACCGCCGGCCTGACCGTTGGGACCAGCTTTGCCGGTGGGCAGGGTGCCACCGCTACCGGTGGGGCCGGAACAACCGGTGCCGGCGGCGTTGGCGGCGGCGGCGGCGGCGGCTATAGCGGCGGCGGCGGGGGCGGCGGCTATGGCGGCGGCGGCGGCGGCGGTAGTAATGGCAGTTCCGGCGGCGGGGGTGGCGGGTCCTATGACGCCGATCTTTCAAACGTCACCGCGACCGCCGACACCCATGCCGGCAACGGGTCGGTCACCATCGATGCGATCTGTTACTTGCGCGGCACCCGGATACTCACGCCGACCGGCGAGGCGCGGGTCGAGGACCTGACGATCGGTGACCGGGTAGTGACGCGCTTCGGCGGCCTGCAAAAGATCAAATGGGTCGGCCGCCAGAGTTTTGACGGCGCCGCCGCGTCGCGCGAGCACATGCCGGTCCGCATCCGCGCCGGCGCGCTGGGCCAGGGCTTACCGGCGCGTGACCTATTCATCTCACCGGGACATTCGATGCTGGTGGGAGAGAGTTTGGTGCTGGCGAAATCGCTGGTGAACGGCGTCACCATCACCCAGGACGAGCGCCCGGCGCAAATCGACTATTTTCAGCTCGATCTCGGCCGGCATGACTGCGTGATCGCCGAGGGCACCTGGTCCGAGACTTTCGCGGACGGCCCGGGCCTGCGCGCCGCCTTCCATAACGCGGCCGAATATGACGCGCTGTATCCGGATGAGCCGCCGCCGGAGGCGCTGAGCCTGTGCGCGGCCCGGCCGGAGCGCGGCGCGGCGCTGGATGCGATACTGCGGCCCCTGGTTGCGCAGGCCGCGTCAGGCCGGGCAACCGGGCCGTTGCACGGGGTCGTCGATCTGGTCAATGGCGAGTGGAAACTGGAAGGCTGGGCGCATGACTCGCATAATGCCGAGCTGCCGGTTCTGCTGGAAATCCTGCTGGAGAACCGGGTGATCGGCAGCGTGTTGGCCTGCGATTTCCGCGAGGATCTGCGACAGGCCGGGTTTGGGCAGGGACGTTGCAGTTTCGTGTTCAACTCACCGGTCAGATTACGTCCGGCGTTATGGCCGAATTTGCAGGTCCGGCGCGCGGCGGACGGCGCACCGGTGGGACTTTCCGCGGCGATCCTCGCGCCCGCGCCGCGGCTCCGCCTGGCCGCTTGAGTTTGTCGGGACGTCGCCCCGTCAAGCGGCCGGGGCGGGCGGCGCGTCGCGCAACTCGCGGCGGAGGATTTTGCCGACCGGGCTCTTTGGCAGTTCCTCGTCCCGGAATTCCACGATGCGCGGCCGTTTGTAGTTGGTGAGGTTTTGCTTGCAGTACTCAAGCAGAGCTTCTTTCGTGAGTTGGCCGGAACGCGGCACGACGACGATTTTTACGGCCTCGCCGGAATGCTTATCCGGCACGCCGAAGGCGACGACCTCTTTCACGTCCGGATGGGCAGCCACGACCGCCTCGATCTCCGATGGATAGACGTTGAAGCCGGAGACCAGGATCATGTCCTTGATGCGGTCGACCAGGCGGATGCAGCCGCGTTCGTCCATGATGGCGACATCGCCGCTGCGCAGCCACCCATCCTCGCTCAACACCTGCGCGGTCTCATCCGGCCGGTTCCAGTAGCCACGCATCACCTGCGGGCCGCGCACGCAGAGCTCGCCAGCCTCGCCTGGTGCTGCCCAGCCGCCATCGGGCAGACGCATCCGCACATCCGTGGAGGGCACCGGCAGGCCGATCGCGCCGGTGAATGTCATCCGCTCGGGATGGTGGAGATCCACCACGTTGATGCTGACGATCGGCGAACATTCGGTCAGGCCGTAACCCTCGCAGATCGGCGTGCCGGTGACTTGCGCCCAGCGCGCGGCGACCTCGCTCTGGGTCGCGGCGCCGCCGGCCATCACCAGCTTCAGTTTGGAAAAATCGCGCCGGCGGAATTCCTCATTGTCGAGGAACGAGGCGAACAAGGTGTTGATGCCGGCGATGGCTTCAAAATTCTCTTTACGCAGGATCAGCATCACGCGTTTGACGTCGCGCGGATTGGCGATCAGCACGTTGCGGGCGCCGATGCTCATGAACATGAACAGGTTCACGGTCAGCGAGAAAATATGGTAAAGCGGCAGCATCGTGATGCTGGTGACCGGATTGGCGCTGTCAAACTGATCGGCTGCCCAGGCGCGCGACTGGAGAATATTGGCGACCATGTTGCGGTGGGTGAGGATGGCGCCCTTGGCGACGCCGGTGGTGCCGCCGGTATATTGCAGGAAGGCGATGTCCTCATGGCCGAGCGCGACCGGCGTGAATTTTTGGCGCGCGCCCTGGCGCAAGGCGGACGTCAATGACTGCGCTTGCAGCTCATGTTTCGGGACCACCTTCTGGACGTGGCGGAGCAGAAAATTGATGGCGAGGCCCTTGATGCCGCCGAGCAGGTCGCCGATGCCGGTGATCAGCACGTGTTTCACATCGGTGCCGGGCAAGGCGGCGGCCGCGACATGCGCGAAATTCTCCACCACCACCAGGAAGGTGGCGCCGCTGTCTTTCAGCTGATGCCGCATTTCCCGCGCCGTGTAGAGCGGATTGACGTTCACCACCGTGCCGCCGGCCAGCAGCGTGCCGAACACGCAGACCGGATATTGCAGACAATTCGGCATCATGATCGCGACCCGTTCGCCGCGCGCGATCCCCTGGCCTTGCAGCCAGGCGGCAAAGTGGCGCGACCGCTCGGCGGTCTGGCGATAGGTCATCGGCGCGCCGATGGAAACAAAGGCCTCACGATCCGCGAAGTTCGCGGTGTCGCGCTCGAACAGCGTCAGCAAGGACGGGGTGGCGGCGAGTTTGTCGTCGATCGTGGCGGGCACACCGTCACGATAGGATTTGAGCCAGATTTTGTCGGTCTGGTCGGCCTGTATTGTCGCACTCATCGTTGCCGTTCCCGTTGCCCCATTTGCCGCGCTGGTTCAGTTTGCGCCACCGTCCGTGTCCGGGACGGCATATCCCGGATCATTCCGCCGCGTGTTTATGTGATTCCACCCGCGCGTCATCATTATGGCGCATGCGCCAATAGTCCTCGCGGCTGGCGAGGTTTTTCGCGGCGTTGAAGTCGGGCGCGAAATCGTCCACCTGGATCACCTTGTCGGCGTGTTGGACGAAATGGCGGATGGTGGCGCGCTCCTCGTCCGAAATCAGGCCTTTACCCACCGCCTCGTCGGCCCAGCCGAGCAGCAGCGGCAGCGCCTGCGGCATGCGGGCGATTTCCTTGGCGCGGATACGGTCATGCAGGCGGCGCTCGATCGCTTCCACGGCGGGATAGGCGGCGAAGGCGAGTTCGATGGAGCCGAGCTCATCCACCTCGACGCGCGGGCGCCAGGCGCCTGCGACCAGGCGGTCGCGGGTCGGGCTGGCGGTCTGGGTGATCCGCGCGATCTCCGCGTAGAGATGGTCGGCGGGGGCGATGGCGGGGATGCCGAACGGAAACGTCAGCACACGGAGCAGGCCGCCAACCGCGCGGTTCGGATAGTTGCCGTACACGCCATGCAAGGCCTGATAGGCACGGCTGAGCGCATCCTGCGCGGCCCAATGGACCAGCGGCAGGTCGGCCGCGGGGCGGCCATCATCCTCGAAGCGCTTCAGCACGGCGGAGATGATGAACAACTGGCTCAGTACGTCGCCGAGGCGGCCGGTGATGCTCTCCTTGCGTTTCAGCGCGCCGCCGAGGGTGGCCATCGCGATATCCGCCGATAGCGCCAGGATCAGCGACAAACGGCCAGCGGCGCGGTAATAGGGCGCGACTTCGGCGGCCACACCCGCCGGCCGGGCCAGAAACACCCCGCCGGTCAGCCCGTGCACGAGCGCGCGGACGACATTGCTGGCCACGAAGTTCATATGCGCGAAGAAATTGCGGTCAAAGTCGCGCAGGCCGGCGTTGCGGTCCGGATTGGCGGCGGCGGCCATCAGCTTGAGCACATAAGGATGGCAGCGGATCGCGCCCTGGCCGAAAATGATCAGCGAGCGGGTCATGATATTGGCGCCCTCGACCGTGATCGCGATCGGCACCTGCTGATAGGCGCGGGCCAGGAAATTGCCCGGGCCCATGCAGATGCCCTTGCCGCCGATCACGTCCATGGCGTCATTGACGATCATGCGGGCGCGTTCGGTGACGTGATATTTGGCGATCGCGGAGATCACCGAGGGCTTCTCTCCGATATCGATGCCGGCGGCGGATAGGGTGCGCACCGCGTCCATGGCGTAGAGATGGCCGCCCATGCGGCCGAGCGGCTCCTGGATACCCTCGAACTGGCCGATCGGGGTGTTGAATTGCTTGCGGATGGCGCAATAGGCGCCGGTCGCGTTCACCGCCAGCTTGGCGGCGCCGACATTCGACGAGGGGAGCGAAATGGCGCGGCCGGCGGCCAGGCACTCCATCAGCATGCGCCAGCCTTTGCCGATCTGGGGCGCGCCGCCGATCACCATGTCCACCGGGATAAACACGTCCTTGCCGTGGGTCGGCCCGTTCTGGAACACCGCGTTCAGCGGCCAGTGGCGGCGGCCGATTTCCACGCCCGGATGGTCGCGCGGGATCAGCGCGCAGGTGATGCCGACATTCTGGTCCGCGCCCAGCAGATGGTCGGGGTCTTTGACGTTGAAGGCGAGGCCAAGGACGGTCGCGATCGGCGCCAGCGTGATGTAGCGCTTCGACCAGGTGACCGAGAAGCCGAGCGTCTCCTGGCCGTTCCACATCCGTTTCACCACGATGCCGGTATCCGGGATCGCCGCGGCGCCCGAGCCGGCATAGGGGCTGGTCAACGCAAAACACGGGATTTCATCACCGCGGGCCAGCCGCGGCAGATAATAATTCTTTTGTTCCTCGGTGCCATAATGCAGCAGCAATTCGGCCGGCCCCAGCGAGTTCGGCACCATCACCGAGACGGCGGCGGCGGAGCAGCGCGTGGCCAGCTTCATCACGATCGCCGAATGCGCGGTCGCGGAGAATTCCTTGCCGCCATAGCGCTTCGGGATGATCAGGCCGAGAAAACCCTTCTCCTTGGCGTAGTTCCAGGCATCCGGCGGCAAATCCTGCCAGATCTGCGTGGAATCCCAATCACTGGCGAGATCGCACAGGGTTTCCGTCTCGTTCTCGACGAAAGCTTGCTCCTCGGCGCTCAGCGTCGCCGGCGGCGTGGCCAGGAGCTTGGACCAATCCGGACTGCCGGAAAACAATTCGGCGTCCCACCAGACCGTACCGGCGTCGATGGCGCTGCGTTCGGTCTCGCTCATTTTCGGCATGATGTTGCGGAACACCGGCAGCAGGCGCGCCGAGATCAGCGTGCGCCGAAGGTCCGGGACCGCCAGGATCAAGGCTGGGAGCGCCAGGAGGATGGCCAGCACGACGGTCGCGGCGAGGCCGGCGGCACCCGCGGCCAGCCCAGCGGCCAGCCAGACGACGATGGCGGCGGCCCAGATCGCGGCGCGCAAGCGCGCGAACATCAATGCCAAAAGGCCGATCAGGCCGATGATAACCCAGATGGCTGTGATCATGTAACGCGTTCCCGTACTGATGTTTTTGTTAATACATGTTTACGTATACGTGAACATGTACATTGTTGTGAACGGATCGCGTTTCAAATCACTTGAGAGAAATTAACGAGGGGGAAAGGCCGTTATTTTTGTCATTGCTTGGCGGGTGCCTCGGCGATCAGCTGGTCGATCAGCGGCAGAAGGCGGCTGACCTCGATCCGCACGCCGGCGGCGTTGGGATGGATTTCGTCCGGCTGATGCAGGCCGGGCTTGCCGATCAGCCCTTGCAGGAAAAACGGGTCATAGAGCACGCCAGGGCGCTGGGCGAGTGCCGTGAATACCGCGCGAAACTGCTGGGTGTAAGCGGCGCCGTAGCTGGGTGGCGGGTACATGCCGCTGAGCAAGACCGGAACGTGCTTCGTCGCGAGAGTGTCCAGGATGTAGGTCAGGTTGCGGCGCATGGCGGCCGGGTCCAGGCCGCGCAGGCCGTCATTGCCGCCAAGCTCCACCATCGCGACGTCAACCGGGCCGCCGGCCAGCACCCAGTCCAGCCGGGCCGCGGCGTCCGCCGTGGTGTCACCGGAGACGGCGCCGTCCACCAGGACCACGTTCTTGCCTTGCGCTTTCAACGCGGCGGCCAGCACGGCCTGAAACCCGTCCGGCTCGGGCAGGCCGTAGCCGGCGGTGAGCGAATCGCCCAGGATCAGCAGGCGGACGGGCGCGGGCGACGCGGCGGCGGGCGTCCCGAAGGCTAGGCCGGCCAAAGCGAACATCACTCTTATGACGCGCTGGCGGCTTCGGATTTTGACCCTATGTCTGCTCCACATGCGTGATCATCCCGAACCGGCGTCCGTGCCTGATATGATGATCAGGCTGCGAGATGTCCATCTCACGGTGCCTGCCACGGCCGGTCCGGTGCCAATCCTGCGGGGGATCGATCTGGACGTGGCGCGGGGCGAGACAATCGGGCTGCTGGGGCCGTCCGGCTCGGGCAAGACCAGCCTGCTGATGCTGCTGGCCGGGTTGGAGCGGGCCAGTTCCGGGGCCATTGCGGTGGCCGGACAGGATCTGGCGCCGCTGGATGAAGATGCGCGCGCGAAATTCCGGCTTGCCAATCTGGGCATCGTGTTTCAGGCGTTTCATCTGATTCCCAGCATGACCGCGCTGCAGAATGTGGCGGTGCCGCTGGAGCTGGCCGGGCGGCGGGATGCCAATGCGGTGGCGGCGGCGGCACTGGAGCGCGTCGGCCTCGCGCACCGGCTGACCCACCTGCCCTCGCAATTATCCGGCGGCGAGCAACAGCGGGTGGCGCTGGCGCGGGCGTTCGCGCCGCGGCCGCGCTTGCTGCTGGCGGATGAGCCGACCGGCAATCTGGACAACGAGACCGGGCAAAAAGTGATGGATTTGCTGTTCGCGCTATGCGCGGCGCGTGGCGCCACATTGCTGCTGATCACGCATGACCCCGCTTTGGCGGCCCGCTGCGACCGGATCGTCACGCTGCGGCAGGGTGTGATCGCCGCATGATCGCGCTGGCCTGGCGGCTGGCGTTGCGCGATCTGCGCGGCGGCGCGCGCGGGCTGGCGATCGTTCTGTTGTGTCTCGGGGTGGGCGTGGCGTCGGTCGCGGCGATCGGTTCACTGCGGGCAGCGCTGGACCAGGGGATCGCCGAGAGCGGCCGCGGAATCCTGGGCGGCGATCTGGAACTTTCCACCGGCATCACGCCGTTTCCGCCCGCGGTGGCGGCATGGTTCGCCGCGCGCGGTGCCAGGGTGTCCGAGACGGTGGACACGCGCTCGATCCTGATCGCGCCCTCGGGCCGGCGGCTGCTGGCGGCGGTGCGGGCGGTGGGGCCGGGCTGGCCGCTGCTGGGGCGCGTGACAACCGCGCCGGCTGGGCGGTTCGCGGCGCTGGCGCGCGGGCCGGATGGGCGGCCAGGGCTGCTTTTGGACCCGACGGCGGCGGCCAGCCTTGGGCTGCATCCGGGCGATCCGGTGTCGCTGGGCGGCATAGCATTTGTGTTCCGCGGCACGATCCTGGGTTCGCCGGATGCCATCGGCGACAGCCAGCTGTTCGGAGCAAAAACCTTC